>JAEEGH010001402.1_pt1 | contig 69813 bp, 57 predicted proteins | sample 9134181 | NCBI WGS metagenome assembly JAEEGH01 (sample SAMN16246544, study PRJNA631951) | gut metagenome | biome: gut microbiome; feature: rumen; material: DP-attached | host: Bos | place: Iran: Karaj | collected 2018-10
GTACCCAGAGCCGGGGTCGAACCGGCACGGGTTGCCCCACTGGTGTTTGAGACCAGCGCGTCTACCGATTCCGCCATCTGGGCCTCTAAGCGGGTGCAAAGGTAATACAAAAATCTGAAATGACAAAAGATTCTGATAAAAAACTTAAAAATACTTGCTAATATCATATCTTTTTCGTATCTTCGCACCGAATATGACACTTAATCTATTTCATGGACATAAAAGACAATAGAACATTCTGCGTGATTCTCGCAGGAGGAAGGGGCAGGCGCCTATGGCCAGCCAGCAGAAATACTTATCCTAAACAGTTTGTTGACTTCTTTGGCACAGGGAAGACAATGCTGCAGACCACTGTCGACCGTTTCACCAAAGTCCTTCCTAAAGAGAATATATATATATGTACGTGTAAGGAGTATCTGCCGTTGGTCAAGGAACAGTTGCCTTGTCTGACGGATGAGAATATCCTGGTGGAACCCATTCACAGGAACACGGCACCGAGTGTGGCATGGGCGAACATGCGTATCCTGAAGCGTGATCCCGATGCGAACATCATCATCTCGCCTTCTGATCAGATGGTGGTCGACGAGGAGCGGTTCTTCCACAGTGTGAATATGGGTATTGGGTACGTATCAGAGAACAACGTGCTGCTGGCTATGGGTGTCAGACCAACGAGGCCAGAGCCCGGCTATGGTTATATCCAGTTGGGTGATATGAGTTGCAAGCCTGATGTCTACAAGGTGAAGTCGTTTACGGAGAAACCTGAGCGCGAATTTGCGAAGATGTTCATGGAGAGTGGTGAGTTCTATTGGAACACGGGCATCTTCATTTCTAACGCCCGTCATCTGATCAAGAGTTTCGAGGATGTGTTCCCCATTGTGCTGCGTAATCTGAAATTTGAGAATCCAGACTATACTTATGAAGAGGAGATGGCTTATGTCGAAAAGAACTACCCGCGCTATCCGAACCTTTCGCTCGACTATGCCATCCTGGAGCAGAGCCGTAATGTGTATGTGATGAAATGCGACTTTGGCTGGGCTGATCTGGGCACGTGGCACGCCATCTATGAGGCGATGAGCAAGGTGGAGGGTGATAATGTGGTTTTGGACTCGGAGGTGGAGATGGAGGATAGTTACAACAACATCATCTGTCTGCCGAAAGGACGCCTGGGAGTCATCAGTGGCCTCGAAGGCTATATCGTGGTGGAACACGACAACGTGCTGTTTATCTGTAAGAAGGGCGATTCTTCGTCACTGGTCAGGAAATATGCCAGCGAGGTACAGATGAAATACGGGGAAGACTTTGTTTAGTTTACAGTTTACGGTTTACAGTTTACAGATGAATACATTGGAGGCGGTTTTAAGGCTTGCCAGCAAATCACCTGTAAACTGTAAACTATCATATATATTACTTCGAAAACTCTGCAAAGATTTTCGAGGCGATGTCTTTGAATTCCTCTTCAGAGAGTTTGAGTTTCTCGCGACGGAAGTCAGCATCCTGTTCCGACTGCATGGGAATCAGGTGGATATGGGCGTGTGGCACTTCGAGGCCCAGCACGATCTGTGCCACCTTCTTACACGGGAAGGCTGTCTTGATGGCCTTGGCCACACGCTTGGCAAAAGCCTGATAACGGGCTAACTCATCGTCGTCCATGTCGAAGAAATAATCAACTTCGCGACGCGGGATCACGAGGGTATGACCCTTCACCAAAGGATTGATGTCAAGGAAAGCATAGAATTCCTCGTCCTCTGCACACTTGTAACTGGGAATCTCACCAGCAGCGATCTTTGAAAAAATGTCCATGATTATAATATTGTTTACGGTTTACAGCTTACGGTTTACAGATGATTACATCTGTGGTAGTTTTCAAGGCTTGCTAGCAAATCACCTGTAAACTGTAAACCGTAAACTGTAAACAAAAAATTATCCAACTGTTATCTTGTCAATTCTCAGTTTGATGGAGCCACGGGGGATCTTTACTTCGATCTCGTCGCCCACTTTATGGTTCAGCAGTCCCTGGGCGATAGGGGTCTTGATGGAAATCTTTCCCTCGCGCAGGTTGGCCTCGCTCTCACTGACGATGGTGTAGGTCATCTTCGCCTTGTTGACCATATTGGTCATCTCCACCTTCGACAGGATCTGTACGGAGTCTGTGCTCAGGCGTGAGGTGTCTACGACCTTTGCCTCTGCGATGGTCATCTTCAGACGGTTGATCTTGTCTTCCAGATGAGCCTGCGCCTCCTTGGCGGCATCATACTCCGAGTTTTCGCTGAGATCACCCTTCTCGCGGGCCTCGGCGATGGCGGCAGAGGCTTTCGGGCGCTCTACACCTTCTAAATGTTGTAATTCGGCTACCAGTTTGTCGTAGCCTTCTTGTGACATGTATGCCATGATGATTTTCGATTTAGATATTTACGATTTATTATGTTATCTTCAATTTTCCTTGGGCGGACAAAAACAAAAGAATCCCGACTTTTCGCCATGTCGGAATCCTCATTGCTCACATGTCCTTATCCTTACTTACTGGTTGCAAAGGTATGAATTATTTTTTAATTGCACAAATTTTTCCCCATAAAAAATGCAAAACGCCGTAAATGACGATGGCTGAGACCCATCCTCCGATGACGTCGACGACGTAATGGGCCTGAATATATACAGTGGCGAAGCACATCAAGACGTAGAGTGGCATCATACCCCAGAAGAGCCACTTGCTGCGCAGTCGCCAGGCGAGAAGCATCAGGATGGTCGTTACGCCTACATGGCTGCTGGGGAAGGCTGCCGTAGGCCGCTCGCCTGCTGTATGGGCATTCTCCACGATCTGATAGAAGAATCCGTCGTTCCAGCCTGGCATCGTCAGCGCCTCCTGGTGGGTGGCGAAATAGTGGCCCAGATCGGGAAAGACACCTGCCGCGATGCTCTCGACGCCCACAGCCTGATAGTAGTACTGGGGACCAGTGACAGGCAGGAGGACGAAGATGACGTAGTAGATGAAGAACGACACGAGGATCATGAACACCGTACGGTCGAACTCCTTGTAGCGGAAGAAAAAGGCGAACAGCGTCACCAGTCCTATCAGCGAATAGTAGGAGGAATAGCCTAAGTGCATCAGTTCGCTGAACACGGGGTGGGTGATGGCTTGTGCGAAAAACAGGGCAGGCTGACAACCACAGAGCCATTGCTCGTAGGCGGCAAAGTGATGGTCGAGGTTGGGGAAGATCCTGTTCAGTTCGTATGTGTCAGGATACCACCATGAGAGCAGCAGCATTTGTACGCCGATGCGGCAGAAATGGGTGACGCGGCATGGTACGAGGCGATAGACGACCCACATGGCCAGCGTAAGCATCACCACACGGAAGCGTCCCCAGAGCAGGGCCTCTGGGTGGGGTAACTTCGTAAAGGTGAAGAGCACCAACAGCGTCGTCAGCAGCAGATAGCCCATGATGACCCATTCCACTGCCAGCAACCCCTTCCGCGGCTTCTTCTCAATCTTGAATAAATCCTTAATTATCTTCACCTTTTTACCTTTTCGCCTTTTACAGCCATCCGTTCTCCTTGTACCACTTGATGGATCGCTTCACGCCCTCCTCCAGTTTCACTTTTGGCTGATAACCCAGTTCGTCGATGGCTGGCTGGATGTCACAGCGCCAGTTGCGCTGTTTCAGGATGTTGAACTTGTCGTTGTTTAGCACGCTGACCTTACCTGTCAGTCGGCTGGTGTACTCGCCGAAGAAGGTGATGATGCGCAACACCCACACTGGGGCGGTGACGCGGATCCACCACGGACGCCCCAACTCCTCATGGATCAGGTCGCTGAAGGTCGTACTCTGGTAGACCTCGCCGTCTGACAGGAAATACTTCCGACCGTCCTCTCCCTTTTCCATCGCTAGGAACACGGCCTGCACCACATCTGTCACATAGACGAAGGTGATGTCCTGGCGCTTGTAGCCCACAGCGAAGTCCGAGTGCTGCTTGATGCTCTTGGTCATCACGAAGTAGTCCTTCTCCCTGGGACCATACACGCCTGTGGGCCTTAATATAATATAAGGTATGCGCGAGGCAACAGTTTCCAGATACTTTTCCGCCGCCAGTTTGCTGCGTCCGTATTCGGTGTTGGGCTGGGGCGTGTCCGTCTCGCGGATCTCATCGTAGGGCTGCTGCTCCTTGATGGCTCCGAAGATGCTGAGGCTGCTCAGGTAGACCAGTCGTTTCAGCGGCATCCCCAGTTCGAGGATGGCCTCCACCAGGTTCTTCGTTCCCTCGCAGTTGATGCGCATGAAATCCTGCTTGTTCAGGCATTTCGTCACGCCAGCGGCATGCACCACATAGTCGAAGTCCTTGCCTCTGAGTTGCTCTACGAGTTGCTCCTTCTTCGACAGGTTCAACTCGATGAAATGGATGCGCTCGTCCTGCAGCCATTCCTTCGAACTGCTCTTGCGCACGGCAGCCCATGTCTCGAAACCTCGCTTCAGGGCCTCCTCCACGATAAACGAGCCGATAAATCCGCTCGCACCAGTGATTAATATCTTCATTTTGTCCAATTTGGGTACAAAGGTACTATTTTTTTACGACAACTTGGACAACTTAGACAACTTTTCTTTTCGACTGAGTTCGAATGTTGTTATAGTTGTCTTTATTGTCGTAAAAAAAACGCGCGATTTGTCTTTTATTTCAAAAAAATAATGTATCTTTGCGGCAAAGAACTAAAGTATAAGTCTATGGGAAAGAAAAAAGGTGGAAAACGTTTAGGGAAGAAACAGGTCAGCGAACTGCTGCAGAACCTCTTCCAGCACAATCCGAACGAGACGTTCTCGTTCAAGCAGATATTCAGGGCCCTGAAACTCGACACGCACCCGCTGAAGATGCTCGCCATCGACGTGATGGAGGAGATGGCGTGGGACGACTTCCTCTCGAAGGTCAGCGACAACTCCTACCGTCTGAACCTGAAGACTCAGGTGCAGGAGGGTGTGTTCCGTCGTAAGGCTTCAGGCCGCAACTCGTTCCAGCCCGACGACGGTGGTACCCCTGTGTTCGTGGCAGAGCGTAACTCAATGTCGGCGATGGACGGCGACAGGGTAAAGGTGTCGTATATGGCCCGTCGCGACAAGCATATCAAGGAGGCGATGGTCATCGAAATCGTCAAGCGTGCCCACGACCAGATTGTCGGAAAACTGCGTGTAGACAAAGACTGGGCGTTCCTCATTCCGCAGGATAACACCTTCGTCCACGACATCATCATCCCCAAGCGCAAACTGAAAGGTGGCAAGACTGATGACAAGGCCGTGGTGAAGGTCGTCCAGTGGCCTGATGCAGAGCATAAGAACATCATAGGCTCGGTGGTTGATATCCTTGGTAAGACGGGTGAGAACAATGCCGAGATGCATGCCATCCTCGCCCAGTACAACCTGCCTTATAAATATCCTCAGAACGTGGAAGAGGCTGCCGAGAAGATCGATCCAGGCATTACCCCAGAGGAGATAGCCCGCCGTGAGGACTTCCGTGATGTCTTCACCTGTACCATCGACCCCAAGGATGCCAAGGACTTCGACGATGCGCTTAGTATTCGGAGGTACGAAGGTACGGGGGGACGGGGGCACGAGAATAGTTCAAGCGCAGAAGGTAATCTCGCACCTTCGCACCCACGCACCTCCGCACCCCCGACATTATGGGAAGTCGGCGTTCATATCGCTGACGTCACCCACTACGTCAAGGAAGGCTCCGTCATCGACAAGGAGGGCTACAACCGCGCCACGAGCATCTACCTCGTCGACCGCACCATCCCCATGCTCCCGGAACGCCTCTGCAACTTCATCTGCTCCCTCCGTCCTGACGAGGAGAAACTCTGCTACAGCGTCATCTTCGTGATGGACGAAGAGGCGAACATCAAGAAGTGGCACCTGGCACATACCGTTATCCGCAGTGATCGCCGTTATGCCTATGAGGAGGTGCAGCAGTTACTCGAGGACAATGGTGTGAAGGATGGCACAGGTGAACCTGCGCCTCCCGCTACAAAGAAGAATCCTTACAAGGGTGAATATGCCAATGAGTTGATCACCCTCGATGCCCTTGCCAAGAAACTGCGTGCTGCCCGCTTCAAGAACGGCTCCGTGAAGTTCGACCGTGAGGAACTCCATTTCGACATCGACGAGAAAGGCAAGCCCGTGAAGGCTTATTTCAAAGTATCGAAAGATGCTAACAAACTCATCGAGGAATTCATGCTGTTGGCCAACAAGACCGTCGCCGAGTCGATAGGCAAACCGCAAGGTAAAGGTAATCATAAAACTCAAAACTCAAAACTCAAAACTCAAAGCAAAACATTGCCTTACCGCATCCACGACCAGCCTGATCCTCAGAAACTTGAGAACCTGCGCCAGTTCGTCTCGAAGTTCGGCTACAAGGTGAAGACCAGTGGCACGAAGGGTGCCATCACCAAGTCGCTCAATGCGCTGATGGCCGATGCCGAGGGTACCCGTGAGCAGAATGCCATCGAGACCGTCGCCCTGCGGGCTATGATGAAGGCGAAGTACAGTGTGCATAATATCGGACATTATGGACTGGCCTTCGACTACTACACCCACTTCACTTCGCCCATCCGCCGTTATCCGGATATGATGGTGCACCGTCTGCTGACGAAATACCAGAACGGGGCCCGCTCTGCCAATAAGGAGAAGTACGAGGAGTACTGCGAGCACTGCAGCGACATGGAACAGGTATCTCAGAATGCCGAGCGCGATTCCATCAAGTACAAGATGGTGGAGTTCATGGCCGACAAGATCGGCAACACCTACGACGCCCACATCTCAGGCCTCACCTCCTACGGCATCTATGCTCAGATCGACGAGACCCACTGCGAGGGCATGATCCCCATCCGTGACCTTGGCGACGACTACTACGACTTCGACGAGAAGAACTTCGTCATCGTGGGCCGTCGTCATCACACGAAGTACCAGTTGGGTGATCCCATCCGCATCCAGGTGGCCCGTGCGAACCTCGAGCGCAAGCAACTCGACTTCACCCTCGCTGATTGACTACGACTATAACGATGTAGTCATGCGTGTCATGTCTCTCGCGTACCTTATATTATTACGCCTGCGAGGATATGTTAAAAATAATATTTTCTGCATAGAAATCCCGATATTTGTTTGGCAGGTATCGGGATTTTTGCTTATCTTTGCAGCGTAATTTTAAAACATGAGAACCAAGTAACAAGTATCACAAAACTCAGAATTTTTGCACCAGCCACACCAAGGCTGGCGGGATCGTACGCTCTTTGACATTTTGGTACAGCAATCGTGTTTTGTGATAGAAACTTCGAGTTAAGTTTCTGTGAACCTTACTGGGCAGCGGCTTCAGGCCGTTGTCCAAATACCACTTGCGCCCTTTGACACAGGGCATCCGACACAATATCCAAACAATCTTTATTTCTTTTATATGAAAAAAGAGACCAACAACAATGTGGACGAAGAGTTCGACCTCCTTCTTCAGAAGTTTATCGATGATGAACTCGACAGTGATGAACCAGATGATGATTTTGGTGACTTCGACGATGGCGATGATGTCGGGTCTGATACTTCTGACGAAACCGTTGCTTCAGAGGATCCCCAACTGCCGTTCCCGCCTGAGATGGATAGCAGGCTGGCGGAGATCCGGATGAAGACCTGCCTTGAAGAACACCACGACATGGAAGACGTGCAGTCCGTAGGCATCGAAGTGATGCCGGGACAGAAAGAGCGGCTCTGCTCCAGCGGCCCCGTGTCTGTGACCATCCAGACGAAGCCTAAGGCCCGCTCCGGCAAGAATCGTTTCAGGTGCTTCGTCTACAGCGAATCCTACTTTCCGATGTGTGCCTCGACAGGAGATTCACCTGTTAAACGTCTGCGCGACAGGCGGATGACGGTGGAAATCACCTGCGACCATATCTGGGTACCCGGAAAGTATATCCTCTACATCAACGATACCTTCGAAGAGTCCCTGATGCGTGTCGACTTCACCCTCGACGGTGAACTGCATCTGGAGGCTCAGACACCACAGGTGCTCGAGCCCTGTGGCATGGAGCATATCCTTGTCTCCTGCATCGAGGGCGTTGACACAGGCTGGCATGCCGTGGCAGAAATGCCCGGCATGACGCAGTTCAGACGGCGGGTGATGCAGAACCGCCAGATGGATCTCTTCAACGAAGTCCGTAAGGAGAACGGCTCCTGGGGGATCCGTCAGAACAACAATCTGCTGATCTGTATGCGCAACGACGATGTTACCTATGGGATGCTCATGCATCTCCAGAGCCTGCTCGTCAGCAAGCATGGTTTCAATTTTGTCGACTGTTCGACGCTCTATGAGCCCACGAACCAGTACCCCTACGAACAACTCAGCGAGAAGTTCAGCAGTTCTGCCAAGCAGGTGTATTGCCTCACCCGTATTGGTGACCTGCTGACAGCCGGTGGCAAGGTGGTGATGCGGCGCATCATGGATGCCGTGCGCACCCTGAACGACGAGAACCTCCTCTGGCTCTGCGGCACGCGCTCAGAGATCGACGACCTGCTGGAACTCTATCCCTCCCTGCGACAGCGTTTCGATGCTGACAGTTATGTCGAGCAGGAGCCCTACAGCGTCTTCGACCTCATACAGGCCTTCTCCCAGGCACTCTCTGATGAGTACCTCGAGCCCGACGCCCACACTCAGGACCGTCTGGCCAGGACCGTTCTTCAGGGGTATGAGCAGGGCGCGTTGACCAACTGGACCATGACTGATGTCCGCCGCTTCATCGCCGGGCAGGTGCGCCCCCGCTATGTGCAGCGCGCCCTGAAGATGGTCGATGAGAACTGGGTCGCCTCTTTCTGCGAGAGCGACATCCCCTACGACCAACTCACCAGCCAGGGCTCCGCCTTCGAGGAGAGCATCCGCGAACTCAACGGCATGGTAGGCCTCAAGAGCGTGAAGGATGGCATCCGGACGATGGCCAATCAGGCCCGTTTCCATCAGGAGCGCCGCCGTCGCGGACTCCGGAGCGACAAGGGCGTCGCCTTCCATTCCGTCTTCACGGGCAACCCAGGCACAGGCAAGACTACCGTCGCCCGCCAACTGGGTAAGATCTACCACTCCCTCGGGCTTCTCTCCAAGGGCGAACTGATCGCCGTAGACCGTACGCGCCTCGTGGGCCAGTATATCGGACAGACGGAGGATAACATGAAGTTGGTGCTCGAGGAGGCGCGCGGCAACGTGCTCTTCATCGACGAGGCTTACGCCCTCTTCACCAACGACCCCGACCGCAAGGACTTCGGCCATCGTGTCCTCGAGTCGCTGCTCACCGTCCTCACCAGACCCAACCCCGACATGCTCATCGTCCTCGCTGGCTACACCAAGGAGATGGACGCCATGCTCAGTTCCAATCCCGGACTCAGGAGCCGCTTCCCCTACAAGTACCAGTTCGACGACTACGACGCCGCCCAGTTGATGGAGATCGCCCGTCACCTCTTCGAGCGCGAGGACTACATCCTCTCTGATGAGGCCGCCACGGAACTGCGGAACGACATCGAACAGACCCTGACGATGAGACTTCCCGAGTTCGGCAACGCCCGTTGGATCGACCAACTCGTCCGCAATGGTATCATCCCCGCCATGGCCGACCGCGTCTTCTCTACTGGCAGCACCGACTTCCAGCGCATCGAAGTCTCCGACGTCAAGACGGCCTTCGAGCGTCTCAAGCCCAAAGCCGCCCCGCTGAAGCCCCACCACAAAGTGGTGTCAGGCTTCAGCGCCTGACGGCGCCTTTTTTCATGAATCCTTAATAGTTATTGCGATGTATAAAATACTACAAGACGAAAATGGAGACCTGCTGCTCCTGATCGACCCACAGAAGTTTGAACCCGATGGTCCCTTATTTATCTACGATGGTGGCGACACCGCCCTTCTCTTCCGCAACTGGGACAGTGCTGTCCGCCTCCGCATCATCAGTGAGCAGCCACGCCCATACCTGAAGGGCGCAGACCATATCTATGTCTTCGAAGTGAAAGGCGATGATATACTGCGAGACTACGTGGCCCCAGTCCGCATCGTCAAGGACGTCAAAAAACTGATTGCCTCATGAAAGAGCAACGCAGTAAAAGCACGATTACCTTGGCCCGCGATTTCATCAAGACGGCCCGCGGCTACGCCAGATACAAACTAGTGGATGGCTATAATGAAGACGATTACGACATATTCCAGATCTGCAATCAGGAAGCCTCACTTGAGATCTGCAGACGTGGTCCGGCCGATTATTATTATGAGAAGGCCTACGACATGCTTTGTGACTGCCAGGGCAGGAACCACCCGGAGACACGGCAACTCGTCGACGAGATCATCGACTACCACGTGCATTTAGTCCAGCGGATGATGCAGGAGAATTACACCCTGGTGCTGTGCATCGTGTTTACTTATCTTACGTTGAATATGATGCATCTCATGACCGACTTGAAGTTGTGCGCCTTCTATATCGCCGTCTGTCATGCCGTCCTCACCGTATTCTGGTATATGGAGCAAGCACTCATGTGCTTCATGGAGCGCCGACACTATCAGCGGATGTATGCCAATTAAACAAAGTTTTGCCATAACAAAAATCCCACAAGGCTGAAAATGCTTTGTGGGGATTATTGTAATGACAATACCAGACCGTATCTTTTAAAAGTCCTGAACTCCTCTTCTTTCAGTATCCTTTGAAAGTCGAGATTCATGTCCTTGAATTCCTTCATGATGATCCTGTTCTCCAAGAACGTCTCCGTGGCCCGTTCAAGATTCCGACGCAGCAACTCACGACTCGCCTCTTCGTCCTGTAGCCTTTTTGTGTGACGGGCTACAGACTCATAGATTGATCGCAGACATTCACGGTTTTCTCTCTCACTTCTGCCTTTAGGGTCGATGTGGTTCTTCAGGAAACTATGCAACACTTTTGTTCCGCTATCCCCTTTGAAATACTGGTGAGTTGTTGTAGACAAGAAGATGCCTACAACCTCCATGTGGCTCAACCCCATCTTGCCGGCTATGATCTGGAAGAGAAAGATTTCCTGAGGGGCAGAGTAGGCGTCAGCCCCAATGAGTTTGATCAGGTTCCTCAGATACTCTTCTTTGCTTTTCCTCGTTTGGGGCATTTCTTCTTCAACATGGCCCCAGCCACTTTTAAGCGCTTCCCTTAATTTCTTCTCGTCAATGCCTTCCAGATGACAGATAGCACTGATGGCTTCTTTTTCTTCAGTCGTGATCTCACCGTCGGCAATGGCCATCGCAGTCAGGTCGCGAGCCAATTTGAACTGAGGTTCAGTAACGGCAGTCAGGAATTTTGCAATGATACTCATATGAATGGCACTAGCGGTTCAGTTCCATCAGACCGAGGATGCTGTTCACAAGTTCCTGCTCCTTGGCCCACTTGCCCTTAGGGAAGGCAAACAGATAGCCTTTGCCATAGTCGAGTGTGAATGACGATGGGGCGGCAAACAGACTTTTGAAGTCGCTTCTCAGCATTCCAAAGCGTACACGGTTCACATAGCCTTTCTTGCCCAGTTCCCTATACAGGAACTCAGCAGGGGCCGTGATGGCGTGGCCGTCAGCCGTGCGAATGGTGACGATGCTGTCTGTAACGGGTTCCTTGGCACTGATGGTGGCCGTTACGTGAATGGAGTCGGTGGTTATCAGACTGGTGACGTCGAACAGCAACTCTTTCTGGGCCGTGGAGCCGGGAGCCTTGTCCATCTTCTGAGGCATGATAAAATAGACCGTTCCCTAGGCCCTCTCTCAGGATGGTAAAATATTGATAGTGTAATGACTGGTCTGCATTCCCGCAGGGCCACCTCTACCGAAGCGAGTCGTTCCTGACAGACCAGTTGCCAAATCTTCTTTGGTCATGCAAAGGTAGATAATTCTTTTCATCTGACCAAATTTTTAACAGGATAAATGACTCTTGCCGGCAAAAACTTATGTTTCTTCATACGTTTTTCGTTTTTTCCCGAGGAAGGAGGCGCTCGGCTTTGCCGCTTGCTACCGGAGGGACGCAAGAAGGAGATTACTCGGTGGCGCGGTGGCGCGGGGGACAGCCTCTTTTGAGGCGAAGGCGCGAGATTACTCTGCTGCGGAATACGCAGGATTCCTCTGCGGCTGATGTCCTGCCCTTAGAGTAGCCTCTACCCCTCCTGAGTTCTTGCGTCCCTTTGGTAGCAAGCGAGCAAAGCTCGAGCGAGGAGGGGTTAGGGGTGGTCTGAACAACGGCTCTTGTCGCTTGGTACCATCGCGACGTGAGAACTTAGGCTTAATGATTGGCGCCTTTTCATTTTGCCTCTTTCATTCCTCTCCCTCGGCTTCTGTCCCTTTCCGCCTACAAAATTACAACATTCCTCCAACTCACTTCATCCCAACTCATCTTAACTCATCCCAATTCATCCATTTTAATCCTAATTAATCTTTACTCCCCACCCCCTGTCACTTGACTCCGTAAACCCTGCCTGTTTACTCCGTTACCGATGCCTCCTAACCTTATAAAGGATAGGACTTTATCTATATAACTCCCTATCCTTTACACCCATTCCAGGCATCCCTTACGCCCTTAACTGCCGTCCTTTAGTAACCTCTTCCCCTCCTGAGTTAGGAGGGGAGCCCGTCAGGGCGGGGTGGTCTGAACAAGCGCTATAACTACCGCGGATTGTTGCATAGGCCCTTGTTCAGACCACCCCTAACCCCTCCTAACTCAGGAGGGGAAGAAGTTACCTCCCTCCGCCACCAGAGTAATCTCACTCCACACTCCTCACTCCTCACTCCACACTCCTCACTCCTCACTCCTCGAAAAAAAAACTCCTCAAATCTCAAACCTCAAACCTCATACTCCCCCGGCGCGCCGAACTTCTCCACCATCGCCCTCACCTGATCCGGGCTATAGTCCTTGTCGTGCGAAGAGAGTCCCATCCCCACGAGACTCTGGTGAAACTGTCTGTCCTTCTTGATCCAGCGCAGCAGTTTAGCCTGCGCCACCTTCGGATCATCAATCGTTGGAAACATCAGCAAGGCGAATTTCGACTTGCCGTAAGTGCGAATTGCGAAATTGTCTATACACATGGTTGCAACTTGCAACTTTGCAACTTGCACAGACACAAATGACACCGCAAGGTGATTTCCGTGCGCTCGGCTTTGCCGCTTGCTGCCGGCGGGTCGTAAGAATATCTGTGTGAGATTAGGATTAGTTTGGATGATTATGGATGAATTTGGATGAATTGGGATGAGTTAAGATGAGTTGGGATGAAGTGAGTTAGAAAAAGGTTGTAATTTTGTAGGCGGAAAGTGACAGAAGCCGAGGAGAGGAATGAAAGAGGCAAAATGATAAGGCGCCATCATTAAGCAGTTTTTCAGACCACCCCTGATCCCTCCGTCAATCACACATCTTGATAGATTGTGATTGTTTGATTCTATTGTGATTGTATGGCGGCGAGGGACTTGCGGGCTTTGTTGCGGCCGATGTTGATGAGGCGCTCAGACTTGTCGTAGTCGAAACTGCCGTAGCGGCTCATCTGGATGTCGATGAGGATGTCGGGCTTCGTCAGTTGGGCCATCAGCAGCGAGTTCTGGCGGATCATGATCGAACTGGTGCGGGAGAGCAGCGTGTAGTAGTTGAATTCGATGTTGTCGGGGATGATCATGTCGAGCAACTTTGCCTTGAGCGACTTGTCGTGTTTCTGCTTCTCGGCCTGTTTCTGCATCTTCTCCCACTGGGCCTTGTAGTCGTGGCCGCTGACGTCGACGCCTACGAGGAGGTCGCCTTCGTGGCGCTGGACGCGGTTCATGGGGATGGGGTTGACCACGCCGCCGTCGATGAGGATCATCCCGTCGCGACGGACGGGCTCGTAGAACGTGGGCAGGGAGATGCTGGCGCGGATGGCCTCGAAGAGACTGCCCTTGTCGATGACCACCTCGCGTCCGGAGATCCAGTCGGTGGCGACGGCGCAATAGGGGATGGGCAGGTCTTCGATGCGCACGTCGGGCACGAACTCCATGATGGCCTTGATGATGCGGGTGCCCTTGACGAGGTGGTTGAGGCTGAGCGAGAAATCTGTCAGTTCCAGCATCTTCTTCTTGTCGATGGTCTTCATCCAGTCGCGGAACTCCTCCAGCTTGCCTGCGGCATAGACGCCGCCTATGAGGGCGCCCATCGAACAGCCCGCCATCGAGGTGATGTGGTAGCCTTGCGCCTCCAGTTCCTCGATCACGCCGATGTGGGCCAGACCGCGGGCGCCACCACTCGATAATGCCAGTGCGATATCTTTCATGTCTTGAGTTATTCTGTCTGCAAAGGTACTTATTTTAAGTGAAAAGTGAATCGTGAAAAGTGAATAATTTGCTGCCGCCATGCAAAATTTTCAGTTTTCACTCTTCACTCTTCACTTTTTTGTCTATCTTTGTCCCCGAAAACTGTATCAACCATGATCAGGTATACCAGGAAAGAGGAGATATGGAATGCGTGGTCGCACGGCGGAGGTGTCGTGCTGGGCGTGGTGTTCGGCGTGATCTTCCTCGTGTGGTGCTTCGAGTCTGACGACCAGTGGGCAAGGGTCGGGGTGATCCTCTATCTCTTCGGCATGCTGGGGTCGTATGCGGCCTCGACGCTGTATCACTCGATGAAGCATCACTCGAAGTGGAAGGAACGTCTGCGCAAGTGGGACCATGCGGCGATCTACTGGCATATCGCTGGCTCGTACTCGCCCCTGACGCTGGTGGCCCTGCGAAAGGCAGCAGCAAATTATTCACTTTTCACTATTCACTTTTCGCTTAATTGGGGCTGGGCGCTGTTCGTATTCGTGTGGACCTGTGCCATCATCGGCACCATCATCAGTTTCGTCCGCCTGAAGGAGCACTCGAACGTGGAGACGTTCTGCTTCGTGGGCATGGGACTGAGTGTGCTCGTGGCCTTCAAGCCGCTGATTGACTCGGTGTCGACGGCGGCTGTCATCTGGATCATCGCCGAGGGTGTGAGTTACATCACGGGGGCCGTGTTTTATTCCTTTAATAAAACGAAGTACATGCACTCCGTGTTCCACTTCTTCGTGCTGGCAGGCTCCGTCTGCCACATCATCGCCGTCTGGGACGTGCTGATGGAATATTTGTAAAGGTGAAAGGGGGAAGATTTATTGATTATACTGCAAGGGCCAGAAGGCACGTAGCATGGTAAGCATACCGTTGGGCAGGAGGAGCGTGAACTCATAATCCTGGTGGCGGACCCAACGGTAGCGGAGGAACTGCTCGAAGGTGAGAGGCTGGCCGTTGACGCTCTGGATGATGCTGTTGGAGCGGAAGCCTGCCTGCCAGGCTTTGCTGTCCTGCCTGACCATGCCGATCATGGCCCGTCCGCTGCGCTCGACGATGACGATGTCGTGCAGACGGTTGGCGACAGTGACGGAGACCATGCCGTCGTAAGGCTGGAACACGAGTTGACGACGGAAGGGGTTGATGACCACGGCACCATAGTCGAGCAGCGGGGCTCCGATGTGTGAGCCGCCGTTGACGGTGGTGCAGTGGACCTCGTGGAAGGCGAAGGTGCCCCAGAGCAGTCGTTGCAGGGCGAGGAGGGTGATACGTCCGGAGCGCTCTGATCCGAAATGTCCCATGGCATGGCTGCCGTAGGTGGTGCCCTCTATCTGGCCCGCCACTTCAGGATGCTGACTCTGTATCTGGGTGAACTTGTTGGCATTGATGGCATAGGGCAGGGGACTGCCTGTGTCGAAAAGCACCTCGTCTTCAACGCCGGCAAAGGGGCTTATTTTTATATAAGGTACGTGTTTGCGCAGTTGATATTTCAGAGTCTCGCCAGGGGTGTAGGCATAGTGGTCGCGACGGTCTGTGAGCGTGAGTTGGTGCTCGCGGCTGTCGATGCGGGCGGCGATGCCCTTGTTGAACAGGGCGAAGCCTATGATGCCATCCTCGCCTTTCCGGATGATCTGTCGCCGCATGCGCTGTACCTTATAGCCGCTGATGGTGAGGGGGCCTAAGCGGAAAGGGGGTAACTGGACGGTCTTCATCTGACGGACATGCCCTGCGGCATCCTCCGACTCGATGGTGCCGAGGGTCGTGACGCCTGGCAGTTGCACGTCGTCGTAGAGGACACCCTGGCTGGCGCCCGTGTCGAGTTTGAATCGGCAGGAACGCCCGTTGAAGTCGAGGGTGATATAGAATTGTCCGCGCTCCACCTCCAGAGGTACTGCCACCAGAAAATCGCGCTGCGACACGAAAAAGTCCGTGTCGTAGCGCTTCATTTGTCCGAAACAGTCAACAATCGTCAGGATGAGTACTGCTGTCAGCAGCCATCGTCGCATAGGCTGATCACTTGCAGAGTTTGCGGTAGATGACGGCATTGATACCCACACTACCCACCATGGCCAGGGCAATGAGCAGCAGCACGGCGATAACGGTGAGGAACATCACGTCGATCGTGATGAAGAGCCACAACACAATCATACCGAAGATGCCGAAGGCGATAGCGAACACAAGTCCGGTGAAGAATATCGTCCACTTGTGACCATAGGTCTTCTCGTTACTCTCCTTCATGGCATCCATCGGGGTGAGATGCTTGTCGAAGAGCAGGTAGAGGGCCTGTGACCAGGCAAGGGAGATGACGATGCCTGGGATGATGAGGAAGACGGAGGCCATCCAGATGGCCATGTACATCAGTCCCATCAGGACGAAGTACTCACCCATGTACTTGCGGTATTTGTCTTTGAAGATATAGGTCGGACCCTCAGGGGCCTCATTGTCAGCGAGGGCTATCGGCATCGTGTTGAGTGCGATAGTGGTTCCGACGTTGAGATATGGGATCCAGAAGGTGAGCAGCCAGAGGATGGTCGCTCCGAAGATGGTGACGAAATTGGCAATGCCGAGGGGTATGCCTTCGGTGAGGATGCTCATCACGGAGAAGTCGGAACTGCCGCCTGATGTTGGTGGGAATGGCGGAACGGGGGGCACGCCAGGGCCTTGTGGGCCAGCCTGGTCGTAAGGCTGCTGGTAAGCCTGCTGCTGATAAGCCTGTTGCTGATAGGATTGCTGCTGGTTATAGGCTTGCTGCTGTTGCTGATAAGCCTGCTGTTGCTCATAAGCACGCTGGCGGGCAGCGGCCTCTTCCTGTTCACGCTGAAGACGAGCGGCTTCTTCCTGTTGGCGTCTTGCAGCCTCTTCTTGCTCTCGTTGGAGACGTGCGGCCTCTTCCTGTTGGCGTCTTGCAGCCTCTTCTTGCTCTCGTTGGCGACGTGCAGCCTCTTCCTGCTCTCGCTGACGACGTGCTGCCTCTTCCTGTTCCCGTTGTCTGCGAGCGGCCTCTTCAACTGCGGGGTCGGGCTGTTGTGGGGCTGCTGGTTTTGCAATCTTCTGTCCGCAATAAGGGCAGAACGTACTCTCGGTGCTGATCAGAGCACCGCAGAACGGGCAATTCATCATTTCTTGTGCCATAATCTTATAGTTTAGGGTTTGAATATCGTCAATATAACCAGCGCAAAGGTATGGAATTATTCTGAATCAGCCAAGTAAAAACTAAAAAAAGTGCAAATTGTTTTGTTATCCCGTTGAAAAGCAGTAATTTTGCACGCAAATTTGCAAATTTAAGATAATTATGGCTTATACACGTATGACCGCTGCAGAGGCTGCAGCGCTGATTAAGAATGGTGATCATATCGCCATGAGTGGTTTCACACCTGCTGGTGTGGCCAAGGCAACAACCAAAGAGTTGGCAAAGATTGCTGTGGCTGAGCATGAGGCTGGCCGCGAGTTCAAGGTGGCTATCTTCACAGGTGCCTCCACAGGACAGTCGACAGACGGAGACCTGGCTAATGCCCAGGCGATTCTCTATCGTGCCCCCTACACCACGAACCCCGATTTCCGCAAGCACGTGAACCTGGGCGAGATTCCCTACAACGACCTGCACTTGAGCCACATGGCACAGGAACTGCGCTATGGCTTCTATGGTGATGTGGACTGGGCAATCCTCGAGGTGTGCGACATCGAGGAGGTGGGCAATGACTATCACGTCTATCTGACTGCTGCAGGCGGTATCTCTCCCACAGGTGCCCGTCTGGCCAAGAAGGTCATCCTGGAATTGAACTCATTCCATAATCCCAACGCCAAGTTCATCCACGATGTGTATGAGCCCTTGGATCCTCCTTATCGTAAGGCTATCCCCATCGAACATGTGGGTGACCGTATCGGCAAGCCCTATGTGAGCATCCCCAAAGAGAAGGTCGTAGGTGTCGTGGAGTGCAATATCCCTGATGAGGCCCGTGCCTTCAAGGACAGTGACCCCGTGACAGATAAGATCGGCTTCCTGACAGCAGAGTTCCTCGTAGACGAGATGCACAAGGGCCGTATCCCCAAAGAGTTCCTGCCGTTGCAGAGTGGTGTGGGCTCGACAGCCAATGCCATCCTCGGCGCCCTGGGTGAGGACAAGCACGTGCCCGACTTCAACATCTATACCGAAGTGATCCAGAACTCGGTAATCGACATGATGCTGAGTGGTCGTGTGAAGGATGCCTCTGCCTGCTCGCTGACAGTGTCTAACGAATGTCTGATGCAGGTCTACGACAATATGGACTATATGAAGAACCACCTGACGCTGCGTCAGAGCGAGATCTCTAACTCGCCTGAGATCATCCGTCGCTTAGGAGTCATCGCCATCAACACGGCGATAGAGGCAGACCTCTATGGCAATGTGAACTCTACCCATATCAGCGGCACGAAGATGATGAACGGTATCGGAGGCTCGGGTGACTTCATCCGCAACGCATACCTCTCCATATTTACTTGTCCTTCAGTGGCCAAGGGTGGTGTGATCTCTTCGATCGTGCCTTTCGTGAGCCATCAGGACTCTTCGGAGCACGATGTGAACATCATCGTCACGGAGCAGGGTATCGCCGACCTGCGCGGCAAGAGTCCCGCACAGCGTGCTGAGTGCATCATCGAGAACTGTGCCCACCCCGACTACAAGCAGTTGCTCTGGGACTACCTGAAGATCTCGAAGATGGGTCAGACCCGTCACAACCTGCCTGCTGCCTTTGCCATGCACGACACGCTGGCTCGCAAGGGCGACATGAAACTGACAGACTTCGCGGAATACGTGAAGTAACCTTTGGGGAGTGAAGAGTTAAGAGTGAAGAGTGAAGAATCGGGCTACGCCGTATTATCGATTACAGAGTAGGCGGTAGCAAATTCTTCACTCTTCACTCTTCATTCTTCACTTTTTACTTTTTCTTTGGCTGGATGGTGATGACTCTGTCGTAGGCGGCAGGCTTCACCCTGTATTCATCGAGTACATAGACACAGGTGCAACCAACACCAGTGGTGGCGTAGTCGAGGTTGAACGTGTAACGGTCTTTCTGCGGCTGCAACTGATAGGTGAACTGACTCTTCGTCAGATTGTCTGTTGAGAACGGATAGGCATTGAAGTTGAAATGCTCGTCCATCGAGATCTGCACACCCTGGCCTTCCTTATTTAATAGTTGCACGTATCTGTTGTCTGTACGCAGGGCATGATCCTGAGGCAGGAGGTAAGGCTCGTACATGTCGGCCACCGTCTTGTTCCAGACGCCTACCTGATAGCCGGTCTTGCGGTCGGGGTAGTTCTCCTCCGGGCCTCGGCCATACCAAGTGATATGGTCAAACTCATTGGCCACGGAGGTGGTGAAGCCGATACGCGGGAGCATCTCAGGCAGACGGCCTTGCGGACTCACGTGATTCTCAATCTTGACCGTTCCGTCGTCATAGAAGCGATAGGTATAGTCGAGCGTGAATCCACACAACTGCACACCAGAGATATAGAGGTCGAGGGCACCATAGGAAGAGGCGCCGACCTGCACCAGTTGGCTGACGGTGACTGTCGTTTCATGGTTGTTGTGGTTCAGGCGTACTTCTGCAGGGCGTATACGCAGTTGGTTCACGCCCTTCGAGTACCACAGCGTCGATATCATGTTGCCAAAGCCCTCGGCATAGCCGCCGTTGACACGGAAGGCGTCCCATTCGTCAAACTCATTGGCAATAGGCGCGCGCCAGAGGTTGAAGGTGATAGGGGCTTTGAGTACAGCCTTGCCGTCGACCTCGATCTGTTCCAGGTTGCCTGTCTCCTTATTGATGACGTAGCGGAAGCCCTGACCGCTGATGGTGATCTGATGGTCGTCTTCCACGGGTGAGAGTTGAGAGGTGAGAGACGGGAGATGAGCGGGGATGTTCCACGATGTGAGTTCCAACTGGTCCCATGACACCTCATGGCCTGTCTTGGCCCATACCTCATCTTTCTTCAGTGTGGAGGTGATGGTGACACGATATTCCTTTCCGGGAATGATGGTGGGCTTGTGATAAGGAATGCGGACAACCTGAGACTGCTGTGGGGCAGTGGTGAACTGGATGTCGCCCTCTTCCAGCACGTCGCCGTCAGCCATCAGGGTCCAATGAGAGGCGTATTGCGAGAGATCGGTGAAGAACAGGCGGTTGGTCACCTCAGCCTCGCCAGTCTCTGCATTGAGCAGACGGATGCTGACAGGCTGGGTCGTCCACTTCATCTGTTTCATCTCAGGCTGTACGGTACGGTCTGGCCAGATGCTGCCATAGGTGCGCATGTTGCCGCCAATGGTATAGAAGGTGCCAGTGTCACCATTATTATCGAACGTGAGGTAGAGCACGGCCTCCTCAGGGCGTCCCTCGCCATCAGCCAGACACTGGTTGTAGATGGCCACATTGTCCATCTCGGCATCAGCCGTGTAGGTGGTCTGCGGATCCTGGGCATGGTTGCCTGCAATGCGTCCGATGTTGATGGGATAGGGGAAGTTGCTCAGCACGCCACGCTCACTGGGCCCTCTATTGCCCCAGCGGAAGTTATTGGCGGGCTCTGGTGCAGCGATCTTCTCCGTACCTTTCAGTTGACCGTCGATGTAGAGTCTCATCTCCTTGCCGTCCCACGAGGCCGTCACATGGTGCCAGTTGCCTACCCAGTCGGCAGGCAGGTCGACGTCGAGGGTATGCTTGACGCCAGAGTGCAGATAGAACTGCAGTTTCTCATTTCCTTTCTGAACTACTCCGAACTGCGTGTTGCCTTTCGTGATATAGGGTGCTCCCTCGTACGTCCCGCTCAGTTTGCCAGGCCTGACGTCGAAACTGATGGTCAGTGCCTTGCCCGAGAGTTCCACGTTGCTGCTGCGATACACCTCCACCCACTCGTCGTGGCCGTTGAGGTGCAGCACACCTTTCTCTACCTTGGCATTGCCCATCAGATGGACAGGCGTGTTGTAGGGTGAACTGTCAGTCAGGGGACGGATATGTTCCGTGAGGCCTGGGTTGACGAAGTCCCAGATGGCGCCACCCATCAGTCGTGGATGACGGCGGATGACCGTCCAGAACTCGTCCATACCTCCACCCGCATTACCTGCGACAGACAGATACTCGTCCATGAACGACGGACGTGGATCCTCCGATTCGGGCACCATCGCTGTGTTCATTTCCAACTCGTAGGGTGTCGGATAGCGAGGTCCGATGATGTCTTCGGCAGGATGAGCGTAGGCATTGCCTCCATACATGAAGTAACGTGTGGGGTCGAGACGTTTGCCCTCCTTCACCACTTCCGTAATCAGCGGGCCTTCGCCACTCTCGTTGCCTGCACTCCAGAACAGCACGCAGGCGTGGTTGCGGTCGCGCAGTACCAGTTTCTGTACGCGTTCCACGTACATCTCACGGAATCGCTGGTCGTTGGAGATATATTCGCTGGCATGGGCCTCGTCGCCTGTTTCGTCGATGATATACAGGCCATATTCGTCAGCCAGTTCCAGATATTTGTTCACTGGCGGGTAGTGCGAGGTGCGCACGGCATTGAAGTTATGCTGTTTCAGGATCTCCATATCCTTTCGGATGGTCTCCTCGTTCATGGCATGACCCAGTTCGGGGTGCTGCATGTGGGTATTGGTGGCATTTACCTTGATGGGCTGTCCGTTCAGGTAGAATGTCTGATGGCGGATCTCTGTCTCCTTGAATCCCATCTTGCTGCTGATCTGCTGCAGCACGTCGCCCGACTCATTCAACAGTTCGAGTGCCAGTTGATAGAGCACGGGTGTCTCGCAAGTCCACTTGTCGGGGTTGGAGACTTGTGAGGTGAGCGTGAGCGATTTCTTGCCTTTCTGAGTCATCGTGAAAGGGTCGGACAGCATCTCTTTCACCAGGTTTCCTTTCGCATCCTTCAGGGTGGCGCGTACGGCAAAAGTGCCGCTGACGTCCTCATATTTCTTCACATCGACAGCCACCTGTAGAGTGGCATCCTTGTATTGGTCGTCAAGGTCGGTGGTGACAAACCAGTCGAACAGCCGGGTCTTCGGCGTGGCATAGAGGGTCACATCGTCGCAGATGCCTGCCAGGCGCCAATAGTCCTGTCCTTCCAGATAGTAGCCGTCACAATATTTCACCACACAGACGGCCAGCACGTTCTTGCCAGGTCGCAGGTAGGGCGTCACGTCATATTCCGCAGGCTCCTGGCCTCCTTCGTTATAGCCCACCTGTTGTCCGTTCAACCATACGAACGAACCACTCTGTACCTTCTCCAGACGCAAGAATACCTGCTGTCCCTTCCATGCAGCGGGCAGGGTGAACGTCTTCCGATACGCCCCCGTAGGATTGTAGTCCCTGGGTACGAAGGGCGGATTGGCCTTGAAAGGTGCAGGCACATTACGGAACTGCGGGTCACCGTAGCCTTGCATCTCCCAGTTGCTCGGCACATGGATGGTGCGCCACTTGCCGTCCTTGAAGTTCGTTGCAAAGAAATTATGCGGCACCTCCTCTGGTGTGTTGGCAAAGAAGAATCGCCAGTCGCCATTGAGCGACAGATGGTTGGGGGCGAGGTAGTAGGCATGTCCCTCTTCCTGGTTCTCCTCAAAGACAGAGGTGTTCTCGATGTAATCATAGAGATGCTCCAGATACTGGGCGTTCATCGGTAATGAACAGGCTGCGAACAGGCAGAGGGTTAGTTCCTTGATGTTCATAATGTTAGTTTTTGAAGTGATATGATATTTTGCTTGCAAAGGTAGCCATTTTTTTTATTACGACAAAATATCTTAAAATATATCGTGAAAAGTTTTGTATTCCGCTCGTAAATTTGTACCTTTGTCGCCCAAATCATCGAGAATATGGAATCAAAGTTAGTTGTTTACAATACGTTGACGCGACAGAAGGAGCGCTTCGAGCCGTTGCATGCCCCCAATGTGGGTATGTATGTGTGTGGACCTACCGTCTATGGTGATCCCCATCTGGGGCATGCCCGTCCTGCCATTACCTTCGACCTGGTGTTCCGCTATCTGAAGCACCTGGGGTATAAGGTCAGATACGTGCGTAATATCACGGATGTAGGTCACCTGGAGCATGATGCCGATGAGGGTGAGGACAAGATTGCCAAGAAGGCACGACTGGAGCAGTTGGAGCCGATGGAGATCGCCCAGTACTACACCAACCGCTATCATGCTGCGATGGATGCCCTGAACGTGTTGCGCCCCTCCATCGAGCCCCACGCCTCAGGCCATATCATCGAGCAGCAGCAACTGGTGCAGCAGATTCTCGACAACGGTTTCGCCTACGAGAGTAATGGCTCTATCTATTTCGATATCGAGGCCTACAACAAACAGTTTAAATATGGTATCCTCTCAGGCCGAAGCCTTGAGAATATCAAAGATGCCAGCCGCGAACTTGACGGCGTGGGCGAGAAGCGTAACCAGGCCGACTTCGCCCTGTGGAAGAAGGCACAGCCCGAGCACATCATGCGCTGGCCCTCACCCTGGAGCGACGGATTCCCTGGCTGGCACTGTGAGTGTACGGCGATGGGACGAAAGTATCTGGGTGAGGAATTCGATATCCATGGTGGTGGCCTCGACCTCGTGTTCCCCCATCATGAGTGTGAGATTGCCCAGGCACAGGCTTCGATGGGGCATCCTGCCGTGAAGTACTGGATGCACAACAACATGCTGACCATCAACGGCCAGAAGATGGGTAAGTCGTATAACAACTTCATCACCCTGGAGCAGTTCTTTACGGGTAACCACGAGAAACTGGAGAAGGCTTACTCGCCCATGACCATCCGCTTCTTCATCCTCTCTGCCCACTATCGTGGTACTGTGGACTTCTCTAACGAGGCTCTGCAGGCAGCCGAGAAGGGACTGGAGAAACTGATGAACGGCATTGCCGACCTGGAGCGTGTGCAGCCTGCTGACAAATGTGATGCAGAGACTGAGAAGGTGGTGAAGGGTCTGCGTGAGAAGTGCTACGACGCCATGAACGATGACTTTGCCACACCGCTGGTGATCAGTTATCTCTTTGAAGCCTGTACGACCATCAATAAACTCATCGACCACAAGGCGACCATCTGTGCCGACTGTCTGAAGGAACTCTCAGAGACCATGCGCCTCTTTGCCTTCGACATCCTCGGATTGAAGGCAGAGAAGAGTGGCTCTAACGACAGCCGTGAGGAGGCCTTCGGCAAGGTGGTGGATATGGTGCTCGAACTGCGTGCCAAGGCCCGTGCCGAGAAAGACTGGGCTACCTGCGACAAGATCCGTGATGAACTGAAGGATGCAGGCTTCGAGGTGAAGGACACCAAGGACGGCGTCACGTGGAAACTTAATAAGTAGTTCTTTTGTTTACAGTTTACGGTTTACAGTTTACAGATGATTACTTCTATAGGCAGATACTATAGGCAGAAACTATAGGCAGAATCTTGAATGGCTTGCCAGGTTATCATCTGTAAACCGTAAACTGTAAACTATAACCCATACGCCTCCTTCGTCATTTCAACGGCGATGGTATTTTCGCGGAAGTCGTCAAACGAGAGATAGTCGAGTCCTTCGTGGGGACGGTTGGTGCCCCACGAATTTTTCATGATAAAATATTTCTTGCCTTTGTCATCGTGGGCAATGCCGACGATGGCCATTGCATGGCCCTTACTCTCCCAGCAGATGCCGTGGTGCTGGCGGACAGCACGCTCTGTCTTCGTAAGCAACGAGTCTATGGGGATATTCAGGAAACTGTCACGCAACCAGTTGTCTGGCGACTTCACCTCTGTCTCCTGATAATAGGGCGCTTCGTCTGTGCTTGTCAGCGCCACGTACTCGTCAGGAGCACAGACGCTTCGTGCAAACTCTTGGGGCGTATAGGTGGCACCGAGCATAAACACCCATTTGGGGGCTGGTGTCTGGATGGAACGCATGGCGTCGTACCCCACGATGCCGTATTTCTGAATGAGGTGGATCAGCGACTTGCCCATGCCACGCCTGTTCTCAGGACATTGTGGCTCCTGCTCCAGCATCTTCTCTATATAATAAGGTGAGAGGTTCACCGAGTCGCCCCATGACAGATGTTCCGTCTCGATGGCGGCGAGCATGGCATAGATCCAGCAGGTCTGGCTCTCGCCCTGATTCTTGATGGGGGTCATGCGGTTGAGAATCTCATGGGTATAGTGCTTCGGCTTCTGCTGAATACAGCCACAGAGTGATACAGCCAAAAACAGATATACAATTCGTTTCATGGCTGCAAAGGTACGAAAATATTTATAAATATTCTTATTTCTCGTATAAAAATACTACCTTTGCATCCGATATGAAGAAGATGGTCTGTTTGCTGATAGCCGTGATGACGGTTGTGCCTTGTCTCTCTCGCAAGAAGGTGGCAGTCGTCCTCAGTGGCGGTGGCGCCAAGGGCGTCGCCCATATAGGAGCCCTGAAAGTCATAGAGAAGGCTGGCATTCCCGTCGACATCATCACGGGTACGTCGATGGGTAGTCTGGTGGGAGGCCTCTATGCCATAGGCTATAATGCTCATGCCCTCGACTCTATCGCCCGTCATATGGACTGGGCTTATGCGCTTACAGACAGGGAGGACCTGAGCCGTCAGAGTATTGAAGACCGTCGGCGTCAGAACACCTATATGCTGTCGCGAGGACTGACGTTCGGGAAGCGTGAGTCGAATTCCGGGGGAATCATCAAAGGCAAGAATCTGGAGATACTGCTGCAGAGACTCTGCTTGGGCTATACCGACTCGATGGACTTCAGCCGTCTGCCCATCTCCTTCGCCTGTGTGGCGACAGACATCGTCGACAACAGCGAGGTGGACTTCACCTCAGGCATCCTGCCTCAGGCCATGCGCGCCTCGATGGCTATCCCTGCTGTCTTCTCGCCTGTACGTATTGGGGGACGGGTGCTCTGCGATGGTGGACTGTGCAACAACTATCCTGCTGATCTCGCACGTAAGTTGGGGGCAGACATCGTGATCGGCGTCACTGTGCAGGACTCGCTGAAGAAAGCCGACGAGTTGGGCAGTACGATGAATATCTTGTTGCAGGTAGTCGACCTGAACACACTGAATAAATACAACGAAAACCTCGCCATCACTGATGTGGCCATCCGTGTGAGCCCCAAGGGCTATAGTGCCGCCAGTTTCAACCCTGCTGCCGTCGACACGCTCCTCCGCCGTGGTGAGGAAGAGGCGATGCGCCATTGGGACGACTTGATGGCACTGAAGGAACACATCGGCATCGGCCCCGACTTTGAGCCTGTACGCTTGAGCCCGCTGAGTCCGACGGTGATGACGGATAAGGTGCATATCGTTGGCTGCAGGTTTGAGAACATGACACCGCAGGACGAGAAGTTCCTGCGTCAGAAGTTCCACCTGAACCGCCTCGACAGCCTCGACTCCAAGGGCGAGGAAATCATCACCACCTCGATGCGTGTCGACCTGTTCTATCAGACAGCCACATCGCGCCTGGTGGAAGAAGGGGATGGCTACTGTCTGGTATTGACGGCAGGTAATCGGAAGACGAGCCAGTTGAACTTAGGCTTCCGCTTCGATACGGAGGAAATGGTGGCGCTGCAACTGAATGCGAACCTGCCGCTGAAGCAGTCCATGCACTTCAGTTCCGACATCACGCTCCGTCTGGGTAAGCGGGTGATGGCTGGCGGTGAGATCCTGTACCACCCGCATGGCCTGCGTCTCACGCGACCTGCCTTCTCCTACTATTACCGTCATAGCGATATTGACATCTATTTAGAAGGCGAGCGTAGTTACACCGTGCTTTACAACCATCATCAGGCCGCCATAGAACCCCTTAACTTCAGTATCCGCAACTTCAACTTCCGCATAGGTCTGCGTTGGGATCATTTCCACTTCAGCAACCGCTTGTCGTCTGACGAGTTCCCCGGACTGTATTTCGAGAACGATCACTACTTCAGTTATCGGGCTTCCGTGAATTTCGATTCAGAGGACGACTGGCATTTCCCCACCCGTGGCGCACGCTTCAAGGCAGCCTATAACTATCTCACCACGAACTTCTACCAGATGAAATGTCTTGATGGTTATCTGGTAGGCCGGGGCGTGGGCGACCTGAGTGCCTCCTGGCGGAAGTCATTTGCGCTGAGCAGGAGTTTTACCTTCCAGCCCATGCTCTACGGAAGGCTGCTTTTCGGCCCGTATGTCCCCTATGTCTTTAGTAATCTCATTGGTGGCGACAACTTCGGGCACTATGTGGAACAGCAGATGCCCTTTGCTGGCTTGGGCCACTTGGAGACTGCCGACGCTCAGTTCGCAGCCGTACAGTTGCAGGGACAGCAGCGTATTGGGCGCAACCATTACGTGCTGCTTAAGGCGGCTGCCGCACAGTCTGCCTACGAGATGGAGGACCTGTTTAAGTCAAGAACGTTGTTAGGCGCTCAAATGGCCTATTATTATAACTCGATGTTTGGACCCTTGGGAGCGACGCTGGGCTACTCCAACCGCACCAAGACACCTTATTTTTATATCAACCTTGGTTATGAATTCTGAATACGAGATCATGGCGCCAGTAGGCTCCCGCGAGTCGCTGGTGGCAGCCATACAGGCAGGAGCCGACAGCATCTACTTCGGCATTGAGAAACTGAACATGCGGGCTCATTCTGCCTCGACGTTCACCATCGACGACCTGAAGGAGATTGCCCAGACCTGTCGTGAGCACGGCATCAAGAGTTATCTCACCGTCAATACCATCATCTACGGCGAGGATATCCCCCTGATGCATGAGATCATCGATGCCGCCAAGGCTGCAGACATCTCGGCTGTGATTGCCTCCGACGTGGCTGTGATGACCTATTGTAATAGAGTGGGGCAGGAGGTGCATCTCTCCACCCAGTTGAACATCTCGAACATCGAGGCCCTGCGCTTCTATGCCCAGTTTGCTGATGTCGTGGTGCTGGCGCGAGAACTGAATATGGATCAGGTGGCAGAGATCTACCGTCAGGTCTGCGAGGAGCATATCTGTGGCCCCTCAGGCGAACTCATCCGCATCGAGATGTTCTGCCACGGTGCCCTCTGCATGGCCATCAGCGGCAAGTGCTATATGAGCCTGCATGCCGCCAACCGCTCAGCCAATCGCGGGGAGTGCATCCAGGTGTGCCGTCGCAGTTATACCGCGACAGACAATGAGACCGGCTATCAACTCGATATCGACAATAAATACATCATGTCGCCCAAGGACCTGAAGACCATCCGCTTTATCGACCGCCTGATGAAGGCTGGCGTGCGGGTGTTCAAGATCGAGGGCCGTGCCCGTGGGCCAGAGTATGTCTACACCGTCGTGAAGTGCTATAAGGAGGCCATTCAGGCCGTGCTCGACGGCACCTTTATGGAGGAGTGCAAGGATGAGTGGGACGAGCGTCTCGCCACCGTCTTCAACCGTGGCTTCTGGGACGGTTACTATCAGGGCCAACTCATGGGCGAGTGGAACAAGAACTACGGTTCCAATGCTACGGAGCGTAAGGTCTATATAGGCAAGGGCACGAAATACTACTCGAAACTCGGTGTCGCAGAGTTCACCGTCGAGGCTAACACCTTCAAGGTGGGCGACAAGATGCTCATCACGGGGCCCACCACGGGCGTCATCTATGTCACTGCTGATGAGATCCACGACGACAATGGTCCCGTCTCCGTCGCCCAGCAGGGCACCCGCGTCTCCATCGCAGTTCCAGAGAAAGTCCGTCCCTCAGACAAACTCTTCAAACTGGAGAAAAGTGATTAAACCATTAGAATAGACCATTTAATATACCATTAGAAATTACTTATGATGAAATTACTTAAAAGAACTATTGGGGTGAAGATACCTGTCGCCGCCTGTCTGTTGGTGCTGACGGGACTGACGACAAGGGCTCAGGTGGTGAGCCAGGAACTGACGGCTGACGTGAACCGTTCTGCTGGCCTGAACTATGCCCTTCCGATCGAGAAGAAGATCAAGGACACGCCTGCCCCTCCAGGCAAGATGCCTTTTTACATCAACCACTACGGTTGCCCCAGCCCTTACTATCTCAAGGATTCTGCTGCCTACGTGGCTCCGTGCACGATCTTTGCCAAGGCAGACAGTCTCGGCAAACTCACACGCCTGGGACGTGACGTGAAGCGCCGTCTCGACCTGTTGCGACAGGATGCCCATGAGCGTAATGGTGAACTCACCGCAAAGGGTGTAGCCCAGAGCCGCGCACTGATGCGGCAGATGATGGAGCGCTTGCATGATGCGTTTGTGCCAGATGGCTATTACAGTGGGCGCAGCGTTGTGCAGAACAACTGCATCCTGACCATGCAGGAGGCGATGATCCAACTGTCTGCCTCGCACCACCCCCTCTCGTACAACACCAGGTCCTCCCATAGGGAGAACAAGTTCATGAATCCGCAGGACAGGCTGCTGACGGTAAACCGTGTCGACTCACTGACGATGGCGCGCTATCAGCGCTTCTGTTCTCTCAACAGTGTCGCAGGACGGCTGATGGAGTCGCTCTTCAACGACCAGAACTACGTCGTCAGCCATATCGATCCCGCGGAACTCAGTCGTCAGTTGTTCATCCTGGCAGGCAGTATCCAGCATACAGGACTCGCTGGCACCGTCACGTTGTATGACATTTTCGACGCTGGTGAAATCCACCGTCACTGGAAGATGCTGAACGCATGGAACTATATCAACTACGGCGCCTGTGAGACGAACGGCGGCCACCAGCCCTATCTGCAGCGCTCCGTGCTCAGGAACATGATCCACTTGGGCGACAGCGCGATGAAGCGTGCGACGCCCATGAGCCACTTCCGCTATACCCATGAGCAGGTGGTGCTCTCGCTGGCCTGTCTGATGGAACTCGACGACTGTGGCCTGGAGACAGACAACTTCGACGCCCTCGAGGAGAACGGCTGGGCTGACTACCGTATTGCCCCCCTCGGCGGCAGCATCGTCATGATTCACTACCGTAGTGGGACTGACGACCCCGATGTGCTGGTGAAGGTGCTGCTCAACGGCCATGAGGCGCGCCTGCCCATACAGACAGACTGCGCCCCGTACTATCACTGGCATGATGTGAAAAACTATTATCTCCGTAAACTTTACCGCTATGAGAATGCCCGTTTCTAAACTGTTCGTATCCGCACTGTTCCTTTGTGTCGCCCAGGGACTGGGGGCTCAGACGGTCATCGACCTGATCAAGGCCAATCCCGCCTATGCCTCGTGCAACTATAACACCTATCCAGACACCATCACAGCCGTCTACACGCCTGCCCCTGCAGGCAAGAAGCCTTTCTACTTCTCCCACTACGGCCGTCACGGTTCGCGCTATATCAGCAGCCGCAGCGGCTTCGACATCCCCTTTAAGATGGTGGCCCTTGCTGACAGTCTCAACGAACTGACACCCACGGGACAGCGCGTGTATCAGGAGATGAAACTCGTGATGCAAGACACCGAGGGCCGCTGGGGCGAACTGACGGGCTACGGGCGCAAGCAGCACAGGAATATCGCCCGCCGCATGGCCCGCAACTTCCCTGAGGTGTTCCATCCCGGAGCCAGGGTGCAGGCCTATAGTACCGTCGTGCCACGCTGTATCGAGTCGATGGGCACGGCGCTCATCGAACTGCTGCAGGAAGAGCCTACCCTGCAGGTTTCACAGGAGAGTTCTCAGCGCAACCAGTGGTTTATGAACTATCAGGACCGCGAACTGCGCCGCCAGCAGATGACGCCCCAGATCCGCAAGGTCTACAACGAGTATATCACCAAGTACATGGGCAACACGCGTCTCATGGAACTGATCTTCAAGAATCCGGATATCGTTGGGGAGGTGGTCGATGAAGGACAGTTCAACTACTACCTGATGAAGATGGGTCTCTTCCAACTGAACACCCACCTCTATAGAAACACCTACCTGCTCGACATCTTCCAGACAGACGAACTCTACCGCATGTGGCAGATCGACAATGCCCTCTGGTATCTGCAGCAGGGTGCCTGCAAACTCAATGGCGGGCGCCAGCCCTACAGTCAGCGGCACCTGCTTCGCCGTATCATTGCCGATGCCGACAGTTGCATACGCCTGGCCGATCCAGGGGCACAGTTGCGCTATGGCCATGAGACGGTGCTCCTGCCCCTTGTCTGCCTCATCGGCATCAATGGCTACGACCTCGAGACAGACGACTTCAGCCAACTGGAGGCGAAGGGCTGGTGGTGCTCCAGCGTCTTCCCTATGGGCTCCAACCTGCAGTTCATCTTCTACCGCAGTGGCTTGGATGACAGCGATGTGCTCTTCAAGGTGCTGCTCAACGAAGAAGAGGCGCGCCTGCCCATACAGACAGACTGCGCCCCATACTACCACTGGAACGATTTCAGGACCTACTGTCTCGACAAACTGGACCGTTACAAGTAAAACCAAACAAGGCCCGCAGTCATGCGAGCCTTGTTGGTTTTTACTGAAAGGAGGACTCTTATCCTGTTTCCTTCGAGTTATAAAGTTTCATAAAGGTTTATGTATGTCTCAACAACTCCTGTGGGAGTGCCTTTTTCGTCGACATATTCGAGATTGAGTGTTTTCTCCTTTTCAATGTTCTTTATGATAGCAAGAGAAGAAACCTCACCGTTTTTGTTAGTCCTGATAAGTATGCCTCCTTTGATTTCGTACGTTCCTTCTTCTTGGCGGAGAAGTTCATCTTCGTTTGCGTTTGGAACATCAACATTATAATTACCGTTATCCTCGAAAGTAATGTAAGTGGTAATCTTCTTGTCTTTAAGAATAACCCAATTACCAGCGATGAGAGCCTTTAATTCATCATCCGACTTGATCTGCTCTTCCGACTTGGCCAAACAGAACGTGATCTTGGAGAAAGCACCGCCAAGTTTCGAAGCCAGACTCTTCTGCAGGTCTTCATCGAGGATAAGCATATTGATGACATCTGCAGGCTTGTTGTCCTTGCCGAGGACAGTCAACTTACCATAACTTTTGCCATCGTTGTCGGTCAGCGTGAACTCCGTATTGCCATCAGCGGTGGGTGTTGCGGTGCCCATCATCTTGGTGGTCAGGAAAGGAGTGATCAGTTCCGTGTACTTCTCTTGGTTGGGCACTGTGCAGACCAGATTTGTGGGATCCTGGGTGTCAGGCTTGCTGAATGGAGTGATCGTCAGGATTGCTTTTGCAATAGCCTCCATGTCGTCATTGCTGGCTGCCTGCATGTATATGACATTTGTGACATTGAGCGCCTTCTTGATGTCAGACGGCATCTCAATCCATGCATAACCAACAAGCCCGTTCATCGCTGGCAGCACCTTATAGAACGTAATACTGTCTTTGCGGTTCTCCTGAGGGGCGTTGAGGAGATAGTAAGTAGCCTCGACAAACATTTCTGAAAATTTAGTCCTTTCGAAGGCAGTCGTTTCCACTCCCTCGGGGAGCAGTTTCAGGAACTCTGCCTTGGCTGCTTCGAAGTCTGCAACGTCAAGCCGCATAATGTCGACATCTCTTCCTCCTACTGCAAGTTTGGCAGGGGTATAGCGCCCATCGGCCTTGATGTTCTCCACAAACATAGAGGCCTGGTCTGGCTGTGCCGGCTCTGGGATTGGTACTACGGGATTGTCTACTCCGTTTACTCCATCTGTACACGATGTGGTCGCGAAGCCGCAGGTAAGGATGGCGGCCATCATCCATAAGATACTTTTCTTCATCTTATTAAATTGTGTAAATTATAGTTAGTTGCTAGTCTTCAACTGCATATCAATTCTGATAAATTTCGTGCAAATGTAGACAATAATTGCCAACAACCCATAACCTTACTGATATTTTATAAAAAATTAACTAAAAAAATTACATTTGTTATCTGGATTTGTTTTCCAGAATATAGTTCTCACTCTTTTCATGCTTTTCGAAAGTCACCTTTCCATTTTCGTCGATCTTGCAGACGATATTGAAGTAAGCCTTCTCGGCGGCAGCAGCGCCTTCGGTCTCGATGTCGGTTCCGCTCAGATCGAGATCGGGCACATCTCTATAGTATATATCAGGCTTGGTTTCGCCCTTGTACTTTCTTGCAATATGAATAAAGAATTTACTGCGAACCAAGGTCCATGCACCAGTTTTTCCTGCTCTGGGTTCGACATTGGAGATGAACTGAATAGTGGCGGGTAAAACGTTTCTGTCTCTATTCATCCTATACTTAAAACTATATAGCGGTGCGGTTACGTTGAAATAGTCCTGCCAGTTGAATGTGTATGTGGTCTTGAATTGTCTGAAGGTAGGCCTATCGTTTTCATAATAAATCTCGACAATGATATCCCAGCCATCCTGCCCAGGAATAGTGTTTCCAGGCATCTGGTCGTTCTGATTGCCGTAAGGCGGATTGCGCATGGGGAAGCCTGTGTTGGCCTCAAGCCAGCGGCTCCAGCCCGTCTGCTTGTCGAATTCCAGCTGGTAGTAGGTATGGCTCCAAGCATACCATGGCGTCGCTTTTTCGCCTGAGGTAAGGCTTAAATTGTTGATGTCGAGCGATGTCAGATAGCCGTCTTTATTGTAGCCGTAGATCTTCGTCGGCTGGCCATCAAGGGTGGAACTGCCGATAAATCCCTTGGCGCCCACACTGACACTATAGCTGAGCCAATGCGGGGTGACATCCTTATACGTATCACCATCCGACTGAATGGAATAGTAGTGGCATACCTGTGCTGCCTGCAGGGCGCTTTCGAGATTGTCGTAATGCAGCCATTCGGTGGCGAGATGACCGTATGCGTTCACCTGTAGTTTCTCGCAGTAGTCTCTCAGGTCGTAGAGGGGAATGTCTGGAGAATACTGATAGCATTCTGTTGCCGCAAACTGGAAGTCCTCGGGCAGTGCTTCGCCTTGGTTCTTGAGGGCGAAATCGACAAAGTCCTTGAGTGCCGGCAGTATGGCAGGGAACTTCTTCATGTCTGTGAGCACGAAATCGACATTACGCGCCCATGGGGCTCCCTGTATCGCCCAGACGTTGTAATTGTATTCCGTGCAGTTCTTGGCATATCTCGACATGGCCTCGGTGAACGGGTCGCCCTCTGCGGCTTTATACAGTTCGTTGACAAACGCCGTATGGTTTCCACCTGCATTGCTGTGGCCTGATGCCAGCACATAGTCGGTCAGGTTGATTACCTCTGAGAGGGTCTCCATGTTGTTCATCAGACAGCAGTCGAAATACAGCATCGTCAGGTGGATGCCGCTCGTTTCGAGGGCGGTGCGGATCTCCTTACAGGTGATGCCCCTGCCGCCTAAGTTGTCGTCGAATACCAATCCTCGGGTGCCCACTTTCTCGAGGCTCTTGAGATAGTCTTGGTTGACGCTGTAACCGCCACCATGGTCGCTGAACACCAGGATATAGTTCTTGGCAGGAGCCACCTTCTTACAGTATTTGATGAAGTTGGCTATCGAGTCGGGCTGGAAGAATTCGGCTTTCTCGTGCTGTGTGCCGTAGAGATAGTCGTCTTTTAACAAAAGCACCGGACTCTTCTCTGTGTTGACGATGCTGGGCGACGCCTCATAGCGATAGACGTGGCCTGCCTTGCCACTGGGGGTGAAACTGAGGCTCTTGTTGATGCCTGCCTGCGAGGAGTATTTGTACTGCACCAGATAGCGCACTTTCTTGCTGTCGGCCTTGATGGCGTTGGCTGCTCGTTTGATGTCAGTCTCAATCTGACTGTCGAGATTGCCACCGCCCACCGTATAAAGCATCACGGTATAGTCGGCCTCGTCACCATCACTGCCCCAGCCGCCACCGCCATTGACAACGATCAGGTTGCCTATGGCTAAAGGTAATGTGATGAAATGGGGCTCCTGGTCCTCAAAGTCGATATTCAGCCTGATGGTGTTGCCTGTCTTGGTCACGATGGTCACCTGAGCCTTACGTTCCTTCAAGTCGGAAGCCGCGTCGCCTTTCAGCCTGATCACAGGATAGGTGCCGCCCGAGAGCCACTCGAAACCTGTCGTGGGGTCTGTGTATCCCGCAAGTGTTGTGGGCCCTGCGTTCTCCACCTGGAGCCAACTGGCGTTTGAGGTCACGCTCGTCAATTCGGGGTTGTAGCCTCCCTCTATGGTGAGCAGGGTGCCGTCTGGCATGTCTGAAAGATGTACGTCGTACTCGGCATCAATGTTCAGGTACGATGGAACTGCCGGGTTGTCCGCGCTGTCACTGCATGCTGTCATCATAAGGCCGCAGGTAAGGATGGCGGCCATCATCCATAAAATACTTTTTTTCATCATTTATTATTATTTCTATAGATTGTATCTCTTGTTATGTCATATTAGTTAATATGGTGCAAAGTTACAAAAAAAATTTGAAATAGCAAAGAAAAACAACTGTTTTTTTCTCTTTTTTACGTTGGTGCCCTCATCGAGCATATACGAGGGCATTTGTGCAGCCCCCGTCACTTAACCCTGTTAGTAATGCCTGTTTACTCCGTTACCGATGCCTGTTTACTCTGTTACTGATGCCTCCTAACCTTATAAAGGATAGGACTTTATCTATATAACTCCCTATCCTTTACACCCATACCAGGCATCCTTTACTCACTTAACTGCCGTCCTTTATTTCGGTGAGTGAGGAGTTTTTCCGAGGAGTGAGCCACTATCAATTCCCGCATGTCTGGGATCCTGTGCAAATGCAATTTGTGCAAATGCAATTTGTGCAAATGCAATTTGTGCAATTGCTAAATTCAACCCGTTGTACTAACAAACTAACAAACTAACAAAAGTGTTTTTAAATAATCAACAACTGAGACCTAAAGAATTATATATATTATAATATATAATATATTATATATTATAATATATATAATTTATTATTACTTAAATGTTCATCTTGATGTTCATTTTGATTTAATTTTCATTTTGATTTTCATTTGTTAGTTTGTTAGTTTGTTAGATTGTTAGTTGTTTTACTTCAGACTGAATAGTTGCAAATTGCAATTGCACAATTGCACAATTGCACAATTGCATTAAGGCACTGTCGAAATCAGTAAATCTCATTAAACGCACATTGGACTTGCATCCCTGCAAGCCCAATGCACATTACTAACTAATAACCAAAAAGCATTTCAAATGAAAACAATTAACCCTATATAAATAACAGTATGAATCTTAAATCTGATGCAAAGTTAAGGCGGAAATCGGCTGATTCCAAGAAAAATCGCAAATTCTTCTCCTGCTTGTATGGACAGACGCCCGACTTTTGGACAAATCGGGGAAATTGTTTCAGAAATTGTCCAAAAGAACCCAAAAAAGGTGTAAGAATCTTAGGCGGTTTGAAAATAAAACGGTAACTTTGCAGCCTGAATTGGTAAGACTGTGATATAAACGAATATGAAGGATCATACAGGGGCCGGAAAAGTGAGGAAATCGATACTGCTTATTGTGGCATCGGCATTGTTGCTGATGCTGGTGGTGTCTTTTCTGGTTTGCGGCTATACCCTCATGAAGGAGACCCATGTGTGTTATATGGGCATCATGAATATGTCCTCTGAGAAGATTTCCAAGACCGTCGGCGGTATGGAGATGAACGCCAGGAACGTGTTTGACGAGGTGGGGAAACACTTGGACTCCCCTGAGTCTGTGATAGAAGCCTTGAAGAGCAAGACTAGTCTGAATATGGATGTCAAGGGATATTTCGCAGCCTTCGTGCCCAACTATTTCCCGCAGAAGGGACAATGGTTTGAACCGTATGTGCACCAGGCGGATTCCAGTGGCAGGTTCACGGTCAGGGATGTGGGATCGGCCAGCCATGACTATACGAAGTCTGACTGGTATGTCCGTGCCCTGGACGCGAAGGATTGTTTCTGGTCTGATCCTTATTTCTATTATGACGGTACGGGCATCAGTGGCCGCTATTGCACGTTTGTAAAGCCCGTTTTCGATGCGTCAGGACGCCTGGCCTGCGTCTGCGGGGCAGATATGACGTTCGAATGGCTGACCAACGAACTGAGACGGATGGACGATGCCACCAGGCGTAGTGATATGCTGACAAAGTTCCGCATGTTTGCCGGACTCGACTTCTATACCGTGCTTCTCGACAAGGACGGCAATTGCATCGCCTATCCGGAGGGAAGGAGCGTGCCTTTGAAGGATGAGGTGGTGCTGCGAAATCTTGCAGAGAAGAAGAGTGGTTCTGTGGATGTGACGGTCAACGGTGTGTCGTCGAAAGCCTATTACGCTCCCATGGAGCATATCGGCTGGTCGGTGGCGGTGGTTGTGCCTGATCATGTGGTATGGAAGCCGATGCTGATCGTGGGGACCATTCTCCTGACGGTGGCAGTCTTCGGGTTCCTGGTCGTGTGGCTGGTACTGCGCCGTGGTGTTAATCAAAGAAAAGAAGAATAAAATGACAATCAACGAGATTCAAGACGAGATCATAGAGGAGTTCTCTGCCTTCGACGACTGGATGGACAAATACCAGTTACTGATAGACCTGGGCAACGAACAGGAGCCGCTGGAGGACCAGTATAAGACGGAGCAGAACCTGATAGACGGTTGCCAGAGCCGGGTGTGGCTGGTGGCCGATCTTGTGGATGGTGGAATGTGGAATGCGGATGGAAAGGTGATCCACTTCCGTGCGGAGAGTGATGCGCTCATCGTGAAGGGCATCGTGGCCCTGCTGATCCGTGTGCTCTCTGACCATACGCCTCAGGAGATTCTGGATGCCGACCTGTACTTTATAGAGCAGATAGGACTGAAGGAACACTTGTCGCCTACCCGCAGCAACGGGCTGGTGGCAATGGTTAAGCAGATGCGTGTTTATGCGCTGATTTTCAGCAAGAAACAGTAGTCCGGTTTAACCAAAACGGGAAACTTTGGCAGGCGCTTGGTTTGTCAAAGTTTTCCGTTTTTACGACCTAAGTGTCTGATAACAAAGCGTTTAATATTTATTAACGCAAGAAAAGTTTCCCGAAATGGAAAACTTTCGAATAATTGTTGTAACTTTGCAAACGGAATTTGGAAAACTAAAAACTTTTGAAATATGATCCAGACAGTAGTAAAGCGCGACGGGCGTATTGTGGGCTTTAATGAGCAGAAAATCATGGCTGCCATCCGTAAGGCGATGATCCATACCGACAAGGGTGAGGACGAGCGCCTGTTGTATCAAATCACTGACCATATCGCCCAGCGTGGGGAAAGTCAGATGACCGTAGAACAGATTCAGGATGCCGTGGAGGTGGAACTGATGAAGTCGAGCCGCAAGGATGTGGCCCAGAAATACATTGCCTACCGCCATCAGCGCAGTGTTGCCCGTAAGGCCAAGACACGTGAGGTGTTCCTCGACATCGTGAACATCAAGAAAAACGACCTGACGCGTGAGAATGCCAACATGAACGCCGACACGCCTGCAGGCATGATGATGAAGTTCGCCTCGGAGACCACCAAGCCCTTCGTGGACGACTATCTGCTCTCTGAGGAGAGCCGTGACGCTGTGGAGAAGAACTACCTGCACATTCACGACAAGGACTATTATCCGACGAAGTCGCTGACCTGTGTGCAGCACCCGCTGGACAATATCCTGAACTGTGGCTTCATCGCTGGTCACGGTGCCTCGCGCCCTGCCCGCCGTATCGAGACGGCTTCGGTGCTGGCTTGTATCTCGATGGAGTGTGCCCAGAACGAGATGCACGGTGGTCAGGCCATTCCCGCCTTCGACTTCTATCTGGCTCCATACGTCCGCATGAGTTATGTGGAGGAACTGAAGGCGCTGGAGGACCTGAATGGCGAGAGTTACAAGGATCTGTACGACGAGCCGCTGATGGACTATCTCAAGAAGCCGCTCGACGGACTGACGGGTAAGGAGCGCGCCCAGCAGCACGCCATCAACAAGACGGTGGGGCGTGTGCATCAGGCCATGGAGGCCTTCATCCACAATATGAACACCATCCATTCGCGTGGCGGTAACCAGGTGGTGTTCTCCTCTATTAATTATGGTACGGACACGAGCGCGGAGGGCCGCTGCGTCATGAGAGAGATTCTGCTCTCCACCTACGATGGCGTGGGCAATGGCGAGACGGCCATCTTCCCCATCCAGATCTGGAAGAAGAAGCGGGGCGTGAACTATCTGCCTGAGGATCGTAACTTCGACCTCTACCAGTTGGCCTGTAAGGTGACGGCACGCAGGTTCTTCCCCAACTTCCTGAACCTCGACGCGACCTACAATCAGGACAGCGACTGGCGGGCTGACGATCCGAAGCGCTATGTGCACGAGGTGGCTACGATGGGATGCCGCACCCGTGTGTTCGAAAACCGTTTCGGACCCAAGACCAGCATCGGACGCGGAAACCTCTCGTTTACGACCATCAACATCGTGAAACTCGCCATCGAGGCTGCTCTCGAGGAGGGTGGCATGAAGGTTGGGATAGGAGAGGTGCCCCAGGAGATCAAAGATAAGCGAGTGGCGCTCTTCTTCGCCAAACTCGACCACATGCTCGAAGTGGCTGCCAAGCAACTCGACGACCGCTTCCAGTTCCAGAAGACGGCCTTCGCCAAGCAGTTCCCCCTGCTGATGAAGAGTCTCTGGATCGGTGCTGACAAACTGAAGCCCTATGATACCGTTGAGAGCGTCATCAATCAGGGCACCCTGGGTATCGGCTTTATCGGACTGGCAGAGTGTCTCGTCGCCTTGACAGGTAAGCATCACGGTGAGAGCGAGGAGAGTCAGGAACTGGGTCTGAAGATCGTGGAGTATATGCGCCAGCGTATCAACGACTTCTGCGATCAGTACCACCACAACTACTCCGTGCTGGCTACGCCTGCAGAGGGTCTGAGCGGCAAGTTCACGAAGAAGGACCGCAAAGAGTTTGGCATCATCCCAGGCGTGACGGACCGTGACTACTACACCAACTCGAACCACGTGCCTGTGTATTACAAGTGCTCTGCCCGTCATAAGGCAGAGGTGGAGGCACCGTATCATGAGATGACGCGAGGAGGTCATATCTTCTATGTGGAGATTGACGGCGATGCCACCCATAATCCTCAGGTGATCATGAGCGTGGTGGACATGATGGACCAGTTGAACATGGGTTATGGCTCTGTGAACCACAATCGTAATCGTTGCATGGACTGTGGCTATGAGAATGCGGACGATAAGTTGGAGAAGTGTCCGAAGTGCGGCTCGACGAACATCGACAAGTTGCAGCGCATCACGGGCTATCTCGTGGGAACGACAGACCGTTGGAACTCTGGCAAACTTGCTGAACTGAATGATCGCGTGACGCACATCGACCACGGGACGAAGGATTTGTTTGGGGAGTAGGGTTTTGTTTACGGTTTACAGTTTACAGTTTACGGTTTACAGTTTACAGTTGATATGCTAGCAAGCCATTAAAACTGCCTCCAGTGTAATCATCTGTAAACTGTAAACCGTCAACTGTAAACAAAAAAAACAGATGCCATGATAAGAGTACTTGACATCATAGAGGATACGATGGTGGACGGTCCGGGTTTCCGGACCTCCATCTATTGCGCTGGGTGTGGGCATCAGTGTCCTGGCTGCCATAATCCCCAGTCGTGGGACTTCAACGGCGGGCACGAGATGTCGACAGCACAGTTGATGCGTATCATCATGGCCGACCCCTTCGCCAATGTCACCTTCTCGGGTGGTGATCCCATGTATCAGGCAGCAGGCTTTGCTGAACTGGCAAGGGCCATCCATGAGCAGTCGAACAAGGATATATGGTGCTATACAGGCTTTACGTTTGAAAGCCTGATCCATGAGGACCAACGAGAGTTGCTGGAGCAACTCGACGTGTTAGTCGACGGACCTTTCATCGAGAAACTGCGTGATCCAGACCTGCTCTTCAGGGGCTCCTCCAACCAGCGCCTTATCGATGTGCAGGCCTCACTCTATGCTGGCAAGACCATCCTTTGGCAAGCAGACGTTGGTTTATAGTTTATTGTTTATAGTTTAAAGTTTATAGTTTATAGATGATTACATCGGAGGCGGCTTTTTAGGGCTTGCCAGCATTTCATCTATAAACTATAAACTATAAACAATAAACAAAAAAATCACTCTTCGTTCAGATAGAACTTCGAGTACGCCACATAGTGCTCGGCATTATCCGTCTGTCCTGGGCGTACGGGCTTGAGGTACTTGGCTGGTACGCCGCCCCAGATCTCGCCAGCAGGAATCTTCGTGTTCTGGAGTACGAGGGCACCTGCTGCCACGATGGAGCCTTCGCCCACCTCACAGCCATCTAGTAGGGTAGAGCCCATGCCGATCAGGGCATGGTCGTGGATGGTGCAGGCATGTACGGTGACGTTATGTCCTATGGTGACGTAGTTGCCGATATGGGTGGGGCCTGTCTCATGGGTCACGTGGACACAGGAACCATCCTGGATGTTCGTGCAGTTGCCGATGGTGATGGGGGCGACGTCGCCGCGTACCACGGCATTGAACCACACGGAACACTCGTCGCCCATCGTCACATCGCCCACAATCGTGGCGTTCTCACTGAAATAACAATCTCGTCCCCACTTGGGAGCCAGACCGCGGTAGGTTTTGATAAGAGCCATATTTTTATGTTTTTTGTTTACAATTTACGGTTTACAGTTTACAGATGATTACTTTGGAGGCGGAGTGGCTTGCCAACAAATCAACTGTAAACTGTAAACCGTCAACTGTAAACCAAGAATAATCAGAGGTTCGGATTAATCTTGCTCCACTCAGAGATGGGAGGAACGATGTTCAGCGTCACCAGTTCGTCGCGCATCTTGCAGAGGTGCTCATAACTCTGGTCGAGTTTGGCGTTCTCCTCGGCAGTACCCTGGGGAACCTCGAACTTAGCACCCTCAGCAGTCATGGTGGTCTTCATGGCCATCATGATGTGGTCGTACTTGTCAGTCTTCACGTAGGTGCCAACGGGGAAGCGGAAGGGCTCACCACCCATGGCTGCACGGATCATCTCAACAGAGAGGTAACTGGGGCTCTGGAAAGAACTGCGGCCACGGAGTTCGATGATCTTGGCACCACCCTTGGTGACGTCGATCTTCATCTGCTCCCACTCCTCAGCAGGGAACTCGGCGGTGCCGATGATGTCTGTCAGTTTGCGACCAGCAATCTCCACATGGCTGCCGAAGACGGCCATCTGCTCACCGTGGCCACCATAGGTAGCGCAACCAGTGATCTGGTTCTGCATCACACCGAACTTCTTGGCAAGTGCGCTCTGCAGACGGGTGGTGTCGAGACCTGCGAGGGTTGTCACCTGTCCGGGTTTCAAACCAGAGTACAGAAGGGTCACCAGACCAGTGAGGTCAGCAGGGTTGAAGATGATCACCACGTGCTTCACGTCAGGGCAGAACTTCTTGATGTTCTGGCCAAGTTCCTCGGCAATCTTGCAGTTGCCAGCGAGCAGATCCTCACGGGTCATGCCAGCCTTACGGGGAGCGCCACCAGAAGAAATGATGTACTTAGCGTTCTTGAAAGCCTCCTCAGCGTCAGTGGTAGCCACGATGTTCACATCGTCGAAGCCACTCTGGCGCATCTCCTCGGCTACACCCTCGGGAGAGAATACGTCGTAAAGACAGATTTCACTTGTCAGACCCATCATCAGGGCAGACTGAGCCATGTTTGAACCAATCATGCCAGCAGCGCCGACGATGGTCAATTTTTCGTTTGTTAAAAATGCCATAATTGTAACATTAATTGTTTGTTGTATTAAAAGTGCTGCAAAGATAAACAAAAAATCTCATGTTTACCCTTTTCTAATATTAATCTGTGTTAATCCGTTGAATTTGTGCTGCAATTTTTGTAATTTTGCGAACTTGAAATAGCAAAAAACAATAATGATTATGAGGACTAAAACATTTTTAGCACTGTTTGTAACCATGATGGCCACGATGGCTTGTCAGGAGTCAAAGCAGGATGAAAATGTGGAAACGGAAGAGTTTGATGTCCCGGAATGTGTGGTGACCACCCCGCCAGATTCCCTGCATCTGGATCCGTTCTATAAGAAATATGTGGATGTGAATGGTATCCCGCTGATTTCATCCCACCGTGTACCAGACTCTGCCATTGTGGCGGCTCACCGTACACTGTATGCCATGACGAGTATGCTGCCAAAGGCGGTGCTCGACTCTATGGTAAATAGAGGTACGCGCGTGGCTATCATGGCCCGTTATGAGGGAACGACGGATATTCCCGAGCATAGGGACCTGGCTAATGATACGACCTTGAACTGGGACTTGCGTGCCAGAGGACTCGGCGGCGACCTGAATCTGCCGCTGACTTCATGTGCTGAGGAGAATGTGCTGGCTTATCAGATTGACAAGTATCATGCCGAAGATATCCTGATTCATGAGTTTGCACACTCTATCCATCTGATCGGATTGATGCTGGCCGTTAAAGACTTCGACTCCCGTCTGAAGCAGTGCTATGAGAATGCCAAGATGAGGGGTATACTCGATGCGACCTACCGTATTACCGACAAGGAGGAGTATTTCGCTGAGGCTGTGCAGGACTGGTTTAACGTGAATGCTGAGATGGACCATGCCGACGGTAAGCACAACTGGTGTAACACCCGGGAGGAACTGGAAGAGTATGATCCTGATCTCTACAGCCTGTTGGCTGAATACTTCCCTAAGACCAATCTTCAGATCAGCAAGCATAAGAAAGTAAATGAGATTTTGAAATACTAACAGATCCGATTCTACAATGGCTATAACAAACATCAAGATTGGAAGAAGCACTTATATCCGCCGCAGGGCACAGTTGAAGAAGGATATGGGCAGCGGACTGCTGCTTTTCCTGGGAAACAACGAGGTAGGCATGAACTATGCTGACAACACCTATCCTTTCCGCCAGGACAGCACCCTCCTCTATTTCTTCGGGCTCGACTATGCTGGTCTGGCTGCCGTCATCGATGTGGATGAGGACCGTGAGATCGTGTTTGGCGATGAACTCACCATCGATGATATCGTCTGGACAGGTACACAGCCTTCGTTGAAGGATAAGTGTTCAGAGATCGGCATCAGCGACACGATGCCCATGAACGAACTGAAGAACTATCTCGATAAAGCCCGTGCCAAGGGTCAGACCATTCATTTCCTGCCACCCTATCGCGGTGACCACAAGGTGTGGCTCTGCGAACTGCTCGGGGTGGAGCCTGCTGCTCAGACGGCTAAGGCCTCCGTGCCATTCATCAAGGCCGTCATCGCCCAGCGTAACTATAAGGATGAGGAGGAGATCCGCCTGATAGAAGAGAGCGTCGACCTGAGTACGGAGATGCATCTGGCTGCCTATCAGACCGTAAGACCAGGTGTCCATGAGTCGCAAGTGGCTGCTGCTGTGGAGGAAGTGGCCTGCCGTCATGGCAATGCGCTGGCCTTCCCGACGATTGCCACCACGCAGGGACAGGTGCTCCATAACCATGGATTCATCCATCAGTTGAAGGAAGGTGACATCTTCCTGCTCGATGCCGGTGCCGAGACGAAGTCGCACTATTGCGGCGACCTCTCTTCGTCGATGCCTGTAGGAGAGAGGTTCACGGAACGTCAGGAGATTATCTATCAGATTCATCTTGCCAGTTTCCAGGCAGCAGTGGATACCTTGAAGTTGGGCGTGCCTTTCCGTGAGGCCCACATCGCTGCTGCCATGAAGATTGCCGAAGGTATGAAGGACCTCGGACTGATGAAAGGTGACCCTGCGGAGGCTGCGGAGTTGGGGGCTTATGCCCTGTTCTTCCCCTGCGGGTTGGGGCATATGGTAGGTCTCGACGTCCATGACATGGAGAATCTGGGCGAACAGTATGTGGGCTATGCCGAAGGTCAGGTGAAGAGCACCCAGTTCGGTTTCAAGTCGCTGCGCTTTGCCCGTCCCCTGGAGGTGGGCTTCGTCTTTACGATTGAGCCAGGCATCTATTTTATTCCCGAACTGATGGATAAGTGGCAGGCTGAACATCAGTTTGAGGATTTTATCTGCTATGATAAACTCGACGCCTGGCGGAACTTCACTGGTTTGCGAAATGAGTTGAACTATGTGATGACAAGGGACGGTGCCCGCCGCTTGGGTACTGTCAAGAAGCCCATGAGCCTTGAAGAGGTCTATGCCGCTAAAGGTAATCGTCAATAAACTAAAAACTCTAAACAAAATGATAGCACAACGTCTTGAAGACCTCCGCGAGGTGATGCGTCGTGAGCATCTCTCGGCCTTTATTTTCCCCAGTACCGATCCCCATCAGGGTGAATATGTCCCTGACCACTGGAAGGGGCGTGAGTTTATTTCAGGATTTAACGGCTCGGCTGGCACGGCAGTGGTGACGATGACGTCTGCGGCCCTGTGGACGGACTCCCGCTATTTCCTGGCGGCTGAAGAGCAACTGAAAGGGACTGAGTTCCAGTTGATGAAACTGAAGATGGAGGGCACGCCGACTATTCCTGAGTGGATAGGCAAGGAGTGCGGTGCGGGAGCCGAGGTGGGCATAGACGGCTGGTGCAGTTCTGCCAATGCCGTGAAGGACCTGATAGCCGACCTGCGTAAGGAAGGAGGTATCACCGTCCGCACCAATCTGGATCCGCTGAAGCAGATCTGGCGTCAGCGCCCTGCTATTCCTGAGAACCCCGTTGAGATATTCCCTATGGAATATGCTGGGGAATCGGCAGGCAGTAAGATTGGTCGTATCCGCCAGGCTTTGCGCAAACAGCATGCTGACGGGATGCTGATGTCTGCCCTCGATGATATCGCCTGGACACTGAACCTGAGGGGTACGGACGTCCATTGTAATCCCGTCTTCGTCAGTTACCTGCTGATTTCCTCGAATCGTGTCACCTTATATATCAATAAGGCAAAACTGACTCCAGAGGTGTCTGCCTGTCTGAAGGCAGAAGGCATCAGCGTGGAAGACTACGAGCAGGTGAAGGAGGGGCTGAAGGCATACTTTGAATACAATATCCTGCTCGACCCCGATGAGGTGAACTATACGCTGTATGAGGTGGTGAGGAGCAAGGGCCGGCAAAATGGTGCCCCTGCCACGGAAATCGTTGAGGAAGAGTCGCCCGTGAAGCGGATGAAAACCGTAAAGAATGAGACTGAGATAGCGGGTTTTAGGTCGGCGATGCTGAAAGACGGCATCGCAATGGTAAAGTTCCTTCATTGGCTTTCCAGTTATATCGGAAAACCTGAGATATCAGAACTGACAGAGATTGGTATCGATCAGAAACTGACGGGCCTTCGTGCAGAACAGAAGTTGTATCGCGACATCTCCTTCGACACGATTGCCGGCTATGGTGAACACGCCGCCATCGTACACTACGAGGCGACGCCAGATACGGATATCCCCTTGCAGCCGAAAGGTATGCTGCTGCTCGACAGCGGTGCCCAGTATCTCGACGGCACAACGGACATCACCCGTACCATCGCACTCGGACCACTGACAGAGGAAGAAAAGAAAATCTACACCTTGGTATTGCAAGGACATATTCAGATAGAACTCTGCAAGTTCCCCAGCGGCTCCAGCGGTACTCAGATCGACATTCTGGCCCGCAAGTATATGTGGCGGGAGGGATTGAACTACTTGCATGGCACGGGTCATGGTGTGGGCACCTATCTGAATGTCCATGAGGGACCTCACCAGTTCCGAATGGAGTGGAAGCCCGCCCCACTGGTGGCAGGTATGACCATCACTGATGAGCCTGGCATCTATCTGCCTGGCCGTTGTGGTGCCCGTACGGAGAACACCCTGCTCATCGTGCCCTATAAGGAAACGGAGTTCGGCAAGTTCCTGCAGTTCGAGTCGCTCACACTCTGTCCCATCGACAAGACTCCCATCATCCTTGAGATGATGCTGCCAGAGGAAATCGACTGGCTCAACCAATACCATCAGCGTGTCTTCGATACCCTCGCGCCCCATCTCTCTTCCGACGAGATGGAGTGGCTCCGCACCGCCTGCGCCCCCTTGAAGGTTCGATAATCTGTCTGATTTAGGGGAAAATGCATCTTTATTATATAAAATTTTGCAAAAGATTTGTTCGTTTCGTGAAAATGTTGTAACTTTGCACCCGCTTTTCGTGGCACCTGTGCCAGAGGCAGTAAGTTTAACATAAAATTTTAAAGCAAAAGACAAATGATTATTGTACCGGTAAAAGAAGGCGAGAACATCGAGAAGGCCCTCAAGAAGTTCAAGAGAAAGTTCGAGAAGACAGGGGTTATCAAGGAATTGCGCCGTCGCCAGCAGTTCGATAAGCCGTCTGTACTGAAGCGCCTGAAGATGGAGCACGCCATTTACGTACAGCAGCTTCGTACTAACGAGGAATAAAAAAAGTCCCCGAAAAATTTGGTGGTCTCAGAAATTCTTCGTAAATTCGTAGCCGAAAACAGAATGTTTCTAAAATTCTGTGAAAAGGCAAGAGAATGATAGACCAGTTTCTAAACTACCTACGCTTCGAGCGGAATGCGTCGCCGCAGACCGTGCAGACATACGAGGATGCCCTGAGGGAATTTGACTCGTATCTGACTTTTAGGGAAAGCGGGCTCTCTTTAGGGACGGTGGACACCGACCTGATTCGTGACTGGATGGAGAGTCTGATGGACAGAGGAAACAATGCATCAACGATTAATAAGAAGTTGAGTGCATTGCGTTCCTTTTTTCGCTTTGCCCTGAAGCGGGGACTGGTGGAGAAAGACCCGGCTCATGCTGTGACGGGACCGAAGAAGTCAAAACCCCTGCCGCAGTTTCTCCGTGAGGGGGAGATGGACCGTCTGCTCGACGATATTGAGTGGGGAGACAGTTTCAAGGACGTTCGCGCGCGTACATTAGTATTATTATTATATGAGACGGGCCTTCGCCGTTCGGAACTGACAGGACTGAATGATGCCGATGTGGATTTCGAGGTCGGCCAACTGAAGGTGACGGGAAAGCGCAATAAGCAGCGTATCGTGCCCTTCGGCGCGGAACTGGCTGAGACCCTCAGGCGATATATCGCGATGCGCGATGAAACGTTGAAGGGCGATTGCGATGCTCTGTTCCTGAGTGACAAGGGACATCGGATGACGGGTCGGCAGGTGTATCAGATCGTGCATCAGCATCTGACGGGAGTCACTTCGCTGAAGAAGCGTTCTCCCCATGTGCTGCGACATACTTTTGCCACGGCTATGCTGAACAACGGGGCAGGGCTTGAGAGTATCAAGAACCTGCTGGGGCATGAGAGTGTCAGTACGACGGAGATCTATGCCCACACGACGTTCGAGCAGTTGAAACGAGTTTATGAAGAGGCTCATCCCAGAGCCTGAACCTTATTATTAACCCTTTAAAAATTGGAGGTAACTATGGAGATTAAGATCCAGTCGATTCACTTCGACGCTACTGAGAAGTTAGAGGCGTTCGTCGAAAAGAAGGTCGCCAAGTTGGAAAAGTCATTTGAGGATATACAGAAGGTGGAGGTGCAACTGAAAGTAGTGAAGCCGGCTACGGCTCAGAACAAGGAGGCGAGCCTCTCCGTTGCCGTGCCTGGAAGCACGCTGTTTGTAGAGAAGACCAGTGACACTTTTGAGGAAAGTATCGACCTCTGCGTGGATTCCATGCGTGCCCAACTGCAGAAATTCAAGGAAAAATTGAGGAATAGATAAAAAAATACTCGAAAAGTTTTGGTAATTCAAAAATAAGTAGTAACTTTGCAGCCGTTTTCCGACAGGTCGTAAATCTGAAGAAGAGAGCGGCTGCTTAGAAAAGCCTCTTTAGCTCAGTTGGCCAGAGCACGTGATTTGTAATCTCGGGGTCGTTGGTTCGAATCCGACAAGAGGCTCAAAAGCGGGGACAAAGCCTTCCGCAAGGCTTGAAAAAGGCGGGAAAAGGCGCAAGCCGAATGGGTGTTTTCCAGAGTGGCCAAATGGGGCAGACTGTAAATCTGCTGTCTTTCGACTTCGGTGGTTCGAATCCATCAGCACCCACATCAAGAGACATGCTGCGGAAATAGCTCAGTCGATAGAGCACTAGCCTTCCAAGCTGGGGGTCGCGGGTTTGAGCCCCGTTTTCCGCTCAAAGTCGCGAGCAAGTGAGAGCAGTAAGTGAGTTTAACTGCCGAACGAGAGCGGCTTGGCGTTACAAAGCGCAACTCGCTGTAATAGCTCAGTGGTAGAGCACTTCCTTGGTAAGGAAGAGGTCCTGAGTTCAACTCTCAGTTACAGCTCTCTTGTTTGAGAGGAGGAGACTGAAAATTCAGAATTTATATACATTTAATAACAACAACAAAAATGGCAAAAGAGAATTTTGTGCGCACCAAACCGCACGTAAACATTGGTACTATCGGTCACGTTGACCACGGTAAGACAACTCTGACTGCTGCTATCACCACCGTTCTGGCAAAGCAGGGTCTCTCTGAGGTTAAGTCATTCGATCAGATTGACAACGCTCCTGAGGAGAAGGAGCGCGGTATCACTATCAACACCGCTCACGTAGAGTATGAGACTGCAAAGCGTCACTATGCTCACGTTGACTGCCCGGGACACGCTGACTATGTGAAGAACATGGTAACTGGTGCTGCCCAGATGGATGGTGCTATCCTCGTTGTTGCTGCAACTGACGGTCCTATGCCTCAGACTCGTGAGCACGTCCTGCTCGCTCGTCAGGTAAACGTTCCCCGTCTGGTTGTGTTCCTGAACAAGTGTGATATGGTTGAGGATGAGGAGATGCTGGAACTCGTTGAGATGGAGGTTCAGGAGATTCTCGCTCAGTATGAGTTCGAAGATGATACTCCTATCATCCGTGGCTCTGCCCTCGGTGCACTGAACGGTGTTGAGAAGTGGGAGCAGAAGGTGATGGAACTGATGGATACTTGCGACACTTGGATCCAGGAGCCTCCTCGTGCTACTGACAAGCCCTTCCTGATGCCTGTTGAGGACGTGTTCTCTATCACAGGTCGTGGTACTGTTGCTACTGGTCGTATCGAGACTGGTGTGATCCACGTGGGTGATGAGGTCGAACTGCTCGGTCTCGGTGAGGACAAGAAGTCGGTTGTTACTGGCGTTGAGATGTTCCGTAAGATCCTGGATGAGGGTCAGGCTGGTGATAACGTAGGTCTGCTGCTCCGTGGTATCGACAAGAACGAGATCAAGCGCGGTATGGTGCTCTGCCATCCGGGTCAGATCAAGCCCTTCAAGAAGTTCAAGGCTTCTATCTATGTCCTGAAGAAGGAAGAGGGTGGTCGTCACACTCCATTCGGAAACAAGTATCGTCCTCAGTTCTACCTCCGCACCATGGACTGCACAGGTGAGATCACTCTGCCCGCAGGCGTTGAGATGGTGATGCCTGGTGATAACGTGGAGATCACTGTTGAGTTGATCTACGCTGTGGCTCTGAACCCCGGTCTGCGTTTCGCTATCCGCGAGGGTGGTCGTACCGTTGGTTCTGGTCAGATCACAGAGGTCTACGAGGACTAATCCTAGTAAAACTAGTTCGACTAGTCAGACTAGATTCTTATAAAAAACAAAGCCCCCGCTCAAGGGTGGGGGCTTACTTACGGGAATAGCTCAGTTGGTAGAGCATCGGTCTCCAAAACCGAGGGTCGTGGGTTCGAGTCCTCCTTCCCGTGCGAAATAATAAAGATATGTTGAAGAAGATTATCAATTATTGCAAGGCTTGTTACGATGAGCTCGCTCATAAGACAACATGGCCTACACGCAAAGAACTGACGCATAGTGCAGTAGTGGTGCTCTCCGCATCACTGATTATTGCATTGGTGGTATGGGCTATGGACTTTGTGTTCAAGTCTTTCATGAGTCTGGTTTATCCGGCATAATATCTACGACAGAATCATGGCTCAGACAGGTAAGAAGTGGTATGTGCTGCGTGCAGTGAGCGGTAAGGAGGGTAAGGTCAAGGAGTATCTTGAGGCCCTTATGAAGAAGGATGAACTTCTTGCTGCCAACGTAGGTGAGATCTTGCTGCCGACGGAGAAGTATGCACAACTCCGTAATGGTAAGCGTGTGGTCAAGGAGAAACTTTTTCTCCCTGGCTATGTCCTTGTAGAGGCAAATCTCCAGGGCGAGGTGGCCCATACGTTACGCTTCATGCCAAATGTGCTTGGTTTCCTGGGTGGTCTTGATAATCCGACGCCAGTTCGTCAGGCCGATATCAATCGCATACTCGGTACGGCTGAGGATATCACTATCAAGTCTGAGGAGGTCGCTATTCCGTTCGTTGTTGACGAGGCGGTAAAGGTGACTGACGGTCCGTTCAGCGGCTTCAGCGGCATCATCGAAGAGGTGAACGCCGAGAAGCGCAAGTTGAAGGTGATGGTGAAGATCTTCGGTCGCAAGACCCCGTTGGAACTGTCGTATAATCAGGTAGAAAAGGAATAGGGCATAAGTTACGGTATGCCCAGTTTCTATTGTAGAAGGTTGCTTGTGCGACCTGATACGGTTCTGGGAGGCTTCCACTCCTGGGACATATATAAAATTCAATTAATAATAAACAGAAATGGCTAAAGAAGTTGCTGGATTAATCAAATTACAGATTAAAGGTGGCGCTGCGAATCCTTCTCCCCCCGTTGGACCTGCTCTGGGTTCTAAGGGTATTAACATTATGGGATTCTGCAAAGAGTTCAACGCCAGAACCCAGGATAAGGCAGGTAAGATTATTCCTGTCGTTATCACTTACTACACTGACAAGTCATTCTCGTTCGAGCTCAAGACTCCTCCCGCAGCCGTACAGTTGAAGGAGGCCGCAAAGGTCAAGAGCGGTTCTGCAGAGCCGAACCGTAAGAAGGTCGCCAAGGTGACCTGGGATCAGGTTCGTGCCATCGCAGAGGATAAGATGAAAGACTTGAACTGCTTCACGGTGGAGTCAGCAATGAAACTCGTGGCAGGTACAGCACGTAGTATGGGTATCACTGTAGAAGGGGAGTTCCCTGGTAAATAATTTATAACTTCAATTAAGACAATGAGTAAACTGACAAAAAATCAAAAGTTGGTCGCTGGTAAGGTTGAAGCAGGGAAAGCATACTCTTTGAAAGAAGCCGCAGAACTGGTGAAGGAGATCACTACCACCAAGTTTGAGGCTTCGGTAGATATCGATGTACGCTTGGGCGTAGACCCGCGTAAGGCCAACCAGATGGTTCGTGGCGTTGTATCGCTGCCGAACGGTACTGGTAAGGTCACTCGCGTGCTCGCTCTCTGTACTCCTGATCAGGAGGCTGCTGCTAAGGAAGCCGGTGCTGACTATGTTGGTCTTGACGAGTATATCGATAAGATCAAGGGTGGTTGGACGGATGTGGATGTCATCATCACCATGCCGTCTTGCATGGGTAAACTAGGTCCCCTCGGCCGAATCCTCGGTCCCCGTGGCCTGATGCCTAACCCCAAGAGCGGTACTGTCACTATGGATGTCGCTAAGGCTGTGAAGGAAGTGAAGCAGGGTAAGATCGACTTTAAGGTTGATAAGGCCGGTATCGTGCACACGTCAATCGGTAAGGTGACCTTCACCCCGGATCAGATTTTTGAGAATGCGAAGGAGTTCATCTCCACCATTATCAAACTGAAGCCTGCGGCTGCCAAAGGTACTTATATCAAGAGTATCTACCTCTCAAGCACTATGAGTATGGGTATCAAGGTCGATCCTAAATCAGTTGAATAACTCGCAAAAAGATTAGACAAATGAAAAAGGAAGTAAAAGATACTATCATCGTAGAACTCGGAGAACAACTGAAGGCATTCCCTCATTTCTATCTGGTAGACCTTACCGGACTGAATGCTGCGAAGACCAGTGATCTCCGTCGCAAGTGCTTCAAGAACGAAATCAAGCTCCTGATGGTGAAGAACACCCTTCTTCACAAGGCTTTCGAGGCTTCGGAGATCGACTTCTCCCCGCTGTATGAGTGCCTGAAGGGTAATACGGCTATCATGTTCACACTGACCGCCAACGTTCCCGCCAAGTTGATTAAGGAGTATAAGAAGGAAGGTATTCCTGCACTGAAGGGTGCTTATGCTGAGGAAGGTTTCTTTGTAGGTGCCGACAAGCTCGACGAGCTGGTTGCCATCAAGAGCAAGAACGAACTTATCGCCGATGTTGTGGCTATGCTGGAGGCTCCTATGCAGGGTGTCCTCTCCGGACTGGATGCCGGTGGTCATATTCACGGCCTGCTTGACGCTATCGCTGAGCGTAACCAATAAGCGAGAATTTAGAGTTAATAATTAAGAATTAAGAATTTAAAATTTTAAATAAAATGGCAGATATTAAAGCTATTGCTGAAGAGTTGGTAAACCTCTCAGTGAAGGAAGTTCAAGAGTTGAAGACAGTCCTGAAGGACGAGTATGGAATTGAGCCTGCTGCTGCAGCTGTTGCTGTTGCTGCTGGTCCCGCTGCCGGCGGTGAGGCCGCTGCTGCTGAGGAGAAGACTTCGTTCGACGTTGTTCTGAAGTCTGCAGGTGCTGCTAAGCTCCAGGTCGTGAAGGCCGTGAAGGAGGCTTGTGGTCTTGGTCTGAAGGAGGCTAAGGATCTCGTTGACGGTGCTCCCGCTACCATCAAGGAGGGTCTCTCTAAGGATGAGGCCGAGAACCTGAAGAAGACCATCGAGGCTGCTGGTGCCGAGGTTGAGCTGAAATAATTCAGGACGCACAATACCTATGTGGTTGGGGACTCTCCAGTCGAGGGTTCCCGACCATTTTCTGTCTTTCTAGTCATTACTAGTCGAACTAGTCTGGCTAGTCTTGCTAGATAAAACAAAAACCAATTTTTTTATGGCTTCAAAAATAAAAGATAACAGAGTAAACTTTGGCAGCGTCAAGAATCCGATGCCTTTTCCGGATTTCCTTGATGTGCAATTAAAGTCGTTTAAAGACTTCCTGCAGTTGGACACTCCGCCTGAGGAACGGAAGAATGACGGTTTGTATAAGGTGTTCTCAGAGAACTTCCCTATCACCGATACGCGCAACAGCTATGTTCTTCAGTTCCTGGACTACTATATCGATCCGCCGCGCTATACCATCGACGAGTGTCTGGAGCGCGGGCTGACATATAGCGTACCTTTGAAGGCTAAGCTGAAACTGGAATGCACGGATCCGGATCATGTGGACTTCCCCACGGTGGTTGAGGACGTCTTCTTGGGTCCCATACCCTATATGACAGCCAATGGCACCTTCGTTATCAATGGAGCCGAGCGTGTCGTCGTCTCGCAGCTGCACCGTTCACCCGGTGTATTCTTCGGACAGAGCGTTCACGCAAACGGTACGCTGCTCTATTCGGCACGTATCATTCCGTTCAAGGGTTCATGGATAGAGTTCGCCACAGACATCAACAACGTGATGTATGCCTACATCGATCGTAAGAAGAAGTTGCCCGTTACAACATTGCTCCGTGCCATCGGTTTCGAGACCGATAAGGACATTTTGGAGATCTTCGACCTGGCCGAGGAGGTGAAGGTGAATAAGACCTCGCTGAAGCAGGTGAGGGGCTGCAAGCTGGCAGCACGTCTGCTGAAGAGCTGGAACGAGGACTTCGTCGATGAGGATACGGGTGAGGTAGTCTCTATCGAGCGTAATGAGATCATCATGGACCGTGGTACGGAGATTACGGAAGATAATCTCATGGATATTCTGGAGAGTGGTGCCCAGACGATCCTTGTGCATAAGGACGAGGCCACCGCACAGGACTTCTCTATCATCTTCAATACCCTTGCCAAGGATACGTCGAACTCTGAGAAGGAAGCAGTGCTCTTCATCTACCGTCAGCTGCGCAATGCTGACCCAGCCGATGATGCCAGTGCCCGTGAGGTTATACAGAACCTCTTCTTCTCCGATAAGCGTTACGACCTGGGCGATGTGGGCCGCTATCGTATCAACAAGAAGCTCGGCCTCGACACCGACATGAATGTGCGTGTGCTGACCAAGGAGGACATCATCGAGATTATCAAGTATCTCATCCAGTTGGTAAACTCCAAGGCTGCCGTCGATGATATCGACCACCTGTCAAACCGTCGTGTGCGCACCGTTGGTGAGCAGTTGTCGAACCAATTCTCTATCGGTCTGGCACGTATGAGCCGCACCATTCGTGAGCGTATGAACGTGCGCGATAATGAGGTATTCAAGCCTACGGACCTGATTAACGCCAAGACCATCTCGAGCGTCATCAATTCGTTCTTCGGAACAAATCCGTTGTCGCAGTTCATGGACCAGACGAACCCGCTGGCAGAGGTAACCCACAAGCGCCGTCTCTCTGCACTTGGCCCTGGTGGTCTGTCGCGTGAGCGTGCCGGATTTGAGGTGCGTGACGTACATTATACGCATTACGGACGTCTCTGTCCTATTGAGAGCCCTGAGGGACCGAACATCGGTCTGATCTCTTCGCTCTGCGTCTATGCAAAGATCAATGAACTTGGCTTCATCGAGACTCCTTACCGTAAGGTGGAGAATGGTGTGGCCAATCTGAATAATGACGAAATCGTCTATTTGACAGCTGAGGAAGAGGCTGAGCATGTAATTGGTCAGGGTAATGCCCCGCTGAATGACGACGGAACGTTCATCCGTGAGGTGGTGAAGTGCCGCCAGGATGCAGACTTCCCCGTGGTGCCGCCTTCCAACGTTGACCTGATGGACGTCTCCCCGCAGCAGATCGCTTCTATCGCTGCCTCGCTCATCCCCTTCCTCGAGCACGATGATGCCCACCGTGCGCTGATGGGATCGAACATGATGCGCCAGGCTGTGCCCCTGCTCCATAACGAGGCTCCTATCGTGGGTACCGGTATCGAAAGACAGGTGTGCGAGAACTCTCGTACGATGGTGACTGCAGAGGGTGATGGTGTCGTCGAATATGTTGACGCCACAACTATTCGTATCCTTTACGACCGTACCGAGGACGAGGAGTTTGTGAGCTTTGAGCCGGCTATGAAGGAGTATCGTATTCCTAAGTTCCGCCGCACAAACCAGAACATGACCATCGACCTGCGCCCCATCTGTGAAAAGGGCCAGCGCGTGAAGAAGGGTGATATCCTGACCGAAGGCTACGCCACCGAGAACGGTGAGCTGGCACTGGGACGTAACCTGCTCGTGGCATACATGCCGTGGAAGGGTTACAACTATGAGGATGCCATCGTGCTCAATGAGCGCATCGTGCGTGAGGATATCCTGACTTCTGTACACGTGGATGAGTACTCTCTCGATGTACGTGAAACAAAGCGTGGCGTGGAGGAGTTCACGGCTGATATCCCCAATGTCAGTGAGGAGGCTACCAAGGATCTCGACGAGAATGGTGTGATCCGTGTCGGTGCTCGTGTGGAGCCTGGAGATATCCTGATTGGTAAGATCTCCCCGAAGGGTGAGAGCGATCCCTCGCCTGAGGAGAAGCTGCTCCGTGCTATCTTCGGCGACAAGGCTGGTGACGTGAAGGACTCTTCACTGAAGGCCAATCCTTCGCTGACGGGTGTAATCATCGACAAGAAAATGTTCGCACGTGCCATCAAGGACCGTAAGTCGAAGCAGCAGGACAAGATTACTTTGGCAAAGATTGACGAGGAGTACGAGGCCAAGGTGGGTGACTTGAAGGATATCCTTATAGACAAACTCGCCGAGCTTACCAAGGGTAGGGTGTCGCAGGGTGTGAAGGACTACACTGGTGCAGAGATCATCACCAAGGGTAGTAAGTTCACTATTACTGCGCTGAGGAACCTTGAGTATGGTGATATCCAGATCAGCAACTGGACCAACGATGAGCACAAGAATGAGCTGATCGCCAAGCTGATTATCAACTACATGAAGAAGTTCAAGTTGCTTGACGCAGAGCTGAAGCGCAAGAAGTTCGCCATCACTATTGGCGACGAGCTGCCCAATGGTATCCTGCAGATGGCAAAGGTATATGTGGCCAAGAAGCGTAAGATTGGCGTGGGTGACAAGCTTGCCGGACGTCACGGTAACAAGGGTATCGTGTCGAAGGTGGTGCGTCAGGAGGATATGCCGTTCCTTGAGGACGGTCGTCCTGTAGACCTCGTGCTGAACCCGCTGGGTGTGCCTTCACGTATGAACCTCGGTCAGATTTTCGAGGCTATCCTGGGTGCTGCCGGTAAGCGCCTTGGTGTGAAGTTCGCTACCCCAATCTTCGACGGTGCCAAACTCGATGACCTCGCAGAGTGGACGGATAAGGCCGGACTGCCGCGTCTCTGCTCTACTCACCTCTATGACGGTGAGACGGGTGAGCGCTTCGACCAGCCTGCAACAGTGGGTATCACCTACTTCCTGAAACTCGGTCACATGGTCGAGGATAAGATGCACTCCCGTTCCATCGGCCCGTACAGTCTTATTACACAGCAGCCGCTCGGAGGTAAGGCACAGTTCGGTGGACAGCGTTTCGGTGAGATGGAAGTGTGGGCCCTCGAGGCATTCGGCGCCAGCCACGTGCTGCAGGAGATCCTGACCATCAAGTCCGACGATACCGTAGGCCGTTCGAAGGCGTATGAGGCTATTGTCAAGGGTGAGCCCATGCCAACACCGGGCATACCGGAGTCACTCAATGTGCTGTTGCACGAGTTGCGAGGTCTCGGTCTGAGCATTACGCTCGATTAAGCGAAATGGTTAATGGTAAATTGTAAATTTGTAAATAGTAAATTCACATATGGCTTTCAAGAAAGATTCAAAAGTAAAGAGTAATTTCACTAAGATTACTATAGGTCTTGCCTCGCCCGAAGAGATCCTCGAGAGCAGCTTCGGTGAGGTCACCAAACCAGAAACCATCAACTATCGCACGTATAAGCCGGAGCGCGACGGTCTGTTCTGTGAGCGTATCTTCGGTCCGACAAAGGACTATGAGTGCGCCTGCGGTAAGTACAAACGCATCCGTTATAAGGGAATCGTCTGTGACCGTTGTGGTGTGGAAGTTACCGAGAAGAAGGTGCGTCGTGAGCGTGCCGGACACATCGAACTGGTTGTTCCCGTAGCTCATATTTGGTATTTCCGTAGCCTTCCCAATAAGATAGGCTATCTGTTGGGACTTCCCACGAAGAAGCTTGATGCCGTCATCTATTATGAGCGCTATGTTGTGATCCAGCCGGGTCCAATGGCTGGAAAGAAAGACGGCGATGGCAACGATGCTGTGGGTTCTAATGTTTACGACCTGCTTTCTGAAGAGGAGTACAACGACATTATGGACAACCACGTGTCTGCCGACAACGACTATCTCGACGACAACGATCCCAATAAGTTCATCGCCAAGATGGGTGCCGAGGCCATCTACGACCTGTTGGTGCGACTGGACCTTGACTCCTTGTCTTATGAACTTCGCGACCGTGCTAACAGCGACTCTTCCATGCAGCGTAAGAACGAGGCATTGAAGCGTCTGCAGGTGGTGGAGTCGTTCCGTCAGAGTGTGGAGAAAGGCATCAATCGTCCGGAGTGGATGGTTATGAAGATTGTTCCTGTCACTCCGCCAGAACTCCGTCCGCTCGTACCGCTGGATGGTGGTCGTTTTGCCACCTCAGACCTCAACGACCTTTACCGTCGTGTCATCATCCGCAACAATCGTCTGAAGAGACTGATGGAGATAAAGGCGCCTGAGGTGATCCTTCGCAATGAAAAACGTATGCTTCAGGAGGCAGTCGACTCTCTGTTCGATAACTCGCGTAAGTCATCGGCCGTGAAGAGTGACTCAAACCGCCCGTTGAAGTCTCTCAGCGACTCGCTGAAAGGTAAGCAGGGCCGTTTCCGCCAGAACTTGCTCGGTAAGCGTGTAGACTACTCCGCACGTTCGGTTATTGTTGTAGGCCCAGAGTTGAAGATGGGTGAATGCGGTCTGCCTAAGCTGATGGCTGCCGAGCTCTACAAGCCGTTTATTATCCGCAAGCTCATCGAACGCGGTATTGTGAAAACGGTGAAGAGCGCAAAGAAGATTGTTGACCGCCGTGAGCCGGTGATTTGGGATATTCTCGAGAACGTTATGAAGGGACATCCTGTCTTGCTGAACCGTGCTCCGACACTGCACCGTCTGGGTATCCAGGCCTTCCAGCCAAAACTCATCGAGGGTAAGGCTATCCAGCTCCATCCGCTGGCTTGTACCGCCTTCAACGCCGACTTCGACGGTGACCAGATGGCTGTGCACCTCCCGCTGTCTAATGAGGCCATCCTCGAGGCACAGCTGCTGATGCTCCAGAGCCATAACATCCTCAATCCTGCCAATGGTGCTCCTATTACCGTTCCTTCACAGGATATGGTGCTCGGACTTTATTATATCACAAAGATCCGTCCCGGTGCAAAGGGCGAGGGCCTGACGTTCTATGGTCCCGAGGAGGCTATCATCGCACATAACGAAGGAAGTTGCGACCTCCATGCCCTGGTGAAGGTAATTGTTGATGATATTGTAGATGGTCAGCCAGTGCGTCATATGGTGGAGACATCTGTTGGTCGTGTTATTGTCAACGGCATTATCCCTAAGGAGGTAGGCTTTGTCAATACCGTCATCTCTAAGAAAAGTCTTCGCGACATCATTGCCGATGTTATCAAGAACGTTGGCTTCGCTGAGGCCTGTGAGTTCCTTGACGGTATCAAGAACCTCGGTTACCGTATGGCATACCTCGCTGGTCTGTCATTCAACCTTGACGATATCATTATCCCGAAAGAGAAGGTAGAACTCATCGAGAAGGGCAATCAGCAGGTGCGTGAGATTACCGACAACTATAACATGGGATTCATCACCGACAACGAGCGTTACAACCAGGTCATCGATACCTGGACGCACGTGAACAACGATATTGGTACTGTTCTGCTGGATCAGATGACCAAGGCAGACCAAGGTTTCAATGCCGTGTTCATGATGCTTGACTCTGGTGCTCGTGGTTCTAAGGACCAGATCAAGCAGCTCTCCGGTATCCGTGGTCTGATGGCCAAGCCGCAGAAGGCTGGTGCCGAGGGACGTGGTACCATTGAGAACCCGATTCTGTCGAACTTTAAGGAGGGTATGTCGGTGCTTGAGTACTTTATTTCTACTCACGGTGCCCGTAAGGGTCTGGCCGATACCGCTATGAAGACGGCTGACGCTGGTTACCTGACCCGTCGTCTGGTGGACGTGTCTCACGATGTGATCATCACTGACGAGGACTGCGGTACCCTACGCGGATTGCAGTGCACAGCCCTGAAGAGCGGCGATGAGACAATTTCCAAACTCTCTGAGCGTATCTTGGGTCGTGTGTCTGTCCACGATGTCATCAACCCGAAGACCGGTGAGGTTATCGTCGAGGCAGGTGAGGAAATTACCGAACCTATCGCCGAGGCCATTGAGAAGGCTGACATCGAGACAGTGGAAATCCGTTCGGTGCTCACATGTGAGTCGAAGAAGGGTGTCTGTATGAAGTGTTACGGCCGTAATCTCGCCACACGTCGTATGGTGCAGAAAGGTGAGGCTGTCGGTGTGATTGCCGCACAGGCTATCGGTGAGCCGGGTACGCAGCTGACGCTCCGTACGTTCCATGCTGGTGGTGTGGCTGGTAATGCCGCAGCCAATGCCAGCATCGTCTCCAAATATGATCGTGCTCAGATTGAGTTAGAAGAAGTGCGAACCGTTCCCTTTGATGAGGATGGTCGCGAATGCGAGATGGTAGTAAGCCGTTTGGGTGAACTCCGTTTCGTAGACCCACATACCAAGATTGTTCTATCTACCGTCAACGTGCCTTACGGCTCTTCACTCTATTATCGTAGTGGTGATGAGGTAAGCAAGAACGATAAGATTGCCCAGTGGGATCCGTTCAATGCCGTCATCGTCACAGAGTATGCCGGTACATTGAAGTTCAATGATGTCATTGAGGGCGTCACCTTCCGTGCAGAGACCGACGAAACAACAGGTCTTACCGAGAAGATCGTCACCGAGTCTAAAGACCGTTCAAGGGTTCCTACCTGCGATATTATCGATGCCGATGGTGAGGTTGTAGGAACATATAACTTCCCTGTGGGTGGCCACGTGGTCGTTGAGGATGGTCAGACCGTCCGCACTGGTGAGACACTCGTTAAGATCCCTCGTGCAGCAGCCAAGGGTGGTGATATCACCGGTGGTCTGCCTCGTGTCACTGAGCTCTTTGAGGCTCGTAACCCGTCTAACCCCGCTGTTGTCAGTGAAATCGATGGTGAGGTCACCATGGGTAAGGTAAAGCGTGGTAACCGTGAGATCGTCGTTACCTCAAAGACAGGTGAGCAACGTAAGTATCTCGTATCGCTCTCTAAACAGATTCTTGTTCAAGAGCATGACGCAGTACGTGCAGGCACTCCGCTCAGCGATGGTGTGATTACTCCTGCCGACATCCTTGCCATCAAGGGTCCCACTGCCGTTCAGGAGTATATCGTCAACGAGGTTCAGGATGTTTACCGTCTTCAGGGTGTGAAGATTAACGACAAGCACTTCGAGATCATCGTCCGTCAGATGATGCGCAAGGTACAGATCAATGAACCGGGTGATACCGCATTCCTCGAGCAGGAGATTGTCGATAAACTCGACTTCGCTGAGGAGAACGACCGTATCTGGGGTAAGAAGGTCGTCACTGATGCTGGTGATTCCGAGAACCTGCAGAAGGGCCAGATTGTTACCGCCCGTCGTCTGCGCGACGAGAACTCCATGTTGAAGCGCCGTGACATGAAGCTTGTTCAGGTGCGCGATGCCGTGCCCGCTACGTCAACGCAGATCCTGCAGGGTATCACACGTGCTGCCCTTCAGACAAAGTCGTTCATGTCTGCTGCTTCTTTCCAGGAGACGACCAAGGTGCTCAATGAGGCTGCTATTCGCGGTAAGGTAGACCATTTGGAGGGCATGAAGGAGAACGTCATCTGCGGTCACTTGATTCCTGCCGGTACTGGTCTGCGCGAGTTCGACAAGATTATCGTAGGTTCGAAAGAGGAGTATGAGCGCATCCAGGCTAACCGCAAGAATGTGCTTGACTTCGATGAGGATCCCACTCTCGACGATTAATCATCCTTATCATATCATCGAAAAAGCCGGAAGCCTTTTGTGCCTCCGGCTTTTTTTCATGGTGTCACATTCAACATTCAACGAAAAACTCAACTAGTTTCAAAGACCTCAGATGCAAAGAAACAACATTTTTATGTGAAACCTAAATATTTTCCCGTTTTTGTTTTGTTTTGTCTTCGATTAGTCCTATCTTTGCAGTCTGAAACATAGAAGTGTATATGGATATGAATAATAATGAAAACAAACAGCAGGGTTTGCAGTTGGAGCTGCCGCAGGAGGTAGCACAGGGTGAGTATGCGAATTTCGCCATTATCACTCATTCGAGTAGTGACTTCATCGTGGATTTTGCACGGGTGTTACCGGGAGTGCCTAAGGCTCAGGTGAAGAGCCGTGTCATTTTGGCTCCGGAGCATGCCAAGAGACTGTTGGCTGCATTACAGGAGAACATCATGCGCTACGAGAAGGAGTTTGGCACAATACGTATTCCGAGTCAGGAACCGCGTACGATAGCTCCTTTTGACCTGTCAAAAGGCGAAGCTTGAGAGCAAACTTGGATTAATAATTGCAAAAAGTGTTATATCTTGTTAAATGTAACAAGGCATAGCGCTTTTTCTTCATTATATATTAGGTGGATTCCGGAAATAGTTGTACCTTTGCAGCCCGAAACGCCTTTTTGGGAGAAATTAGGCGATGTAATGTGCTGAATATAAACAAAATAACATATATTAATTAATAAAAAAGTATTATGCCTACAATTTCACAATTGGTAAGAAAAGGCAGAAAGGTGATTGTTGACAAGTCAAAGTCACCCGCGCTGGACAATTGTCCTCAGCGTCGTGGTGTCTGTGTACGTGTATACACAACAACCCCGAAGAAGCCTAATTCGGCTATGCGTAAGGTAGCCCGTGTTCGTTTGACCAACCAGAAGGAGGTCAATAGTTACATTCCCGGAGAGGGTCACAACCTGCAGGAGCACTCAATCGTGCTCGTTCGCGGTGGTCGTGTGAAGGATCTCCCCGGTGTGCGTTATCACATCGTTCGCGGTACGCTCGATACCGCCGGTGTCGCCAACCGCCTGCAGCGCCGCTCTAAGTACGGTGCTAAGCGTCCCAAGGCTAAGAAGTAAATGACCGGAGAAGGTCAGAATAGCCGCCCTTCGAAAATATAATAGGGAAAAGTAAAAAGAAACAACCCGTTTTGCTGGAGTTAATGTTATAAGGTTGAGTAAATGCTCACGAGAGAGCGTTGAAGAACAAGTAAGAACAGCCCTCAAGCAGAATTTAAACATTCAAAACAAAATGAGAAAAGCAAAACCCAAGAAGCGTGTGATCCTGCCGGATCCCGTGTTCAACGACCAGAAGGTGTCTAAGTTTGTGAACCACCTGATGTACGACGGAAAGAAGTCGAAGTCGTATGAGATTTTCTACAATGCACTGGAAACCGTGAAGGCAAAGATGCAGAACGAGGAAAAGTCTGCTCTGGAAATCTGGAAGCAGGCCCTCGACAACATCACTCCTCAGGTGGAGGTAAAGAGCCGCCGTATCGGTGGTGCAACCTTCCAGGTGCCTACAGAGATTCGCCCTGACCGTAAGGAGAGCGTATCAATGAAGAACATGATCTCGTTTGCCCGCAAGCGCAGTGGCAAGTCGATGGCCGACAAGTTGGCCGCAGAGATTATGGATGCTTTTAACAACCAGGGTGGTGCCTTCAAGCGTAAGGAGGATATGCATCGCATGGCTGAGGCTAACCGCGCATTTGCACACTTCAGATTCTAAGATAGTATTAGCTAGGTAAAAAGGTAAAAACGTAATTAAGGATAATAAACAATGGCAAATCGCGATTTACATTTGACGAGAAACATCGGCATCATGGCGCATATTGATGCGGGCAAGACGACGACCTCTGAGCGTATCCTGTTCTATACGGGTAAGACGCACAAGATCGGCGAGGTGCACGACGGTGCTGCCACGATGGACTGGATGGCTCAGGAGCAGGAGCGCGGTATCACTATTACCAGTGCTGCCACCACCTGTAATTGGACATGGAACAACAAGCAATACAAGATTAACCTGATTGATACTCCGGGACACGTGGACTTCACCGCTGAGGTGGAGCGTTCGTTGCGTGTGCTCGATGGAGCAGTGGCTACCTATAGCGCTGCTGACGGCGTACAGCCCCAGTCTGAGACCGTATGGCGTCAGGCTGATAAGTATAATGTGCCCCGTATCGGTTATGTGAACAAGATGGACCGCTCTGGTGCTGACTTCTTCGAGACCGTGCAGCAGATGCGTGATATTCTGGGTGCCAACCCTGTCGTGATCCAGGTGCCCATTGGTGCTGAGGAGAACTTCAAGGGTCTGGTTGATCTGATCAAGATGAAGGCCATCCTGTGGCACGATGAGACAATGGGTGCCGAGTATGACATCGAGCCCATCCCTGCTGACCTGCAGGCAGAGTGTGACGAGTGGCGTAACAAGTTGCTTGAGGCTGCCGCAGAGTACGACGAGGCCCTGATGGAGAAGTATTTCGACGATCCCGAGTCGATTACCGAGGATGAGATCATCGCCGCCATCCGCAAGGGTACCATTGCCATGCAGTGCACGCCTATGCTACTCGGTTCTTCTTATAAGAACAAGGGTGTCCAGCCCCTGCTCGACTATGTGTGTGCCTTCCTGCCCGCACCTGTCGACATCGAGGTCATCAAGGGTACCAATCCCAATACTGAGGAGGAAGAGGATCGCGAACCCTCAGAGACAGCTCCCACATCCGCACTGGCATTCAAGATTGCCACCGACCCATACATGGGGCGTCTGGTGTTCTTCCGTGTCTATTCGGGTAAGATCACTGCCGGTAGCTATGTCTTCAATCCCCGTTCCGGCAAGAAGGAGCGTATCAGCCGTCTGTTCCAGATGAACTCGAACAAGGAAATCCCGATGGAGTCAATCGACGCCGGTGATATCGGCGCAGGTGTAGGCTTCAAGGACATCCGCACTGGTGACACCCTTTGTGAGGAGAACGCACCCATCGTGCTGGAGTCTATGACCTTCCCCGACACTGTGATCTCCATTGCCGTTGAACCCAAGAGCCAGGCTGACGTGGCCAAACTCGATAACGGTCTCGCTAAGTTGGCTGAGGAAGACCCGACCTTCACCGTACGTACCGACGAGCAGAGTGGTCAGACCATTATCTCGGGTATGGGTGAGTTGCACCTCGACATCATCATCGACCGTCTGAAGCGCGAGTTCAAGGTGGAGTGTAACCAGGGTAAGCCCCAGGTGAACTACAAGGAGGCCATCACCAAGACTGTCATGGGCTACCGTGAGGTCTACAAGAAGCAGTCGGGCGGTCGCGGTAAGTTTGCCGACATCATCGTGAATGTTGGTCCTGTGGACGAAGATTATGATATCAAAGAGAACGGACCTCTGCAGTTCATTAACGAGGTGAAGGGTGGTAACATCCCCAAGGAGTACATCCCCGCCATCCAGAAGGGCTTCGAGGCTTCTCTGAAGAACGGTATTCTCGGCGGCTATCCGATGGATTCGCTGAAGGTGGTTGTTGTCGACGGTTCGTTCCACCCCGTGGACTCTGACCAGCTGTCGTTCGAGGTGGCTGCCCAGATGGCCTACAAGGCAATCTGCGCTCAGGCTAAGCCTGTACTGATGGAGCCCATCATGAAGCTCGAGGTGGTGACACCCGAGGAGAACATGGGTGACGTGATTGGCGACTTGAACAAGCGTCGTGGTCAGGTAGAGGGTATGGACGAGGCTCGCTCAGGTGCCCGTGTCATCAAGGCTCAGGTGCCCCTGTCGGAGATGTTCGGCTATGTCACCGCCCTGCGTACTATTACCTCTGGCCGTGCCACCAGTTCAATGGAGTACGACCACCACGCACCACTCTCCAGCACTCTTGCTAAGGCAGTGCTCGAGGAGGTGAAGGGCCGTGCTGACCTGGTGTAAACTAGGAGGACTATGAACGCTAGTCATACTAGATAAACTAGTAAGAAAAAAGGGAGTCGCTGAGCAAATGACTCTTTAGTGGCTCCCTCCTTATATTAACAATTTAAATTAAAAGAAACGACAATGAGTCAGAAAATTCGTATCAAGCTGAAGAGTTACGACCACAAATTAGTCGACAAGTCAGCAGAGAAGATTGTGAAGGCCGTGAAGGCCACCGGTGCTATCATCAGTGGTCCGATTCCCCTTCCCACACACAAGCGTATCTACACCGTCAACCGCTCTACCTTCGTCAACAAGAAGGCCCGCGAGCAGTTCCAGCTGTCAGACTACAAGCGTCTGATTGACATCTACAGCTCTACCGCAAAGACTGTCGATGCCCTGATGAAGCTTGAGCTCCCCAGCGGTGTCGAGGTTGAGATCAAGGTATAGTACCCTGCATCCCGACAGATAATTAAGAAACCGAGAGTGTTGAGCTCTCGGTTTCTTTGTTTGTTCGGCTAGTGGAGGCATACTCTAATGGGTGGTACCTAATGAATCCCGGCGTGATATTACGGAAGTCAATGATTGGACATCAGGATCTGTTCACGGGTATGGGGGACGAGGGGCCGGCAGGAGAAATCGGGGGTGTTGAAGGAATAGAATGACTGGCGATAGTACTCCTTGGGATTGCGCTGGGGCAGGAGGAAGGGCTTGGTGGCCTGGCCGTCGGCATCGGTGGCGGCGAAGTAGATGCGGGTGTAAAGGCCGTCATCGCGGCGGCTGGTGAAGAGGAACCAGCGGCTGCTGGGCGTCCAGCGGTGCAGGCTCTCAGCGCGCGGGCTGTTCACCTCGTCCAGGGGCCGCGACTCGCCCGTCTGCAGGTCTAATAGCCAGAGGTCGGCCTCGGGATGCCAGACGGAGAAATAGCCATAGTCTGTCTGGGTGTACATCACGTAGCGTCCGTCGTAGGAGGGGCTGGGCCAGGTGACGCTCTTGCCTGTGACAGCGCTGTTGATGAGTGTATCGACCTGCTGCCCCAAGCGTCCTGTCTTCTCATCGAACGCCACGCGGCAGAGGCTGTATTTCTCCTTGTCGTAATCCATGGGATAGGCCTGTCGTCGGGCGGTGGTGAAATAGAGCCAGCAACCGTCGGGAGAGAAAGCGGGGGTGTTCTCTGCCCACCGCGACTGCATGATGAGGGTGTCGCGGAGAACGGTGTGCGTCTCGGTGTCGTAGATGAAGACGTCGGAGGCGCTGTCGTAAACCTCGATGCGTTTCCGGCCTGCGGTATGGAACATCTGCGAAGTGGTGTTGGTGGAGAAAGCGCAATAGCGGCCGCCGGGATGCCAATAGGGATAGACCATCGGACCGCCGAGGCTGTCGATACGGGCAGGCAGTAGCTCCTGATGGCCGTTGACACTGATGATCGTCGTGCCGTGTTTCCCGCGGATATGCCAGACGTACTGGTCGGGATTGGTGCGGTTGGTGGTATGGCAGTTGACGCAATGGCCCGGCATCTGGTTGTTCTCGAAGAGTGCAGTCTCCTCGAAATTGGAGAGACAGCGTTGGTATATTCCCATGCGGCTGTAGATCTCATAGCTGGGCGGGATGCGCCGATAGGTGATGCCCCAAGCGTCGATCTCATCGGCACTGACAAAGACCTCGAAGTCGCGGTACTGTGTTCATTGGCCGTCTTTCTCCGCACATACGGTGAAGGTGAGCGAAGCTCCCTTGTTCGCCGACAACAGCGCGTGCCACTCGTCGATGTCGAAATCGGCACAACTGCCGTTGGCGTGCAGGCTACCGCCCTTGGAGCCCTTCACCGTCACGTCGATGGTCTCAAAGGCATCGTCGGCCATCGCAAAGTCGATGGGAGCGATGTTGGCGGGTATCGTCACGTCTGTATAATCGGGCCAGATGGCAGGCAACTCGTTGATCTGCCGGACATCCACGGGACGGGATTGGCATCCGAGCAAAAGGATAAGGAGAGTTGGGATTACAAATCCCCGCCAACGAAGGAGTATCTGCTGTTTCATAGCTTATTTATATAAAGAAGATGTCGGTCGAGTTGTCATATTCCTTCTGGGCCGCTTGGAGGAAGGGGTGGCTTCCGATGGTCTCGGGATGATCGACTAGCGGCCGCATGGACTGGGCCCATCTGCGATAGAACGTGGTTTTTTCCAGGATGGAGATGTACTTCCGGGCCACGTCGTAGTGTCTGCTGATGATGTTGGTCTCTACCAGCCGCTTCAGGGCACGTCCGCTTTTGTTGCAGGTGGGAACGTATTCCATCGCCTCGAAGGCGGCTTGCTGGGCGATGTTGGTCCAATAGAGTTGATAGGCCATATCGCTCACCATGAAGGCCGACGACAGACTGCCGAAGTTGACGTAGAAATGCATGCCGCCGATGTTGAATACAGACCGGGAATTTCCTTGCTGTTCGCGCGGAATGACTAGGTTGTTCATCAGTTCTTGCTTGTCCGTCTGCCCTGTCTTATGGTAGGCTATCAGCACGGCGCTGCGAACGGCGGGGGATTCTGGCTGCGGGAACCTGCGGATGATCTGCTGCCACTCGCCTTGCCGGAACAGCATATCACATTCCATTTCCTCGTAGGTGCCCATCTCCTTGCCGACTTCCTTGTCGTAGGCGATATAGTCGATGCCCTTGACTGCCGGACCTGCCAGCCAATATGTCACGGGAATCGCAAGCAGCAGCACCCATAAGCGTTTTGTTCGTGGGACTGCCATCACCACGCATCCGGCACCTAGCACCAGGATGACGGCCATCGTCAGTGTCAGCGGGACATAAGGCAACATGGCCAGCCACATCAGGATAACAGGCAGTATGAGGGAAAGCGCGAAACGACAGGCGACTTTCATCGTGGGGAAAAACTGTCGGAGCCAACGGTCAGACAGTTGCCGGGCGACCAGGAAGATAATGGTATAGGCGATGGCGCCATTCACGGGGTTGATGAAGAACTGGCTGATCATCTCTCCTAAATATAGAGCCAGTCCGCCTGGTATCATGATACGTTCCAGGAAGTAGTCGTCTGTCCAAAGGAACAGTTGCGACATCTCCCTGACGACGGGAATGAACGGATAAAGAAACAGCCAATAGCAAAACACCGTCGCTGCTAAAACGGTGATGACCATCTGCTGCCAGTGTTTGGTGATGAAACCATTCATGTTTTTTTCTTAAATTTTGTGCAAAGATACGGAATAATTCTGAAAATAAGGCAAAAAATGCCAACTTGAGATGCGATAGATACATTTATTTACGACAATGTAACAAAAACCTTATGGAATTTTGTTTCATTTTTCGTACCTTTGCAGAGAATTTCGAAATCTCCAAGCCCCAGACTATTCCCTCGTCCGAGCCCGTGGTGTTCAAAGTGACATCATTTTAGTTACCGGCCTGCCCGGCTGCCGTTTCATACAGCTGATGGTTGGGCGACTGAACGTAAAGGCCTCAAACGGCCTGAAACGGATGGTGGATGACACTGGTTCTGGCATCACTACTCGCGGTAGTCACCCCATAAGGTGTGAATTATATCTTTGAAAGTATAAAAAAACTTAAATCTTTGTCTTAGCGTGTTGAAAAGCTTGTGTATGTCGCATATAATATGTACCTTTGCACCCGCAAAAGTGCGTATTGCGCTGGCCCGAGAGCTAACAATACCCTGATAAAGAGCAACTTAGCCTTCAAAGATGAAGCGGTTGAGGTTCCTT
>JAEEGH010001403.1_pt1 | contig 69783 bp, 56 predicted proteins | sample 9134181 | NCBI WGS metagenome assembly JAEEGH01 (sample SAMN16246544, study PRJNA631951) | gut metagenome | biome: gut microbiome; feature: rumen; material: DP-attached | host: Bos | place: Iran: Karaj | collected 2018-10
TCTTCTCAAGAATTTTGTATTCTTCATATTGAGAGAGGATTAATTCCTTATTTTCCTCCGTCAAAGGAAGATCTTTCACCAGCCCTGATTCCCGAACCATAACCCTGCTCTTAGCAGCTACCGACAACTCCACATGCAATTGCACATAACAGATAATGTCGAAAAAGTCCTCAGGAGGAAATTTCTCTTTAATAGACTCTAAGAAGATGCCTGTTTGGGTGTTGTCTAGCTGACCGCTTTTGATGGAGTCAAGCAAAGCGAATTGTTTGTCGAGACTTTTGTCAATCCAGCGGTGGATCATATCTACATCGAAGTAATAAGTCCACATTAGAAGACCGCCCATGGTGCCGAAAACGAAAATGAACTGTAAGAGGGGATTGAGAAGGAATGTATTGTGGAACACATGCAGCATAGGTGCTTCCAATAGCAGAAATACAGACATTCCAATATCGCTCTTTTTGAGGCCTAATCGAGAGCGGGAACGTTCAATGATACGAACTGCCAGCATGAGTCCGGCAGCGACGATGGCACTGCATCCCATGTGGACAAGGGCCACCTCCAAACCTCGGAACAGTACGGTGCCAAAGCCCATTTCATTGCCCAATAGCAGGTAGAAGATGTTCTCAAGGATGGAGAACCCACCACCTACGGCAGCACCGCAGATGACACTGTCGATGAAGAATACGATCTTCTTTCGGGTGGCTAACCAAAGGAGTGGGATAGCCTTCACAATCTCTTCCATCACTGGATTGAGGAAATCTGACTGGTTTTCGGTGAGGATCCGCCCTGTCTGTTGGAACAGGCCGAAGCAGACCAATGCCGCCACCATACCGTACAGCACCTGCAAGAGGAGGTTCTTCACGCTGATGAGTGAGAAATTGTCGATCTTATAGACTACAAAGATGTAGATGACAATAGGGAGGATGGCAGCGACGAATAACATTACAACAATTTGAGTGAGATCATAAATTCATTATTACCACGCCTTCCACCATCGAATCCTGATGGTGCAAACAAATGACCGTAGCCGATGGACAGCGTTGTCTTGAGATAATTCAGGAACACCAGTTCTGTGGTCAGCTGGACGCCTGTGCTGTAATACATCTTGTGAGATGAGTTGGGATTCCAGGTGGAGAGCCCCGTTCCGAAGAGCGAGCACTGTATCCACGTAGGGTAACAGAACAGGGCACCGAAGTTATTCAGGCGGAGCGGACGCAGGTTGAGTTCTGCCGTCGCCTTGGCATAGGAGTGTGCCGAGATAGCATCGATGGCGGCACCAGGCATCGCCAAGGTTGTTCGATATTGGAAGGCGCTCCGATTATCCACATAGTTATTGCGGAAACCACCGAAATAGGTCGTGCCAAACAACGACTCCGCATCTCCGAAGTTGTGGCCTGCTGCCGTACGGAGCCAGAAAGAGGTGTTTCTGTCAAAGGGCACCAGTGTGCCAAAATCGCCTGAAACCTCTACCGAGGGATAGACCCGTCCGCCAGCCAGATAGCTGTAGCCTTCAACGCCTAACTCGTAGCCTTGCTCTTTCATCACACCACCCAACGAGGTGCGGGTCTTTGACCACTTCCCGTAAACTGATGCCGTCTGCATCGACCTTACATCTTGCACCTCTATCTCCTGATACAAGGGCAGTGCATCCATGTCGCCGTAGGCAGCCACCGAGAAACCCCATGATTTGTTATACGGCGTAACTAATGAATTGGAATAGTCGTAGGCCAGTTGCACCACATAACCTTTACGGCTTTTTCGCATCGGACCGAAGAGGTCGTAGAAGTCCATGTGGTTCCAGGCAGCCTTGAGGTTCCAGAAGTAGTATTTCCAATCGAAGTCAACGTGGAATTTGTTCTTCCAGGCGTTGTTACTCCATGGGGAGAGGCCGACAGACATGTTCATGCTGCTCAGTCCTACGGGGTCGTTCACGTTAAAGCGATAGCCTAACACGGGAGTCATGTGATTCCAGGCTTTGGAATCCGTAAAACCGCTGATGATAGGATAGGCTCCTGCGAACCTCATCTCTTTAATGACATTGTAGGATGTGATGTTGTTATATACATCGCCAAAATTCTTTCTGGGCAGCGAGTCTCTGAGCAGACCAATCTGTTCCAATGCCTCCTTGTTGTTCTCGTATGCCAGTTGACCGTAGAGTTTCACGGCATTGGCATCCTTCACCACCTTACGGGAAAGCAGGACGGGTTGCAGTCCGTCGCGCTTGAACTGGAGTGCCAGCAACTGACCTGGTGTAATCTCCAAGGGTGCAAAGAGACCGATGTCGGTATTGGTAAGCATCTCCATCTCGCGTGTCTCTATGTTGATCTGCCAGAGATTGGAGACACCCGTATAGTAGGAGCTGCCGATGAGATACTTGTCGTCGAGCGAGAAGCGGAACTGTCCTAAGTTGCTGTCTTTCCAGGTAATCAGTTTCACGGGTTTGAAGATGGCCTTAGCCAGTTCCTCGGTATTGAACAGCAAAAGTGTGTGCTCGCCATTGTCGCCCAGACTGGTGAGCGACAGCCATTTGCCGTCGTGACTGATATCTGAGTCAAACACGCTTACGCCAAATGGAAAGGCGTAGATTACTTCCGGATTCTCCAAATCACGGTCCATACGCACTATCGACTGTGTACCGCGGTTAGAGAACAGGCCGTAGAGACAGTCGTGGGTATTGTCATATACGATACTGTTGATGCGCTGGAACTTCTTTTTCTTCACCACCTTCTTCTGTAGGATGTCATAGATCTCCAAGCCACGCATCTTAGCATTGTTCGTTGTATAGATGAGGCGCTGGCCCTTACGGTCGAGGGCTACGAAAGCAGGATCATATAGCTGTATGCCGCAGATGTCGTTCAGCCGCTTCTGCTCACCTGTCAGCAGGTCAATCTCCGTCATGTGTGCGAAGTCGCCAGGGGCATTCATGGCGGCGTATGCCTTTTGGGTGTCTGGGTCATAGACGAATGGCGACACAGAACCTAGCGGCTTTTTGGTCAGCGGCTTGGTTTCTGTGATGGGATATTGGCGGATGGCGGCTAGGTTCTCCTCCTGATGCTGCTTCTCGTCCTCCTTCCAGTCATTCCATACTTTTCTGAGCGACTGTCCATAGACCTTCTTGAACTGTTTGCCGAAGAAGTCGCGACTGTCTGCCGTTCTGTTATAGAACTGGATCATCTTCTCATAACCGTAGGTCTTGGTGAGGTAGTTCACGAAACGGGTACCATAGAGATAGGCATTGGCGCCCACTTGGAAGTCCTTGGTGGAACCTTCCGTTTCCAGGCCCACCACCGAATAGAGCTTGTCGCCCCCGTCTATGATACTGCGGAAGTACATCTCGTCGTAGCCACCTAAGGCACGTCCGATACCACCGCCGAGCCAGGTCTCCATGAAACAGGCGATACCCTCATGATACCAACGGGGCGAATACCAACGGGGCACACTTAGGTAGCTCCAAAGGGCAGAGATGGGCTGAGACTTGTCGGTGTCCACCTTCGTACCAAAGAAGCGGCGCCAGTTGAGGTCGCGACGATTGTACTTGTCAGTCATGACGATGTGCGTATATTCGTGCTTGAACAACTGACTGTACCTTTCACCTGAAGGGGTGATGTAATACGACATGTTCAACGGAGCCATGCCGATCTGTATAAAAGAACGCGGTAATGGCGATGCTCCGCCATTACCGTCGTCCTCCCAGTCTGTTAATAGCAGCAAGGGCGCTTCTGGCTGATAGATGGAATCACTGGTCCATATCTGCTGATGAAGCGCTTTGCCGTTCTGGTACATGCGTATCATATGAGGGATGTAGCGCGACAGGTTCTTGTCAAAGAACACCAGCGTGGCTTCGTCCGTCTTATACTGGTAATAGGTCTGGTTCTGCCCTTTGGATATGCAGGGAATCAACGACAGCAGAAAGACAGCAATCCAGTTACGCATATACAACGCCGTAATTATGGCTCAATTTTGGGGCCTTTTTTGTTCAGCATTACACTATTGTTTGCTGCTGCTGTCTGACTGATGACGTTGCCAATCATCAATGCATTATAGGAATCGATCTTACGGTGTTTACCGGCAAGAACATTATTCGGAGCATTATAGGAATCGATCTTACGGTGTTTACCGGCAAGAACATTATTTGGAGCATTATAGGAATCGATCTTACGGTGTTTACCGGCAAGAACATTATTCGGAGCATTATAGGAATCGATCTTACGGTGTTTACCGGCGGCAAGAACCTCCTTCTGAGCAAGGAGAATCGAACTGATTTCACTTTCGAGAACCTTTGGCCGAATTGCGTTTCCAATCTGGTTGGGAAGCTTCATGCTCTGGGCCAACTCGCAACTTTGCAGCACAACTATACGCTCTGCAATACCGAAATTAGCTACGGCTGCAAGAGCCTTCTCGCCACTAAGCAGGTTGCCCTTCTTTGCCAAAGCCTCAGCACTTGCCTTGTCATCCTCGAGGGCAGCAGTCATCTGCTGGTAATCCAACCACTGGTCGCGGACAAGCTTCAGTTTGTCATCACCCTGGGCTGTCTCCAGATACTTGTCGGTGGTCTCAATGAAACGGTTGGCCAAATTGTTCTGCTTCTGCAGCGTGGTGTAAGCCAGTGAGGCGTTGATGGTAGACTGTGCCAAGTCGGGACACTCCTCACCACCAAGGGCGGCATCCAGTTTTTCGGCAGACTCTGCCAGCGAGCTGGCAACGTTGTCCACCATCTCACGGCTGGCGTTCATCTCCTTGAGCACCTCGGCAAATGCTGGGATGTTGCCGGCTACCTCATTTGACATGTCAACCAGCGTGCCGAACTGGAGGGCGCGTGTCTGCATCACCACCTGTGCTGCCACAATATCATCCCTGAAGGCTGAGTCGGTCTGAAGAAGTTCTTCCATATTAGTAAGCTTGTCAGAAAATTGCTCACGAGAGAATCGGGCTGCCTTGGCGATATCGCCATCCGCCTCGTTGGTATCTACTGGCCAATCAACATAGTGAGAGGTAATCAACCCGATGGCGCATATTGCTACCACCGAACACAGAATAATAATACTTTTCTTTTTCATACGTCTAAAAAATTAATTTCTTGTTTCTAGATTGATGCAAAATGTCATATTAGTGAATTGTCGTTGCAAATATACAACATATCTCGTTATCTTCCAAATATTTTTGAGTTTTTTCACAGAGTTTACCCTATCCTGAATAATTCATAGAGGCACAAAAAAGAAGCGTTTTTCTTTGTCATTTCGACAATCATTTCGACAAAAATTGTTACCTTTAAGTGCTTAAAATACAAGGTAATAAAAGGTTCGTCGGGCACCTGATGCCAGCAGCAGTAGTCCTTCATGCGCAAATACTCCACATACGCCCAATCGCGAGGGAACCCGGAGGAACAGGTCTTCAAGCACTCAAGTCCGAACCTCTGAGGCTGGTCCCAACTCGAGACATCAGTGGGCGACGGGAAACTGGTGGGCGCCGGGTTGCCAAAGTATTTCAGGAACTCAGGACTACGGACACAGCGCAGCCACTCGTCGGTATTGCCCATAATCTCATTGCGACATGAGGTCAGGATATTGGTGGGCAACTAGTAGTTGCCACAGGCTACTATGCAGTGCCTTCTTGCCATGTGCTGCAATATAGGCACAGAGGTGGTTCTTATAGGGCGACTTGTCGTTCGAAAACCGCGTGTCGCGATAGAACCTATACGTGCAGTCCTTCACCGTCAGGTGAATGACCGACGAGTCGAAGGTGATGATGCGGCGAATGGCCTGTTCAACACCTTGCTCAAAGTCTGCCCGTATGGCATCATACTCTTTCCGGTGTTCCTGGAACCACGTGCGGTTTGTTATTCTTCGCCAGCTGGCGAAGGTACTTCAAAATTCGTTTTGCATCCATAACAAACTACCTTTATTTATGTGTGTTGAACGTTGCGTCATTGACCCACGGACACGGGTTAGCCGAACAGGCTGCCAATCTGATAGACAGCCATGCTGACAAACCAAGCGACGACGGTGGTGTAGGCGGCAGCGAAGCCAGCCCAGCGCCATGAGCCTGTCTCGTTGCGGATGGCTGCAATGGTGGCGATACAGGGGAAGTAGAGCAAAATAAATATAAGGTACGCGTACGCGCAGAGTGGTGTGATGCCTTCTGAGAGCATCAGCTGGCGCAGGTGGGTGTAGCGCTCAGAGTCGTCGCTGAAGGAATCTTCGTCGCCGAAGGAGTCATCGCCAGAGTAGAGTACACCGATGGTGGAGGCTACAATCTCTTTGGCACCTACACCTGCGATGAGGCTCACGTCAAGCTTCCAGTTGAAGCCCTGTGGCATGAACAGCGGTTCAACGGTCTTACCCATGCGTCCGATGTAGCTTTGCTCCTGTTGCTGTTCGCGGGGCAGACTCTCGTTATGCGGGAAATACCCCAAAGCCCATACGATGATGGAGGCTACGAGGATGATACCGCCCATCTTCTTCAGATATTCCTTGCCCTTCTCCCATGTGTGGCGCCAGATGGCCTTTGGCGTGGGCCAGCGATAAGGGGGCAGCTCCATCACGAAGGGGGTGTCCTCACCCTTGATGACCAGCGATGAGAACAGCTTGCTGACTACTACTGACATCGCGATGCCTATGGCATAGAGCGAAAGCAGCACCCAGGAGCGGTATTGCAGCGAGAAGAACGTGCCGGCTATCATGATGTAGATAGGTAATCGTGCTGAACAGCTCATGAAGGGCAGGATCATCATCGTGATAATCCTTGAACGGCGGCTCTCGATGGTGCGGGTGGCCATGATGGCGGGCACGTTGCAGCCGAAGCCCATGATGAGCGGAATGAACGACTTGCCGTGGAGTCCCATCTTGTGCATCAGCTTGTCCATGATGAAGGCTGCGCGCGCCATATAGCCGGAGTCTTCCATTAGTGAGATGAAGAAATAGAGAATGAGAATCTGTGGCAGGAAGACGATGACTGAACCTACGCCGCCGATGACACCATCGACGAGCATGGCCTTCAATGGTCCGTCGGGCATGGTTGCGCTGATCTTGTCACCCAGCCAGGCTACCAGGTCCTCTATCCAGTCCATCGGGTACTGACCGAGGGAGAAGGTCGTCTCGAACATCACGTAGAGCAATAGGAAGAAGATGGGGAATCCAAGATACTTGTGAGATAGGATACCGTCGATGAGGTGGGTGGTGCGATAGGTGTCTTTTTTCGTGCCAGTCTTGAACTGTGCCTCTTTCAATGCACCGTTGATGAAACCGTACTTTGCATCCATGATGGTGGTCTCAGAGTCGTTGCCCGTCTCCTCCATCACACGTGCCGAGGCCTTGTCGCGGGCATGGGTGAGGTTGTGGAAGTCCTTCATGCGATCCTCACCGGCCATGTGCTTGCCCAGGTAGTCGAGCACCTGGCTGTCGTGCTCCAGCAGTTTCAGGGCGAGGTATCGGGTGGAGTAGTGCTGGCGGATGTGCTCGTCGGCTTTCAGGTATTTCTGGATGTGGGAGATACCGTCTTCTATCTCATGGCCGTAGTTGATATGCAAGTGGCGGAACGACTTGCTGGCTCCCTCATAGACCTGGATGACAGCGCGGAAAAGCTCCTTCACACCCGTACCGTTCTTGAATGATGTGGGTATCATCGGGATACCGAAGAGGGTACTGAGGGTATCGATGTTTACGTAGTCGCCGCGTCGCTCAAACTCGTCGTACATATTTAGGGCGCAGACCATGCGGATGTTCATGTCAACAAGTTGGGTAGTCAGGTAGAGGTTGCGCTCCAGATTCGAGGCGTCGATCACATTGATCACCACGTCGGGCATCTTCTCTGTGAGGTGTTCACGGACATAGAGTTCCTCGGGCGAGTAGCAGGAGAGGGAATAGGTACCGGGCAGGTCGGTGAGGTTGAACTCATAGCCGAACATCGAGGCATGGGCCTCAGTGGCATCGACGGTCACGCCAGAGTAGTTGCCCACATGGCCGTGGGCACCTGAGGCAAAGTTGAAGAGTGAGGTCTTGCCACAGTTGGGATTACCCACCAGTGCCACATTGATGGTGCGTCGCTCTTTCAGTGCTTCGTGGTGGATATAGTCATCCTCATGGATATGCGCTGCATCCGACGGTATGAAGCTGATGGCCTCGATGGGAGTGTCGGCCGATACTACCTCGATATTATCAGCCTCTTGGTGGCGTAACGACACCTCATAGCCCATCAGTTTGTATTTAACGGGGTCTTGTAGCGGTGCGTTGAGCAGTACTTCCACCTCTTTGCCCTTGATGAATCCCATCTCGATGATGCGCTTGCGGAAGCCGCCATGGCCCTGCACTTTTACGATGACGCCTTTTTCACCAGTCTTCAGTTCTGAAAGTTTCATATCCTTCTGATTTTCGAGTGCAAAGGTACATAAAAAAACTTGCAATCGGGTTGCATTCCGTTGCAAGTTTTTCAAAATACCTAAAAAATAGGATAGGGTAGTGTTCAGGCCTCAGTCTCAAAGTAGTCCTCCAGTTCTGAGCGGGAGGAACCGTCGGTATTGGGCAGGTCACGAATGATCTTGCCTTTCTCCAGCAGGGCGATGCGGGTAGAGATGTCGACGGTGTGCTGCAGGTTGTGGCTGGAGATAAGGATGGTGGCACCAGTCTCACGGTTGTATTCGGTGAGCACATGCTTGAGGACATTCTGCGATGAGGGATCGAGGAAGTTGAATGGCTCGTCGAGGATCAACAATTTGGGACGATTGAAGAGGGCAGAGATGATACCTACTTTCTGCTTGTTGCCTGCGGAGAGGTTGCGGATAAGTTTTTTTTGTCCGAAGATCTCTCCGGCAGCGAGACGCTCAAAGTCCTTCAGACGCTCATCTACGGCTTCCTGGGGCATGTCCGTAATCTTGCCTATAAAGGCGAAATACTCCTCGGGCGTGAGGAAGTCGATAAGGAACCCCTCGTCGATATAGGCGCCTGTAGAGGCTTTCCATTCCTCACTTTCGGCTGGGTTGAAGTCATCGAGCATGACAGTGCCCTCATCGGGCTTGAGCAGGTCGAGGAGCATGCGGAAAAGGGTGGTCTTTCCTGCACCGTTGTTTCCTACGAGACCGAGGATATCGCCATCGTTTACTTGAAACGAGGGTATGTCGCTGGCGATGGTCTGGCCAAAGGCCTTTTTCAGATTATTAATTGTTATCATTTCTATGGAAATATTATTTGTTTATATCCTATAGACCACTTTTCCTTAGACTATGCCTCGGCCGTGGCAGTTCTTGAATTTCTTGCCGGAGCCACAGGGACATGGGTCATTACGGCCGGGGAGTTTGTCCTTAATGACGGGTGTACGAGGCTGTTGGGCACGGGTGTCGTGCTGGGCTGCAGCCTGCTGGTTTCGGTCTACGAGTTGCTCCTCTCCAATCTGCTGTTTTGACTCAGTGTACTGCTGACGCTGGGTTCGCTGTTCGGGGGCAGCCTCTTGTACCTGTTGCATCTCGGGGATCTGGGCACGGGTGAGGATGGAACAGATGCGGTTGTACATCTCGTTGATCATGGCATCCCATACCTTGGCCGATTCGAGTTTGAAGATGAGCAGCGGGTCTTTCTGCTCGTAGGAGGCGTTCTGTACGGAGTGCTTCAGCTCGTCGAGTTGGCGCAGGTTCTCTTTCCAGGAGTCGTCGATGATATGGAGTAGGATACTCTTCTCGAACTCCTTGACAACTGACTTGGAGTCGGTATCGTAGGCTTCCTTCAGGTTACAGGGAATGTTGAACATACGGCGGCCGTCGGTGAGAGGCACAACGATACGCTCATACATATGGCCCTGATTCTCATAGACCTGTTTGATAATGGGCTGGGCAACGGTCTGTATGCGCTCTGTACGGCGGTTGAAGTTCTCTACGACAGCCTGGAAGGCATTCTCTGTGAGTTGTTCACGCGGGTCGTTGATATACTGCTCGCTGGTGAATGGTACTTCCATAGAGAGCACATGGAGGAACTCCTCCTTGCAGCCCTGATAGTCACCGGAGTTCTCAATAATGTTCACCACACGGTCCCAGATGATGTTGGCGATATCCATGCCGATGCGCTCTCCCATGAGGGCGTGACGACGTTTCTCGTAGATTACGGTACGCTGTTTGTTCATCACATCGTCATACTCGATGAGGCGCTTACGGATACCGAAGTTGTTCTCCTCGACCTTCTTCTGTGCACGTTCGATGCTCTTCGAGATCATAGGTGACTCAATCATTTCTCCCTCCTTGAAGCCCAGACGGTCCATGACGCTGGCGATACGCTCTGAGGCAAACAGACGCATGAGCTTGTCCTCCAACGACACGAAGAAGACACTGGAGCCAGGGTCTCCCTGACGTCCGGCACGACCGCGCAACTGACGGTCCACACGTCGTGACTCATGACGCTCTGTACCGATGATGGCGAGTCCGCCTGCGGCCTTAACTTCGGGCGAAAGCTTGATATCAGTACCACGACCGGCCATGTTGGTGGCGATAGTGACTGCACCCTTACCATTGGTGGACTGTCCGGCAAGAGCCACGATGTCGGCCTCCTTCTGGTGGAGTTTGGCATTCAATACCTGATGGGGAATACCCTCACGCTTACCAGTCTCGGGGTTCACGTACATATCAAGCATACGGCTTAGCAATTCTGATATCTCGACGGAGGTTGTACCGATCAGCGTCGGACGGCCAGCATTACGCATTTTCACAATCTCCTCAATCACAGCACGATACTTTTCGCGAGCAGTCTTATAGACACGGTCGTCCTGATCATTACGGATTACAGGACGGTTCGTGGGAATCTCAACCACGTCGAGTTTGTAGATATCCCAGAATTCACCAGCCTCAGTAGAGGCTGTACCGGTCATGCCAGCCAGTTTATGGTACATGCGGAAGTAGTTCTGCAGGGTGATGGTGGCGAAGGTCTGAGTAGCGGCCTCTACCTTCACATGTTCCTTGGCCTCCACAGCCTGGTGGAGACCGTCGCTCCAACGACGACCTTCCATGATACGGCCAGTCTGCTCGTCGACAATCTTCACTTCACCGTCGATGACCACGTACTCGTCGTCCTTGTTGAACATACAGTAAGCCTTCAGCAACTGCTGGAGAGTGTGTACGCGCTCAGACTGTACGGCATAGTGACTCAGCATTTCATCTTTCTTGTCGACGCGCTCTTGGTCTGTCAGGTCGGTCTCATTCTCAAGGGCTGAGAGCTGTGTGGTGATGTCGGGCAATACGAACAGCTCGGCATCATTCACCTGCTTGGCTAGCCAGCCGGTACCCTTGTCGGTAAGGTCGCAGGAGTTCATCTTCTCGTCGACAACGAAGTAGAGGGGCTCGATACATTCAGGCATACGGCGGTTGTTGTTCTCCATATAGATCTCCTCGGTCTTCAACATACCAGCCTTGATGCCTTCCTCAGAGAGGTATTTGATAAGTGGCTTGTTCTTCGGCAGAGCCTTATGCGAACGGTAGAGCGAGAGGAATCCCTGATCGAGTTTTTCCTGACCATCCTTCTTGTTGCCAGCCTCAATGAGACGATTACCTTCTGTGATGAGGTTCTTGGCCTCGGCAAGGTACTGGGTGGCCAATTGGCGCTGTACGCCCACGAGGCGCTCCACCAACGGCTGGTACTCCTCGAACATCTGATCGTCGCCCTTAGGAACGGGACCAGAAATGATAAGCGGTGTACGGGCATCGTCGATCAACACGGAGTCGACCTCGTCGACGATAGCGTAGTTATGGGAACGTTGCACGAGGTCGGCAGGCGAGATGGCCATGTTGTCACGCAAGTAGTCGAAGCCGAACTCATTGTTCGTTCCGAAGGTGATATCTGCCTGATACGCCTTACGACGGGCCTCGGAGTTAGGCTGGTGCTTGTCGATACAATCTACACTGAGACCATGGAACATATAGAGTGGTCCCATCCATTCGGAGTCACGCTTGGCGAGGTAGTCGTTGACGGTCACCACGTGGACTCCGTTGCCGGTGAGGGCATTGAGGAATACGGGGAGGGTGGCCACGAGGGTCTTACCTTCACCCGTTGCCATCTCGGCAATCTTTCCCTGATGGAGTACGACACCACCGAAGAGCTGCACATCATAGTGGATCATCTCCCAGGGCAGGTCGTTGCCTCCGGCAGTCCAGTGATTGTGGTAGATAGCCTTGTCGCCGTCGATGGTGATGAAGTCTTTTTTGGGGTCGGCAGCCAGTTCACGGTCAAAGTCTGTGGCGGTCACCACGGTCTCTTCGTTCTCAGCGAAGCGCCTGGCGGTCTCCTTGACAATGGCGAACACCTCAGGCATCACCTCGTTGAGGGCCTTCTCATAGATGTCGAGTATCTCTTTCTCTATCTTGTCAATCTGTGCGAAGATGTCAGCACGTTCATCGATGGGGGTGTTCTCGATGGTGGCTTTCAGCTCAGCAATACGTGCCCTCTGCTCTGTGGATGTAGCCTGAACCTGTTCGCGGATCTCCTTGGAACGGGCACGGAGAGCATCGTTGTCCAGTTGCTCTATCTTCGGCGATACTGCCTTCACCTTCTCTACGAGCGGCTGGATGAGTTTCATGTCGCGGGTGGACTTGTCACCAAACAGCGACTTAAGAATCTTGTTGAAATTCATGATAATATGTTCAATTTAATAATATACAATTTATGATTTGCTTAAAAACGGGTGCAAAGATACGAATAATTTTTGAATTAATCGCATTCTTAATTAAAAAAGCGGTTCTGAGTTGCAGGCGTTAGGTGCTCTAATACGGATAGCACGGGCAATTGTCGGTGCTATACGATCAGTAGTGACGGGTGTCTGTACTTTTACAGGCTGGATACCTGCTCCATAGAGAATGATGGGGAAGGGTATGGTTGAGGCCTGTGAAAGACGGTCTTTACCGGTGTCCTCATTTAGGATATTCCATCCAGGAGTAACCTCAATGATGATATCACCGCTGTGTGAAGGGTGGAAACCATTGCGAACCTTGGTTATCAGGCTATTGTCGCCTCCCATCAATTGTAGGGAGGTATAAACGTTTCTGACCCCTTCCATCTGCAACAGGAATTCCTTAGCCTGCAGGCAGAAGTCATTTAGCTTGACATGCTTCTGCTCGAGCAGTTTGTGGTTGATATATAACTCGTTACCATACCATGCCTCGATGTAACGGCCTTGTCCCCAGGTGGCACCAAAATACATATTCAGCAGGTTGGCCGCGCGATTAATATAAAATGTTCCTGTCGGAATGCGGTATCGGGAATAGTCGTTGTAGTCTGGATCACAATAACCTGTACTTGTCAGCACAAAAAGAACGTTACCAGCACCAATACTTGTCTCTAGTTTGTTAATCAGCTGACCGATGCTTCGGTCCAATCTGAGGTAAGTGTCACGTATCTCCTGCTGACAATCTGTCACGGGCTGATGATTGAACGGACCTGCATAATAAGTTAGACAGAGCAAATCTGGAACAAGGTCTGCACCCATCATCTGATTGATTACATAAGACAGAGCAAGGTCTGTTATATGGGCATTGATAAGTGCGGATGTTTGGTATTCCTGAAATCTCTTATTACCCTTGAATGTGTGTTTGAAGTCGGGCTTGGATTCTTGTCCGAAAGGTGTCCAAATGACATGATCCACATTGTCCTTAACCTCATTTAACTTATTGAGATTCAGAAAGGGAGTGTCTGTTTGGCTTGAGTAATACTTGGTGGTATCCCATTCTCCCGTCTGTTCGTCAAGCCAAAGGGCTCCATCAGCTGCATGGCCAGCCGAAAGAACGGCAGCATCGCAAACGGGGGCAATGGCGAAAACGCGTGCCTCACCGTGAGTGGCCACTTTCAGTTCATCGCCTAGTGTTGATACAGAAATATTGGCTGGTGATGGTGCGTCATTTTGTCGGAGATCCTCTGTGCTGAGTTGTGGCAGTAGCGTCTCGCGGTTAATCCATCGCTGGCCTATGATGCTATGGAAATATGGCACAGAGCCAGTAATGACCGTCGATACCGCTGAGGAACGGTCGGTCTGCTGCATGGGGTATGAGGCATTTTCATAGACCGCGCCCTGTTCCATTAGCTTTCTGAAACCATCGGAGCAGTAGAGTGGGGCATAGGCTTCGAGGAAGTCGCTACGCAACTGGTCAATGGTGATATTCACCACCAGACGCGGCACCTGTCGGGTCCCATTCTGTGCTATGCTTTCAGCGTTCCATCCGAGAACGGCCAGCAACGTGATATATAAATACCTATTTCTCAACTTTGAACTTTGGAGTTTGAAGTTTGAAGTTTATGATGACTCTAATCAGCAAAGATAGTGCCAGAATCATCAAACCCTCGGCATAATGTTGGAAGAGACTGCCAATGGCGAAGAGAATAATCATGACCGCAAGGATAGTCCACCAGCGGTTTTCACGTCGTCTCAGCACTGCTGGGATGAAGAATAGGGGCAGCGGATTCAATAACAACAACTGTAGATTCAGACTTGTTGTAGGGTGCTGAGAGAAGATCATGACAAACAGCACGCATCCCGCCAGTCCCTGAACGGTCATCAATATCGCATCCCAGTATTTGAAGGTCTTCCTGCGTTTCCACTCCATCATGGCAATGATGATAGAGAGTATCAGCAGCAGACAGGCACATTCGATGGGTGTAAGAGGGAAATCCTGTTCGATAATCTGCACGCCTGACTGAAGGGCTATGCGACGCTCCTTCACCAGCGGACGGTATTCACCGTTGGCATAAATGGTGGCACGGTCGATGTCATACATCAGGTTCTCGGGCAGGAACTCCTGTTGACGCATGTCGGTGGTCTGGTCTGCACGCAGGCCGAGGAGCATGTCGTTGCCGAAAGTGCCCCAAGGATGGTTCCTGGTGCAGCTGCGCACCATCTCCCGATAGGTGGGTGCATAATCATCCCGGGGGGCATATTCCACCTTCCCGGCCACACATCTTTCAATGATGTCACGTGGCCGCAGAGAACAGTTGTCATAGAAATAGTTATATCTGTAAACCTTGTTCTCTGGCTGTAGATTATCAACCAGTGCCTGTTTTATGGCGAGTTTCTCCTCGGTAGTAAGATTCAGTACTTGTTCAGTGATGCTGCTGCCATATTCCTTGTACTCCTGTAGAAATAGATGGTATGGATAGGCACCAAGTTCATAGTCGGTAAGTCCGAAAACGAACCTCAGTACAAAATAGGGCTTATGGAAATCGAAAACGCCCCAGTTGAAGGCAATATCATCGCCCTTGCTCAGGTCGTGCCAACGCAGAGCCGTATGACCGTAGAGACTGTATATCTCTTCGTGGGGTGAACAGGTGAGCAGACTTATCTCTATGGAGTCGGTCTGTGCCTGAACGAAAGTGCCGGGCATCAGGAGCATGATGCCTAAAAATGTCCTAAAAATCTTTTTTAATTGTTTCACGATGCAAAATTAATCTATATTTTTCAGTAAAAAGCGTTTTTCTTCTTTTTTTTTAATAATTTTGCACCCTGAAATGAAAATCTTCGGAAAAAGAACTATCAATATGAATAAAATCATCAGTTGTCTGGCAGTTCTGTCCATGATGACGCTGAACGCTTTTGCCCAGAGTGGCACAAACTCTCCCTACAGCCAATATGGCCTTGGCGACCTGACTGATCAGAGTGTAGGTTTCAATAAGGGTATGGGTGGCGTGGGTATGGCCTTCAGGAAGGGTAATGAGGTGAATCCGCTGAATCCGGCTTCCTATTCCTCCATCGACTCTGTCACCATGATCTTTGATGCCGGACTTTCAGGTCAGATTACTAACTACAACGAGAACGGCAGGAAGCTGAATGCCAAAAGTGCAGGTTTCGACTATGTGACTGGAGCCTTCCGTCTGATTAAGAATGTGGGTGTCAGTTTCGGCGTTATGCCTTATTCGAATATCGGTTACGACTATTCGTCGACCACGAAGTTTTCAGAAATAGAAACAACAATGGTCAATTCTTATGTTGGCAGCGGTGGCCTCAGTCAGCTGTTCGTAGGAGCGGGAGTACGCTTGTTCAAGCAGTTCTCGTTGGGATTTAACGCAGCCTATCTCTGGGGTGATTATCTGAAGGAGGTAAAGACCGTCAGTTCGTCGTCCGTGAATACGCTGTCCAAAGAGTATTCTATGTCGGTGAACAGTTATAAGTTAGAGTTTGGTATGCAGTATGTGCAGCCCATCAATGCGAAGGATGAACTGACGCTGGGTGCTGTTTTCAGTCCCGGACACAGCCTGAATGCTGATCCCACGTGCAGGATCATCACGGCCAACTCAAGCATTGCAAAGTCTGACACGACCTCGTTTGTGATTACCGACGGCCTTAAATTGCCTACGACATACGGGGTAGGACTAGCTTATCAGCACGACCAGAAACTGAGGGTAGGTGCCGATTTTCAGATGCAGAAGTGGGGTTCGATAGATTTCCCGGCATTCGAGGCGGATACGTACCGTCTGAAGAGTGGACTGCTGAAAGATAGTTACAAGTTGAATGTAGGAGCAGAGTGGATTCCTAATCCCAGAAGTACCCGTAGCCTGATGCATCATATCCGCTATCGCATCGGTGCTGGCTATTCTACACCTTATTATTATATTAATGGTCAGGATGGTCCTAAGAATCTGCAGGTGAGTCTGGGTATTGGAATTCCTATCATGAATGGCTATAACAACCGTTCCTTGCTGAATATCAGTGCCCAGTGGCAGCACCGTTCAGCAGATAATCTTATCAAAGAGAACACTTTCCGCCTGAATATCGGCCTGACGTTCAACGAGCGTTGGTTCGCTAAATGGAAAGTAGAATGATGGATAGTTAATGTGATTAGTTAATAGTGAATAGTGACGAGTATAAAATAGGGAAGAATTTGAGGTGGCGATGGATAGTGCCGCTACTATTCACTTTTCACTATTCATTATTAATTTCCTGCAATGATGTTCAGGAGCATACGGCGCCAGCCATCCACGACCGTGACTCTGCCTCAATGATGGTATCGTATGGTGTAAACACCCTGATAAGTGACTCTGGAATCATTAAGTATAGGATTGTCACTGAGCGATGGGATGTGAATACTGTCCGTCAGCCGTCGAGATGGACATTCGAGAAAGGTGTGTTCTTCGAGCAGTTCGACGAGAAGTTCCATGTTCAGGCGTACGTTCAGGCTGATACCGCCTGGTATTTTGATCAGAAGAAGTTGTGGCATCTGCGGGGACGCGTCCGTATCCGTAATGTCAACGGACTGATATATACGAGCGAGGAACTCTATTGGGACGGACTCCGACACGAACTGTATTCAAACGTGTTCTCTAAGGTCGTCACCCCAGAGCGTACGATGGAGGGCACTTATTTCCTTAGTGATGAGCGCATGTCCCATTATATCGTCAGCAACTCAAAGGGCTCGTTCGAGCGAGACAGTATGACTGGTGAGGATGAGAAAACACAGGAGACGAAGTCGCCTGCCGATACAGCGAAGACGCCGGAACCCGTTCTGCGCCCCATGACCCGGAAACATGCAAAAAAGAACGTATGAGTGAAATGATTATAGGACTGATCGTGTCGATGCTCTTCTCTGCCTTTTTCTCGGGAATGGAGATCGCTTTTGTATCGAGCAACCGTCTGTTGGCAGAGATGGATCGTGAGAAGAACGGTCTGTCACAGAAGGCCATTGCGGTGTTCTATCAGCATCCAAACAACTTCGTCTCTACGATGCTTGTTGGAAACAATATCTCACTGGTCATCTACGGTATTCTTTTCGCCAGAATCTTCGACGCGACGCTGTTCTATCCCTTCAGCGACGGTGTACGTGTTACAGCCGACACTCTGTTGTCGACGTTGGTGGTGCTCTTTACCGGAGAGTTCCTGCCGAAGACCATATTCAAGAACAACCCCAACACGCTGCTTACCTTCTTTGCTGTGCCTGCGTGGATATGTTATGTGGTGTTGTATCCCATATCCCGTTTGGCCACAATTCTCTCCAAGGGACTTCTGAGACTGATCGGTGTACGCATGAACAAGACTTCTGAGGAGAAGGAATTTACAAAGGTTGATCTTGACTATCTGGTTCAGACCAGTATCGACAATGCCGATGACGAGAACAAAATCGGTGAGGAAGTGAAGATCTTCCAGAATGCGCTCGATTTCTCGGAGACGAAGATCCGTGACTGTATGGTGCCCCGTACCGAGATCGATGCCGTTGAGGATACGGCTACCGTCGGCCAACTCAAGCAGACGTTCATTGAGAGTGGCCATAGTAAGATTATCGTCTATCATGAGGATATCGACCATATCATTGGCTATATACACTCCAGCGATATGTTCCGGCTTTCAGGACAGGACAACGAGCGTCTTTCCGACCTTCAGGCACAGTTGATCCGCAGCATCAACTTCGTGCCGGAAACCATGCTCGCCTCGAGGCTGATGAGTGTGTTGATGCAGCAGAAACGTTCTGTGGCTATTGTTGTCGATGAGTTCGGCGGTACCAGCGGCATGGTGTCGTTGGAGGATATCATGGAGGAGATTACCGGTGAGATAGAGGACGAGCACGACAATTCCACACATGTGGCCAAGCAGGTCTCAGACCATGAGTTTGTCCTGTCTGCCAGACTGGAAATCAGCAAGGTCAACGAAATGTTCTCCTTGGATCTTCCGGAGAGCGACGAATATATGACGCTCGGTGGTCTCATCCTGCATGAATACCAGTCGTTCCCGAAACTGAATGAGATAGTCCGAATAGGGAATTTTGAGTTCAAGATAGTGAAAAATTCAGCAACAAAAATAGAACTAGTACGGCTAAAGGTGCATGAATAAGTGAATTTCCGTGAAATTGTTTTGCAGTTTCAAAGAAAAGTAGTAATTTTGCACGCGTTTTACAAAAACAGACAAATAAAGAATAATAAAAACGATATTATGGCAGCATTAGGAAAAATCAGAAAAAGAGGCGTGGCTCTTGTGATTATCATTGGTCTCGGCCTTTTCGCCTTCATCGCTGAGGAGGCTTTCCGTTCTTGTGAAGCAACGAAAAACCAGCAGCGTCAGCAGATTGGCGAAGTGTTAGGAAACAAAATCAACGTTCAGGAATTCCAGTCACTGGTCGATGAGTACCAGGAGGTGGTGAAGATGTCACAGAACGTGGACAACCTGTCTGAGGATCAGCTCAACAGCCTGAAGGACGAGGTATGGAACTCGTTTGTCAATGAGCAGATTATTGCCAGCGAGGCTGGAAAGATCGGTTTGACCGTTACAGACGAGGAACTTCAGAACCTCATGAAGGATGGTACGAACCCGATGCTTCTGCGTACACCGTTCGTGAATCAGGAGACTGGCCGTTTTGACGTGACAATGCTTACAAAGTTCCTGGCCGATTACAAGAAGAACGGTTCCAACCCCCAGTTGGCTGAGTCGTATCAGAAGATTTACAAGTTCTGGCAGTTTGTTGAGAAGCAGCTCCGCACCCAGACACTAGCCCAGAAGTTCCAGGCTTTGGTTGCTAATTGTCTGTTATCGAACCCTGTGTCGGCAAAGATGCATTTCGATGCCCAGAACCAGGAGACAGACATCCAGCTGGCCTCTATTGCCTACAACTCTATCAACGATAATGATGTCCAGGTAAGCGAGTCAGACCTGAAGGCCAAGTACGATGAGGAGAAGGAAATGTTCAAACAGACTGTTGAGACTCGCGACATCAAGTACGTGAGCTTCCAGGTGCAGGCCTCTGCCGCTGACCGTCAGGCTCTCATGGCCACCATGAAGGAGGCTTCAGAGAAGCTTCAGAGCGGTGCTAATCCCGCAGAGGTAGTGCGCAAGGCACAGTCGCAGTTCCCTTATACGGGCATTGCTGCTACCAAGCGTGCATATCCTTCTGACATCGCAGCCAAGATCGACTCGATGTCCATCGGTCAGACATCGGCTCCCTTCGAGACCCGTTCCGACAATACGCTGAATGTGGTGAAACTGCTCTCTAAGGTTCAGATGCCCGATAGTATTGAGTATCGTCAGATTCAGGTAGGTGGAGCAACCATCGATGAGGCTCGTAAGACCGCTGACAGCATCTATACAGCTATCAAGGCAGGTGCAAACTTCGACGAACTGGCACAGAAGTATGGTCAGACAGGTCAGAAGCAGTGGCTCACATCTGCTATGTATGAGAACTCCACCTCTATGGATGAGGAGTCGAAGAACTACCTCAACAGCATCAATACGCTCGCTGTCAACGATGTCAAGAACCTTGAGTTCTCTCAGGGTAATATAGTGATTCAGGTAACGGACCGCAAGGCTATGGTCGACAAGTATGATGTGGCTGTTGTCAAGCATACGATCGACTTCTCGAAGGCAACCTACTCTGATGCTTACAATAAGTTCAGCCAGTATGTCAGCGAGAACAAGACCATTGAGGATCTGGAGAAGAATGCCGCTAAGTTCGGCTATCAGGTTCAGGAGCGCAAGGATATGTACAACTCAGAGCACAACGTGGCTGGTCTTCGTGCCACCCGTGAGGCTATGAAGTGGATCTTCGACGCCAAGGAGAATCAGGTAAGCCCGCTCTATGAGTGCGGCAGCAACGACAATCTGTTGGTTGTCGCCCTGACTAAGATTCACCCTGTTGGCTATCGTGCCCTTGATGCAGTCAAGGATATGGTGAAGCAGGAAGTTGTACGTGACAAGAAGTTTGAGCAGATCAAGCAGAAGCTTGCCGGTGTTGGCGACATTGCAGCCGCTCAGGCCAAGGGTGCCCGCGTTGACTCCGTAAACCAGATTACCTTCACTGCTCCAGTGTTCGTACAAGCCACTGGTTCCAGCGAACCCGCTCTGGCAGGTGCTGTAGCAGCTCTTAAGGAGGGTGATTTCAGCAAGGCTGTCGTGAAAGGTAATGGCGGTGCCTACCTGTTCAAGGTCCTCAAGAAGGCTGCCCGCGAAGGTGTTAAGTTCGATGAGAAGACTGTTGAGCAGCAGCTCAGCCAGCGTGCCCAGCAGGCTGCAGGCCGCTTCATGCAGGAGCTTTATCAGAAGGCTGGTGTGGTTGACAACCGCTATCTGTTCTTCTAAGAAAGAGAATACACCTTGTTATTCATAAATAATTCCCGAAATGTTTGCACGTTTCGGGAATTATTCTTAAATTTGCAACCGAATCAACAAATTAAACATAAGAAGCTATGTCAGAGATTACTAAACAGGATGGTATGACCATCTTCAAGACGGACAGCCGTATCGATACAGCAGGGGCTGCCAGGTTCGAAAGCGAATTGATGCCGCTGCTGACTGAGGGCGGTATGACACTCGTTTTAGATTGTGCTGATCTGACCTATATGGCCAGTTCCGGCCTGCGTGTGATTCAGAAAGCCATGCGTACGCTTGTGCCTTATAAAGGGGAAGTGAAGTTGATCAATGTGAGACCGGCCATCTATGAAGTGCTTGAGATGACAGGGTTCCTACAGTTTATGAAGATTGAAAAAATGAAAGGGTAGCGGCTTATGGTATTGGACATTATTTTAGGCGTGCTGGTGGTCTTGTTGGCCATCGCATACATTTACCAGTTAAGAGTGACGAAGAAGCAGTCAGAGGAGTCTGCAGACCTTCTGAGGGACTATCAGCGCCGTTTGGATGAGCAGCAGCGCCTGTTTGACGACTATCAGAGGCTGGAGAAGAGCTTCGACAATGTGGGTAAGGGTTATGAAAAGGCCTTGCTTGCCTTCGATAAGATTGAGGAGGAGAAGCAGATGCTGACTCAGGTTAAGGAGGCCCTTCTCAAACAGGTTCAGGATTTGAAAGATGCCAACGCCCAGTTGCTGTCAGAGCTTCAGCAGGCCAAGGGACAGACGTCTTAAGGCAACTCCATAGAAAATTGACGCTATTTTGATAGATAATCTCCAAAAAAGCCTAAAAAATTTGCAGGTTCTAAATAAAATGCGTATTTTTGCACGGGAAATTTATAAATTAAACAATAATATGAAAAGATTCTTTATCTCAGCCATTGTGATAATGTCATGTTTCATGGCAAATGCACAAAAGATTACGATTCCTACAGTGAACGTGCCGACGGGTGGTGAAAAGACGGTCAGCGTCTCTTTGGCCAATGCAACTCAGTACACTGCATTCCAGTTTGACATCGCTTTACCACAGGGCGTTACCGTTAAGAGTGTCGGTATGAATAACAAACCTGATACACGTAAGATTGAATCAGGTACGGTTAATGGCAAGTTTCGTGTGCTTTCATACGATAACGGAAATGCGAAATTCAATTCTGAATCTGTTCTCTCTCTGACATTTGCGTCCACAGGTACTACAACAAGTACAACAGAGGCAGAGGTTTCTACGATCGTCGTTGTCAAGGATGACGCTACAGGTCCGGACGTAGCAACAGGAACAGTTGCTATCAATGTTCAGAATGGAGTGGCTATTACGATTGGTGATTATAAAATGGCAACTTTTGTAAGTGATAAAGATCTTGACTTTAGCAATGCTGCTGTGAAGGCATATATTGCCACGGGCTACGATTATACTACTAATGATATTTTATTGACGCGAGTGTATGATGTTCCTGCTAACACGCCAATCTTGGTGATGGGCGAGCCGTCTGGAAACACTCCATATGTTATTCCTTTAACTAATTCCCGTATTTATTATCCTGAAAATTTCCTTAAGGGTAAGGCAACTGCAAGTGCACCTGTAGATCAATCAGGCAGATATTATAATATGCTGTTGAAGGACGGTGCGTTCTCTGCTTTGGCTACCTCTGTCACTGAATTCCCTCAAGGATATTGTTATCTTCAGATTCCGAAGACTGTTGAATCTGCTACGGGTGCAGCTTTCTCCTGTACGATAGACCAGTATGGCGTAAAGAGTTATACAAATACGTATGATCTTGACTTCGAGAACGTTGCGTTAAAGGCTTATGTTGTAACAGGTTATGATAAGGATAATAATGTTTGGTTGACTCGTGTGAGAAAGGTCTCTACCAATACACCTCTTGTATTGCTTGGCACAGCCGGAGACTATCAGGTTCCTTCTTCTGCACAACAGACTTGTTATGTTAATATGTTGCGTGGTATTGCTAATCAAGAAATACCTATTACCCCGGAAGCAAATGGATGGATAAACATGATTGTGAAGGAGGGTGCATATACTAGGCTTCCTGTTGCGAATTATAATGTGCCAGCCGGCTCTTCCTATCTCCCCATTCCTTCATCAATCGTTGCTTCTTCAAGAGGTGAGTTTGTTAATGACCAGCAGATGAATATACAAGAGGCTGAGGTGATCACTCTGAAGGCGGTTCTCGGCGGCGAGAATGATGGTACAACAGGTATCAGCCGTCTGGCTTCGGAAGTTGTTGGCGACGTTTGGTATAATCTGAGCGGTCAGCGGATTGACACACCTACGAAGAAGGGATTGTATATTAAGAATGGCAAGAAGGTGATTGTTAAGTAGTTGTAAAATAGAAACCATTATAAGAAGTAAGTTATAAACGTTTAAAAGATATAAGAGAAATGAAAAAAAAGTATTTTGCTCCGGAGATTGAGGAGATCAAAGTTGAAGAGCCTGTTCTGTTAGCTATGAACGATGGTACAACTGAAAATGTACCTGGGTGTCCAACTCATCAATGTAATGGGGATGGTTGTGCTCTTCATGGTTTAGGTTAATCCTGAAGGTTTATTATGTATATTAAAGGTGCACCATGGTGCACCTTTAATTGTGTTATTAACGAGGTTTATTGTAAATGTTATAACGGCCCTTTCTTGGTTCTTCTGCAATTTAGTTGAACATAGATAAACTTGTATGACTTCATGTGCCCTTAGGCACGCCATCGTTTGGCTTAAGGCACATGATGATTTGCCTTAAGGCACGTAATAGTTTGCCTTAAGGCATTATCCCTATCTACATAAGTGATAGTCCTGAATAAGATGACTTAGTGCCCCATCTCAGATAATTACATGTACTGTTGGTGCACCTTCAATTTGTATTATGGATGAGATTAGATGTTATAACAGTCCTTTCTTTTGCAATTTTTCGGCAAAAGCTGATACGTCCTTCTTTACAAGTTCCAATGGCGTTTCGTACATTTCAGCGATCTCTTGTGCAACGGCTGCTGTATCCTTGCCCTGGCAGAAGAGTTTGAGCATATCATTTCCACTCTCGTTGAGGGTGAAAGTCTCAACAAGTTCTCCCGTTTTCTTGTTCTTAATAGCAATGACATAGTAGTCGAGCAAGGGTGCTATCTCAATCTTATGTTTCATCTTGTGATTCATCTTGTATTTCGTCTTCGAGTTTGTCTACTTGTTTGTCTTCTTGCTTATTATAGTCTCTCAAAATGCTTTCACGTAACTTACTATGCATGTGCTCACGTTCCTCCTGATAACAGTTGGGACTGTCAGTGCACAGTTTCAGCCAGATGCAGCTGGGATAGTTGAAACAGGTGGCGCAGGCATCAATCTCATCACGGGTTTCCTTGAAATCATCCATCATCTGAACATCCCATTCCTCATTTCCAATATGTCCGACGAAATGGTCATCTGAGTAGTGTTCGCATTTCCCGATATTCCCATCTGGGACCATTATAATGCTACTGTCGCTATCAGCCATGCATCGATTAGTTTTGACCCGTCGATTCAAACGGTCAGGCCGGGTAAAGCCATACTCCCTCAGTCGGATTTCAATATCATTAATCTGATTGAAGACGTATTTCCGTTTCTCATCATCATGCATGGCCTTGCTTCCCTTCTCTTCTTCGAACAGAGTGTGCATATAAACTGAAATACCTTCAGGATTGCTGAATTCCATGTGAAGCTCGTCGGCCAATTCCGATAGGTTCAATGCATTGTGTATATCGATATTGAGCCGGATGTTGACGTGAATATTGGCATCCTGTAGCTTGTGGATATTGCCAATCACACGGCGGTAGGCATTCACATTTTTATATATATAGGCTTTGCAGCGGTTATAGGTCTGCTCTGTGCCGTCAAGCGTAATCTGCACTTTTTTCAGTCGCCATTCATCTTTGGCTTCCTTAATCATGTCGTCATCGAACAGATAGCCGTTCGTGGTCATAGTAGAATGATAATTAATATCTGCTTCCCTCAAGCGTTGGCATATAATTGAGATGGCAGGCTTGTTGAATAACGGCTCTCCACCAAACCAGTTCAGTGATACTTTTTTCCCAAAGCAATGTTTGATGATATAATCTGCCGTACATTCTGCCGTTTCCTTGCTCATAGGCACTCTGGGACGTCCCATCTCGTAGCAGTAAAAACAACGTGCATTGCAGTCTGTGGTGGTAAGGATGGTGTACGAGGTGATGGCGTCAGACTTTTTCTCGAGCATCCGAGCCACGTCTCTTATTTGACGGCTTAACAGACGGTCATCGTGCGATTGAGGCACCAGAAACCAAAGACCAATAAGATCAGGCATTTCTTCAGGATGTGTCTTGTACGCATCAGCCTCTTCCGGGGTGAGCAACAGCAATGCCTTGGTCATAGTGTGATAGAGCAATAGTCCTTCGTCTACTGGTTGCTCCACCACATAATACATAGGTCTGTAGGTCTCTCCTTCCTTCGCCTTCTGTTTCTTCAGCAGCTGGTCGAAAGGCTTTACCGTATTATAGATGATTTGCATGTCTAAATGATTTGGATGCAAAATTACTCAATTATTTTTAGAAGTCCAAATTAGTTTGTCATTTATTTGTGTTTTTCTGCTCTTACACCTCGTTTGATACATTCAGAAGCTTTGGGTCGTAATGCATAATGTATAGATTTTTCAATAAAAGGTGTCATCGGAATCGGGAAACAGTCAACTTGTTCGGTTCTTCTTCAATTTAGTTGAAATAATTGTTGACAAGAAAAAATAGCTAACATTATTTAATAGGCTGATTTTTACTTCTTAACTCCCTAGACCGTTTGAGTTAATTCAATCGTTCATTTGAATTAACTCATAATGTGAACTGAGTTAACTCAATACTTTGGAAGTTATTCAGTGCTGCTCGTATTTGTTGATGGCCTGTGATGTCTTCTGACGGCCAATGGCAATGATTTTCTCTGACTTGTCATAGTCAAAGCCTCCATAGCGACTCATCTGGATATCAACGAGAACATCCGGCTTCATAAGCTTGGCCATGAGAATGGAGTTTTGACGGATCATCAGTGAACTGGAACGCGAAAGCATCGTGTAATAGTTGAACTCTATGTTGTCAGGAATCAACTTGTCGAGAATCTTCGCCTTCAGCGACTTGTCGTTCTTTTGCCATTCTGTCAGCCGGCGCATCTCTTCCCATTGCGATTTGTAGTCATGTCCACTCACATCGACACCCACCAAGATGTCGCCAGACTGCCTTTTCACACGGTTCAAGGGGATAGGGTTAATCACACCACCGTCGATCAGGATCATTCCGTCTCGTTGAACAGGTTCATAGAAGGAGGGTAGGGAGATGCTGGCTCGGATGGCCTCGAACAAACTGCCTTTGTTAAACACGACCTCTTTGCCTGCTGTCAAGTCTGTCGCCACAGCACAATAGGGTATTGGCAGATCCTCGATGGCAACGTCTGGTACGAACTCCATGATAGCCTCGATGATACGTTTGCCTTTAACGATATGATTCAATGAAAGGGAGAAATCTGTCAACTCAAACATTTTTCTCCTGGTGACGGTTTTCATCCACTCTCGGAACTCGTCCAACTTTCCGGCAGCATATACTCCAGCTATGAGGGCGCCCATTGAACATCCTGCAATCGAAGAAATATGATAGCTTCTTGCCTCAAGTTCCTCGATGGCACCTATATGTGCCAATCCTCTTGCGCCACCGCTTGACAGCACAAGTGCTACATTTTTCTTTTTCTGTTCGTCCTTCATAACTGCAAAAGTAGCTAAAATCTGTGTACTCACCAAATAATTCAAAGATTATTTGCATGATTGTGCTTATCTTTTAGTAACTTTGCAGCGATTTTAGCAAACGTGTTCAAAAACCTTTGCGAGCAAAGGCTCTTGTGCGGAGGGTGAGTGCGAAGTGCTTTATCCTTATGGCTCACTGATGACACTTCTTCTGGCAAAAAAAGATATACGCTGGAGGAAGGGATAAATATGTCTATAGGATTGGTACTCTGCTCTTGCCCGGCAATGATAGAATAAAACCCTATTAAATATGATACGAAAAAGAAGTTATTACTATTTGTCGTTCCTGATTTTAGCCATTGTATGTCTGCTGACATCGTGTGGTTCCTCAAAAAACGTGGCATATTTCCAGAACCGCGAGTCTCTGGATTTAGCTGTCAAGGGCTATTTGGTGGATGCTCGGATCATGCCGAAGGATGTGCTTTCCATCGTTGTCAACACCACGACACCCAGTGCTGCCTATCAGTTCAATCTTGTGACGCCTACCACCCAGACTCAGATCCAGACTTATCTGGTGGATAATGATGGAAAGATTCAGTTTCCTGTAGTCGGTGAGCTGAAGGTGGGTGGACTGACGAAGACCGAGGCTGAACAGCTGATCACCCAGGCCATCAGTCCTTATCTGGCGGAGTCGGAGAATCCGGTCGTGACAGTGCGCATGTCGAGCTTTTCCATTTCTGTATTAGGGGAGGTCAATGCTCCAGGCACTTTCACGATAGCCCGAGAGAAGATCAATGTGTTGGAGGCGTTGGCCAGAGCCGGAGACCTGACTATCTACGGTGTTCGCAACAATGTAACCCTCATTCGTGAGGACGTTGAAGGGAAAAAGAGCTATCACACGTTGGACCTGAACGATGCCAACATTGTGAATTCGCCCTACTATTACCTGCAGCAGAATGATATCCTCTACGTGGAGCCCAATAAAGTTAGAGCACATAGTTCTACTATCGGAACATCTACGAGTCTGTGGCTGTCTGCGACAGGTATCTTGATGTCTGTGGCAACTCTTTTAGTAACTATTTTTAAATAAAACCAAGTTGGAAATGAAGAATAAAAATCAGTTGAGTTCCTCGGAAATCCGTGAAAGGAAGCGATATACTATCGCCGACTTGAACTATATGCGGCAACTCTTCACAAGTCATAAGAAATGGTTCGCCCTTTCTGTCATCTTGTGTCTGTTTTTGGCTGGGGCTTACGTCTATTTGTGCCATCCATCATACAACATCCAGGGAAAGATGATACTAATTGACCGGAGGCAGAATAACACAAATTCCATCAATGTCAGTACGGCCCTTTTGAACCAGTTGCCGTCGAGCCTTGGTAGCAGCCTGAACTTGGGGCGCTCAACAAATGCAGATAATGAGAAGGAAATACTGAAGACCAAACAATTGTCGAAGGATGTCGTGGAGGATCTGGGTCTGTATACGGAAATTCGCCACCAGAAGTTCCTGAAGAGCCGTCTGTTATATAAGAATCAGCCCATCGACGTGACGGTTAGTCCGGAGATCTTACAGACCATGAACGAGAACCTGCCTATGAAAGTTTATAGCATCAAGCTGACCATCGACAAGAGTGATGCGGGTTATACCGTTGAGGGTAAACTGAAGAAAGGCAGGAAAAAGGTGGATATCGAAGAGCAGACTTTTGCCAAGCTGCCGGCCGTGGTACATACGGAGATTGGGGACCTGACCCTGTCTGCGCATCAATTGCTTACGGAAGAAGATATGAAGCCTTTCAAGAAGGATTATCAGCTGAAAGTCATGATTGCTCCGCCCATGATGGTGGCAACGCAGTTCGTGAAACGGTTGACGGTGGCTTCGGCAACAAAAAAGGCTACATTGGTTATTCATATCAATTTACAGGATGAGAGTGTGCTGCGAGGCATTGATTTCGTGAACAGTTTGGTGGCTCATTATAACGATCGCTCCAATCAGGAACGGCAGGAGGAAGCAGTCAAGAACGAAGAGTTCATAAATGATCGTATTGCCAAGATTGATCAGGAGCTGGGGCTGACGGATGCCGACTGGGAAAAGGTTAAAAAGCAGTATCAGGTTGTGGATCCAAAGGTGGATGCCGAGGAGGTGATAGGAAAGAAAAGCACCTATGAATCCCAAATTGTGAATTTAGGTGTCCAGCAGCAACTGCTCGACTATCTCAGTGAATATGTGAATGATCCTGCCAACCTGTATGAGCTGATTCCTGTGAATGTGGGTGTCTATTCCGGTGATGCTGTTTCGATGATCAGCCGTCACAACCAGTTGGTCAATGAAAGGAAGATGTTGCTGAAGAGTGTCACGGAGCAGTCTAATCAGGTAAAGTTGACCACTCAGCTGATTGATGAGTTACATCCCGTGATTCAAACGGCATTTAAGCGGGACCGTGAGTCATTACTTTTGAGAAAGCGGGTGGCAGAACGGGAGTATAACCGCTATATGAGCCGTGTGGTAGATGCTCCAGAGCAGGAGCGTAACATGACCGAAGTGAGCCGCCAGAGGACTATCAAGCAAACAGTCTTCGCCTCATTGCTACAGAAGCGCGAACAAGTCATCATGGAATTGGCCAATACTGTAGACAGAAGTAGACTGATTGACGAAACTCAGATGCTCAAGAAGACGAAGCCCAAGACATTGTACGCCTTGCTTTTGGCTCCGATTCTCGGTCTGATATTCCCATACCTGTTCTTCTTTATCCATAGAAGTCTGAAGAAGAAGATTGAATCTGAAGTTGATCTGAAACTGATAACGAAACTCCCCATGGTTGGCATCATTCCCTCATCTGGGACAACCGATGATGACAATACGTTCAGACTTATCCGTAACAATATACTGAACCTATTGGGCGAGGGGCAGAAAACCATTATGGTCACCTCTGCCAATCAAGGAGACGGGAAGACCTTCTGTGCAACCCATCTGGCAGAAGCTTTTGCTAGAATAGGGGAGAATGCAATTGTTTGCGCACTGCATGAGATCCTCCCTTCTGGAGTTGACAATTCTATCCATCCAGATGACTTGTTAGCTCATAAAGGACTTCGCCAGAAGTTGGACGGCCTGCGGGAAACATATGACATTATCATCATGGATGGTCCGGAGATTGATCAATCCAACGAAGTCTTGATTGGAGGTCTGGCTGATGTGACCTGTTTTGTCTGCCGTTCGGGAACGACTCCTAAGACAGCAATAGAGAAACTTGAAAAGATGAAAGACGATAACCGCCAATCCTCTCTCTGCATTATGCTGAATCAAAAAGGCTTGTGACAAGTTACGTCTTTTAATGTAATTGCTTGAGAAATATTATAATTCTTCCTTTATGTCAACAACGTCACGGGTAATTAAAAATACAGGTTTTTTGTATGTCAAGATGGCTGTGACGATGATCGTATTGTTATACACACTACGTTTGTTGTTGGCCTCACTTGGTGCCGCTGATTATGGCCTCTTTACCATTATCGGAGGTGCTATTGCTATGCTTGGCTTCCTCAACTCGACGATGGCTTTTGCCACCCAGCGTTTCATGTCGTATGCAGAAGGAGAGGGTAACCTTGAAGAGAAGAAAAAGATATTCAATATAAGTTTGGTATTGCATGTTTTTATTTCCATCTTTACCTGTTTACTATTAGTTGTGGTCTCAGTGCCCTTGTTCAATGGAATATTGAATATACAGTCGGATAGGGTATATGCTGCAAAGATTGTTTATTGCTGTCTGATATTCAGTACTATGCTGACCATTATCAATGCACCTTATGATGCTGTCTTGAATGCCCACGAGAATATGTTTTATTATTCCATCATTGGTATATTTGACTCTCTTTTAAGACTCTTAATAGCCTTTTATTGTGTATATACACTATATGACAAACTGATTGTTTATGGCTTGTTAATGGCATTGGTTCCTTTGATTACGCTAACTATCATGAAGATTTATTGTCATCGACATTATGAAGAATGTGTTATTGCACCCCGCAGATACTGGGACAGCGCTCTTGTCAAACGGATAGCCACTTTCTCAGGATGGAATTTCCTGACAGCCGTATCAAGTCTATTTACTGTTCAAGGTATGGGGCTGGTGCTTAATCATTTTTATGGAACGATCCTTAATGCAGCTCATGGTATAGCCCAGCAAATGAATAGTCAACTGTTGCAGTTCTCCGCGAACATGATGAAAGCCTTGACCCCTGTTATCGTTAAGAATGCAGGAGCAGGAAAATATGATGTGATGAACATGGCAACGATAGCTGGTTGTAAGTTTTCCACATATAATATGCTGCTCTTTGCTATTCCACTGATGATAGAGATGCCATACGTGTTGCAGTTTTTGTTTGTTTCAGTTCCGGATTGGACGATTTTGTTTTGTCGTTTACAAATAGTAGTTGGACTTATATTTCAAATGGCTGATAGCGCATCTTCAGCTATATATGCTCAAGGTAACATCAAGTGGTATGCTATATATAAGAGCCTCATGAATTTGCTGCCACTGATAATAGCATATATCAGCTTTGCCTTGGGTGGTGCTCCTTATTGGCTGTATGTCCCTTTGGTAGTGGTATGGGGTATCGGCGGTGATATTGTTATCGTGAGATATGCTCAAAAACTATGTGGAATTCCTGTAATGTTATTTGTCAAGGGGGTATTGGCTCGTGTTATGGGAGTCTCGATTGTTATGCTACTGTTGGGATGCTCCGTAAAGTTTTTTTTAGATGAGAGTTTCCTGAGACTTATATTGTGTTGTTTATTGACAACAGTTGGATTGTTGATTTCTCTTCTTTCTTTTGGTATGTCCAATGAAGAACGTTGTAGAGTGATGCAATTGATCATGAAATCTAAGAAATAGTACCATGTTTTTTTATTTATCGCTATTCATTTTATTTATTGCTATATATAAATGGGCGGAATTTGACGGAAGGTGGTGGACACTCCTTATCGCTATTCTGATTCCAACTTTGTTTGAAGGTCTGCGCGATGAAGTCATTGGCACGGATATGCTTGGCTATGGGGGGGAGTGGTTTTATTCTATGAACGAGGAAGAAGGACTGATGACTATTCTTGAGTCAGCCCAAACTCCGGAATATGCTTATCATCTATTGATATATGTATGCAAAAAAATCTCTCAGAATATTAATGTTTATATGACTGCATGTGCCTTGATTAAAATGTCCGCCGTTACTCTTTTTGTATATAGGATGCGCGAGCAGTTGTCTTCTTTACTTTTCCTTTTCAGTTATTATTGTTTCTTCTACGTCACCAGTTTTTCAATGATGAGGCAGGGAATAGCAGTCGCTATATGTATATATTCCTTGTATTATTTATCAAAGAAGGACATACTGAGATTTTTGCCTACAGTCGTCATTGCGTATTTCTTTCACAATTCTGCTATATTGATGCTATTGATATTGCCAATCTATTACATGAGAAACCTAAAATACAAATATTATATTATTTTGGGAAGTATTGTATTTGTATATTTTTCTATAGAAGTTTTGTTCGAATTGGTATTGATGACACCCCTGTTCAAGAGTGGAATGGCAGACCTTTACATTGATAGCGGAGTCCCTTCGGCAAAGACAAATATTCTTATTTCATTAGTATTTTTAGGATACGGAGTGTACTATCATTTCTTTGAGGAAGAAGAGCCCGAAGATGACGGGGCCGATGACAAAACATTCTTGCTTTTGATAACATCGGCCATGACACTCATGTTTCTAATGTTGGCATCTTATATCGAGGTGGCTTTTCGTATGTCTTATTATATGTTTATTGTGTCCGTGGCTATTGTCATCATGTTTATATCTAACTCTGAACGGTATAGGTATGAGCGTTTTGCAGGCTTTACTGCCTTATTTCTATTGCACTTTTATATAGATTGTGGTCATGGCCTTGCAGGAGCCTTGGACTATAGTTCTGACATATTAGGTATTTACTGATCAAATCTCTTTATGAAAAAGTCTTGTACTCTTCTTTGGTATTTTTTTATGGCGACCTTTATTCCTCGTAAAATAAGGGAATTCTTATTTAAATATTATAATAGATTTCTTTTTTTTCTTGCAGGAGTAGATTACGGTAAACATTTGGATGTTTATACTGGGATGACACTGAAAAAGTATAAGGGAGCAGAGGTTTCTATTGGCGATGATTTTTATTTTTCCAGTGGCTCTTCGATTAATCCAATATGCAGAAATGTTAAAGGATGCATATTTGTAAACAACAATGCTAAATTACATATAGGCAATGATGTCGGAATTAGTTCTGCCTGCATTTGGTGTGATGAATCAATAGAGATAGGTAATCATGTTCGGATTGGCGGTGATTGTCTCATTTTGGACACAGACAGACATTCATTGGACTACATGGCAAGAAGGACGAAAGCGACAGATATAAAGCAATCAAAAACAAAACCAGTAGTTATTGGTGATGATGTTCTTATTGGAGCCAGATCAATCATATTAAAAGGCGTTCATATAGGAGCCAGAACGGTTATCGGGGCTGGAAGCGTGGTGTCTCAAGACATACCTGAGGATAGCATCGCTGCAGGTAATCCCTGTAAAGTTATTCGTAGTATTGATAGAGATGAGAGTCTTACAAATTAATACTTTCTATTTATTTGGCAGCACGGGTAGAATTGTCTGGGATCTGAAAACGTTGGCAGAACAGAAGGGTATAGAATCATTCGCTGCCTTTGGTCCAGAAATCGACAATGGCGATAATGGAATTATGCGCATGCAGTCCATTCCAAGGAGGAAAGTAAATATTCTTAGGACTCGTCTTTTCGACCATCATGGCTTTTATAATAAGACAGAAACGAATAGACTCATAAATTGGATGGACGAACTAAAGCCAGATATTATCCATTTACATAATCTCCACAATCATTATATTCATATTGGTATGTTGTTTGAATATATCAAAAAACATGATATACCTGTAGTATGGACATTGCATGACTGCTGGCCTTTTACTGGTCATTGTGCTCATTTTGATTATATTCATTGTGAAAAATGGAAAACAGAGTGCTACGATTGCTCTTTGCTGAAGAAGTATCCTCCTACATGGTTTTTTGATCGAAGTACTAGAAATTATCGGGATAAGAAAGATGTCTTTTGCGGAGTGAGCCATATGACTTTGGTCACTCCATCACAATGGTTAGCAGATCTAACTCATTATTCTTTCTTAAGTGATTATAAAGTTTCAATTATTAACAATGGTGTTGATACTATTGCTTTTCGACCTCATGCTAATGATATAAAGAAAAAGTTGGGTATAAATGGGAAAAAGATGCTTTTAGCCATAGCAACTTCTTTTAATCGGATGAAAGGAACGGATTATCTCCATCGGCTTCCTCTTGAACTTTCTGATGACGAGATACTCGTTTTAGTTGGATTGGAAGAAAAACAAAAAAGAATGTTTTCCCAACCCAAGTGCATTGGTATCGGAAGAACTAATAGCGTAGAAGAGCTTGCTGAATACTATTCTGCTGCAGATGTTTTCATAAATCCGACATTAGAAGAAACTTTTGGAATGACTAATGTAGAGTCCTTGGCGTGTGGTACACCTATCGTGACTTTCGATACGGGAGGATCTATTGAGGCTGTTTTGGATGGTGAAAGTATTTCAAATGATAATGGTATAATTTATTCTTCTGTTGGAGCTGTTGTCCCCAAAGGGGATTTGAAAGCCATGCTAGGTGCCGCTCGCCATATAATGGCGAAAGGTAAAACTACCTATAGAGAAGCATGTCGGAAGAAAGCAGAAGGAAGATATGATAAAAATAAGCAATATCAGAAATATATCGATTTGTATAATGAGTTATACGCAAAATCAGTCAATTCTTAATGAACTTGAAGATATCTGTTATAACAATAGCCTATAATTGTGAGAGTGAAATAGAGGATACCATACGGAGTGTCGTTAATCAGACTTATCAGAACAAAGAATATATCATTATTGATGGGGCTTCTACAGATAAGACGATGTCTGTTGTAAACCGGTATAAGAATCAGATAGATGTCATTGTCTCCGAGCCAGATAAAGGAAGAAGCGATGCTTTCAATAAAGGTATACTGAGAGCAACGGGCGATTATATGGTCATGATAAATGCGGGAGACATGCTCACGGAGAATGCCCTTGAAAAGTTTGCTCAAAACTATAAAGAAAGATTTGATGTCATAAAAGGCAATACAATTCGTTGGAATCCAGATTCTGGTTCACAGTATAAAGAGAGACCTGTCATCAATTATCCTCCTGTCCCATTTAAATTCATGGTATGCCATCAGTCTACTTATATTTCTAAAGAAGCCTACGAAAAGTATGGTGGCTATCAGACAGACTTTCGTGTTGTTATGGATTTCGAATTGATGTTACGATTCACTCGTTTGGGCGCAAGTTTTCATTCTATAGATGAAGATTTGGCTGTTTTCCGTATGGGAGGTCTATCACAGACATCAAAGAAACGTAGATACGAGGAAATGAAGAGGGCAATGGCCATCAATGGCAGGAATGTTTTTGAAACAAATTTGTTCATGGTATATATTCATATTCGAACATGGGTGAGAGATCTCATGAATAGGATCGATCTTGATTTAAAGAACATATTCATTTGTAGCAAGGTAAAATGAGATGGAATTGCTTTATCAATCGTCACATGCCTTTCATCATAGGTAAGAAAACAGATTCCATTCGTCTATTCAGAAAGAGATAAAATATCATGAAAATCATTTTTAATCTGTATAGCAGAATCGCCTTTCTTTTTTCTACAATACAGGTTTGTCATAAGAGGCAAGAGAATGAAAAAAAACGTTGTGGGATGCTTCTGCTGACTGTGGCATTTAATGATGAGCGTTTGATAGAAAAACAGATAGAACAAATCAGATTAATGATAAGGGATTCAGATTATCAGTATGTTGTGGCAGATAATTCTTTGAATAGAAAGAAAAGAGAGGCTATCAAGGAGGTTTGTATGCAGCAAGGAATCGATTACATACGGATCCCGTATCTGATGACCCTCTTATTCCATTACCAAATAGCGGTTTCTCATGGTGCAGCACTCAATTGGATCTATTATCATTATCTTAGAGAAAAGAGACCGATGCGGTTTTCTCTCTTGGATCACGATATTTTCCCTGTACGGGATTTCAATATGACGACGACCAAAGAATTGGTACGTCGGTGTGATATCTATCATAGTGATTACGTCCAGATTATTGATGACGCGTGGCTTCATCTGATTAATGGGTCAAACTATGCGAATATCAAAGGCAAGGATGATGTCATTAAGGAAATGTTAAGCGATATAGTTGCTTTTTATAACGGATTTCTTATGCAGAATTAACAGAAACAAATCTAAATATGCGCATTTTACATATATCAAAGTATTATTATCCATATGTAGGCGGGGTAGAGAATGTCTGTAAATATATTGTGGACAACTCTGCCGGACATAAGGTGGCGGTGATTTGCTTTAATGAAGGACACCTCAACAGTAATGGTGAGGTCGATGGCATAAGGGTGTATCGTGTAGGAGCACTCTTAACGATTGCCAGACAAGCCATCTCACTGTCGTATTTCGCCGTCTTGAGGAAGGTCATCAAACGCTTTAAGCCTGATGTCATTCACTTCCACTGGGCCAACCCTTATCCTGCGCTCATCCTTTTGCTCGTCATTCCGAAGCATGTGAAACTCCTGATCCATTGGCATATGGATATTATCAAGCAGAGGAAGATTTACCCGTTTGTAAAGCCGATAGAGACACGACTACTGAAACGGGCTGATCTGGTGGTGGTCACCAGCCCTCAATATCGGGAGGGATCCGTCCCCCTGCAGCCTTTCAAAGAGAAGGTGAGGGTGGTCCCGAATGGTATTGATGAGTCGTCTTTCAAACTGCCTTCGGGGAAAAAGATTGATGCCATCAGGAAGAAAAACAATGGTAAGAAGATTGTGTTCTTTGTGGGCCGCCACATCCTTTACAAGGGTCTGGAGTATTTGATTGAGGCCGAGAGGAAAGTCAAGTCCGACTGTGTGTTTGTCATTGCGGGTGATGGTCCTCTGACGCCGCAATTGATCGCATCATGCCACTCTAAGAGAGTGTTCTTCGTGGGACGGCTGAGCGACGAGATGCTGAACCGCTATTATTATGCGTCGTCTGTATTTGCTTTCCCCTCCATCACCAAGAACGAAGCATTCGGAATGGCGCTTGCAGAGGCGATGTATTGCTATACGCCGGCGGTGACGTTCACCATTCCTGGTAGTGGTGTTAACTGGGTCAATCTGAATGGCGTCACCGGCATTGAGGCTCCCAATGGTGACGTGGAGGCCTTTGCCGAAGCGATTGACCTCCTGCTGACTGATGAGAAACTGGCCAAGACGTATGCCGATGCTGCCCATCAACGTGTGGCACAGCTCTTCACGGTTGGAAAGATGATGGAGGAGATGGACAAGTGCTATCAGGAACTGAATGATGATGCGGAATAACCTGTCAGACATCTTCTTCCAACTGGTGCGCTATGCGCTGGATGAGCGCCATCAGGCTCCTCAGGTTGAGGCAGATGAGTGGGATGCGATGTTTGATATGGCCAGGAAGCAGTCCATCGTTGGTGTGGTCTTTGAGTCCGTAAAGCGCTTGGACCAGGAAGTGGAGATTCCTCGCCAACTGAAGATGAAGTGGTTCTTTCATGCCAATAAGATCAAGAACCGCAACATCCTGTTGAATCAGCGTTCTGCAGAACTGGTGAAGCTATTCCGTCAGGAAGGGTTCGACTGCTGTGTGCTGAAAGGACAGGGGAATGCCATCATGTATCCAGAGCCATATCTCCGTACGTCTGGTGACATAGATATGCTTTGTATGTCGTTGTCAGATGGTAGAAGCCAAATGAGTGATTTGAGGGACTATGTGATCAAGTATGTGAGGAGGATCAAGCCCCAAGCAGAAGTGAGGTATTATCATGTTGAATTTAAGTATCAAGAAGTGCCTGCGGAAGCCCATTTCATGCCAGGCATCATGAATAATCCAATATACAACAGCAGGCTGCAGAAATGGTATAGGTCTCATTATGGGTGTCAGATGATGGCTTTGCCAGAAGGGGCGGGGGAGATACCTGTTCCTACGTTGGAATTCAATGTTGTTTACCAACTTGCCCACCTGATGCATCATTTCTTTGATGAAGGCATCGGCTTGCGACAGTTTATAGATTACTATTATCTTCTGCAAAATGCTGAAAACAAATTGGAGATTGGTCATGAGAAATTGAGAAGGACTCTCCATCAGCTTAACTTGTATCATTTTGCTGGTGCTGTGATGTATGTGGAGCGTGAAGTGTTAGGATTGGAAGAGAAGTATCTGATTGTACCAGTGGATGAGCGCAGAGGCAAGACCTTGCTTGATGAGATTTTGAAAGGCGGTAACTTTGGCCATAGTTCAGGATTGAGACAAAATTCAACTGCCAAGAAGTATTTCCTGAAGGGATGGCGCAATATGCATTTCATCCGCGAATATCCGGCTGAAGCACTCTGTGAACCCGTCTTCCGCACTTGGCACTTCTTCTGGCGACTGAAACATTCTTAATATATATAATAGGTATAGTACATTCGATGACAACTGATAAAGACTTAGATATACGGTATATTCCCGATGGGATGAACGCCTTTCAGAGGAATACCAAACGGATTGTGGACTGTCTGATAGCGCTGATTGCCCTGATCCTTTTCTCACCATTGTTCGCGCTCTGTTATTTGGCGGTAAGATGGGAAGACGGCGGACCCGCCATCTTCAAGCAGGAGCGTATCGGACGCTTCGGCAGACCCTTTACCATCTATAAATTCCGTTCCATGAAGGTTGGTTCGGAAGAGGGGAGTCCTTCTTTGTTCCAGAGTGGTGACGATGACCATCGCCTGACGAAGATCGGACGTTTCCTCCGTAAGCGTCATCTCGACGAACTGCCGCAGTTGTGGAATGTGTTCATTGGTGATATGGCCTTTGTCGGACCGCGTCCGGAGCGGGCCTATTATATCAAGCTGATAGAGAAAGAGGATCCCCGGTATTATATGCTCTATCAGATCCGTCCGGGCGTGACGAGTTATGCCACACTCTATAATGGCTATACCGATACGATGGAAAAAATGCTGATCCGTCTGCAGTATGACCTCGACTATCTTGAACACCGGTCGTGGTCGCTGGACATGACCATCTTGCTAAAGACTTTCTTTTATATTGCGTTTGGCAAGAATTTCTGAAAAATCCTGTTGAGTCGTTACTTACGTATTCCGATGATACCCGTTCACCAATTCCGGTGATATCCGTTCACTTAATTGGTAATCTTCAGTATCGGTGGCAAAGTTAATATTTTTTTCTTAAACTCTCACCTCTTAGCTCAAATCTTTTTGATTTATGCACGATTCTGTCGAGACAGGCTTCTGCAATGAGCTCACTTTTGAACACATTATACCAGTCCTTAATTGGTAGCTGGCTTGCCAGAATAAGGGCCTTACGGTTATACCTGTCATCGATAATCTGCTCAAAATCATGTTGTATCTGACCTTCGAGCCTTAGCATGCCAAAGTCGTCGATGATGAGCAGGTCGTGGGCAGTCAGCTTACGGAAGAAATTGGTCTCCCGCCCTTCCAGATGTACGAGCTTCAGTTGCTCGATAAGCATGTTCATAGTGAAGTAGAGTGTCTTAACTCCCTGCCGACAGGCATGTTCACCCAGGGCACATGCCAGATAGGACTTGCCTGTTCCCGTCGGACCGTTGATGATAATAGTACGCCCCTCCCGGATGTAGCTGCCTGAGGTCATGTCTGCCACATCGGTGCCGGATATCCCACGAGTGGTATCCGTCTCCAGTTCCTCCAATGTGGCCTTCAGGCGGAAGCCTGCATTCTTGATGAGCCTCGCGATACGGTTGGATGTTCGCATGTCGCGCTCATGCTGTAGCATCAGTTGCATGCCGTCACGTAGTGAGATCTTGTCCAGCTGGTGCGTCTCTTCGAGTGATGTCCAGCATCCTGCCATTCCTGGCAGCTTCAGATCATGTAGGAATCTTACTGTTTCGTCTGTCATAATTTGATGGATTGATATTGTGAATAGGGGATTACTTGAAGTAGTCACAGCCACGCATGTTGACATGATCGGTAGGTACTGGTGCAAACAGACATGGCTCGTCATCGGATTGCGTGATGTAGTTGTGCTTGAGGATAGCCTCAAACTTCTTATATGTAAACACTCTGTTGTCCAGACATTGGCGGCACGTGAGGTCCACCAGTGCTGACTCGTATTTCTTATAGGAAGAGAGAATCGCGCCACAGAGACGGTAGTACACCTCTTCGGGCTTGTTGGTACGCTGGGGATTGAAGATCTCTGAGATATAGGCCTTACAGTCCTCGGACTTCTTTCCAGCCCATGAGACATAATATGCTGCAGAGCGCTCCATGATGGCCCTTGAGTTGGAGGCCATGTGTTCTTTCTCGTAGGTGTGCCCGTACTCATATTTACGGGTATGAGTTGCCACCAGTTGGTTGTCAACGTAGATCTTCACCCATGAGCGTGTGAATATAACCCTGGCCATACGGCCTATGTATATGTAAGGGGCACTATAGAAGTGGGTGACCTTATCGTGTCGCAGCTCTACGAAGTTGTTGTTCTGTACCTTCAGGTCTGCGTAGTAGCGCATTTCGAAGACCTCTTCAGGAAGGGGTTGCAGTAGAGGCTTCTCCATAGCATGGAAGCGCTCTTCGCGAGTATAGGGGCGTTTCTGCATACGTGTCTGGTTGAGCTGTATGTTCTGTTCTTCAACACCGGCATTCAGTTCCAGCATGGAATAGAATTCGCGTCCACGCAGTCTGGCTGCAATACGGTTGTAGGCAATCTGCACGGCATCTTCCACAAGAGCTTTCTGGGTAGGAGATGCTGGATCACAAGGCAGGACGGTAAAGTGGTAGTGATTGCCCATATCACGCAGGGCCGTGTTAAGTTCCGGCTCATGCCTGTCAGGGGTGATGACAGCTGCCTTCAGGTTGTCGGACACTACAATCGGGGGGACGCCTCCCAGATGTTCCAGACACATACGCAGGGCGAAGAGGAAGTCTTCTGTACGTTGGGATGGCACGAAAGTAACATAGATGTAGTCACTGTAGGGCATACAGGCCACAAACACCTCAGCCTTGACTATCTCACCTGTCTCAGTATCGATGTACGACAGTTTGTCGCCTGCAAAATCTACCATCAGCTTCTCGCCAGGCTTATAGGTCTGGGCCAGCACGGTGGTGATATCCTTCTGGGCCACGAGATTCTGCTTCAGGTGGTCATAGAATTGAGACTTTCCATAGCCATCAGGATGTGTCTGACGGTATTCTTCCCACAGTAGCTGCCGTGTCACATGTTGTTTGCGGTTGGTCAGCTGTTCTCGGAAATAGGGTAGTAAACGGAGGAACTCCTTCATACGGTCATCTGTGTAGGCGGGACTGCCTGCATGAAACATTCGCTCCAACTCAGGATCGTCGACCTTCAGCAGTTCGCCTATTTCCCATCCGTTGACATTGATGGTATTCATGTAGCCGTTCACCGTCTCCTTGTTGATTGGTAACTTGCGGGCTATGCCGCGATTCGATTCTCCCAGCTGCTTCAGCTGTAGGACTTGCTTGATTAGACTCATTTCCTTTACTGTTCCTGCCATATCTGTACTGGAGTTTACTGATTTACCAGTACAAAGATAGCTGAAGAATACGCAAAAGTGAACGGGTATGGACCGGAATATGACTTTTCCATCGGAATCTGTTGATGCACGAAGTGAACGGGGATGCAGCGGAAAAATTACGATGTCGTCATTCAATTGAACGGATATGAGCCGGAAAAAGAGCTTCGCCGTCACCTCTTTGGGGAAGTGAACGGGTTTGCTTCGGAAAAAAGTCGTTTCAATAGTCAATTTGGCCATTTGTTCATCCTTTTTACAGGTGAACGGGCGTCAAAATGATGCATTTTCATGCTTCACTGGTGCCTTGAAGCACCTCTGGAAACTGAACGGGTATGGGGCGGATTATGCAGTTACTCAACAATCTGTGTCTCCTGCCACTTGGCAACAATAGCTGTTACGTCGTCAATGGCCTGTTCGTACGTCACGTCGTATTCCTCGCACAGGGCATCTGCCAACGTGTCTATTGTGAATTCACCCATATCTGATGCTTTCTGCCAAAGCCAGGCTGCCGTATCGTTCAAACAGAGCAGACGGCCAAAGTCGATGGCTTCAAGTCCTTCTCCGATAATGACGTTCTCGCCGCATACGTTGCGAAGAACGAGTCCTTTCTTCTGTCTCATCTCCAAATAATTTTATATATTGCCAACAGATATCTTCTTACTGGGCGAAGTTTTCGCCACACGTATGAGCTCCATCTGTGTTTCTTGTCATTAATGTTCCTTCTTCTTCCTTTCCCGTCGACAACGTAACTCACCGTTGCCTTGATGTCTTCCTTACGACATCGCTCGACGCCTCGGATGTTGCCGTCGCCCATCAGTGTCACTTCATCACCGTTGACAGCTATGATGCGATGGACAACATACCGGCATTGTTCAACCCATGCCAGGACGACATCGCCAATCTCCGCTTTTGTCGGTTTCTCCAGCAGGACGCTGTCTTTTCCGCCAATGATGAATGGCAGCATGCTCCGCCCTTCAACTGGTAGCGTGACGCAGATGCCTTCCTCGACAAGTCTGACGGCCTCCTGGATGATCTTGATGTCTTTTAGTCTTGAATCGCTATCGTCGAATGGCATAATTCTGCTGCATTTTGGTCTGGCAGGCAGGACAGGTGCCAGACGGGCACCGATGCCGTCAGTAGGTTCTCTGTCTCATGAAGACCGTCACCCATCCACTTTTTCCAACGCATGCCGGAGATACTCATGGCGAGGGCCACGTAAGCCTCTATAGCCTCCATCCGACGGATGCTGTTGGCGGGAGCCTGCTTCAACTTCACGATTCCTCCGATGAGGTAGTCGACCTTCCGGTAACAAGGGGTCTTCCCGCTCCAGGGTGACCCATACACTCTGGCTTCACCGTCGATGATACGGACGACGGGGTTGTCATCGTTGACCAGTTCCGTCCCGTCGATATACTTCAGCCAAAGCTGAGAGTGGGTGCTCTTGCCGGTTCCGCTCTTGCCGAGGAACATGTAAGCCTTTCCTTGATGGCTGACCACCGAAGAATGGAAGAGGGTCGTCAGCTTGTCGGATGTGATGAATGTGTACATCATCATCAATGCGTTGTTCACGACAAACAGCCGTTGGCCTCCTCTATAATAGACATCTCCCTCCTTGAAGTCATGACTGCAGACCAGCCACCCGACAGCTTGATCCCCCAGTTGGTATTCGAGTACGGTCTTCCCGTCAGAGGTCTCACCACAGATCATCGTCTGTCCTTCATCTTCTTGTCGATGGCTCTCTGTAAACAGGATAGGTGAAACAGACTCTTGGACACGTATAGTGAACAGCGTTTGATTCTCTTTGTCATCCAAGAAGGGCTGGTACTGCTTCATCTCAGTGAACACGGCATCCTCCGCATCCACCGTGAAGCCGTGACCAGCAACGGTATAGTGTTTCCTCATCGTCAGTCTTTCCTAATGAGTTATTTCTTCCGGAGTGCTGCAATGGATGCCTTGAGGGCTGCAATCTTCTCCTCAGAGTCGCTCTGCTTCTTGCGCTCCAGAACCACGACGGCCTCAGGGGCATTGGCCACGAAACGCTCGTTGCTGAGTTTTTTCATGACACCAGCCAGGAAACCTTCGAGGTGCTGCAACTGAGTCTCCATCTTCTGGATCTCTGCCTCTACGTCAATCATATTACCGAGTGGCACGGCATATTCCACGGTACCGACCATGAAGGTGCTGGCTGTAGAAGGCTTCTCGCTCACAGTTGTGATGCTTTCCAGATTGGCCATCTTCATCACGGCATCACTGTAGTTGCTGAGGAACTGGGAGTTAACAATCTGCAGGGTCAACTTCTCTTTCTGTGCGATGTTCTTCTGTGCCCGGACGGTGCGTACGCCACTAACCACTTGCTTGACGGTCTCCACATCGTTGAGCATGCGCTTCTCATCATCGTTGGGCGCATCCAGAAGAAGGCTCTCACGCATGATGCTCTCGCCTGGCTGACGCTCATAGAGTGCCTGCCACAGTTCTTCTGTAATGAACGGCATGAAAGGATGGAGCATCTTCAACAAGATGTCGAAGAAACGCAGTGTGGCATCGTATGTCGCACGGTCGATGGGCTGGGCCTGACCGTCAACGTATGCGGGCTTGACCATCTCCAGATACCAGCTGGAGAACTCGTCCCAGAAGAGTTTGTAGACGACCATGAGCGCATCGGATATGCGGTACTTCGAGAAGTGGTCGATGAGCTCTGCGTTAGCCTCCTTGAGCTTGGCGTCGAACCATGCGACAGCAATGGAATTACTAGTTTGACTAGTTTTACTAGTCTCACTAGTTTCACTGGCCACCTTCCAGCCTTTCACCAGACGGAAGGCATTCCAGATCTTATTGTTGAAGTTACGTCCCTGCTCGCAGAGAGCCTCGTCGAAGAGGATGTCGTTGCCTGCGGGGGCAGAGAGCATCATACCCATGCGCACACCATCGGCACCGAACTTCTCGATGAGTTCGATGGGGTCGGGGCTATTGCCTAATGACTTCGACATTTTCCGGCCGAGTTTGTCGCGGACAATGCCGGTAAAGTAAACGTTCTTGAACGGGAAGGTTCCCATATACTCCTCACCGGCCATGATCATACGGGCCACCCAGAAGAAGATGATATCGGGAGCTGTCACGAGGTCTGAGGTGGGGTAGTAGTACTTGATCTCCTCGTTACCGGGGTTGTTGATGCCATCAAACAAGGATACAGGCCAGAGCCAGGATGAGAACCATGTGTCGAGGGCATCCTCGTCCTGACGCAGGTCGGCATCCGTAATCTTCGGATCTTTCTGCTGAGCCAGTTTCAGAGCCTCCTCACGAGTGGCAGCTACGACATAATCGTCGTTCTCATTATAATAATATGCGGGAATGCGGTGTCCCCACCACAGCTGGCGGCTGATGCACCAGTCCTGAATATTCTCCAGCCAGTTCTTATAGGTGTTGACATACTTCTGGGGATAGAAATGCATTTCACCATTGAGTACGGGCGGCAGGGCGATGTCGGCAAAGTGCTGCATCTTCAGGAACCACTGCAGGGAGAGACGCGGCTCGATGGCAGTGTCGGGGTTACGCTCCGAGTAGCCCACCTTATTCGTATAGTCTTCCACCTTCTCCATCAGACCGGCTTCCTGCAGGTCCTTGGCAATCTGCTTGCGGCAGTCCATGCGGTCCATACCAATGTAGATGGGACTCTGCTCTGAGATAGTACCGTCGGGATTGAAGATGTCGATGGTCTCTAGGTTGTGGGTCTTACCCAGCATATAGTCGTTGGTGTCGTGGGCAGGCGTTACTTTCAGACAGCCTGTACCGAACTCGATGTCCACATAGCGGTCCTCGATGACGGGGATGACACGGTTCACCAGCGGTACGATCACCTTACGGCCCTTGAGCCACTGGTTCTTCGGGTCCTTGGGATTGATACACATGGCGGTATCGCCCATGATGGTCTCAGGACGCGTGGTGGCGACAACAGCGTAATAGCCCTTCTCATCTTTGTGGATGATGTTGCCCTCAGAGACTAGCTTCTCTAGTTCTGCTAGTTCGACAAGGTCTGCCACATAATACTTCAAATGATAAAGATGGCTTTTCTCCTCTTTATAGATTACTTCCTCTGTAGAAAGGGCGGTGAGGGCCTTCGGATCCCAGTTCACCATGCGCAGACCACGGTAGATAAGACCCTTGTTATAGAGGTCGACGAAGACTTTGATCACACTCTCGCTACGAGTTTCGTCCATTGTGAAGGCGGTGCGGTCCCAGTCGCAGGATGCACCCAGACGGCGCAACTGCTTCAGGATGATGCCTCCGTGCTCATGAGTCCAGTCCCAGGCATGCTCTAGGAATTGTTCACGTGTCAGATCGCGCTTTTTGATACCTTGGGAGGCGAGTTTCTTCACTACCTTGGCCTCAGTGGCGATAGAGGCATGGTCGGTACCCGGCACCCAGCAGGCGTTCTTGCCCTCCATACGGGCACGGCGCACCAGAATGTCCTGGATGGTGTTGTTGAGCATGTGGCCCATGTGGAGCACACCCGTCACGTTGGGCGGTGGGATTACGATTGTATAGGGTTGACGTCCGTCGGGTTTGCTGGCGAAAAGTTTGTGGTCGAGCCAGTACTGATACCATTTCGATTCGACCTCTTTTGGGTCGTATTTACTTGCAAGTTCCATATAATTGTTTAATAATTTTCAAAAATCGGTGCAAAATTAGTAAAATAATATGAATTATGCATTATGAATTATGAATTATTTCGTATCTTTGCCCCAATATTTTAATGTTTATGCACACAAAAGAGGAAAAAATGCAGGCTTTCGGGCGTTTTCTTGACGTGTTAGACGCGTTAAGGGCCAATTGTCCGTGGGACAAGAAGCAGACGAACGAGAGTCTGAGACCCAATACCATCGAGGAGACCTACGAACTCTGCGATGCCCTGATCAAGAACGACATCCATGATATCTGCAAGGAACTGGGCGATGTGTTGTTGCACATCTGTTTCTATGCCAAGATTGCAGAGGAACAGGAGCAGTTTGATATGGCCGACGTCTGCAATGCGCTGACGAAGAAGATGATTACTCGTCATCCCCATGTCTATCATCCCTCGCAGATTAATGCCGAAGATCCCAAGCCGCTGCCTTTTGTACCTGAGGAGACTAGCCCGACTAGTTACACTAGCCCGACTAGTCAAACTAGTATAACTAGTGTCTCCCAGGTACTCGACAACTGGGAGCAGATCAAACTCAAGGAAAAAGACGGTAACAAGAGTGTGCTCTCCGGCGTACCCGAGGCTTTGCCAAGCCTGATCAAGGCCTATCGCATTCAGGACAAGGCCCGTCATGTGGGCTTCGACTGGGAAGACCGTCAGGACGTCTGGAAGAAAGTGCGCGAGGAACTCGAAGAATTAGAGGCAGAATTGGAAAAGGAAGACAAGGAACGCTCTACGGAGGAACTGGGCGATTTCCTCTTCTCCGTCATCAATGCGGCGCGACTTTATAAACTGAATCCCGACAATGCCTTGGAGAAGACCAACCGTAAGTTTATCGACCGTTTCAACTATATCGAGGCTCACAGTATTAAGATTGGTAAGCCATTGACAGCCATGACGTTGGAGGAGATGGATCAACTTTGGAATGAAGCAAAAAGAAACGAAAAACTATAATGATATAAGAGATGAAAAAGATTGTATTATTTGTGATGACTGCTGCCGTGATGCTATTGTCAGGCAGTTGTGGTGGTGGAGGTAATCAGCAACAGGCTGAGGCCGAGGAGGATACCACAAAGACGGAGTATACCATCCCTACGGATCAGACCATCTATGGCATCTGTACTGATGGTACGGCGATGAACACGCTGGAGATGATTACCGATAGTGGTGACACGTTGGCGCTCAGCCTGACGAATGCTCAGGAGAGAGGTAAGGTGTTTGGTGGTCTTCAGGTTGCTGACCGTGTGGCAGTCATCGCCAACAAGGCCAAGACAGAGGCCACGCTTGTTATCAACCTCAATACACTGATGGGTGATTGGGTGATGCCTGATCCCATTGACGGCAGTGCAGAGATTGGTATCCGTATCAAGGAGGGTGGTGTGGCCGAGAGCATCGACCAGTCGGTTATCGTCTATCGGACGTGGAAGATCTTCAATGGTGACCTTGAGATTTTGCTCATGCGTGAAGGTGGTGGCGACGAGGAAGAGGAGAACCGCTATGAGATCCTCACACTTGGTCCCGACACCCTGGCCTACCGCACGCTCGGCAAACCGCGCGATGAGACAGAAACCTTCGAGTACAGCCGTTGGAAGCCGAAGCCGAAGGTGGACCTCCATGGTTTGGAACTGGAAGAGACCAACGACGAGTTCAATAAGATCTGACTAGCCGGTGGAGCCATTCAGAGTACATATATTAGGGTGTGGAAGTGCGCTTCCTACCCTTCGTCACAATGCGTCCTCCCAACTGGTGGAGGTACGCGACAGACTCCTGATGTTAGACTGCGCTGAAGGAACGCAGATGCAACTCCGCAGAAGTCACATGCGCTTCACGAAGTTGGGCCATGTCTTTATCACCCACCTGCACGGCGACCATTGTTTCGGACTGATCGGCATGATCTCCACCTTCGGACTTGTGGGGCGTACGGCGACGCTCCACATCCATGCCCCCAAGGAACTGGGGCCAATCCTTCAGGAACAGATCACATTCTTTACCCACGATCTGGGCTTTGACGTCAAGTTCCATCCTGTTGACACCATGGTTCGTAAGGCGGTCTATGAGGATCGCAGCATTATCGTCGAGAGCATCCCGTTGGAGCATCGGGTGCCCTGCTGTGGTTATCTGATCAGTGAGAAACCTACTCAGCCGCATATCCGTCCAGACATGCTGGAGAGCTACGATATTCCGCGGAGTCAGGTGAACAACATCAAGAGCGGTGCCGACTGGATCACTGCCGATGGTGACGTGATTCCTAATTCTCGGTTGGTCACCCCTGCCGATCCTGTCAGACGATATGCTTATATCAGTGACACCCGGTATATGCCTCAGTTGGCTGAACAGCTTAAGGGCGTTGACACCCTGTATCATGAGAGTACCTATGGCGAGGACCATCTCAAGAATGCCGATAAGTATTGTCATTCCACTGCCCGTCAGGCGGCTATGGTGGCCCGTAAGGCTGGGGTGGGGAAGTTGTTGCTGGGGCATTACAGTGCCCGTTATGAAGATGAGCATGTGTTGCTCGATGAGGCCAAAGAAGTGTTTGAAAACACGTTTCTGACCAACGAAATGGCTGTTTTTGACGTATAATAAGGCCTGAATATGCAATTTCTTGCCAAAAAGTTTTGTCGTTTCGCATAAAATTGCTAACTTTGCACCAAACTATAGTTATTTGCGTATGGTAAGACGTTTACTTATATTCGTACTCTCCGTGATGTTCTCATGGCTGACGCCTCTGGCAGTCAGTGCTGCGCCTGCCTATATGGCTGGAGTCATGGAGATGTATGCTGAGCAAGAGGCCGACGTGGTCTATGCCAATGGCGTCCTGATGGTGACGGGTGCTGAGGGCTGCACGCTGGAGGTTGTCTCGCTCACGGGAAAGAAGGTCCTGAGCGTCGAGATCAGCAGTCCTGCTCAGAGAATCGAACTAAACATTCCTAAAGGTTGCTATATCGTCAAGGTTGGCAAGGTGGTCCGCAAGGTTTCCGTCCGTTAGTCCTTGCACTGACAGGTGCCTTGGTGCTCTTGGCTTCCTGTGTCAACGGGAACCGTGAGTATGAAGAGGCCGAACATTCCGCTTTCGGAGAATATGTATATGCGTTGGATACCCTCCAGATGGAGCAGTGTCTGACGCATCTTTTAAATGCCGACACGTTAAGATGGGCGGCCGATGATCCTATCCATAGCCGCTATGCCTCCATTGGCAAGTATGAGAATGCACCATTGTGGTTCTCACGTCTTGGCGTATCATCACAGGCCGACACCCTGCTGTCGTTCCTTCACCGCGAACTGTCCCGCCATGGTCTTGATCCTGCCGCCTTCTTCCTGCCGCAGATTGCTGCCGACCTCGAGGTCGTCCACAAACTCGCCTTCGACTCTGTCGGACAGAGCATCAACGAGGTGCTGCCACGTCTCGACTATCTGTTGTCGAAGGCCTATGCCCGTTATACCGTCGGACAGCGCTATGGATTCGTACGCCCGGATAAGATGCTGAACCGTATGGACTATAAGACCGATGGCGATGGCTATGCGAGGCTTTTCGACTACGAGGTGAAGGCGCCTGACTATGACGAACCCGTGAGAAAGTTGGAGGGTGCTGACCGTATGGACTATCTGTTCCAGTCGCAGCCTGCCGATCCACTCTATCAGACGTTACAGAAGGAGTTGACCGCCGCCCCTGATCAGGCGTCGCGCCAAAAGATAACTGTCAATATGGAGCGTTGCCGTTGGCAGGTAAAGCGTCCTGACGGCCCAGGGCGCTATATCCTTGTGAACATTCCCGCCCTGCAACTGTGGGCTGTCGGGGGGGATACCGTACTCGACATGCGTATCTGCTGTGGTGCCTACGCCACGAAGACACCGCTGTTGCAAAGTGAGATCACCCATCTGCAGGTGAATCCCGATTGGATCATTCCACAGTCGATTGTGAATAACGAAGTGTCTGCCCATGGCGGTGACTCTGCCTATTTTGCCCGTCACCGTTATTATATCGTAGACCGTCAGTCAGGTGATACGCTTGATCCCGCTGGTGTGACAGGTGCCGAGATGAGGGAAAGAAGATTCAGGATTGGCCAGAAGGGAGGGGTTGGCAACTCCCTCGGCCGGATTGTCTTCCGTTTTCCCAACAATTTCGGTGTCTATCTCCATGATACCAACAACCGTGGTGCCTTCCAGCGCGAGCGGCGCACCCTCTCTCATGGCTGTGTCCGTGTGCAGAAACCCTTTGACCTGGCCTGTTTCCTGCTGCCTGCTGCCGATGAGTGGACGCTTGACCGCATCCGCCTCTCCATGGATATTCGTCCGCAAACCGAGCGTGGCAGGCAGTATCTGATAGACCATGCCGGTGGACCCCGTCCGCTCCGGCTGATGCCTTATCATGATGTCGTTCCGCGCGTACCCGTGTTCATTAATTATTATACGGTTTATCCCAATCCCAAGACAGGTTCTATAGAACAGTGGCCCGACCTCTACGGTTACGACAAGGTTATCAGTCGTGAGATGAAACAGTTTCTGCCACAATGAAGATGATGGAGATGTACGACGACCAGCAGATCCAGCAGTTACTATCCAAGCCCGCTACCCAGCGCAAGGGGTTCGAGCTGATGGTGCGACAGTATAGCGAGCAGCTCTACTGGATGGTGCGTCGTATCGTACTAACCCATGAGGATGCCAACGACGTGCTGCAGAATAGTTTTCTGAAGGCTTGGAACGGCCTCGACAGTTTCCACGGTGAGTCGAAGGTTCTCACTTGGCTGTCACGTATCGCCATCAACGAGTCGCTCGACTTTCTGCGTCGCAACCATCAGCACTCGACGGTCAGCAATGACGATCCTTCGGTGGCTAGTTCCCTTCTGGCCGACAGCTATTTCGACGGCTCAGAGACCGAGGCCCTGTTGCAAGAGGCCGTCGCCTCATTGCCCGATGTTCAGCGTACCGTGTTCCAGTTGCGCTATTATGAAGAGATGAAATACAGCGACATCAGTAACCTTCTTGGTACCTCCGAAGGAGCCCTGAAGGCGTCCTATCATATCGCCGTGAAGAAAATCTCTGAATTTTTTAAGTCCCGCGATTAAACCATTTGAATAATTTTACGTCATATATGCGATGAAAGAAGATAAGTATATAGAAGAATTGGTTGGCAAACGGAATCCGTTCGTGGTTCCGGAAGGCTATTTCGAGCAGTTGACCGATCAGGTGATGCAGTCGCTGCCTGAGCGTCGTCCACGTGCCAAGAGCGTGTGGATGCGTCCTGTGTTCTACGCTGCTGCTAGCGTGTGTGCCCTGTTTGTCTGTGCAACCGCTTGGATGTTGTGGCCGAAGGCATCCACCATGCCGCAGGGTCAGGTGGCTGAGGTCATCCAGGAGCCTGACGAAACGTTTATCAATGAGGCGGCCGATTATATGATGCTTGACAATCAGGATATCTACGCCTGTCTGTCTGACTATTAATATTTATAGAAATGAAGAAAGTCTTAATCTGCATGATGTCCCTCCTGACGGGTGTGTTGGTCTGTCTGGCCGAAGAGCCACAGAACACCACGCCTCAGAAGTTCTCTCCCGAGAAGTTCCAGGCTGAGATGGAGCAGTTCATTACCCAGCAGGCCAACCTCACTGCCGATGAGGCTGCCAAGTTCTTCCCCATCTACCGTGAGATGCAGCAGAAGCAGCGTGCCGTCTTCGCTAAGATGCGGGAGGAAGGTCGTGTAAAACCCACCGACGATGCCAGTTGTAAGAAGCTGGTGCAGAAGCGTGATGAGGTGGAGTTGGAGTTGAAGAAGATCCAGCAGACTTATCACAACAAGTTCTTCACCGTCCTCTCTGCCTCAAAGGTCTTTGATGTGCTTCGCGCTGAGGATCGCTTTCACCGACGTGCCTTCACGGACTGGGGTCAAGGACGCCGTCAGAAATGAATATTAGCAGGTTACTTTTCTTGGTAACCTGCTTTTTTTAGTGCCATATAAAATTGTCAATGAACGATATAAGGTTCAAGGGGTTGGGGGAGGTGCTCGAACTCACCGAACATGGCACCTTCGTGGGGCTCTGATTTGAGTTCGTCGAAGAGCCTGAGGCCTTCGGGCTTGTGATTCGACACAAACTGCAGGATCACGTCGGTCACCGTCTCGTAGCTGCCGGACAGCTTGAACTTGTCGTTGTAGTGGAAGTAGCACTCCTTCTCGTTGTAGAAACTGTAGCCCCATCCGCTGCCGCCTGAACTGACGTCGTGGGTGTCTTTGGCGTGGAAGTGGATAGTGGAGAGCTCGGTCACCAATGCCTCGAAGCTCTGTCGGTCGTATCGGGCCACATCCTTGAGATGGCAGTCGTTTCGCGGTTCCCTATAGTCCCAGACCAGCGAGTCTTGGGTAATCTCGTATGTTATCGAAATGGCGATCCCTGAGTTTTCATGCTCACTGTACACAATCTTTGTGGTGCCCGAAGAGATGGGACACGGTTTCAGACTACCGCATGAGGTGATCCCTGTCAGTGACAGCATACTTAAGGCTACTTTCAGTATTTTCATATTGTTCATGATTGTTTATTCCAGTTTTGAGCCATCGATGAGCTTCGGACAGAGGTGTGAGATGTCGCACTTCTCACAATGGGGCTTGCGGGAGGTGCAGACGTAGCGGCCGTGGAGTAGCAGCCAGTGGTGGGCACGGGGGATGTCGTCAGCGGGGATATGACGGGTCAGTGACAGTTCCACCTTGTAGGGCGTGTTGTCGTGCTTGGATACCAGTCCCAGCCGATGGGCGACGCGATAGACATGGGTGTCGACGGCCAGGGCCGATTGGCCGAAGGCGACACTGAGGATGACGTTGGCGGTCTTCCGACCTACACCGGGCAGGTCGAGCAGGTCGTTCATTTCCTTCGGTACTTCGCCATCAAAACGCTCCACCAGCGTCCTGGCCATCTGCACGAGATGAGCGGCTTTCGCATTGGGGTAGGAGACGCTGTGGATATACTCCAGCACATCCTCGGGCTCTGCTTGGGCCATCGTCCTGGCATCAGGGTAACGGCGGAACAGGTCTGGCGTCACCTGGTTGATGCGTTTGTCGGTACACTGGGCACTCAGCACCACGGCCACCAACAGTTGGAACACGCTTCCGAACTCCAACTCCGTATTGACATCTGGCATCTTCTCCCGGAAGTGGGCCAGTATCTCGTCGAATCTCTTTTCCTTCATGGGTTTACAAAATATGCTGCAAAGATAGATAATATTTACTGAAATGCTTGCATTATTGGTAAAATCTTGTTATCTTTGCCGAAAATATTCATTTTATTCATCCAAAACAAACGTATGATCAAGCATTTGTTACTATCTTTTGCCTGTATGATGACGGTGTCGGCTTATGGTCAGAAGACACCAGTGTGGCAGGATCCCAACGTGAACCAAGTGAACCGTGAGGTGCGCCGGGCGGATTTCTTCGCTTTCGAGAGCATGGAAAAGGCCAAGGGCGATAAGTCGCATTCGAGCCGGTTCCTCTCGATGGAGGGCATGTGGAAGTTCCACTTCGTGAAGAACCATCAGGATGCGCCTATGGGGTTCTTCTCCCTGAAGTACGATGACTCGCAGTGGACGGACTTTCCTGTGCCGGGGCTGTTTGAGATGAACGGCTATGGCGACAAGATTTACAAAAATGTCGGTTATTCTTGGAGTACGACTTTCAAGAGCGATCCACCGTATATCGGTGAGACCAACAACTACACGGGTTCTTATCGCAGGACGTTCGACCTGCCGCAGGACTGGAAAGGACAGGAAGTATTCTTCCATGTCGGTTCGGCCACCAGCAACCTCTCCCTCTGGGTGAACGGTCAGTATGTGGGCTATTCTGAGGACTCGAAGGTGGCTGCCGAGTTCAATATCACGAAATACTTGAAGAAGGGCAGCAACCTCATCGCTATGCAGGTGATGCGCTGGTGCGACGGCTCGTATTTGGAAGATCAGGACTTCTGGCGCTTCACAGGCATCGCCAGGGAGGTGTATCTCTATGCCCGTCCGAAGGTGCATGTTGAGGACTTCTTCATCAATGCCGACTTGAAGAACGACTTTAAGGAAGGTGTCCTTTCAGGCGAAGTGAAGATTGCTTCAGCAAAGGGTAAGACCCTTGAGCTGCAACTGATGGATCCACAGGGCAAGGAGGTGAGACAGACCAGTGCCACCATGTTCAACAATGGCCCCTTCACCTTCCGTTTGGAAACGCTGGGTACTGTTAAGGCTTGGACAGCTGAGACCCCCAATCTATATACTCTTATTATGACCCTGAAGCAGGGCGACAAGGTGCTGGAGGTTATCCCTCAGCGCATCGGTTTCCGTCATATTGAGATCAAGGACGGCCAGCTGCTGGTCAACGGCCAGCCTATATTGATAAAAGGTGCCGACCGTCATGAACTCGATCCCGACGGTGGTTATATCGTCTCGATAGAGCGGATGATTCAGGATATTAAGATAATGAAGTATCTGAATATCAATGCGGTACGTACCTGTCACTATCCTGACGATCCCCGTTGGTATGACCTCTGTGACGAATATGGCATCTACCTGACGGCTGAGTCGAACCTGGAGAGCCACGGCATGGGCTATGGTGACGGCACACTGGCCAAGCGTCAGGACTTTGAACGGGCACATCTTGAGCGTCAGCAGGGTAATATGATGTCGTTCAAGAATCATCCGAGCATCATTGTTTGGTCGTTGGGCAACGAGGCTGGCTACGGTCCGAATTTCGAGAAGGCCTACGACTGGGTGAAGGCTTACGACAAGACGCGTCCCTGCCAGTATGAGCAGGCCCGCAGCGATGGAAAAACGGACATCTTCTGTCCGATGTATTATGGCTATGAGGACTGTGAAAAGTATGCCAAGGGCGACAATCCCCGTCCGCTGATACAGTGTGAGTATGCCCACGCCATGGGTAATTCGATGGGCGGATTCAAGGAATACTGGGATCTCATCCGCAAGTATCCGAAGTATCAGGGTGGTTATATCTGGGACTTCGTGGATCAGGGTCTTCGCGACAAGAGTCCGGTCACGGGCAAGGAGATATTTACGTATGGTGGTGACTATGGTCGCTATCCCGCTTCGGACTATAACTTCAACTGTAATGGTATCATCGCCCCTGACCGCAGGCTGAACCCACATGCCTACGAGGTGCGCTACTATTATCAGAACGTGTGGGTAGCAGACAAGGGACTGAAGGAAGGCCAGGTGGAGATCTACAACGAAAACTTCTTCAAGACACTCGACGACCTGGAACTGGAGTGGTTCGTTGGCGGGGCATCTGGCGGTCATCATCATAACAACGGCAATCGTCCTGAGGGAATGACCTTCGGACACGGGGGGAAGGTGGACATCAGCGGCATTGCCCCACAGATGCGCAAGGTCATTACCATCGATGCCATGAAACAGGTGGCAGAGAGAGTGCTCGGCCATCATGGCGATCAGGAGATTTTTGTTATTTTTCAGTTCAAGACGCGTGAGGCTCAGCCCCTCATAGACAAAGGTCAGATTGTCGCCCGTCAGCAGTTCGTCCTCAATCCATACCAGTTCCCGAAGATTTCAGAATACTCTGAAAACTCCGATTACTCCGACATTACCAAGGAGGAGACCGAGAGCTACGTTCGCTTCAATGCCGCCGGCACCACACTGACCATCGGTAAGTGGAGTGGCTGGATCGACTACCTCGATGTCGATGGCCAGACGATGCTCGTCGACCGCGAGTCCATCACGCCCGAGTTCTGGCGTGCCCCAACCGACAACGACTACGGTGCCTGGCTGCAACAGCGCTTCGGCGTGTGGAAGAACCCGCAGATGAAACTCAAGGAGTGTCAGGTGGGTGATAACAGCGTCGCCGCTACCTTCGATATGCCTGAGGTGCAGGCTGTGCTTACCATGACCTATACGCTTCAGCCGAATGGTGAGGTGGTCGTCAACGAACACTTCGTGCCCAATCCGCCCAAGGAAGGAAGAGATGTCGTGAGGATACCGCCGATGTTCCGCTATGGTATGCAGCTGCAGATGCCGAAGGGGTTTGATACCGTTGAATACTATGGCCGTGGACCTGTAGAGAACTACATTGACCGTAATAGTTCCGAGTTCCTGGGTGTCTATCAGAACAAGGTCTCTGACGAGTATTATTCCTATGTCCGTCCGCAGGAATCGGGCAACCACACCGACGTGCGCTGGTTCCGCATCACCGATGGAAAGGGTAGGGGGCTTGAACTGTATTCTGACGCTGCGATGGAGGTGAGTGCCCTTCATTTCCTGACAGAGGACCTTGACGACGGACCTGTTAAGGAGAAGACATGGGGCCGTCATTCCGGTGACCTTGTGGAGCGGTCTCTGACACAAGTACACATCCAACAACGTCAGATGGGACTCGGCTGTGTGAACTCGTGGGGAGCCTGGCCGCGTCAGGAGTATCTGGTGTCAAACAAAGAGCGTTCGTTCACGTTCGTCATCCGTCCGCTGACATCAGAATAGTACGAAAAACGGCCAGTTTCTGATCACAATGACACCGTTTGCGGCTTGACTTTAGTCAAAATACATACCGCAGACGGTGTTTTTATATATTTTTTGCCAAAAAGTGTTGGCGCTTATCTATTAAATTGCTATCTTTGCAACCGAATTAAGAGATGATAACAAATGAAAGAGATGAAAACACTGAAGAAAATAATGCTCATGGGCATGATGATGTTCATGGGTACTGCTATGGTATATGCAGAAGACACTAACATTACCAGCGAGGTTGACACGACTTATATAAAGCTTGACGAGAATCTGGAGCCTATTAATTTCGTTAATGCAACCAAAGAAGAACTTGAGGCAGCCGTCGGTGAACTGGAGACCATCCTGGAGACCGATGACTTCCAGTTGTATGCCTCAGGCGACTATACGTATAAGGTGGAGAACGGTCGGGTGACCTCTATGGCCATCCAGATTGCCGATGACAACAACGACAAGATTGTCTACAACCAGATTCTCAATGCCCTCGCCAAGAGTAATTCCATCAAGGACACGCATAATACCGGCGGTAACTACTACCAGTATGCCAATTTCCAAGTGCAGTTTGATGATTTTGAGGGGTATGAGAAACTAACCTTCTCGGCCATCACTGAATAACATTAATCTTTTTGCGAAAATTGTGAAGCATAGAAATCATGTAGATAAGAGTCTGGGGAGGAGCAATTCTCCCCTGTTGACTTTTCTGATGGGTATCATACTGCTGGTATCCGGCAGTTGTAAAGAGGAAGAGATAACACCTTCCAAAAAGTTGGATTTTTCTGCCAGTGGTCCGGCTGCCACTGCTGATAATCCTGCCATCGCCACAGCCGATAAACCTGTGGATATGTCGTGGAGTCAGCATAGTTCGTATACAGACAGTAACGGCTCGGTCGTGGACTGTACCCCTCGTGCCTCCTTCCATCTTAGCGTGAGCAAGACGATTGTCAAGGCCAAGAGCATCGAGGAACTGATTGCGATGAAGGAGTCGTCATCGCAGGATCAGAGCGGTTCTGCTCCAGTCAGACACCAGATGAGACAGACCTTCGAGATCGGTGAGCAGACCGTATCGTTCGACATGTCCTACGAGGCTTATTCCTATAAGAACGCCCATCAGGAAATCGTTGACATGCCTTACGTGAAGTTGAATCCTGTCAGATATGGTGAGGCAACGCCTACGGATAATCCTGATGACGAGGGACATACCGTGCTTTCTAGCGTCACAAGCGTACGTATCCGTCCGGCAAACCTGACCCGTGGTTCTGTTGTCATTGATAACCTGTATGATGTCACAGTGACTTTTAATATGGAATCAGAGACGGTGGGTGACTCGCAGAACAACAAGAAAAAATACACCTTTGAGGTGAAATATCAGGCTTGGGTTGAGTCACTTTTTGAGTTCCCGGATCCTAAGACGACGTTCGACTATTCATTTGGCGTGGTAGGTGGAACAGCGTCCAAAGAATCGCCATTCGTCGTAAACGCAGGCGAGAAGATGGAACTGGAGTGGAAAGGACAGAGCCGTCACACTTGGTTTGATGTCTCCGAGATGGAACAGAAGGTGTTCAGCGAGGAGCCTTATGCCCGGATGGACATCACTTTGGAGAATGACACCATCAGTAAATACAGTACTTCGAAGTTAGAAGATATGCTTCCTTATACAGTCAGTGATCCTGTCCATGTCGAGAAGGATGCCGTAACCAAAGGCACCATGCAGATGAAGATTACACCACTGGATCAGAAGCTCAAGCAGCAGACAATCACCATCAACTGGTCGTATTTTAATGGCTCCACAGCCCAGACGGCATACGGTGATATCGCGATGCCTTATCTTATGCTGGGCGATCCGGAACTGTCGAGTGTGGAGACATCACCATTGGAGAGCGGAAGCCTGCCTGATGGTCTCAATGGCTATGAGGTGAGATTACGTTTCCGTCAGAAGTTCTCCACCGTGAATGATGAAACGCCCCATTCCGAGATGGTTCAATATGTCGTGAAATACGTCATCGTAGAGGATATACGTCTCGTACAGGTCAAGTACAGGAAAGATAGCAAGTGGATTGAAAGGACCGACAGTACGGCCATGGCATTCTATCCGGTTGTTTATCGTGACCGTATCTATTCGAATGGTCAGGTGTTTACGGACACCTTCATCGATGACCCCCATTTCGTGAGCTGGACATCCTCCATCGGACCGTCAAAGTTCACTGATGAAGGTGGCTCCTTACAGTGGTCGAACGGCAGACATGCCTTCTTTGAGGCTGCGGAATATGTGAATAAGGATAATTCCTACACCTGTTCTATCGTCGTAGGTGTTCCCAGGGTTTCCAACCTCAGTGCTAGCGTAACCGCTGACGGCTATACGACACCGTTCCCGGGCGTATGGGATGCGTATGAGCGTCATAAGCGTCTGGATCCGGAAACAAGGGTTCCGTTGGATGGAGTAGAGGTCGTGGGAACGTATGAGATGTCCAGTCAGCCCAGCGGTTGGTATTTGTTAGAACCTCACTATGACAGACAGCTGACGCTTTATACCAAGGATGCACCGGATTCGACAGAACCGTTCATGAATCTGACATTGCATTCAAGCTTCATGGACTCCTATCTCATTGTTGACGGCATCAAGATGTCGTATTTGGAAGGCAGGAATAAGATGACCCTTAATCATACCGAAACCAACACGACCTATGGTAACTATGTTGCAAAACGTTACACGCATAAGGGTTCTACAACGTTCTTCGGCAAGACTTTTGAAGTGATAGCTGAAGCTACGCTCTATCAGCTTCCTGCGGGCATGACCCGTGCTGCGGAGTCGTCAGATACGCAGCGTTCATCAGCCACTCAAAAGCGCAGTCAGAGATATAACACGCTTCCTGTACCTTACGGTCCTACACCACGCTTTATCTACGGTGGTAAGCCAAAGGGCGTGAAGGGACGCTATTAATCAATCATTCAGGTGATAATAAAAGCGCCTCCTCATCAACGAAGATGGAGAGGCGCTTTTTGTATGCTAACAGTTTATCTTGCGGTAACGTATTTGTGCAGTGTCTTGCGAACGGCACCGTTTCCTGCATAGAGTTCCTTCACCATTCCCTCTATCTGTTCGCCCAGACCGGCCTGATAGAGGTCGAGTCCGAAAACATCTTTGCGGCTGTAGAGCTGCTTCAGTGGACTCCAGTCCTGATCAGGTTTACCGATCTCCAACGGAGCGACGATGGCCTGCAGTTCAGCGAGCATGGGGTCAGGTGAGGGCTCGAAGGGGGTGCCGTCGTCCTTGATACCTTTCAGATAACGGGCATAGCCGGCCAGAGTGAGAGGAATCAGTACGAGGTTCGACTTGTCGAGACCACGGGCGATATACTTCTTCAGCGTCTCACCGAAACGGATGGGCAGTTTCTGTGAGGTGTCCATTGCGATGCGCTGGGGAGCATCGGGCATGAAGGGATTGGGCAGTCGGCGGTTGATGACGGCGCCAATGAACTCATAAGGGTTCAGCACACCGGGATCTGTCACCACAGGCATGGCTTCTATATAGCCGATCTTCTGGATGAACGGACGCAGGTCTTCGTCGGCCATCTCTGCACTGATGAGCGTGTAGCCCAGCATGCAGCCGTAGATGGACATGGCCGTATGAAGGGGGTTCAGACAGGTGGTCACCTTCATGGTCTCCACCTTATCCACCGTCTCACGGGTGGTATAGAGGGCACCGCCAAGGTCGAGTGGGGGACGACCGTTGGTGTAGTTGTCCTCAATCACCAGATACTGCACCTCCTCAGCATTGACGAAGGGAGCGGTGAACGTGTGTTTCTCGGTCTCGATATAGTCGTTGTCCTCAAAGCCGTCCTGTGCCAGCATCTCCTTCACTTTCTCGTGGGGACGTGGAGTAATCTTGTCGATCATCGACCAGGGAAAGGTAATGTGAGTCTCGTCCTTCAGGTAGTCAAGGAAGGCTACGGGCACCAGACCGTCGGCCACCCATTTCTCAGCGTAGGCCATGATGCCGGCCTTCACCTTGTCGCCGTTGTGCGAGCAGTTGTCCATCGACTGGATGGTGAGCGGTCTCTGTCCTGCCTGCCAACGCTCATAGAGCAGAGCGCAGACCTTGCCCATGGCGAACACGGGCTTCAGACCACGAGCCAGGTCGGCATCGTTGAACGTGTATCCTTTCTCGGTGATGGTGAAGGAGATCATCTGCAGCGTTGGGTTGCGGAAGATCTCGAGGAGCCGCAGCCAGTCAGGGAACTGTGGATCAGCCTTCAGTGCTTCTGTGACGGAGGCAATGACCTTTTTCTCGATCGATCCGTCAGAGCAGAGGTTCACACAGAGCGACAGGTTGTTGTAGGGTGCGTAGGCCTTGTCGATGACCTCGAAGTCGAATGTCTCGGCTACGATGACACCGCGGTCGTACTTACCGGTGTTCAGTGCATCGTTGAGGATAGCAGCTGGGAAAGCCCGGAAGATATTGCCTCCGCCGAAGTGTACCCATGTGGGTTCCTTAGCAGTCTTCTCGCGCAGGGCCTTGATATCGAACTTAGGAAGCTCATAACCTTTGGCTTCCCACTCTAGGGCATTATAATTGCCGTTATAAATTTCATTTAGTTTCATATTGTCGTTATTTCGTTATCACGTTATTTCGTCATCCCGTCATTACGTTATATCGTTATCCCGTTGTCACGTTATGACGTTATTAATCAAAGAATCCGGGTTGTTTGTATTCGATGCCGAGTTCGCGGTCAACGGTGGCGAGGATGCCCTGCACCTGTCCGAGGGCGAACATACGGCCGAGGAGGGTGTAGCCGGCATTGTGTCCGTGGCTGCTCTCGTCGAGAATGCCACCAGGCTCATCGGTGAAGGTCATACCGTGATCTACACGCATCGGCAGTTCAGGATTCTCTTTCTCGAAGATACGACAGAGTTCGATGAGGTCTGCTCGTCCGCCAAGATGGCTGGCCTCCGTGAAGTCACCGTTGGGGAAGATATGGCAGGAACGCAAGTGTACGAAGTGGGTACGGGAGGCGAACTTCTTGGCCAGTTCCACCACGTTGTTGTAGGCTCCTGCCGACAGGCTTCCGGCACAGAAGGTCAGACCGTTATGCTTGTTGGGCACGGCATCGAGGAACCACTGGATATCCTCCTCCGTACGTACGATACGCGGCAGACCGAGAATCTCAATGGGGGGGTCGTCGGGGTGTACGCACATGTTCATGCCGTACTCCTCGCATGTCGGCATGATGGCCTCGAGGAAGTACTTCATGTTGGCGCGCAACTGGACCTTGTCTATGCCTTTGTATAAATCAAGGAAGTCGCGGAACTTCTGAACGGGTGCCTCATCGTTCTCGCTGAAGTTGCCCGAGACGAAGCCTTGAGTCTTGATGATGATGTTCTCCACCAGCTTGTGATCCTTTTCGGGTGTCATCGTCTTAGCCAGCTCGTCACACTCTTCCAACACGTTACGTCCTTCGCCTACACCTTCAGGGAACTTGAACTTCGCCCACTCCTCACGGGCACCCACGCGTTTTAGGATATAGATGTCGAAGTAGGCAAACTCGGCATAGTTGAAGTAGAGGTTCGTGGCACCGTTGGGGTTGTTATGGAACAGGTCGGTACGTGCCCAGTCCAATACGGGCATGAAGTTGTAGCAAATGCAGTGGATACCCTCTGCCGAGAGGTTGCGCAGGCTCTCCTTGTAGACCTCGATCTGTTGGTCGCGGTCGGGACCGCCGTACTTGATGGTCTCCACCACAGGCAAGCTCTCAACGACGCTCCAGCGCATGCCGTAGCTCTCGATATACTCGCGCAGGTCACGGATCTTTTCTCTTGTCCATACCTGGCCAAGGGGAACGTCGTGTAGAGCGGTGACGATGCCCTCGACTCCGATTTGTCTCAACATGGCAAGCGTGATCTTGTCCTTCTTGCCAAACCATCTCCATGTTCTTTCCATACTGACTTGTTTTTAAAAAGTTTATTATCTACGTTTTTTCTTAGTCACGTGCTTCGGTTCCCCCAAAATCAGTTTGCGGATGTCGATGTTCCTACTGAACCTCACCTTCTTCACTGGACCCGGGCCTTCTACGGCTGCACTCTCGTTGCCATAGCGGTCGGTGGCGGTCACTGCATAATAGAGCGTATATCCGCGATGAGGCACGCTGAGTTGCTGGCTTCTCTGTCGGATGGAGACCAGATTGCCCGGATCACTGGTGTCTACGGGATAGGTGTACGATGCATAGACGTTATACGTTAGGTAGTCGGCTCCGGAACGGTCTTTGGCACCGTACCAGATCAGCTTGTCGGCATCCTTGTCCTGTTCAACCCTGAAGAGGAGGGGGGCTGTGGGGGCTGCTTTCCCCGTCCAGTTCATCGGTGGTATAAGGGCTGGCGTACGGTTGAAGTCCTTCGTGAAAGTATAGACACCTTTTATATTGTCTGTCAGGAACTTCGAACGGAAGAACGTGCATCCGAGACCCTGTTGTCTGAGAACACCCATCTCCTTGCGGATGACGTCGAGGTTCCAGTTCATCTCCGTGGGATGGAGCATGTAGATGGCCAGTCCAGGAGCCACGATACGTCCGTAACAGTGCTGTTGCCAGTCGGCGAGGAAGGGGTAGAACTGGTTACCCTGAAAATACATCATGGGGAATAGTTCGTCCATCACGCCCTCGCGCAGCCATCCTTGTGCATCCTGACAGACGGTGGTATATGCATTCCATCCGCTGCTTCTGTAACGGCTCAGGTCATCGTATTTGCCGATGGGCGAGCAGGATACCTTTACCCACGACTTCTCCCACTTCACTGCCCTGTAAATCTTCCTGACGATATCAGTGATATACTGCCGTCCCTGATGCTTCGATACTTTCATGTTCCACGTCTCAGGATAGCGGATATAGTCGAGGTGTATGCCGTCGACGTCATAGCGTCTGGTCACCTCCCGGCAGAACTGTGCCAGATAGTCGCCCGTCTGTCCTTTCTCAGGGTTCATATATCCCTCTTCGCCAATTTTCACAATCAAGTTCGGAAAACGCTGACGGAGCAGCTTGCAACCCTGTGAGTTCCATTTTCCCACGGGGATGGTGACAATCCAGGCATGACACTCCATACCGCGTTTGTGGCACTCTTCGATACAGAACTGCAGGGGGTCGTAGCCCGGCGACATGCCTGCTTTGCCTGTCATACAGACGTCCCAGGGCTCCAAAGTAGTTGGGAACACGGTGGTGGCCCTGATGCGGGCCTGGAAGAGTACGGTATTGATGTTCGCCTGTTTCAGCTTGTCGAGGATGTCGGTCAATTCCTGCTTCTGTTGCCAGGCGGAGGAGGAGCGGGGCCAGTCGATGCCTCCGATGGTGGTGAGCCATACGGCTCTCACCTCGTGTTTGGGCGTCTGGGCTGAGAGATGCAATGTGAGTGAAAGGAGGATGAAAATCCTTATGATTGTTTTCAAAATACTGCCTTTTAATAAATTTAGGTGCAAAGTTACTAAAAAAATGCAATTCCTCATTCAGAATTCACAATATTTTTGTACTTTTGCAATCAAATTAAACCAAAATTATAGATTAGAAGATGATTTCTTTTACATTGAGTCTGATTGCACTTGTCATAGGCTATCTGTTCTACGGTAAACTCGTGGAGCGGGTGTTCGGCCCCGATGACCGTGTGACGCCAGCCGTAGCCAAAGCCGACGGCTTGGACTACATCGTACTTCCTAACTGGAAGATTTTCATGATCCAGTTCCTGAACATTGCAGGAACAGGTCCTATCTTCGGTGCCATCATGGGTGCCAAGTTCGGTCCGGTGGCCTATCTGTGGATTGTCTTCGGCTGTATCTTTGCCGGAGCCGTCCACGATTACCTCAGTGGCATGCTCTCCATGCGTAACGATGGTGCCGGCCTGCCCAAACTCATCGGTAAATACCTGGGCTCCACCACGAAGTCGGTGATGCTCGTGTTCACAGTCCTGCTGCTCATCATGGTGGGTACGGTGTTCGTCTATTCGCCTGCCGAGATCCTGCACACCATCGGCGGGGAAACGATGATGTGGGTAGGCTTGATTTTCTGCTACTACATTATCGCTACCATGCTGCCTATTGACAAGATCATTGGCAAGATATATCCGCTCTTCGCCTTCTCCCTGCTGTTCATGGCGGGTGCACTGATGGTGTGGCTCTTCCTCCACTGGCCTACGGTGCCTGAATTGTGGACACATCTTTATAATATGGGAGCAGCTACGGAGCCAGACAAGTGGACAGACGCCATCTTCCCCGCACTCTTTATCACTGTGGCCTGTGGCGCTATCTCAGGCTTCCACGCCACGCAGAGTCCGCTGATGGCCCGTTGTATGAAGAGCGAGAAGATGGGACGCCCCATCTTCTACGGCGCAATGATCACCGAGGGTGTGGTGGCACTGATCTGGGCCACCGTCTCCGCATGGTTCTTCTATGGTGATCCAGCTCCGGGCTATGAACTGATGGAGAAGGCTACAGCCGGATTCCATACTTCAGCCCCCGCTGTGGTTAACCTCGTGTGCAACGACTGGCTCGGTGTGGCGGGTGCCATCCTGGCAATGCTGGGTGTGGTGGCTGCGCCGATAACCTCTGGTGATACGGCCTTCCGTTCTGCTCGCCTCATCGTGGCTGAGGGCCTGAAGATGAATCAGCGCCCCATTGTGAAGCGTCTCATGATCTGTATACCGTTGTTTGCCGTTTCCATTGGCATGCTTGTGTGGCAGATTGAGAATCCCGATGGCTTCAACACCATCTGGCAGTACTTCGGCTGGAGTAACCAGGCGTTGTCGGTATTTACGTTATGGACGCTGACCGTCTATATGGTGCGCGAGCGGAAGTGCTTCTGGCTGACGCTTATCCCCGCGCTGTTTATGACCACCGTCTGCTCCACCTATTTCTTCGTTTCAAAGCAGATGCTCCAGTTGGGCGATATCGGCTACTGGTGTGGAGGTGTGTGCCTTGTGCTGGCCATCATCTGGTTCGCAGTATGGTACCATAAAGAAATGAAAATCAACAATTAATTTACTAGAAATATGAAAAAGTTTTTTATGTTGTTTGTCGGCCTGATGGCCACCATGAGTGTGAGTGCTCAGTATCAGACCAACTCTGATACACCCTTTTCCGAGGGTAAGATTTATGTAGGAGCTTCGGCTACTAATCTCAATCTGAAGTACAACAAGGCTGAGGAGTTCTCTTTGGGCATTGCTGCAAAGGCAGGTTACCTGTTCCTCGACAACTGGATGGCGTTGGGTGTATTCGATTATACCAACATTGCTAATGGCTCTGCTACTTCCACCAATATAGGAGCAGGTGTGCGTTACTACTTCGATCAGATTGGCTTGTATGGTGGTGTCATCGCCAAGTACGCCCATACGACCGGCAACGACGACTTTGTGCCTGAGGTACATGTAGGATATTGCTTATTCCTCAGCCGTCATGTAACACTTGAGCCTGAGGCCTATTTCGAGCACAGTTTCAACAACAGTGACTACAGCACTTTTGGTATGCGTCTTGGCTTCGGATACTATTTTTAGTTGACGGATGACGGTTTACAGTTTACAGATATGCTGAGTGTAGAAGAACTGGTTGACAGGCTTATTGACCTGTCGTTTGCCGAGGATATCGGCGATGGCGATCATACCACCCTCTGTTGTATTCCTGAGGACGCTATGGGCAAGAGCCGTCTGCTCATCAAGGAAGACGGTATCCTGGCAGGTGTTGAGATTGCCAAAGAGGTGTTCCGTCGCTTCGACCCTGAGATGCAGGTGGAGGTGCTGATGGGCGACGGCAGCCGTGTGAAGAAAGGTGATGTGGCGATGATTGTCACAGGTAAGGTGCGTTCGCTGTTGCAGACGGAGCGCTTGATGCTGAACATCATGCAGCGCATGAGCGGTATCGCCACGATGACTGATAAGTACGTGCAGCGGCTGAAAGGCACCCATACCCGTGTGCTTGACACCCGTAAGACCACTCCCGGCATGCGTATGCTTGAGAAGCAGGCCGTGAAGATCGGCGGTGGCTGTAACCACCGTATCGGACTCTTCGACATGATCCTGCTGAAAGACAACCATGTGGACTTTGCCGGAGGTATCACCAACGCTATCGACCGCTGTCACGCCTATCTGAATGAGAAGGGTCTCGACTTGAAGATTGAGATAGAGGTACGCTCGTTCGACGAGTTGCAGCAGGTGTTGGATCACGGTGGTGTGGACCGTATCATGCTTGACAATTTCTCCGTGCCTGACACGAAGAAGGCTGTCGACATCATCGCTGGCCGTTACGAGACGGAGTCGTCAGGCGGCATCACCTTCGACACCATCCGCGACTATGCCGAGCAGGGTGTTGACTTTGTCAGCGTCGGTGCCCTCACGCACTCCGTCAAAGGCCTCGACATGTCATTTAAAGCCTGTTGAGTTATGTCTATGAGAAAAATAGTTTTAGTTCTTCTGTCAGTTCTGTCGCTGTCGTCGGCCTTTGCTTGTACGAATTTCATCGTAGGCAAGAAGGCCAGCGCCGACGGTTCCGTGTTCGTTACCTATAATGCCGACTCCTATGGCGCCTTTATGCCCCTCTATCACTATCCCGCTGCCAAGCATGAGGCTGGTGAGATGTGTAAGGTCTTCGAGTGGGACACCAACAAATATCTCGGTGAGATCCCTGAGGCCCCGGAAACCTGGAACGTCATCGGCAACAGCAACGAGTGGCAGGTGACCATTGGTGAGACCACGTTCGGTGGTCGAGAGGAGATGACGGATTCCACAGGTATTATTGACTACGGTTCACTTATCTATATCGCCCTGCAGCGTTCGAAGACGGCCCGTGAGGCCCTACAGGTGATGACGTCGCTGGTGGAACAGTATGGCTATTATTCCGAGGGCGAGACTTTCTCTGTGGCCGATAAGGACGAGGTCTGGATGCTGGAGATGATGGGCTGTGGCCCTGACCGCACGAAAGAACAGGGACGTTCCGTCTGGGTGGCCGTCCGCATTCCCGATGATGCCGTTGCCGCTCACGCCAACCAGAGCCGTATCACAAAATTCCTTGACGGCCGCTACGTGCAGGTGAAGATGCAGGATCTGCTGAAGAAATACCCTGTGAACGGTAAGAAGCCCGTGCCCAACCTCATGGTCTGCTCCGACAATGTCGTGAGTTATGCCCGTGCGATGGGCTGGTATGACGGTAAGGATGCCGATTTCTCCTATAACGCCGCCTATGCTGTGCCCGACTTCTCCGGTCGCCGCTATTGCGAGGCCCGTGTATGGAGTTTCTTCAACCGTTTCGCCGACGACTTCTCCGAGTACGTGCCTTATGCCGCAGGTATCGAGAAGGACACCAAGGAGATGCCCCTTTGGATCATCCCCAATAAGAAAGTGACGCTGCAGGATCTGCGCGATGCCATGCGCGACCACTACGAAGGTACGCCCTTTGCACTGGATTCCGCTGGTGACATCGGTGGCGGCATGTTCCGTATGCCTTATCGCGTGTCGCCCCTCTCGTTCAAGATTGACGACGTAGAATACTTCAACGAGCGTCCCATCTCGACGTTCCAGACCGCATGGTCGTTCATCTCGCAGATGCGTTCGTCGCTGCCTCGTGAGGTAGGTGCCTGCTTCTGGTTCGGCAACGATGACGGCAACATGGTGGCCTATACACCGATGTATTCGTGTATCACCCGCCGTCCGCTCTGTTTCTCTGGCGAGGGAGCCGACGATGTGACCTTTTCCATCGATAATGCTTTCTGGGTGTGTAACTGGGTGTCGAACATGGTATATCCCCGTTATGAGATGATGTTCCCGTCACTTCAGGCTGTGCGCGACTCGCTCGACCAATCCTACGAGCGTCTGCAGCCGGAGATCGAGGCCAAGGCCCTTGCGCTGGCTACCCCCGAGGAACGTATCAGTTTCCTCACCGACTACAGTTGTCAGAAGGGTGACGAGATGATAGCCCGTTGGCAAAAGCTGGCCTTCTTCCTCATCGTGAAGTACAACGATATGGTGGTGAAGCCCACTGACGATAACGGCACGTTCCTCCGCAATAAGTATGGTGACGGTGAGCGTGTGAAGCGTCCGGGACTCCCCGATGCCTATGCTCGTGAACTCATCAAGCAGACCGGCACCAAGTTCCTCGTTCCCAAGGAACGATGACTTTTGATTATTTGTTGTTGTTGATTGTGTAGTCGAGGGCTGCGCCGATGGCGGTGCAGTATTGCGAGTACTTCGGAATGTGGAAGCGGATGTCGTAGAGCGTCTCCAGTGCAGGGAACACTTCCTTGCACTGCGGGAGCAGCGAAAGGTTACCGATAAGCACGAAGTCGCGGATGTCACTGCCGATGGATGCCAGCCAGGCTGCCGAACCGATTGACTGCAGCACCATGTGGATGAGTCCTACGGCGATGTCCTCTTTCTTAGCGTCGCTCTGCGCACGGGCGAAGTTTGAGGCGGTGGTGTCCATCGTCAAACCTGGTACGGGGATGGCACTGATGTCACCGATGGTCAGATCGATGTTGCGGATGTTGCCCTGTTTGGCCATCGCTGCCACAGCCTTGATGTCGCTGGTGTTGAGCAATAGTCGGGCGAGTCCTGCTAGCGTACCGCCTCCAACGCCGATACCGCCGATGTGGCGCATCTCGTTGCCGTCGCACCTGACAAACGAGGTACCTGTTCCCATGGAGACGACGATGGTGTGGTCGAGCTTTGACTCGAAGCGTGCACCGAGACCGTCGGCTACGAACTCCTGCGACTTTGCTGTCGGCAGACCATAGATGGGCTGATCGATATAGGCGGCACCTACGCCGGTGAGCATCACCTGTTCTACGTCCTTCAGGTCGATGTCGTTGTCATGAAGATACTTACCGAAGGCCCCGTAAAGTGATGTGATGGGGTCGGCAGCTGTGATGCGGATGGGTGCTGAGACCTTTCCGTTCTTGATACCTACGATTTTCGTTGTGGAGATGCCCACGTCAATACCAATGACTATTCCCATAATCTGAGTCGTTTAGGATAAAAAAAGAAACCCGGCCGCCATAACGCGAAACCGGGCTAATGAAAGGAGGAGTGGTACCTCCAGGAATCGAACCGGGGACACACGGATTTTCAGTCCGATGCTCTACCAACTGAGCTAAGGCA
>JAEEGH010001404.1_pt1 | contig 69778 bp, 60 predicted proteins | sample 9134181 | NCBI WGS metagenome assembly JAEEGH01 (sample SAMN16246544, study PRJNA631951) | gut metagenome | biome: gut microbiome; feature: rumen; material: DP-attached | host: Bos | place: Iran: Karaj | collected 2018-10
CAGGGTGTTGGTTACAAGGCCACAAAGCAGGGTAAGAAGGTTATCTTCAACCTTGGTTATTCCCACCCGATCGAGATGGAAGAACCGGAAGGCATCACCATTGATGTACCGGCTCAGACCCAGATCATCGTTAAGGGTGCAGACAAGCAGTTAGTCGGCGAGACCGCCGCTAAGATCCGTTCGTTCAGACTTCCGGATGCATATAAGGGCAAGGGTATCAGATATGTTGGTGAATTTGTCCGCATCAAGGAAGGTAAGACCGGTGCTAAGAAGTAAGTGGGGGTGAACAAGCATGATTAACAAAATTGACAAGAACGCTATTCGCCGTAGAAAGCACGTCCGCGTGAGAAGAAAGATCACCGGTACCTCTTCCCGTCCGCGTCTTTGCGTATTCAGAAGTAACACGAACATCTATGCCCAGATCATCGACGATGAAGCGGGCAAGACCCTGGTAAGCGCTTCTACTCTGGATAAGGAAGTGAAGTCTTCCATCGAGAACGGAAGCAACAAAGAAGGTGCCGCTGCTGTAGGTAAGAAGATTGCCGAGCGCGCTCTGGCTGCGAATATCAACGAGGTTGTATTCGACAGAGGCGGATATATCTTCCATGGACGTGTAGCAGCATTGGCAGAGGCCGCTCGTGAAGCCGGCCTGAAATTCTAATCAGGAGGGACAAAAAAGATGGGTTTTGAACCAAATTCAACTTCAACCGAATTAAAAGAGAAAGTCATCCATATCGGACGTGTTTCGAAGACGGTTAAGGGTGGTAGAAACTTCCGTTTCGCAGCCCTCGTGATCGTAGGTGACGAGAATGGTCACGTTGGTAAGGGCCTGGGTAAGGCCGCTGAAATTCCGGACGCGATCAGAAAGGGCATCGAGGATGCCAAGAAGAACATGATCACTGTTCCGCTGGACGGCAGCACGATCCCGCACGAAGCACTTGGTGTATTCGGCGCAGGTAAGATCGTTATGAAGCCGGCTGCAAGTGGTACAGGTATCATCGCAGGTGGTCCGGTTCGTGCGGTCTGCGAGCTCTGCGGTATCAAGGATATCCGTACGAAGTCTCTGGGCACGAACAACCCGAACAACGTTGTTAATGCGACAATGGAAGGCTTGAAGAGCATGCGTTCTCTCGAAGAAGTTGCACGTCTGCGCGGCAAGTCCACCGAAGAAATTCTGTAATGGAGGTGTGCGACAATGGCTAACTTGAAGATTACGCTGGTCAAGAGCACCAACAAATCCAAGAAAAACCAGGCTGCAACTGTTGCTGCTCTCGGTCTTAAGAAGATCGGACAGTCTGTCGTAAAGGCTGACAATCAGGCAGTTCGTGGCATGGTTCGTACTGTAGCACATCTTGTTACATGCGAAGAAGTGTAATGGAGGTATAGCAAACATGAGACTTAATGAAATGTCTTCCTTGGGAAACGAGAAAGCATATCGTAAGGGCCGTGGTGCAGGTTCCGGTAACGGCAAGACTGCCGGCCGTGGACACAAGGGCCAGAATGCTCGTTCCGGCGGCGGAGTACGTCCCGGTTTCGAGGGTGGTCAGATGCCTCTTTACAGACGTCTGCCGAAGCGCGGCTTCAACCACAAGCGTTTCGCACCTGAGTATGTTGAGATCAACGTCTCCGATCTGGAGAAGTTCGATAACGGTGCCGAGATCGATGCAACGATCCTCGCTGATGCCGGTATCATCACACTCGGTAAGGTCAACGACGGCGTGAAGGTTCTCGGTAACGGTGAACTCACAAAGAAGCTGACTGTTAAGGCTAAGAAGTTCTCTGCTTCTGCAAAAGAGAAAATCGAAAAGGCTGGTGGAACGGCACAGGAGGTATAACATGAAGGGCGTATTTGACACCTTAGTTAATGCATTCCGTTTGCCGGATCTGCGCAAGAAGCTGTTGTTTACATTCTTCATTCTTGCGCTCTACATGATCGGCGGTCTGATCCCGTGCCCGGGTATCAACCGTCAAGAGTTCTCATCGATCGTCCAGAATTGGGGTCAGATCGGTAGCCTGATGGATATCATCGCAGGTGGTGGTCTTTATGCGGCAACCATCTTCGCGATGGGTATTACACCTTACATCAACTCTTCCATCATCATCCAGCTCCTTACGGTTGCGATCCCTGCTTTGGAGAATCTTGCCAAAGAGGGAGAAGAGGGACAGAAGAAGCTTCAGAAGATCACCCGTTATCTTACAGTAGGTCTTGCTGTAATGCAGGCTTCCTTCTTCACCTACGCTACACGCTCTGCCATGACGAATTACCTTCCGAAGTGGCTCGCTGCAGCACTCATTATCCTGACATTTACCGCTGGTACGACGTTTGTTGTATTCCTCGGTGAAAGAATCAACGAAAAGGGTATCGGTAACGGTGTATCCCTTATCATCTTCGCGGGTATCGTAACAAGAATCCCGGATATGATCAGAACGCTCTACTACGATGCTCTCAACATCGCCGGTAAGTTCTCTAACCAGGCGGCAGGTAATGCACTGGGTATTACCGCTTTCGTGATCGTTTCCCTGATCTCGATCGCAACCATCATCTTCTGCGTATACGTTCAGAACGCAGAAAGAAGAATCCCGGTTCAGTACAGTAAGAAGGTCATCGGCCGTAAAGTCTATGGCGGACAGAACACATACATTCCGCTCAAGGTAAATGCTTCCAGCGTTATGCCGGTAATCTTTACCATGTCTTTCCTGGCTCTGCCTTCCACGATCGTTGCTTTCTTCTTCCCGAACAGCAACAACATCATCGTAGACTGGTTCCGTAACTTTGGCGGAAGCCCGTTCTACTATGTAGCTTACTTTATCTGCATTTTCGCATTCGTGTTCTTCTACTCGATGATCCAGTTCAATCCGATCGAGATCTCGCAGAACCTTCAGAAGAACGGCGGATTTATCCCGGGTGTTCGTCCGGGTCGTCCGACATCCGAGTTCATCGCCAAGGTGGCTAACCGCCTCAACTGGTGTGACGCATGCTTCCTGTGCATCGTGGTACTCGTACCTACACTGCTCGGTAAGCTGACCGGAATGGAAGGCGTATGGTTCGCAGGTACATCCGTGCTCATCATGACCGGTGTTGCCAACGACCTCGTTGACCAGATCGAATCGCAGATGGTTACTCACAACTACAAGGGATTCCTTGTTTAATTAGAAACCGGGAAACGTGTTATGCTGGGTAACGGTAATGCACAAACCATAAAATAAAAACTATGCAGCCTCGCGTGGATAACACGTGGGGCTGCATGTTGCTTTTACTAAAGAAAGAATCGAGGAGGAATTAGTATGAAACTGATCCTTTTAGGCGCACCGGGATCCGGTAAGGGAACCATGGCCGCTGTACTTAAGAATGAATATGCCATCACACATATCTCTACAGGAGATATCTTCCGTGCCAACATCAAGGAGCAGACTCCTCTTGGCATCGAAGCCAAGAAGTATATCGATGCCGGTCAGCTGGTTCCGGATGAGATCACGATCTCTATGGTCGAGGATCGTCTCAGCCAGGATGACTGCAAGAACGGTTACCTTCTCGATGGATTCCCGAGAACGATCGCTCAGGCGGAAAAACTTGATGAGATGCTCGCAAAGACCAGTTCCAAGATCGACGCTGTCATCAAGGTAGATGTACCGGCCGAGGTCATCATGGAGCGTGTCGTAAACAGAAGAGTCTGCACATCCTGCGGAGAAAGCTACAACGTAGTTTCCCGCCCGACCAAGGTCGAGGGTGTATGCGATGTCTGCGGTAAGGAAGTCATCCAGCGCGATGACGATAAGCCGGAGACGGTAAAGCAGAGACTGATCACATATGAAGAGAATACAAAACCCCTCATTGATTTCTATGAGAAAAAGGGTATTGTTATTTCCGCGGACAATTCCAAGAGTCCGGATCTTGCATTTGCTCAGGCAAGCGAAGCGCTGGCCAATATGGGCTTTAGAAAGGCTTAATAATGATTCAGATTAAGACAGAAGCAGAGTTTCAGCTGATGAGAGAAGCCGGCAAGGTGGTAGAAGAAGCACTTCTGACACTGGGCCGGGCTGTGGAACCGGGTATCTCCACATGGGAGCTCGACGAGATCGCAAAGAGAGTCTTCGACAAAAACGGCGCGATCTCCTCGTCCTTTCACTATGGCGAGCCGCCGTTCCCGGGACAGATCTGTATTTCCCCGAACGAAGTGATCGTTCACGGTGTTCCGAGAAAAGATCTTGTCCTCAAAGAAGGTGATATCGTTACCTGTGACGTCTGCTGTTCTCTGAATGGCATGCATGCGGATGCTGCCCGTACTTTCGCAGTAGGTGAGATCTCGGAAGAAGCAAGTAGACTCGTCAGGGTAACGGAAGAGTGCTTCTGGAAAGGATTCGAAAAGGTTTCGACAGAGAACCGCATCGGCGATATCTCCTCTGCAGTCCAGGGACATGCGGAAAGCAATGGCTACAGCGTGATCCGTGAACTGACAGGTCATGGTATCGGACATAAGCTCCACGAAGATCCGGATGTTCCGAATTACGGAAGATTCGGCCACGGTCCGAGGATCGTGACCGGCATGGCGTTCTGTATCGAGCCCATGATCGCCAGTGGAAAGAGAGATATCGCAGTCCTCGCAGATGAGTGGACGGTGATCACACGCGACAGAAAGTACGCAGCACATTACGAAAATACGATCATTATTACAGAGAACGGACCAGAAATCATTACATTAACGGAGGGAAAGAATGTCTAAAGAAGATGTAATCGAAGTAGAAGGCATTGTTGACGATGCACTGCCGAATGCCACATTCAAGGTAAGACTGGAGAATGGCCATATCGTACTGGCACACATTTCCGGCAAGCTTCGTCAGAACTACATTAAGATCCTGCCGGGCGACCGTGTCACGATGGAGCTTTCTCCATATGATCTGTCCCGCGGCCGTATCACCTGGCGCGCGAAATAAGAAGCGGCAGAAAAAACGCCCCGGAACGGTTCTTTTCGGGTAATAGAAAAAACTTGCGAAAAAATCAAAAAACTACTTGAATCGCCAAGAGTTTTTGGTATAATATTTTAGCGTGCGCGCATAGCGTATGTTAGTTTTGCATTGTTTTTTTAAGTAAACAGGGAGGTTTGCGTCATGAAAGTTAGACCATCAGTTAAACCCATGTGCGAGAAGTGCAAGGTCATTCGTCGCAACGGACGCGTGATGATCATCTGCTCTGATCCGAAGCACAAGCAGAAGCAGGGTTAATCAGATCCTTCTGTTTGCAGGCCTCGTCATTGTCTGCTCATAACAGGACAAGTAGAAAACGTTAGGATATTACATGCACCAGTTATGCCAAGGCGGCTGCCTCTCCTGACCCGAGAGGATCTTAGCATCAGCATGTCATATATATACGAAACAAAACATTTATTGATTCATTCATGGAGGTACACAGAATGGCTCGTATTGCCGGTGTAGATCTGCCAAATGACAAAAGAGTAGAAATCGCTCTTACGTACATTTATGGCATTGGTAAGACAAGTTCTGATCGTATTCTTGCGGAGACCCAGATCAATCCTGACACACGTGTTAAGGATCTTTCTGAGGACGACATCGCTAAGATTCGTGATCAGATCGAAAACAATTACAATGTTGAGGGTGACCTCAGAAGAGAAGTATCTCTTAACATTAAGAGATTAACTGAAATTGGATGCTATCGTGGCCGTCGTCACAGAATGGGTCTTCCTGTTCGTGGTCAGCGCACAAAGACGAATGCTCGTACTCGTAAGGGTCCGAAGCGTACGATCGCTGGCAAGAAGAAGTAAGGAGGAAGTCTCATGGCAAAAGCAGTTAAGAAAACGGCCGCAAGACCGAAGAGAAGAGAGCGTAAGAATATTGACAAGGGACAGGCTCATATTCACGCTACATTCAACAACACAATCGTTACGATTACTGATATGCAGGGCAATGCGATCTCCTGGGCTTCCGCTGGTGAGATGGGCATGAAGGGTTCCCGTAAGGGTACACCGTTCGCAGCTCAGATGGCATCTGAGGATGCTGGTAAGAAGGCTGCTGATCACGGTATGCGTACCGTTGAGGTTTACGTTAAGGGACCTGGACCGGGTCGTGAATCCGCGATCCGTGCGTTGCAGACAGCTGGACTCGAAGTAACCATGATCAAAGATGTTACTCCGGTTCCGCACAATGGTTGCAGACCGCCTAAGAGAAGAAGAGTCTGAGTTCGGAGGTATAGAGAATGGCTAGATATACAGAAGGAACCTGCCGTCTCTGCCGCAGAGAAGGAGACAAGCTCTTCCTCAAGGGTGAGAGATGCTATTCCGCGAAGTGCGCACTTGCTAAGAAGAGTGCCGCTCCGGGTCAGCATGGTCAGGGCAGAAAAAAGATTTCAGAATATGGTGTACAGCTTCGTGAGAAGCAGAAGACAAAGCGTTTCTACGGCGTACTTGAGAAGCAGTTCAGACTTACCTATGCACGTGCTGAGCGTAAGCAGGGTAAGACCGGTGAGAAGCTCCTTGAGCTCCTCGAACTCCGTTTCGACAATGTCGTATATCGTCTTGGTCTGGCTTCTTCCAGAAATGAAGCTCGGCAGCTTGTAACACACGGTCATTTCCTGCTCAATGGCAAGAAGGCGAATATCCCTTCCATGACATTGAAGGTTGGTGATACGATTGCTGTTAAGGAGACATCCAGAAAGTCTCCGAAGTTCGAGACACTTTCCAACTCCCGTCCGGTACCGGCATGGCTGTCTTTCAATGAAGAGACACTGACTGGTTCTATCGTAAGAGAGCCGGCTCGTGAGGATGTTGATCTCGAGGTTAAGGAGACACTCATCGTCGAGTTGTATTCCAAGTAATCGAAACCGCCCGCATTGCATGAATTGCTAGGAGGATAAACAATGATTGAAATTATGAAGCCAACAATTGAGTGTGTGGAAGTTAACGAAGACAGCTCCTACGGTAAGTATGTAGTTGCTCCTCTCGAGCGTGGCTACGGTACGACACTGGGTAACTCCCTTCGTCGTGTGCTTCTTTCTTCCTTGTCGGGCGCAGCCGTAACATCCATCCGTGTAGAGGGTGTTTACCACGAGTTTTCCACGATCCCGGGCGTTATCGAGGACATGACAGAGATCATCCTCAACGTTAAGGGCATCCGCGCTAAGCTTCATGTGGATACACCGAAGACAGTCTACATCAGCATGGATGAGGGCAAGACCGGTGTAGTAACGGCCGGCGATATCGTTCATGATGAAGAAGTAGAGATCATGAATCCGGATCATGTCATCGCGACAATGAACGGTGCAGGACGTCTCTTCATCGAACTGACGATCAGCAAGGGCCGCGGCTATGCGACAGCAGATCAGAACAAGCCTGCGACACAGACGATCGGTGTGATCGCGATCGACTCCATCTTTACTCCGGTAAAGAAGGCGAACTACAGAATCGAGAACACACGTGTCGGTGAGAGAACAGACTTTGACAGCCTTACACTGGAAGTTTGGACAGACGCTACCATTAAGGTAGATGAAGCTCTTTCTTCCGCTGCAGCTATCCTGCGTGAGCACCTTGGCCTGTTCACCGCTCTCACGGATGTGACCAATGGTCCGAGCTTCCGTGATTCCGATGATTCTACAAGCAAGAACTCTACGCACGATATCGTTATCGAAGATCTGGATTTCTCCGTTCGTACCTACAACTGCCTGAAGCGTGCAGGTATCAACACGATCGGTGATCTGGTGGCTAAGTCGGAAGACGAAATGATGAAAGTCCGTAACCTCGGTAAGAAGTCTCTGGAAGAAGTTATCCAGAAGCTCGAGGATATGGATCTGTCTCTCGCAGATGTCGAGGACTAAATAGCGGCTCGCGGGTCAGCTAGGATATTTGAAATATACAGGAGGTATTAACCCATGGCAGGTTACAGAAAATTAGGAAGAGTAAGCGATCAGCGTATCGCAATTTTAAGAAATCTGGCAACATCCCTTGTTGTTTGCCCGGTAAAAGAAGACGGAAAGGCACTTGCTGAGAACAAGAAGCACGTTGTTACAACAGTTGCTCGTGCAAAAGAAGTTAGCAAGATCATGGACAAGCTGATCGCAGATGCCATTCGTGAAAAAGATAACTTCACCACAAAGGAAGTTACTGTTTCCTCTGCGAAGCTGGATGGCAAGGGAATGAAGGTCCTGGTTTCCAAGACTTCCAAGAACGGCAAGAAGTACGATGTAGTAGATCGTGAAGTTTCTAAGAAGACCGTTCAGGTTGACGCTCCTTCTCGTCTCGCAGCTAGAAAGAATGCTGCTTACTGGCTCAGAAAGAGCCACGATGCTGAGGGCAAGGTTGTTGATCCGGTAAACATCCTTTACGATGAGATCGCTCCTTCTCTCGTTAACCACAAGGGTGGTTACACCAAGATCGTAAAGCTCGGAACACGTCGCGGTGACGCTTCTGAGATGGCTCTTCTCACATTCGCTGAGTAAGGCCCAGAGAAAATCTTGATACAAATTAAGGTGACGGATGGGCATATCTCCCTTCCGTCACTTTGTCTATTATCGAAAATCGGAGAATAAGAAGCATGGATCCAAATGCAAGAGACATAGCGGAATATAAGATCACGGTAGAGGCAGAAGATATTCTGTTTTCTTATCCGACCAATTCCGGAAAGAATGTCGTTGCAGTGGATCACGCTTCTTTTTCCATTAAAAAGGGCGAATATGTGGCGATCCTCGGCCGAAACGGTTCCGGAAAGTCCACACTGGCGAAGATGGTCAACCTTCTGGAGACCCCGGATGCCGGAAAGCTCTCCGTATTTGAGATCTCCGCGGATGCTGATGAGAATTTCTGGAAGATCCGTTCCCACTGCGGCATGGTATTCCAGAATCCGGATAACCAGATCGTCGGTACAACGGTGGAAGAAGACGTGGCATTCGGCCCGGAAAATCTTTCGGTCCCGCTCCCGGAACTCGCCCAGCGCGTAGAAAAAGCACTGGGATATGTCGGACTTCTCGAAAAGGCGGATAAGCAGCCGTCTTCTCTGTCCGGCGGACAGAAGCAGAAACTTGCGATCGCAGGCGTTCTGGCCATGGAGCCGCAGCTTCTGATCCTCGATGAGAGTACATCGATGCTCGACCCGAAGGCGAGAGATGAGTTTTTGCACCTGGTCGCCAGAATGCGTCAGGACAAGGGGATCACGGTCCTGCACATCACGCACGACATGCACGAAGCGTATCTTGCGGACAGAGTCATCGTCCTCGAGAAGGGAAAGATCCGCTTACACGGCACACCGCCGGAAGTATTCTCTCAGGTAGACACGATCCGCAGCCTCGGACTTGAACTGCCGAAATGGGCTGAGCTTCTTTACGAGGTGGGAAGGATCTGTGGTGTCAAACCGGAGCAGAGCGATTTTACTTCAGAGAATAATGCGGTGAAGAAGATCAACGAGATCCTGAAGGAAGCAGATGTTTCCAAGATCTCCAGGGAAGAGCTTCCTTCGCACGAAGTGCCGGATCAGGTCGTCCTGCGCGTAAATGATCTCGCCTACAGTTATGAGAAGAAAGAAAAGAATACGATCTCCGGGATCAGTTTTGATGTGAAAAAGGGAGAGATCGTCGCGGTCATCGGCCACAGCGGTTCGGGAAAGACCACGCTGATCTCCCAGCTGAATGGTATCCTGCGTCCTGCGGAAGGAACGGTCGAGATCTGGGATGAAGAGGAAAAGAAGTACATTACCACGGACAAAAACACGGACGTCAAGCGTATCCGCCGCCATGTAGGTCTGCTTTTCCAGTATCCGGAATATCAGCTTTTCGAGGAGACGGTGGAAAAAGATATCCAGTTCGGCCCGAAGAAAATGGGATATGACGAGGAAAAGTGCGAACGATTGATGCGCGAATCCCTGCCGCTTGTAGGGCTTTCTGACGATGTGCTGAAAAGGTCGCCGTTTGAACTTTCCGGCGGACAGAAGCGAAGAGTCGCTTTTGCCGGTATCCTGGCCATGGATCCGGATGTGCTCATCCTCGACGAGCCGGCGGCCGGTCTTGATCCTGCCGGACAAAAGGAGATCTTCGGGTATATCGAGACCCTTCGTTCGAATGGCAAGTCCATCGTTCTGGTCTCCCATGATATGGACGAAGCGGCGAGGATCGCTGACCGTATCCTCGTTCTGAAGAAGGGAAGACAGGAGTTCTTCGGCACGCCGAAGGAACTTTTCGCTGAGCATACGGATTTTGTCGGCATGAGGCTCGATCGGCCCTGCCTGATGCAGACCATGCTCGATCTGAAGAAAGATCATCCGAACGTGGATGCGTGTCTTTTCGATGTGAAAGAGGCGGCGCAGGATCTGGTGTTCGGGTCTGATGGGGAGGTGACTGCCCCATGATGAAAGATGTTTCGATCGGACGTTATGTACAGGGAGATTCCGTCCTGCATAAACTCGATCCGCGCATGAAGGTGATCCTGTTTATCCTTTATATGTGCGCGCTCTTTATGGCAAATACACCAATCGCTATGATTTCTGCTTTTGCCGTGATATTGTTCCTGGCGCTGCTGTCAAAACTCAATCCGATCGAGATCCTGCGGTCTGTCCGGCCGATCGTGTTCATTATGATGTTTATTTTCGTGATCAATATCCTGACGATCCGTTCCGGCGATACGCTATGGAGCTGGGGCATCCTGAAGGTCACGAGCGGTGGCCTCGAAAAGGCTGTTATGCTGGCATTCCGCCTGCTTCTTCTGATACTGGCAACAAGCCTTCTACTTTCGCTGACCACGACGCCGCTGAAACTTGCAGATGCGCTGGAAGCTCTAGGATCCCCGCTCAAGGTCTTTAAGGTGCCGGTCAACGAGATGGCCATGACTATCTCTATCGCACTGCGTTTTATTCCGACGCTTGCCGAGGAGACGGATAAGATCATGAAGGCGCAGTCCAGCCGTGGTGCGGAGTATGATACCGGAAACGTGTTCCAGCGTGCAAAAGGATATGTAACTGTACTCGTCCCGCTGTTCGTCAGTGCTTTTAAAAGAGCGGAGGAACTGGCGGTGGCGATGGATGCCAGATGCTATCAGGGAGGAGTCGGGAAGACCAAGCTTCATCCGCTCCGTCTGAAGGCTTCGGATTATCTGTGGATGCTGGTCCTGACCTGCGTCGCATTTATCCCGCTGGCGGTAGATTTCTTATGGAATTTGAAGTAAAATGATTCGCGTGTGGCGGATTTCAAAAGAATGAGGAGAGTTTTGAAATGGCATATTATGTAGGAATCGATCTGGGCGGCACGAATATCAAGGCCGGCGTTGTATCCGAAAAGGGTGAACTTCTGAATAAGGTCAGCATTAAGACGAATGCGGACCGTGCAATGGAAGAGATCATCACAGACATGGGAAAACTGGCAAAGAAGGCCATCGAAGAGGCCGGCATTTCCGAGTCCGATGTATCTGCGATCGGTATCGGATCACCGGGAACCCCGGACAACAAGGCAGGCACACTGGTCTATGCGACCAATCTTCCTTTCGTGAATGCACCAATGAGAAAGATCATCCGTGAGGTCATCGACCTTCCGGTATATATTGACAATGACGCCAACTGCGCAGCTATGGCGGAGAGCGTTTCCGGTGCGGCGGCAGATGTGGCGGATTCAGTAACGATCACGCTCGGTACAGGTATCGGATGCGGCGTTATCATCAACAACCGTATTTTCTCCGGATTCAACCAGGCAGGTTCTGAATTCGGACATCACGTCATCATGGTCAATGGACAGCAGTGCTCCTGCGGACGCAAGGGCTGCTTCGAGGCATATGGCTCCGCTTCTGCGCTGGCCAGAATGACAGAAGAAGCTGCGCAGGCAAACCCGACTTCCATCCTCGGTAAACTGATCGAGGAAAACGGCGGACAGGCCAATGCAAGAATTGCCTTCGACGGTATGAGAGCCGGCGACGAGGTCTCCGCGAATGTTGTAGATACATATATCGACTACCTTTCCGAAGGTCTGGCCAATGCGATCAACACATTCATGCCGGAAGTTCTTCTGATCGGCGGCGGTGTCTGCAATGAAGGCGATCCGCTGATGATCCCGCTCCGCGAGAAGACCATGAGCAAGCCTTTCTTCGGCCCGGGCGTTAGAAAGACCGAGATCCGTGTGGCCAAGATGGGCAACGATGCCGGTATCGTCGGTGCCGCCATGATGGGTAAGGCCTGCTTCGACGACAAGATCCAGGGTTAAGAAAATGAGTGAGGAAGGCAGAAACCCTGCGGATATCCGCATCGCTTTGCTCACGGAATATGACGGGACCGACTTCGTCGGTTTCCAAAGACAGGATAACGGGCGCTCCGTACAGCAGACACTGGAAGAAGCAGTGGAGAAGGTGTACGGGCGCTTTTGCCGTATTTACGGCTGCAGCCGGACGGACTCCGGCGTCCATGCGAAGGGTCATGTATCCCATGTGGACGTTCCTTTCCCGATCCCGGCTGACAAGATCCCGCTGGCATTACACGCGGTCCTCGATGATGATCTTGTCGTGCTTGCGGCAAAGGAAGTTCCGGAGTCTTTCCACGCGCGATTCAACAGCAAGGGCAAGCGATACTGCTATCGTGTAAGAAACGCGAAGGTGCCGTCTGCCGTGAACAGAAGGACCGAGGCTTTCGTGCCCGGAGCCCTGGATGTGGAAGCGATGAACGACGCGGCCGCTGCTTTTATCGGCACCCATGACTTTTCTGCATTCCGCGCTCAGGGCGGCCCGGACATCACCCCGATCCGCACCATGAAGGATGTATATGTAAGAAGGAACGCTGCGGATCCCGACCTTGTCGAGATCACCGTCATCGGCGAGTCTTTTCTATACAACATGGTAAGGATCATGGCGGGGACGCTTGTCTATGTCGGCCAGGGGAAGATGACCCGAACTGAGATCGAAAAACTTCTGACGGGCGAAGGGGTCCGCAAAGAGGCCGGAAAGACGATGCCGGCAAAGGGACTCACTTTGGAAGAAGTTTTCTACGATGATCTTTCGTGGTAAATAGTTCGCGCAGAACAGGATTCTTGCCAAATCGGGTCTTTTCCCGTACTATCAAGTAAGTGATCCATATAACTTAGATCCAAGACAACTATTGAAGGAGATATGACAATGGCAAATCCAATTGTAACTATTGAGATGGAAAACGGCGGCATCATGAAGCTGGAACTTTATCCGGACGTGGCCCCGATCAGTGTACAGAATTTCGTAGATCTTATCGAGAAAGGCTTCTATGACGGACTTATCTTCCACCGCGTCATTTCCGGATTCATGATCCAGGGCGGTGACCCGACTGGTACAGGCATGGGTGGCCCGGGCCATCACATCAAGGGCGAGTTCAGAGCGAACGGCGTTCCGAACGACCTGTCCCACGAGCGTGGAGTCCTTTCCATGGCCAGAGCCGGTGACCCGAACTCCGCAGGATCCCAGTTCTTCATCATGCACGAAGACGGCCCGTTCCTCGATGGCAACTATGCGGCATTCGGTAGAATCATCGAAGGTATCGAAGTGGTGGACGAGATCGCTTCCACACCGACGGACAGAGCAGACAGACCGCTGAAGGAACAGCGCATGAAGAAAGTGACTGTCGTTAAGTAATATTCGTTTGTTTTATTGAAGAATAGAAGACCTTCCTTGTACAGTCTCCGGAGAATGCTTCGGCGGAGGTGCGGGAAGGTTTTTTTCGTTCGGAAAAGACTGGCGAAGAGGCGGGGAAACTTGTGAGATTTCGGATAAGATTCTCTAGACTCATGGGGAGTCCGGGGAAGCTCGAAAACCCATGCCCTAGAAAAGTGATGGTTTTCATGGGAAATTATGGAAAACAAAAATGCCCATGCCAAAAATAGGGAAGATTTTCATGGGAAATCATAGAAAACAGATTTTCCCATGATCAAAACAGGCCGATTTTCTGTTTTCGGGCATGGGGAAAATGAAGCGATAAAGAATCCCCATGACTAGAACGGCATGGGGATTTTACGATCCTTTGCTTTCCCATGAAAACAGTTGAAAAATCCAACATGGGAAATCCACGATCCTTTGCTTTCCCATGAAATCGCTTGAAGAATCAGTCAAGGGAAAATGCAAACTGTAAAACAACCCATGATAATAGTAAAAATCGGTCATGGGAAAAAGGAATCCCTCACGTACCCCATGAAGTCTCCCCTTAGCGAACATGAAAAAAGTTTTCGAAGTGCCTTAGCAGGACGATTGTCCGAGGATCAGCACAAGAAAACTTCTTTAATGCCAAATATGAACCGAAGTAATGAATTACTCTTCTTCTTTATTTTCTTTCTTACTCTCGCTGTCTTCCGAGATCACATAGAGCGGTCTGTGCTTGACTTCGATGTATGTCTTCGCCAGATACTCGCCGATGATACCGAGCGCCATGAGGACCATGCCGCCGAGGAAGAGCATGAAGGAGAGGAGGGAAGGATAGCCAGGTACATCATCCCAGATACGGAGCATGATCGCATGGACGAAGTAGTAGACCAGGTAGCCGAACGACAGGCAGGAGATGAAGAATCCTACGAGGGTGGCGATGCGCAGAGGCGCGGTGGTGAAGGAGACGATACCTTCGATGGCGTAGAGAAAAAGGGACCAGAAGGACCATTTTGTCTCGCCGGCGATACGCTCGACATTTTCGAACTCCAGCCATTTTGTGCGGAACCCGACCCAGGCGAAGATACCTTTGCTGAAGCGCTGGCGCTCGGAAAGGGAGAGGATCGCATCCACGACCGGACGGGTCATGACGCGGAAGTCTCTGGCGCCGTCGACGATCTCGACATCGGTAAACCTGTTGATCAGACGGTAGAAGCGGCGGGCGAAGAAACTGCGGATCGGCGGTTCGCCTTTTCTGGAGACGCGGCGGGTAGCGACGATGTCACACTCTCCGGCTTCGAGGGTTTCAAACATCTCAGGAAGGAGCGACGGCGGATCCTGCATGTCCGCATCCAGAAGACCGATCCAGTCGCCTTTGGCGGCGAAAAGACCGGCATACATAGCAGCTTCTTTACCGAAATTGCGGGAAAAGGAGATGTAGCGGACGCGCTTGTCCTTAGCGGCCATATCCTTTAAAACCTGAAGGGTCTTGTCCTTGCTGCCGTCATTTACGAAGATCAGCTCATAGCTGTACTTCGGACATTCGTCCATAACTTTGCAGAGCGCCTCGTAAAGAAACGGGAGCGCTTCTTCTTCGTTGTAACACGGGACCATCAGACTGACCAGCATGTTCGCACCTCAAAAAAATCAAATTCTATGCATACAGTATACTACATTCCCCATATAATAAGATATGTCCATTCGTTAACCTTTTGGAAACACGACATTTTTGTGATACGATGCTAATGACAAATTATTTATAGGAGTTTTCTCATGATCGAAAAGAACACGCTGGATACACCGAAACGCGGAAGGAAAAAGATGGATCTGCGTCCGCTGATCGCGTTTGTTTTCGTTTTCGTTTCTCTGATCGCGATCTTCTTTTCGACCGGAGTATCGCCATTTGGTGCACGAAGCGTCCTGGTGTCGGATTTATCCGCACAGTATGCGCCGTATCTGGTGACGATGAGAAACAAGATCTTCTCGGCAACGTCGCTCGGATATTCTTTCGAGATCGGCATGGGCAAAAACCTTCTGGGTATCCTCGCTTATTATGCGGCCAGCCCGCTGAACCTGCTGACACTTCTGTTCCCGGCGTCGAAGATCTCGGATGCGATCGTCCTGCTCATTATGCTGAAACTGTCCTTTTCCGGCGCTTTCATGACGTGGCTCCTCGACTGCAAGTTCAAGTCGGAGACGAAGATGAGCATCCTTTTCGGCATGATCTATGCGCTCTGCTCCTTCTCGATGTCCTTCATCTTCAACTTCATCTGGCTGGACGGATTTGCGCTTCTGCCGCTTCTTATCCTCTGTGTCGAAAAGATCCTGGAGAATACGAAAAATGCGTGGAAGCTCTTCCCGGTGCTGATCTTCCTGTTCATTTCCAATTACTATATCGCTTATATGGTCGGCATTTTCTCCTTCTTCTATCTGCTCGGACGGATCGAATATATAAAGAACGTCAGTAAGGAAGAGGGGCGTCCGTCGGCGGGGAAGACCGTAGGAGTTTTCCTTCTGGTCGCCATCTGCGCGGCGATGGTGTGTGCATTTCTTCTTGTCCCGGCGGGTCTGGACACGATCCGCAACGGAGACAATTCCTCCCAGTTTAATATGACGATGGATCCGGGTTTTTCGGCAGTGAAACTCATATCCCAGCTTTTCCTCGGAAAGCTCACGGATATCACGACGAATCTGCCGTTCATCTACTCGAGTCTTCTTGTACTGATCCTTCTTCTGCTTTTCTTCCGGAATCCGAAGATCGGAAAAGCCCTGAAGATACGTGCAGGGGCCGCACTTTTCTGTGGCGCGTTCTCCTTCCTTATGCCGGTCATCAATCAGGCCTGGCATCTTTTCAACGATCCGAACTGGTTTTTGTACCGCTATTCTTTTCTCTTCATCTTCGGTACGATCCTCATCGCCTTTTATTCCTTCCTGCATTTGAAAGATCTGAGGAATAAGGACTTCCTGATCACCTCGGGGCTTCTTTTCCTGCTGCTTCTGATCGCGGAGCACTTCGGCGGTGCAGGCGAAGGTGAATCGATGTTTTTCCAGAATCTTCTGGTCATGCTGCTCCTGACGATCTGCCTTTTCGGGATGACGAAGGAGAAATGGCCGGAGTCGCTTTCGAACATTAAAAGATGGGGAAGCGGCATCCTCGTACCTATCGTAGTGGTCGAGATCGTGTTCCTCGCCCCGAAGGTCACAGTGGGAGCGATCTTTAACGATACGCAGGAGGCGGAGTCTTTTTCCGCAGAGGTAAGCGAACTTAAAAAACTTGCGTCGGAGATCGGGCTGGACGGGAATTACCGTCTCGAACAGGACGGGATATTGTCTTTAAACATCGACTCCCTGAGCCTTTCCTCATATACAGATACCAAAGGCATCGGCGCGTTCTGCTCCATGTCGAACAAGACCCAGCAGCGTTTCTTAAAACAGCTCGGATACTGCACGAATTTCAACTATACCTCTGCAGAGCATAGAAACGTGATCCTGCCGGCGGACTCGCTCCTCGGGATCCGCTACGTCATCTCCGGGAAAAGTGAGATCAGCGGACTAAAGTATATGGGAAGCTGCGGACGATATTCGATATTTGAAAACCCCTATGCTCTCCAGATGGCCTTCCTGGCTGAGCCCGACGCACCGGATTTTGACGGCTACGCACTGGAAAAAGCGGGGAAGGGGAAGGACTATTTTACCTTCCAGGAGAAATGGCTGAGTTCTCTTTCCGGCATCGATGCCGACGACGTCTTTTCGACCACACCGGTCGAGTGGGAGTTCCAGAACGCCGAGAAATACACGGGCGGGACCGACGATCTGATCCTCGAATACGACGAGGAAAGAGACGGCCTCGATCTGGAAAATGTAGAATCGGGCATGAAAGAAGTGGACCTGTACCTGCGGACAAACGCGAAGTCCCCGATCATCCTGCGCGGGACTATTACGCTCGAAAAGGATTCTCCGGTCTATCTTTCCATTCCGTTCCTCATGCACAGCGCCCCACTGACCGTTTACTGCAACGGCAAGCGCATCTATTCGGAAGAGTCCACCTCCTACTACTCGGTCATCCTTGATACCGGGGTCCATAAGGCGGGCGAAACGATCACGATCGAGGTCCGCTGCGATGACGACATGTTCGCCTCTTTTACACCGCTTGTGGCGGTGCTGGATACGGACGCGCTGAAAAAACAGACGGAGAGCCTCAAGACCGGTATCTCCGGGCTTTCGGTCTCTGATGGAAAAGTCACGTTCACGGCCTCTTCGGACAGTGCCCGCACGCTGATCGCGACGATCCCTTATGAAGAGGGCTGGAAGGCGTATGTGGACGGAAAAGCGGTGGAGATCTCTTCCTATCAGGACGCATTCCTGTGCCTGCCTTTGGAAGCGGGAAGTCATGAGGTGGAGCTGAAGTTTACTCCCCCCGGGATGTCGATTGGTGTTATAATCAGTGCGACAGGTGTGATCTTTAGCATCGGCGTGGTTCTTTTCACGCGGAAGAATAAGAAGGAAACCGACCTGAAAGAGGGAGAAAAGGTATGATCGAGAAGACTTCACTTGAAAAGAAACGCAAAAGTACGATCGACCTGCGCCCGCTTTATACGTTTTTCCTGACTCTTCTGGCGATGGTCTCTGTGTTTTCCATCAACCAGATCATCCCGTTCGGCGCGAGAAATGTCCTGACTTCTGACCTCGGGGCCCAGTACGGACCTTATCTGATCGGCCTCAGGCAGGCGCTCACCAGCGGGGAGTCTCTGCTTTATAACCGGAGCCTGGGACTTGGCGGCAATACCCTCGGTGTATTTGCCTACTACCTCTCAAGCCCGTTGAACTTTCTCGTTTTCCTGTTCCCGAGCAAGAACCTTCAGGAGCTGATCACTGTGCTGATCATGCTGAAACTGTCCTTTGCAGGCGCTTTCATGACATGGCTCCTCGACTATAAATTCAGATCCAAAGATAAGATGACGATCCTTTTCGGCATGATGTATCCGCTCTGCGCTTTCGCCATCGTATACATGTTCAATATCATGTGGCTCGACGGATTCCTGCTTCTGCCGCTTCTGATCCTTTTTACCGAGAAGTTTGTGGAGAACAGAAAGGCATGGCCGGGTCTTACTCTGATCCTGTTTGTGCTTTTCCTGTCCGGCTACTACATGGCGTACATGGTCGGTATTTTCTCCTTCATTTATCTTCTGAGCCACATGGGCTACCGCGGAGATTTTTCGAAAGAGAAGCAGAAAGAGGGCGGCAAGAACGTCGGCTTCTTCATCCTGTCCGCGGTGACGGCGGCGCTCATGAGCGCATGCGTCCTTCTGCCGGCGGGCCTAAATACGCTCGGCAATCCGGACTTCACCATAAACGACGGCGGACTCAGTATGAACCCGGAATTCAGTCTGGTCGCTTTTCTTGACCAGCTGGTGGAAAAGAGGGTCGGAGATCTTTCGAATAATCTTCCGATCATTTTCTGCGGGATCCCGGCATTATTTCTCTGCATCCTTTTCTTCCTGAATCCGAAGATCAAAAAGAACCTTAAGATCGCTATTGCTGTGGCATTCGGCTGCGGGATCTTCTGTTTCCATTTCCCGCTTCTTAACCGCGCATGGCATCTCTTCGACGAACCGAACTGGTTTAATTTCCGTAACTCCTACCTGTTCTCCTTCGTCATGATCCTCGTGGCCTTCTATTCGTACCTTCACATGGAGGGCGCATCCAAGAAGAATTTCTTTACGGCGCTGGGCATCGTCTGCGGCATTGCGGTGATCTCCCAAAGCTTCGGGAATATGGCGAAAGAAGACAATTCCTTCTTCGCCACGATCCTTTTTGCCGTGCTGGTCTGCCTCCTGCTTTACGGGAAGATCCTGCCGAAGTGGCCGGATGTGATCTACAACATCAAGCGGCTGGGAACGGTATTCCTCGTATGCGTCATCGTCATCGAAGTGGTCCTTTTCAATCCGAGATGCTATATGCCGGATGTTTTTGCGGGCTTTGAAGATGCGCCGGAGTTTGCCGTCATGATCGAAGAACTCGGGGAACTGTCCGACAAGATCGAGGATCAGGACTGGTTCCGCACGGAGATCCATAAGCCGTGGCACTATCTGGTAGATGCCAACAACCTGCCTTTTTACACAGGAAGAGAAAGCATCTCCATCTTCGCGTCCATGGCGAATAAACAGACGAACCATTTCCTCAAGCAGCTGGGATATAACTCTAATTACAACTACTTCTGCCTGCTGCACATGAACTCGATCCTGCCGGCGGACTCGATCCTCGGCGTGCGCTATTACATCACGACGGATCACAGTGTCAAGGAACTTTCGTATAAGACGGCGGTTTCGGAGTACTATCTCTACGAGAATCCGTATGCCATGCCGGCTGCTATGCTGGCGAAGAAGGATTCCCTCAGTTTCGACGGCTTTGCTCTAGAAAAAGACGAGGTGAAGAAGGACTACTTTACGTTCCAGGAAAACTGGATCTCTTCGCTTTCCGGTGTTCCGGCCGACGATATCTACGACACATTCACTTCGGAGTGGGAAGTCATTAACGGACAGAAGACAGATATCCCGCCGGAGGGAAATATCACGAGAGGCGACAGACTCGATAATTCACTTTCGCAGGAGACGAAGAACAAGGAAGCGAAAAACCTGATCTTCTACCTGAGAAATAACGATAAGGCCCCGATGGTCCTGAGGACGACGTTCACCGCGCAGAAGAAGGGTGCGATCTACTTCTGTGTTCCATACCTCTACCTGCAGAGTGTCACCGACCTTTATGTCAACGGAATACAGATCGCGGAAACGGATTCCAACTCCTACTACAGCCAGATCTACGATCTCGGCTACTTCAATGAGGGGGATGATGTGAAGGTCGAACTTCGCGTCAAAGAAGACGTGTACGGATCTTTTCCGCCGATATTCGCATATCTTGATCCGACGGCGATCGCCCCGCACAAGGAAGCTCTTTCGGAGGGTGTGAAGAATGTGGTCGTGAAGAACGGACACTATGAGATCGATGTGGAAGCTTCCGAAGACAAGCTCCTGCTGATTACGGCGCCTTATGAAAAGGGCTGGAAGGCATATGTTGATGGAAAAGAAACAGAGATCTGTGCATATCAGGATGCTCTCCTTGCAGTGGAACTGGGTGCCGGATCTCATCATGTGGAACTTCGTTTCACGCCTCCGGGCTGGAATGCGGGACTTGCGGCAAGCGGCCTCGGCCTTGTGATCTTCGCCGCGGTAACCGTCATGCTGCTTCGGAAAAAGACGAAAACAACTGAGAAAACAGAAGTGATTGATTCAAATGAGAATGAGGAAAGGGAGGAATGATCATGAACATTGAAGAACTTTACAAATTATGGAGTGAGGATCCGTATTTTGATGAGCAGACCCGAAAGGAGCTGCTGGCGATCCGTGATGACAAGAAGGAGATCGAGGAGAGATTCTTCAGAGATCTCGAGTTTGGAACTGCCGGACTTCGCGGTATCCTGGGTGCCGGAACGAACCGTATGAATATGTATATCGTATCTCGAGCCTCTGCCGGACTTGGAAAATATATCGTAAGCGAAGGCGAGGAGGCCATGAAGCGCGGTGTCGTTATCTCCTACGATTCCCGTCACTTCTCTCCGGAATTTGCGGAGATCACCGCAAGAACTCTGACCGCCATGGGCATCCGCGTATATCTTTCGGATGAGCTCCGTCCGGTACCGATGCTCTCTTACTCGGTACGCTACCATAAGGCTTTTGCCGGGGTCATGATCACCGCGAGCCACAACCCGGCCAAGTATAACGGCTACAAGGTATATGGCGAGGACGGCGGACAGGTACCGCCGGAGGCCGCATCGAAGATCCTCTCCTTCATCGAAGGTATCGAGGATATCCGCACAGTAAAAGCGGACAGTCTCGAGGAGGCAAAAGCCAAGGGCCTTCTGACCTACTGGGGCGAAGAAGTCGATATCGCCTACACCGATATGCTCGACAAGCTGGTCATCGACCGTCAGGCGATCCTCAACCAGAAGGATATGTCCATCGTCTATACACCGCTTCACGGTTCCGGAAATAAGCCGGTACGCCGCATCCTCGAAAAGATCGGTCTGAAGAATGTCCATATCGTAAAAGAACAGGAGCTTCCGGACGGCAGCTTCCCGACAGTTGAAGTGCCGAACCCGGAAAACCCGGCGGCCCTTTCTATGGCGATCGACCTGGCCAAGAAAGTGGATGCGGATCTCGTTATCGGCACCGACCCGGACAGCGACCGTATCGGTATCGCCGTCAGAACGACTGTTGACGGAAATGAGACCTATGTTCCGTTCTCCGGAAACCAGGTCGGACTTATGCTCCTCGACTATATCCTCGACTCGAAAAAGAGTGCGGGCACACTTCCGGAGGGTTCTTTTGCCGTGACGACTATCGTTTCCAGCAAACTTGCCGGTGCGATCTGCAAATACTATGGCGTGGAGCTGCAGGAAGTCCTTACCGGATTCAAGTTCATCGGAGAGCGCATCAAGCTCGACGATGAGTTCGGCAGCAAGCACTTCCAGTTCGGTTTCGAAGAGAGCTACGGCTATCTTTCCGGTCTCGACGTCCGCGATAAGGACGCGGTCGTTGCCGCGATGCTCATCGCCGGCATGTATGCCCAGTCCAGAGAGCGCGGCCAGTCCCTGACCGACCGTCTCGAGAGCATCTACGAGCGCTTCGGATACGGATTTGAAGAGACGGTTTCGATCACACTCGAAGGTAAAGAAGGTATCGAGAAGATCGCCGGTGCGATGGTCTCCCTTCGTGAGGATCTTGAAAACTGCAAGAATATTGAGGACGCAAAGAGACTTCTCAGCGGAGCTCCTGTCGTAGCCGTCCGCGACTATCAGAAGTCGAAGAGATATGTGTTTACAGAATCCGGCATCGAAGTGGAGCCGATCGATCTTCCGGTCTCCAATGTTCTTCTTTATGAACTCGGCGGTGATAAGGGACTCGACTGGGCCTGTGCACGTCCGTCCGGTACCGAGCCGAAGCTGAAGATCTACTTCGGAATTTACGGCAACACCCGCCAGGGATCGTCTGATAAACTGGCCGAAACCAAGGAGAAAGTTACTTCGAGCGTCAAAGCAAAGCTCTGAGATCTCCCCGGAAACTGAAATAAAACTGTAAGAATGCGGCGTCTGTAAGCTTATGCTAACCGATGCCGCATTTTGTCAAATGCGAAGAAAAACATAGAATTTCCACCTAAATCGGTTTAATTGTGGCAGAAATGTGGCAAACTTCTTAATTTTCCACAGAATTGTCACTTTTCAAAGCCTTGAAAGTCTTTTTTTCGTTTTCGTTTGATGTTATTCTCGGGGTGAATTCCAGTAGGAGGAGTATGCGAAATGACGGCAAACGAGTGTCTGATCAAATTTAATTCGATCAAAGAGTGCCTTTCCGATGTACTGTGGATGTATTTTGAGATCCAGTCCGCGGACAACGAACAGGTCGTCCTTGTCGGCAGACCGGACGAGTTCGCAGATCCGGTCCTGGAGATCGTATTCATGCAGCCGTTCATGATTTCCTGCCCGATGAGATTTACATATGAGGGTGGGGACTTTATCGGTCTGGCTCCGCAGGAAGAATTCTACCAGATGAACGAGAGATACCACATCGGTCAGGGATATCACATCTTCAAGATCAAGGTGGAAAACAGAAGATTCTTCATCATCGCAAGATCGATGCACGTATCGATCCGCTGAGGAAGTACCTGCTACAACTGAAAATGCTTAGAGAAGATGGCGGATCGCGTAAGCGACTCCGTCATCTTTGCAGTTACGGGTCACGATAGAGGCATATTTCTTCGTCTCCTCCGAGGCGTTTCCCATGGCGACTCCGACGGCGCCGCAGGTGAACATGCTGATGTCGTTTTCATTGTCGCCGAAGCAGTACACGGAAGAAAGCGGAACCTGAAGATACTCCGCCAGTGCGACCACGGCATTCCCCTTGGTGGATCCCTTCGCCATGATATCAATGACATGAGGCATCGAAGAGGTCACTTCCAGATCTTTTTCAGAAGAAAGAGACTTCGTAAGATCCGAAGTCGGGAAGTACACGAGGACCTTCGTCAGCGCCTTCGGGACAGAGGAAAGGTCCTTTTCGTTCAGAGGAATAAGGGGCGCCCGGATCCCGGGACGGACCGATTCGTTATAGTTCAGGAAAAAATCCATATGCGTGCTTCCCGGACGGTAGAAGATACCGTCACCGCCGTAGGCGACAAAATCGAAGCCCTCGGAGATCAGGCGGTGCATCAGGGAAGAAGCCGAACGGTCGGAAAAACAGGATTCGTAGACCGGCGTTTCGCGCTGATAATCATAGACCTGCGCGCCGTTGCTGGTGATGACCGGAAGGGCAAGGCCTAAATCCTCGACGAATTTTCTAACGACGTGAAAAGATCTCCCCGTTGCGATGGAAAAGCCGGTATGGCTGCCTAAAGAGGCGATGACCTCCATGGTCGCATCCGAGATCTTCCCGCCCGGAGGAAGAAGAGTGTTATCGATATCGCAGACGATCAGTCTTTCCAAAAGTGAAAAGCTCCTTTTCATGACGTTCCGGAATGTTCCTTCCGTGCTAATAGTAACACGAATCGGGCAATATTTGAAAGAAACGCAAAATGTCAAAAGAAACGCGCCGATTACACAAAAAACCGAAAGCGAATGTTACATATTTTGTAAGGTAAAAATCCTTGATTTTCTCTTGATAGAGTTGTCTGGATATAGTAATATTTTACAGGGTGCATAAGTATATAAATAATTCGGGAAGAGGCGTCAGTGACATGAAGAAAAACGCGGCGAAGAGAAGACAAAAGAAAATCACTACGGCGATACTTGGAGTTGTTTCAGGTGTGCTCGTTCTTGGTGCTATCGGCACCGTGCTCTACATGACCGTTCTGAAGGACGTATTCGGTGGTCCGAAAGAGACCAAGATCGTCGTTACAGATATCAACGGCAGTGAAGTTTCTTATACTCCGGAAGAGTTGACTCTCGAGATCGACACCCCCGGTTTCTACCAGGGCATCAAGATCGACGGTGTTGACGTTGGCGGAAAAAGCAAGGAAGAGGTCAAGAAACTTTTCGCTGACAATAACAAGAAGAGCGCTTCCGATCTCCTGGACATTAAATTCGATATCGACGGTGACCTGATCCAGATGGGTACAGATGGTCTTACCGTGACAAGCGATATCGACGAGATCATCGAAAAAGCATATAACTACGGCCGTACAAGTACACTGTCCGGCAGTGAAGGTCTTAAGGACCGCTATAACACCATCAACGCGCTGAAGACGAAGCCGGTCGAGTTTGCTTCCGCATACACGATCGACACAGATGCAGTCGAGACACTGGTGCACAATTCTCTGGATTCCTACCAGAAGGATGTCGTGGAAGCACACGCCACCGGTTTTGACAAAGAGGCGCTGGAATTCATCATCGAAGATTCCCAGGAAGGTTTCAACGTAGATTTTGACAAGGCGATCGCCGATGTTAAGAGTGCCATTGCCGGTTCGGAATACGAAGTCGTTGTTCCGGTAGCCACTGAGGTCATTGAGCCGGAGACTTCCGGAGAATTCCTCAAAGAGTACCTCTGCAAGGTCTCTTCCACAACTTCTTCAACAACATCGAACTCCAACCGTAACACCAACATCCGTCTGGTCTGCGAGAAGATCGACGGTCTGGTGCTCCAGCCTGGTGAAAGCTTCAACTTCAACGACTATGTTGGACAGAGAACTGCAGCCAAGGGCTATAAAGAAGCGAACGGAATCGTTGGCGGCGTGTATAAGCTCGAGCTCGGCGGCGGTATCTGTCAGGCAAACACCATGCTCTACCACAGCGTCGTTAAGGCAGACCTGCAGGTAGATGAGCGTCATCCGCACACTATCCCGAGCAGCTACGTTCCGAAGGGAACTGACGCGACCGTTACATGGCAGAGCCCGAACTTCCAGTTCACCAATGACTCTGAATACCCGATTGCGATCCATGCTTATTATGCTGACCAGAGCGTAACCGTTCAGATCTACGGCCGTCCGCTTCCGGATGGACAGAGGATCGAACTGATCGGTGAAGTCTTAAGTTCTTCCGAGCCGACCAGAACTGTCTATATCGCAGACTCTTCAATGGCAGTCGGCACCAGAGAGACAGCTCGTTCCGCACACACCGGCTACACCTGCACATCCTGGAAGGTCTACTACGATAAGGATGGCAACGAGGTCAAACGTGTTGAGTACTTAAAGAGCTCTTACCCGATGAATAATGCGGAGGTCCGCGTAGGTACACGTGGTCCGGACGGCAAGATCTACAACATGGATCCTGCAACCGGTAAGGTCGATATGCCGGATGATGTACAGCCGACAGGCGATACCGGTACCAGCTCCGAGACGGAGAACACGGGCGAGACCCAGGGACCGACCGAGACAAAGGCACCATCCGAGACAAAGGAACCGACGGAGACTAAGGAGCCTTCCGAGACCAAGGAAACAAAGGCGACAGAAGAGACAAAGGCAACCGAGGGCACCAAGGCGACAGAGGATACGAAGCCGCCGGAGGAAACGACACCTAAAGAAACGACACCTAAGGAAACGACACCACCGCCGGAGTCCAAGGAGCCTGAGGCGCCAAACGAAGGTTAAAGATAATTCAGGGCACAAGTCTTAACTTGAGGGTTGTGCCCTTTTTATGAAAAGGAGAAAAAGACTATGAGCACAAACTACAAAGGCCCGATCGTACTGATCATCATGGACGGTGTGGGAATCAAGGAGATCGAAACAGGTAACGCCGTAACAGGCGCGAAGAAGCCGATCCTGGACAACTGCATGAAGAACTATCCGATGCAGAAGCTGAAGGCACACGGTACTGCCGTCGGTCTTCCGTCTGACGGAGATATGGGTAACTCCGAGGTAGGCCACAACGCGATCGGCGCAGGCCAGGTATACAGCCAGGGTGCAAAACTCGTTTCCGAGTCTTTGGCCAGCAAGAGCATGTACCAGAGTGAAGTATGGCAGTCCCTCGTAGCAGATGCGAAGAAGGGCGGCACGATGCATTTCATCGGTCTTCTCTCCGATGGTAACGTACACTCTCATATCGATCACCTTCTCGCTATGCTTGATGAAGCAAAGGAAGAGGGCGTAGAGAAGGTCCGCATCCACATCCTTCTTGACGGCCGTGATGTTGGTGAGACATCTGCTCTTCAGTATGTTGACCAGCTCGAGGCGAAGCTTTCCGAGCTTTCCGATGCGACACACGATTACCGTATCGCTTCCGGCGGCGGACGTATGGTCATCACGATGGACCGTTACGGCGCAAACTGGGGCATGGTAGAAGCCGGCTGGAAGACGCACGTACTTGGTGAGGGCAGACAGTTTTCTACAGCAAAAGAAGCGATCGAGACATTCCGTTCCGAGATCCCGAACGTTATCGACCAGGATCTTCCGGCATTCGTTATCGCTGAAAACGGTGCTCCGGTGGGAACCATCGAAGACGGCGACAGCGTGATCCTCTACAACTTCCGTGGTGACCGTGCTCAGGAACTGACAGTAGCATTTGAGAGCGGCGCAGATTTTGATAAGTTCGACCGCGTTCGTGTTCCGAACGTAAACTATGCCGGTATGCTCGAGTACGACGGCGACCTTCACATCCCGAAGAAGTTCCTCGTTTCTCCGCCGGTCATCAGAAACACCCTCGGCGAGCTCCTCGCAAACAAGGGCATCGCTCAGCTGGCGATCTCCGAAACGCAGAAGTACGGTCACGTGACTTACTTCTTCAACGGTAACAGATCCAGTAAGTTCAACGATGATCTCGAAGAGTACATCGAGATCCCGTCCGATATCGTTCCTTTCGAGCAGCGTCCGTGGATGAAGTCCGCAGAGATCACCGACAAGCTCGTTGAACTCATTTCTGAAAACAAGTACCCGTTCATGAGAGTAAACTTCCCGAACGGCGACATGGTCGGTCACACAGGCGTTTTCGAGTCTGCTGTCATCGGTGTTGAATCCGTAGATATCGCTCTGAAGAGAATCCTTCCGGCCATCGACGCAGTTGGCGGTATGGCGATCATCACAGCTGACCACGGTAATGCAGAGGAAATGTTCGAGCTTGCCAAGGACGGTTCTCCGAAGGCAGACAAGGACGGCCGTATCAAGGCAAAGACTTCCCACACACTCAATCCTGTACCGTGCATCTTCTATGACAACACGGAGAACAAGGATAAGTACGAAGTCGTTAATTCCGATTCCTATGGTCTTGCAAACATCGCAGCAACCATCGCAGATCTTCTCGGTGTAGAGAAGCCGGATTGCTGGGAGTCTTCCATGATAAAGATGAAGTAATTCATCCGATAAAACCAAAGCAGATCATCAGCGCCTCTTTGGCGGACAGCCTTTTCGAAGACGGACCCCGGAGGCGCTGTTTTTATATTTTTACAAAACGTAAAACTTATTTGATGAAGTGTGATATACTAATTCCATCAATCTGTCAGGAGAAAATAGTTATGAAGAATGCTTTTACGACCAAACACCGCATTTTGTCCTTTTTACTGATAAGCGCAATGGCTTTGAGCGTGACATCCTGCGGAAAGAAAGAGAAGGAAGAAGTGACCTCAGACACAGGAAGTATCTGGGGAGACAATAACGATACGAATGATGAGGACAGCCTCTGGGGAGAGCCGAGTCAGAATCCGACAAAGGACGATGACAGTCTCTGGGGAGAGCCGAGCTCAAATCCATCAAAGAATGAGGACAGCCTCTGGGGTGACCCGACAGAGAATCCTACACAGGCTGAAGAGGAAGAGGATGAGGATGAGGAAGAGACATACGACCCGTCAGACTACAACGAAGAAGGGGAATTAACGGTAAACGGCGGCGGATTAGATGCCATGGATGATGTAGATCCTGGTGATAATGATGACGACGTTAATGATAAGTGGGCAGCGCCGAAGCTGGATCACTACGCAGATGAGAAATCCCTTTATGTCGAAGACGGAGTGCTCTATATAGATGATTATCTCCTAGGACTGGAAATGGACGAGGTGGATACATACTTTGGCGGAGTCGGTTTTGGCGGATATATGAGATATGAAGGACATGAAAACTACGACTACTACGTCAGCCTGAACTACAAGGGGAATGATTATACGTTATTCTTCCTTCACAGTGTTCTTCGGGCCATCTTCTACGAAGTCGAAGTAAGTGACCGCTATGACCTGGGTGAAAAGAGAATAGCTGCATATAAAGCCATGTCCGGCGGAAACTACACAGTCCACAAGGATCCGATCACCGAGAATGCTATGGACGAAGGTGTGAATGGATACGGTTTCTGTTATACGGTCGGGAAAGGATATGTGGACCTGTACTTAAATATGCATGACGATGATGATAAGTATTATGTCGCCATAAAGTATTCGTTAAAGTAAAGAAGATGCTCCGTGCAGGAGCTTTTCTCCGAATCAAATGAAGTGAAGAAGGGTGCCTCCAGGCGGTATGAAATCGCCTGCGGCACTTTCTTTTCGAAAAGATATAAATACGTGAAAAAATATATTGAATGTCAAAGCATATCAGCGTATTATTCTAAAAAGAAGGAAAAGGTAAAAAGAGGCTGATGAAAGATGAAGAAGAATATTGCGAATCGCGGAGGAAGGTCCGCTAAAAAGCACGCAATAAGAAAGACATCGGGCGTAAAAAGAAAGAATACACGTAAAAAGTGCCATATTTCCACGAAGATCACCGCGATCGTTACCGCGGTGCTTGTGTTCGTGCTGACACTTACGATCCTTTATACACAGGTCTTTAAATCGGAAGTGGATCACTTTTTCGCCAAGAAATATACCGTAACGGATGTTAATGGAGAGAAAAAGAAGTATACGGCGGACGAGCTGGAAGAACTGGTGACCAGCGACCGTTTCTATCAGGGGATAAGGATCGACGGTGTGGATGTTTCCGGTAAAACTATGGATGAGGCAAAATCCATGTTCTCGGAGATCCGCGAGGCGCAGCTGGATGAATTAGTCGACATCCGTTTTGAGGTCGGAGACGATGAAGTGCGTCTTAAGACCGATGGAATGTCTCTTTCTTCCAATATTGATGATGTCCTGACCGAGGCCTTTTACTATGCAAAATCAAGCACACTGGACGGCGCGGAAGGCCTGATCGACCGCTATGATAAAATTACGGCTCTTCAGAAGACTCCGATGGATTTTAATTCCGTATTTACGATCGGCGATGACAATGTAAGTCTCCTGACGCATGAAGCGCTGGACGGATATAATATCGCGCCGGTGGAAGCCAAGGCGACAAGCTTTGATGTTGCCGAGCTGAAGTTTGTGATCGAAGAATCCAAGCGCGGACAGTCGGTGGATATCGATGAGGCGATCGCAAATGTAAAGGCCTCCTTTGCCGAAAAGAATTATAAGACAGTTATTCCTGTGGAACTGAAAGTGGTGGAGCCGCAGACAACAGCGGAATCCCTGCGCTCGAAACTCGGACGTGTTTCTTCCAACAGTTCCAAGACAAAAGATAAGCCGAACCGTAACACCAATATCTATCTGGTATGCAAAGCGATCAACGGTCTTGTCCTGCAGCCCGGCGAGCAGTTCGATTTCAATGGCGTCGTCGGTCAGAGAACGCCGGAGAAAGGCTATAAGGAAGCGCCGGGCATCCTGGACGGTGCATCCAATCTGGAGTACGGCGGCGGTATCTGTCAGGCAAATACCATGCTTTATCACAGTGTCATGGAGGCGGATCTTCAGGTCGACGAGAGAGTCGCGCACTCCTGGCCGAGTGACTATGTTGACATTGGTACAGATGCGACAGTCTCCTGGCAGTATCCGAACTTTAAGTTCACCAACAACACAGACTATCCGATAGCGATCCATGCCTATTACGGCGATCTCTGGGTCACGGTAGAGATCTTCGGGCGTCTGCTCCCGGACGGACAGACGATCAAGTTCTTCGGCGATCCGGAACTTCTGATCAACGAAGAGCCGACGCATACAGAATATGTAGCCGATCCGACACTTGCGGTAGGTGAGGTCGTCAAAGAAAGAGCTGCGCATAACCATATACTCGCGAAGGCGTATAAAGTTACCTATGATGCCGGCGGGAACGAGATCGCTCGAAAAGAGATCATGACCGAGTACCGCTTGATCGAAGCCAAGTACCGTGTCGGTACATTGGGACCGGGTGGTACGATCTTCAAAATGGATCCTTCTACGGGAAAAGTAACGCCGCCGGATGGTTATGTGCCTCCGACGGAGGCCACGACCCCGGAAACACAAGCGCCTGCAGAGACTACAGAAGCGCCTGCGGAAACGACAGCCGCACCGGCAGAATAAAGTAGGTTTTTTTACCGTTTCCGTGCAAGAAAAAAGCGCCATTCCTTTATATATGTGATATAATATATGCGCTCAACGTGTGCCCATTCGCACGCGGAGGAGCCACAAACTATAGTTAAATCTTTATATAAAGGAGAAAGTGTATGGCAATCGAACTTACAAAAAAGACCATGGACGGTAACGAAGCTGCTGCATATACCTCATATGCATTTACCGAAAACGCAGCGATTTACCCGATCACACCGTCCTCGCCTATGGCTGACCACACCGACCAATGGGCACAGCAGGGCAGAAAGAACATCTTCGGACAGACGGTAAATATCGTCGAGATGGAGTCTGAGGGAGGTGCATCAGGTGCTGTTCACGGCTCACTGGCAACAGGTGCTCTGACAACAACTTATACCGCATCCCAGGGTCTTCTCCTGATGATCCCGAATATGTACAAGATCGCAGGTGAGCTTCTCCCTTGCGTATTCCACGTTTCCGCAAGAGCTCTTGCAGCTCACGCGCTGAACATCTTTGGTGACCATGCAGACGTATATGCTTGCCGTCAGACCGGTTTTGCAATGCTCTGCTCCAACTCCGTTCAGGAAGTAGCAGACCTCGCTGCAGTAGCTCACCTCGCTACCATCAAGACAAGAGTTCCGTTCATTCACTTCTTCGACGGTTTCCGTACATCTCACGAGATCCAGAAGATCGAAGTTATCGATTACGATACACTCGGCTCCCTCGTTGATTACGATGCAATCAAGGAATTCCGTAAGAGATCCCTCTCTCCGAACCACCCGACACTTCGTGGTACAGCTCAGAACCCGGATATCTACTTCCAGGGCAGAGAGGCTTCTAACCCGTTCTATCTCGCAGTTCCGGATCAGGTTCAGGCTTACATGGATAAGATCAATGAGATCCGTGGCACTAACTACAAGCTCTTCAACTACTATGGTGCTGAGGATGCTGACCGCGTAATCATCGCTATGGGTTCTGTCTGTGAGACAGCTGAAGAAGTTATCGATTTCCTCAACGCTCACGGTGAGAAGGTTGGTCTTGTTAAGGTTCACCTCTATCGTCCGTTCGCAGCTGAGAAGCTCCTCGAGGCTATCCCGGCTTCTGCTAAGGCAATCGCAGTTCTCGACAGAACAAAGGAGCCCGGTTCCTACGCTGAACCGCTCTTCCTCGATGTTGCTGCTGCTTACGTTGGCAAGAACGCTCCGAAGCTCATCGGCGGCCGTTACGGTATGGGTTCCAAGGACACCACACCTGAGACGATCCTCGCAGTTTATAAGGAACTCAAGAAGGATCAGCCGAAGGAAAGATTCACCATCGGTATCGATGATGACGTTACATTCCTCTCTCTCGATTGCTCCGAGTCTATCGAAGTTGCAGGCGAGGGTACAGTACAGGCTAGATTCTGGGGTCTCGGCGCTGACGGTACAGTTGGTGCGAACAAGAACTCCATCAAGATCATCGGTGACCACACAGATATGTATGCTCAGGCTTACTTCTCTTACGACTCCAAGAAGTCCGGTGGTATCACGATCTCTGACCTGAGATTCGGTACAACTCCGATCCGTTCCACATACCTCATCAACAAGGCTGACTTCGTAGCTTGCCACAACCAGTCCTATGTTTATGAGTACGATATGCTCTCTTCCCTGAAACCGGGCGGCACGTTCCTCCTCAACACTCAGTGGACAAGAGAAGAGCTCGAGGACAGACTCCCGGGCGCTATGAAGAGATATATCGCTAACAACAACATCAAGTTCTACACTCTCGACGCTGTTGCAAAGGCTAAGGAGATCGGCCTCGGCGGAAGAATCAACACTATCTGCCAGTCCGCATTCTTTAAGCTTTCCGGTATCCTCCCGGTTGAGCAGGCTGTTGACTACATGAAGAAGGCAGCTCTCAAGTCCTACGGTAAGAAGGGTGACGATATCGTTCAGATGAACTACGCTGCTATCGACGCTGGTGTTGATGCAGTAGTTGCAGTTGACATTCCGGATTCCTGGAAGACAGCTGAGGACAAGCCGGTCGAGAAGAAGGCTGTTCCGGAGTTCATCGAGAAGGTCGTTAACGTAATGAACAGACAGGAAGGTAACAAGCTTCCGGTATCTACCTTCAAGGGTATGGAAGACGGTACTTTCCCGCAGGGTACAGCTGCTTACGAGAAGCGCGGTACTGCAGTTGATATTCCGGTTTGGGATGCTTCCAAGTGTATCCAGTGTAACCAGTGCTCCATCGTTTGCCCGCACGCTGCTATCCGTCCGTTCCTCCTCAATGAGGAAGAGGCTGCAAATGCTCCGTTCGAGACAAAGGACGGCATGAAGGGTTACGAGCAGTACAAGTTCCGCATCCAGGTATCCGCTATGGACTGCCTCTCCTGCGGCATCTGCGTAGAGTCCTGTATCGCTAAGGAAAAGGCCATCACGATGGTTCCGCTCAAGGATAACCTCAAAGAGGCTGAGAACTGGGATTACTGTGTTGCTCTGTCTCATAAGGACAACCCGATGAACAAAGCAAGCATCAAGGGTTCTCAGTTCGAGCAGCCGCTCCTCGAGTTCTCCGGTGCATGCGCTGGCTGCGGTGAGACACCTTACGTTAAGCTCCTTACCCAGCTCTTCGGTGACAGAATGCAGATCTCCAATGCAACAGGATGCTCCTCTATCTGGGGTGGTTCTGCACCGTCTATGCCTTATACAACAAACTACAGAGGTTTCGGTCCTGCATGGGGCAACTCCCTCTTCGAAGATAACGCTGAGCACGGTCTCGGTATGTTCCTCGGTTACAAGCAGCTGAGAAACAGAGCAAAGGGTCTCGTTGAGGAGACAGTTGCTGCTACATCTTCTGAGGATCTCAAGGCAGCGGCAGCAGCTTGGATCGACGGCTTCAACTCCGGCGATCAGGCTCGTGAGAATGCAGAGAAGCTCGCTGAGGCTCTGAAGGCTGAAGGTTCCGATGCTGCTAAGAAGGCTCTCGAGTATGAAGACTTCTTCATGAAGAGATCCCAGTGGATCATCGGTGGTGACGGATGGGCTTACGATATCGGATACGGCGGACTTGACCACGTACTCGCTTCCGGTGAGGATGTCAACGTTCTCGTTCTCGATACTGAGGTTTACTCTAACACTGGTGGACAGGCTTCCAAGTCTACACCTCACTCCGCTGTTGCTCAGTTCGCTGCTGGCGGTAAGGCAATCAAGAAGAAGGATCTCGGCATGATGGCTATGAGCTACGGTTATGTATATGTTGCTCAGGTATCCATGGGTGCTGATAAGAACCAGCTGATCAAGGCATTCACAGAGGCAGAAGCTTACCATGGTCCGTCCATCGTAATCTGCTACGCTCCTTGCATCAACCACGGTATCAAGGGTGGTCTCAAGGTTGCTCAGATCAAAGAGAAGCAGGCTGTTGAGTGCGGTTACTGGCATCTGTTCAGATTCAACCCGACTCTCACAGCAGAAGGCAAGAATGCATTCACCCTCGACTCCAAGGAGCCGACAGGCGATTTCATCTCCTTCCTCAAGAGCGAAGTTCGTTACAACTCTCTCTACAAGAAGTATCCGGAAGACGTCGTTGACGGTATGTTCGAAAAGACACACCAGGATGCGATCGAGCGTTATGGTACTTATGTAAAGAAGGCTAACGAGGCTTAATCGAAGGCTGAATTATAAGCTTGATCAAAGGAGCGATTCCCATTCGGGAACCGCTCCTTTTTTCGTTCGAAAAGAGCTTCCCGTTGAAAGGCCCGTGCGATGGATCCGGACAAGGCGAGTTTTGCGTAAGCAAAATGTTTGAGATGTGGAGGGATACCATCGCACGGGTGTTCTTGGGAGTTCTTTTGAAGGGGAAAAGGTGCTATAATATTAGAACCTATTTCACTTGGAGGTCAGCCATGACAGCGGAAGAAAAAGAGAAACTTTTGCTTTCGGACACGCAGGTGCCGGATCTGTTCATCACGCAGTATATGTCATCGCTGACCGGTTCATCGATCCAGATCTACTTATTCATGCTTATGGACCGCTCATCTTCTTCCGGGAAGATGAACGCGGACAAACTTTCCAAAAAACTGGGCATGTCCCAGTCCGAAATCGAGGAACAGCTTTTCTATCTGACGTCGGCCGGCCTTCTGGAAAGAGCCGAGGACGGATCGCTTCACCTTGTGGATATCAAGGCGAAGGAAGTGGACCGCTATATCGAAGCCCGCAAGGATTCTGGCCTGGAGACCCCTCCGCAGCACAAGTCCCCGGAGATGATGCGTCTTTCGAGAAGCATCAGCGATACTTTCTTTGTCGGACATATGAGCTTTATCTGGCAGCGGTTCATCGACGACAGCGCGTCTGTGCATAAGCTGGATCCGGCGGTGATCTATGCGCTTTTCAGTGCGCTTCAGGAAAGAGGAAAACTTCTTAACAAGAATACCCGTCCGGCCGAGGAACTCCGCGAGGAGTGGTGCCGCCGGGGCGTACATACTTCGGAAGAACTCGAGAAGGTGTTGGAAGGCGACAGAAGGATCAAGGAATGTGTTGCCCAGATGGGCAAGAAGAAGAGAAAAGCCCTGGATGGCGTGGATATCGAGTATATCACCACGTGGATCCTGACATATAAGATGGAGCCGGATGTGCCGCCGTTCCTTTATTCCTATCTGCGTAAAGTGAAGAATAAGGAGACCGTTACATTTGCCCAGATGGATGAGATCCTCCAGGAATGGTTCTCCCATAACATACACGATGTGGCCTCTGCCACAGATTATGAGATGAAGAAGCAGGCCGCTGACAGAACCGCGGCTCTGACAAATGTCTGCGGAGAGCTTTTCCGTAAGAAACTGGACGGCGTGGACCTGAAGATCATCGACAAGTGGGCCAATACCGACTGCTGGGAAGAACCGATCATCCGCTATGCCTACGAAGTGCTGCACCGCTTCATGGGCTCGATCACACTTTCCCAGGTGGATGAGAGACTTACGCTCTGGAAAGAAAATGGCGTAGCTTCGGTCACGAAGGCCAAGCAGTTTGAAGCCGAAGCGAAGAGAAAGAACAAGGATGCCTATGTTGAGCGCAAAAACGCGGCAGTATCCTCCGGATCTGAACCGGTCCCCTATATGGAGAATGAATATTCGAAAGAACATTATCGTGAAAAAGAAAAGCAGTCTCTCGATGCTTTGGATGCGCTTCTGAGTGAAGAGTAAGGAGAAAGCTTATGGACAGTGTATATGAGGATGTAAGAAGCATCCTGGAAAACCGCAGGATCCGAAGCGAGATCCTTCAGCAGATGAAAAGCGAGAAGATCCTTTTGGATCATCCCGAGATCGCATCGCTCGAACAGCAGATCGCATCAGCGAAAGAGCAGATGCTTTTAGAGTCCCTGGAAGGCAACAGCAGCGACAGACAGGCGCTTGAATTAAAAGATCTGGAAAAGAAGAAGGCAGATCTTCTTTCTTCTTTCGGAGTGGATCCGAAGGACTTTCAGGCGGTGCCTTTCTGCAGCAAGTGCGGGGATACCGGCTATGTAGTGAAAACCACAAAAGACGGACAGCAGAGAGAAGAACTCTGTGAGTGCATCCGCTCGCTTCTGGCGCCGGTCATGCTTTCCCGTTCCGGAGTAGAAAAGTACCCCGGGTACTCTTTTGATGAGGGAGCAGAGCGTTTTTACGAGAGTGCTCCGGCGATGCAGGAACTCTATGGAAAGCTCCGTCAGCTGGCAGGAAAAGGCAAGGTCCCCAATGCCGTATTTTACGGAAGTTCCGGAAAAGGAAAGACTTTTACGGCGGTAGCGATCGCAAGAGAATATGCCCGATCCGGGAGATCCGCGATGGTCATCCGTCAGGCGGAGGCGCAGGAACTCATGATGGAGCATAGAAAAGTGATACAGTCTTTCTATACTCCACGTGGAAAAGAAAAGGAAGTCGAGAAAAAGGTCGGATATCTTACCGAATGCGATATCCTCGTACTGGACGATCTGGGCGTGGAAGCAAGAACGGCGAACACGGAGGCGGATCTTCTGAATCTACTGGATACCCGTATCCTCTCGGGAAAAACGACGATCATCACGACCAACTACGATATGGAATCGCTGAAGGAACGCTACGGCGGAAGATTCTTCGACCGCATCGACAGAAACTTCAGGATGTTCCCGTTTTCCGGATCGGAGAAGGCTTTATGATCTCCAATGGTGTGGATGTAGTCTCGATCGAAAGGATCGAAAAAGTCATCTCGAGAAATGAGGAGGCCTTCAGAAGGCGTGTCCTGACGGAGGCGGAAAAGAAGGAATATCCTTCTAACGAAGCCAGAAAAGCTGAGTATCTGGCGGGCCGTTTTGCGGCCAAGGAAGCGATCTCCAAAGCCCTGGGAACGGGGATCGGCGGACAGGGCGTGTCCATGACCGATATGGAGGTCCTCCGCAAAAAAAGCGGCGCACCGTATGTTCAGCTTTACGGCAGTGCCAGAAAAGTATATGACGAAAAGGGTGGAAGATCCATCTGCATAAGTATATCCCACGATGGCGGCGTGGCCGTGGCTTTCTGCTGCATCGAGTGGAAGGAAGAATAAAGGAGATACATGAGACAGGAGTCGCGTCTTTTAAAGCAAGTGAAACTTCGCATGTCCCGGCTTTTCAGGAAGAAGAGCACGGACGACGGCGTCCTGTCGAAAAGCCCCTTTATCGAGCCGGATGGTGACTACGGCAAAGCTGAAGACCTCGCGAATGTATGGTCTCTTGACAAGGCGGATTCCTCTGTCGCGGATGATTCCGGCAGCCGCTGGCCGAGACTGATCCTGGCCGGATCGATATTCGTGGTCATCATGCTGTTCGTATTCCTCGTGCTTCCGAGAGTGCTCCCGGGCTTTTTCAAGAACTCGGATATCGCGCTGTTCGTCGAAAACGATCCGAAGCTTATCTATGACGATACCTACCGCGTAGTGAAGACCAGCTGCTGTTCGGTCTTAAGTAAGGACGACGTTACGAGCAAGAGGATCACCCAGCTCCTGATGAACGAACCCGTGCACTTCCTCGGAGATGACTGCAAGAACGGCTATGTCCTGATCCGAACGATGGATAATATCGTCGGCTATGTGAAGGGCGATGAACTCAGTTCGGATATGTCCTCGTGCGAGCCGGACCTGCATCTTTATAAGATCGTTATCGCCGATATCTCGAAGCGCGTCATGTCCCACGCCAGCAACGGTACCCTGATCTCCGAAGTGGCCATGAATACGGTCCTTTTCGCGGACGTAAAGCGTGACGGCGTATATCAGGTGCAGCTTCCGAACGGGGAGAGCGGCTGGCTCAGCAGCAGTGGTGTGATCGAGCTTCAGGTCGATGAAAATACGGCGGAGGTAGGTGTCCGATACTTCGTCAGCTCGGCGCTGACTATGGTGAATGCAACGTATCTCGACGGCGGTATCACGAAGCGAGGTATCAGCATCCAGGGCCTGGCTTATGTGGCCGCGGCCGTAAACGGTATTTCGATCCCGAGAGAACTCAAGGACCAGATCAACTGCGGCAAGCCCGTGAAACTGGAATATGACGCAGTGACTTCCGATCTTCTCGTGGAGAGTATCCAGCCGGGCGATATCGTGTTCCTCGCAGATCCTTATCAGACGAATAGCAAAGATCCGTACGAGGCGGCGATCTGCACGGATACAGGTGTGCTTCTGATGCGCGCGCCCGCAGGCACCTCCATTAAGCTTTGTAAATTCGACGCTGACTCCGAGGTGGTCAAGCGGATCATCACGGTCCGTCGTGTGTTCTCGTAGTATCTTCCCCGACCGAACGGGAGATATAGTATTCGTGCTTTAGGCTTTTAAAGCCCATCTCCTTGATGCTGTCGTACGTGATGCGGTAATTGCCCTTATAGTGGCGTCCTTTATCCAGATATCTCACATACTCCAGAAGATACATGTCGAGTTCATGCAGGCTTTGATCTGTCGTGATGACAGGGAAGAACCACCGGCTCCATGTGAAAAGATCCTCATTCTTTTCGTTATAGAATTTCTTGTTGAAGGTGCGGATCAGGGCACGCGCCGCACGCTCGAACGACGCATCGTTCTTCGTCTTCCAGCGCAGAAGCGCCCGGGCCTTTCTTCTGATCTTGCCCTTGAGTTTTTCTTTTGTGACTTCGGAAATGTCCACCTGCCCGTTTTTATAGCAGAATCCCAGGAACTCCCAGGGCTCGCCCGGAGAGGAGATGGAGACCTTCTTCGGATTGACGGAGAGACCTTTCTTTTCGATGAAAGAATAGAAGTCGGAGATCCGCATATCGAGGTCTTCTCTTGATCCCGAAAAGATCAGGATATCGTCGGAATAGCGGAAGTAGGAAGCTCCGATGGATTCGAAATACTGATCCATGGAAAGAAGATAGACGTTGGCAAAGAAGGGGGAGATCGGGATCCCCGCCATGGCGCCGCGTCTTTCGGAGATGACGGACCCGTCGGAAAGACGGCTCATTCCGCAGGACAGGAGCTCTTTTAGAAACCACAGAAGGTCGGGGTCATCGTCGATGATGCCCGTAAGGACATCGATCAGGGACTCCTCGGGAATGGAGTTGAAGTAGTTACTGATATCTGCCTTGAAGCAGTAAAGGGAATCTCTGTCCTTCTGAAGAAGGATATCGAAGATCGCATTTCTTGCGGAGCGGGATCTTCTGAATGAATAGCATCTGGGAGAGAGCTTTCCGTCGTAGCGGTAAAGCTGGAAAGCAAGGCACTTAAGGAAGAGGTTCTCGTCTTCGGAGAAGGTATAGACGACACGCTTTTTACTGGTGCCGCTCTTGTTGACGGTCCGTCGCTCGGGAAGAGCAAGACAGTAATCCTTCTTACAAAGTCGCTGCGCGATCGGAAGATATCTCCTCTCTTCCACATAGGAGGAAAGCTGCTCTCTTTCTTTTCGTGAAAGATAGTTATGGGTGAGCTTATAGCTAAGAAATTCCTCCCAGGTCTGCTCCGAAAGAAGGAGCTCCAAAATACCGGTCATGCCGAGCAAAAGGTCCTTTCCGAAAATAAAAAAAGAAGAGAAACAGCTTTGAAACAAGCATTGCTTGTGTTACCGGATCTGTACCCGCGCCGATTGCCTGCAAAACCGGCCGCGCAAAACCGCGGTCAGAAGGCCCGGGCTTGATCCACCGCAGGCGCGAAAACGCATTTCTCTTCTTTTTATATATCGCGCATCAGAGATACTGATGTAAACGATCGATGATGTAGCTCTCCTTATTCTCTGAATTAAGGAGGAAATTGATAAGCGTGATGCCGCTCTTCTCCGCAAACGCCTTCGAGAAACGGTAGGCCTTCGTGGAACAGGTGTTCCTGTCAGGAAGCATCAGGATCAGCTTCGGCTGGCCGAACTGGGAGATCACATAGGCATAAGGGAGAAGAGATCTGTCCGTCGCACCCATGGTACGCGGATCTACATTCTTCTCTACTTGATAGGAGGAAAACTCGGAAGCGAGGATCTTATCAAGCTTCTGATCTACCGGGATCTCGACCACTTCCGGTTCCGGCTGCGCATAGGTCTGTGCCTGAGGCTGTGGAGCGGGTGCGGAAGAAGTGCTGGTGGAACTGCGTCCGGTCACATTATCGATTGCGTCATTGATTGCTTTTTTGGCAGCGTTGCCAATCAGTTTATCCAAAAATCCCATAATCACCCTCCTTATCCTTTCCCTTATGCGGGATCACTTATCAGTACAATTTGAGAATACCACAAAACAGGGCAGATAACCAGCAAGAAAGTTTATCGGCTTTTCCTGGAAAAGATCGGCTTGTTGAAGTACAGTTTCGGATGGAAAAGGATCAGCAGCGGGAAAAGTTCGAGACGTCCGGCGAGCATATCGAAGATCAGGACGAGCTTCGAAAGATCTGAGAAATGCGAGTAGTTCTGGGTCGATCCGACGAGTTCAAGTCCCGGTCCGATATTGTTGATCGTGGCGGCAACCGCGGTAAACGAAGTGATCAGGCCCTTATTATCGATGGATACGAGCAGGAAGGATGCAGTGAAGCAGATAAGGAATGTGATGATGTACACATTTACCGAACGGGTGACTTCATGCTCTACAGGATTTCCGTCGATGCTGATCTTCGATACGGACTTCGGATAGATATAGGACTTCAATTCACGGCCGAGGGATTTGATCAGGATGATGAAACGGGAGACCTTGATACCGCCGCCCGTACTGCCGGCACATGCACCGATGAACATGAGCGTAACGAGGATCGCTTTACTGGTCTCCGGCCAAAGATCGAAGTTCATGGAGGCAAAGCCAGTGGTCGTGATGATGGAAGCGACCTGGAAACTCGAGTGGCGAAGTGCCGCCCAGAAACTTCCGACCTGATAAAGGATGTTCGTCGTGATGATGGCGATCGAAGCCAGGATGATGATCAGATATACACGCACTTCACTCATCTTAAATGCCTTTTTGATATGGCGGTAAAGAAGATAGAAGTAGAAGTTGAAGTTGATACCGAAGAGGATCATGAAGATCGTCACGACCCACTGGATATAAGCGCTCTGACTGACCATGCTGTCATTCTTGACGCCGAATCCGCCGGTTCCCGCTGTGGCAAAAGAACTGCAGATGCTGTCGAATACCGGCATCTTTCCGATGACCAGAAGGAGGATCTCCATAGAGGTCAGCGTGAAATAGATGAGATAGAGAAGACGGGCCGTCTGGCGCATCTTCGGCACGAGCTTTCCGACAGAAGGTCCGGGGCTCTCGGCACGCATGAGGTTAATGTTCGAGCCGCCGCTCATCGGGATGACGGCCAGAAGAAAGACAAGTACACCCATGCCGCCCAGCCAGTGGGTAAAGCACCGCCAGAACTGGGACGCGTGAGACAGGATCTCGACATTCGGCATGATGCTGGCACCGGTCGTGGTAAAACCGGAGACGGTTTCGAAGAATGCATCCAGAAGGTTCGGGATCTCTTCGGTGATGTAGAAAGGAAGGGCGCCGAAAAAGCTCATGAGTATCCACGAAAGCGCGGTGATGACGCAGCCTTCTTTCAGATAGATGGTGGTATTTTCGGGCTTTTTAACAGTAAGAAGTGTACCGAGAAGGAAAAGACACATTGCCATGACGGCGAAAACAACGCCGGAACTGTCCTGATAGATAAGCCCGACGATCGAGGGAAGGAGCATGAATACGCCTTCGATCTGCAGCACGTGACCCAGTGTGGAGATGATCATGGGATAATTCATGAAAACTTCTCCTTACCTGAGGATATTCCGGATCTCGGTAAAGCCGGTATGTGTGGTCACGATCATGACGGTATCGCCGATCTCGATCGTATCGGAACCGGAAGGAATGATGATCGTTCCTTTGCGGTTGATAAAAGCAATCAGGAGATTGTCTTTCAGCAGGAGGCTCTTCAGTTCTTTTCCCACGACAGGAGAATCCTCTGTGACGCGGAACTCGATAGCCTCGGCCTTCGAATCGAAAAGGTGATAGAGCGTATCGATCTCCGAGCTTCGGGACGCACGGAGCGCACGGGCATAGGCAATGATGGCTTCGGAGGTGATCATCTTCGGATAGATGACCGATCCGAGGTCTAAATCGGAGACGACTTCCGAGAAGTTGATACGGTTGATCTTCGTGATGACTTTCGCCTTTGATACCTTCTTCGCATAAAGCGTGAGGAATACATTCTCCTCATCGATACCGGTCAGCGGAACGAAAGCTTCCATATCCTTGATGCCGGCAGAAAGAAGACCTTCCTGGCTCGAGGCATCGCAGTTGACGATGACGGCCTCGGGAAGGAGCGTGGAGAGTTCCTGACAGCGGGGCAGGGAAGACTCCAGTATATGTACGTCGATACCGGCGTGAAGGAGTTCATTGGCCAGATAGTAGGAGGCTAGACCGCCGCCGACGATCATGGCATTTCGAACCTGTTTGGAGTAGATGCCGATATGCTTTAAAAACTTCTTTGCTTCCTGACGCTTGGCGGCGAAGAAAACGGTATCATCTGCCTGGAGACAGAAATTGCCCGACGGGATAAAGACCTCGCCCTTTCTCTCAACGCCGCAGATAAGGATATTATGCGTAATGCTTTTCCCGAGATCGGCAATGAGCATCTTATCGAGGACATTTCCCTCGGGGATCTTAAACTTGATCATCTCTGCCTGTCCGTGGGCAAAGGTATTGACCTGAAGGGCTGTCGGAAGATAGAGGATGCGGGCCATTTCTCTGGCGGATTCGAGTTCCGGGTTGATGATCATGGCCAGGCCGAGTTTGTCGCGCAGATAACCGGATTCCTTACTGTAATCCGGGGTGCGTACACGTGCAATCGCGGCACAGGAATGGAACTGTGTGGCGATGGTACAGCAAAGGAGATTCAGTTCGTCCGAACCGGTAACGGCGATCAGAAGGTCTGCGTCTTCGATACCGGCCTCCTTAAGTGTACTGTAGCTGGCGCCGCTGCCCTTGACGGTGATGACATCGAACTGGGAATCCAGATCCGCGATGACCGACGGATCTTTTTCGATAACGGTGATGTTATTGCCTTCCTTGCTCAACTGTTCAGTGAGTGTATGACCGACTTTGCCGTTGCCGACAATGATGATCTTCAAACTCTTATTTCCAGATTGTGTTAAACTAGAAAACATTTGCCAACCTCCCGTACCTATGTACATTATTATACTAGATTGCGGAAGAAGAAAAACACAAATTTGCTTGTCAGCCGCGATTTGCCCAGTCCGGAAATTCCTTCGAGAAGAAGATCTGCGGAAGGACGGACAGGAAGTGCATGTCCTCCTCGTTGATGGTGAACCCGAATATGTCCATATTCTCCTTCATGCGGTCCTCGTGCGTGGTCTTCGGGATGATCTGGATCCCGGACTGATTGAGGAACCGGAGCAGAAGCTGGGAGACGGGACGCCCGTACTGCTTTGCCATCTTCTGAAGATACGGCTCCTCGGAGAAGTACATACGTCCTAAGGGGCTCCAGGCCTGTGGGACGATTCCATGCGCACGGCAAAAGTCGAGAGTATACTGCTGAAGATATCCGACATGAAGCTCGAGCTGGTCGACCATCGGGATGATCTCACAGTCATCCAGGATCACCTGAAGGTGATGGGGCTGGAAGTTGCATACGCCGATCGCGCGGCATTTTCCTTCTTTATAAAGCTCCTCCATCGCGTGCCAGGTGTCACGGATCTTCTGTCGCCACTGCTTATCCTCCGGATTCAGTTTCGGCCAGTGGATCAGATACAGGTCGATATAGTCGGTCCGAAGCTTACTGCAGGATCTGGCAAAAGCTTCCTTCGTCTCTTCGTAGCCCATCTCGGTCGGCCACATCTTGGTCGCCAGGAAGATCTCCTCTCTCGGGATGCCGCATTCGGAAAGCGCTTCGCCGATGACCTCCTCGTTCTTATAAAAAGATGCGGTGTCGAGGTAACGGTAGCCAAGCTCGAGAGCCTTAAGGATCGGAGCTTTCCCTTCGGAAAGCGTCGAACGGTAGGTGCCATAGCCGACAGGCGGGATCTCGATGCCGTTATTGAGTTTGAAATTTTCGGGAGTTCCTGCTGTGGACAGGCGGTACATGCTGACGGTCCTTTCCGCGCCATCTTCGAGCATATGGTCGATGCAATCGCCTTCATAGACGAAACCGCACTTCTTCAAGACGTTGCCGGAAGCCGTGTTTCTCACGTCGTGGCGGCCGCGGAACTGCGTCTGGTGAAGGGTGTTCCTTCCAAAATCAAGCATCGCGCGGGCGGCCTCGGTGCCGAGACCCTGTCCCCAGACCTTTTTGGCAAAGTTATAGCCGATCTCGAACATGCCGTCTTCATCATCGTAGTAGATCCCGCCGGCACCGATGAGTTCTCCGGTCTCCTTAAGGACGAATCCCCAGTCAAAATCCGTATCGCTGTTTTCGTTGGCCACGACTGATTTCAGCCACTCAAGAGTCTGACCGACTTCCTTGTGCGCATAGTAGCGCATGTATTTTGCGACTTCCGGATCGGATGTCCATCCGTCAAACGCCGCCTGCGCATCCTCAAGTGTCAGCGGGCGCAGGATCAGCCGCTGCGTCTCAATTACAGGATTCTTCATAGGGAAAACCTCCGATAGTGATCAAACAATATATTCATATTATACGCGTATTAGCAGGAGTGTCATCGAAATTATACGTACATTATAACGGGTCAATGGACATAGTTCTGCATTACCCACAGTACAATTAAATGCCATGATTCTAAATGATGCATTGCGTATCCTTCCCGTATTTGCTAAAATGTACGCATAGCGTAAAATGAAAGGGTGAGATGACTATGGATTGCAAGACAAAAATAAAGGAACTTCGAGAGATGACAGGGATGAATCGAACGGAGTTCTGTGAGTATTTTCAGATACCCTATAGAACGGTTACGGATTGGGAGAGAGACAATCGGCATGCACCGGATTACGTGCTCCGACTGCTTGAGTATTACATTCATGCGGAGAGATTGTTCAAGAAAAAGAATACTGACGAGAAGTGATACCGCCCTGCCTTGAGATGCATGGAAAGCTTTGAAATTGAATTGATTGAAAGGAGACAGAATGTATGGAAAAGAAACCGATTAAAGAAACGATCCACGCCAAAGGCTTTGAGATTGGGATTTATACAACTGACTTTGAAAACGAATATATTTCGCTGACTGATATAGCGAAATATAGAAATGAAGATGATCCTCGCTTTGTTATTCAGAACTGGATGAGAAACCGGAACACCATAGAGTTTCTTGCAGTGTGGGAGCAGCTTCACAATCCAGGTTTTAACCGTGTGCAATTCGAGGCGGTTAGAGCGGATGCTGGTCTGAACAGATTTGTTATGACTCCTACGAAGTGGATTGAGCAGATGAACGCGATTGGTATCGTGGCAAAGGCGGGCAGGCACGGTGGTGGGACATATGCTCACAGTGATATAGCCATGTCTTTTGCAACGTGGATTTCTCCAGAGTTTCAACTCTACATAATGAAAGACTATCGTCGACTTAAAAAGGATGAGAGTAGCCGTCTCGCACTTAACTGGAATCTGAATCGCGAAATAGCGAAGCTGAACTATCGTATCCACACGGATGCGATTAAGGACCATCTGATTCCTCCAGAGCTTACTCAGGCACAGATTTCCTATAAATATGCTAGTGAAGCGGATATGTTGAACGTTGCGCTGTTCGGTATGACAGCAAAGGAATGGAGAGAGGAGAATGCGGGCAAAAACGGAAACATCAGAGATTGTGCGACACTTACTCAACTCCTTGTTCTTTCCAATATGGAGAGCTACAATGCCATTCTTATCAGTCAGGAAAAGCCGATGTCCGAACGCCTTATATTGTTAAGAAATATGGCGGTTCAGCAGATGAAGACACTAACACAGGTCAGTCTGGATTCTTTGCAGGCATTTCCCGAATCCGGTGAAAAAACGATAGATGGATAAAATAGAATAGTTGGCGAGAATGAAAAAACCCGCTGTCTTCAAGTGAAGAAGCGGGAACATTTTCATCTTAATATTCGTTTCGGTAAAAGAACTTACGCTCTTTCTACTGCACCGGAACGAAGGCAACGCGTACAAACATGCATAGTCTTAGGGGTGCCATCAACAACGACCTTAACGTTACGAACGTTCGGCTGCTGCTGTGTCAACGCACGACGGGAAACCTGTGAACGCGTGATGCTGATCTTTCTGCCGAAATGAGTATCTTTCTGACAGATCTCACACTTTGCCATGTAAACACCTCCTATGTGCTATAAATACGCGACCGAAATAACGCGCAGACAAGATGATAACATAATTGTTTCTCTGATGCAAGAGATTCTAAGCGATTTTATGATTTTTCCGCTAATTCCTTCTTTGCCTCTTCGCTGGCGCGTTTCAGATCCTCCCGGAGAAAGGCGATCGCGTGCGTCGGGCATCCGTTGACACAGGTGTCACAGTGGATGCATTTGCTCTGGTCGATGACCGCGAGAGACTCTCTCATGGAGATCGCGCCCTGCGGACAGAACCTTACGCATTTCTGACAGCCGATGCAGCCAATATTACAGTTCTTTCTCGTTCTTGCACCCGGCCATTCATTCTGGCAGCGTACAGCGACCGTTGCAGTGATCGGCATCAGTTCGATGAGCTTCTTCGGGCAGACTTTGACACACTGTCCACATCCGTGGCACTGGGAACGGTCGATCTGGCAGATCCCGTCGACGATCTTGATCGCACCAAAAGCACATGCTGCTACACAATCGCCGAAGCCGAGGCAGCCGAAGGTACAGGAGTTCGGTCCGCCGAGGAGACCGGAAGCCGCGTGACAGCTGCTGGTGCCTAAGTAGACATAACGCTTGCTGGTCTGCTCACATGTGCCCTGACAGCGTGGCACGGCCACTTTTTTCTCAGGAATCGCTGCTTCGGTGCCGAGGATGGAAGCGATCTCGCGGGCGCAATCCACACCGCCGACAGCGCAGAGCGCGGTATTCGTCCCGTTCTTGGAAAGATAATCGGCATATCCTTCACAGCCGGCAAATCCGCAGCCGCCGCAGTTGGCGCCGGGAAGTGCTTCCAGGATCTTCTCCTTCGTCTCGTTCTTTTCGACGGCAAAAGCCTTGGATACTAAAACGATCAGGAATCCGAGCAGAAGCGCCAGCCCCAGCATGATCCCGGTAGGTATAAGAATGTTAGTTAGTGTCTGTGGCATGATCTTTAACCTCCGAACAGATTCTCGACAAGGCCTTTAAAGCCCAGGAACGAGACGGCGACCAGGGAGGCGGAGATCAAGGTGATCGGAAGACCTTTGAGAGCTTCCGGCACATCCGCTTTATCGATCCTCGAACGGACACCGGAGAAGAGGAACAGCGAAAGGGTGAAACCGATACCGGCACCCAGTGCATTGACCATGGATTCCGCAAATGAATAGTTCGAGTTGATATTGAGGATCGTTACGCCCAGAACAGCACAGTTGGTGGTGATCAGCGGAAGGTAGATGCCGAGTGCTTTATGAAGCGGCGGCATGGACTTTTTCATGATCATCTCGATCATCTGTACTAATGCGGCGATGACGAGGATAAAGACCAGCGTCTGTAGATACCCGAGTTTTAACGGGTTCAGAAGAAGGTGCTGGATCGGCCAGGTGATGGCGGAGGCAACGAGCATGACGCAGACAACGGCGCCCGACATGCCCATGGCCGTCTTCAAGTTTTTGGAAACGCCCAGGAACGAGCAGATACCCATGAACTTCGAAAGTACGAAGTTATCTACGAGGATCGCGGAGAAGATGATGATCAGAAATTCCTTTGTCATGATTTACTCCTCCTTTCCCTTGCAAAGACTGCATCCGCCGCAGGACAGGCAGTCGGAAGAATCACCCGCGGCACCGCACGGTGTGGAAGACTTGCCGGAAGCGTGCTTCTCCTGCTTCTTCATCAGGAACTGTACGAGGCAGATGCATATGCCGAATACGAAGAAACCTCCCGGCGGCAGCATGAAGAACATCATAGGTTCAAACACGGTACCGAAGAGCGGGAGCTGCATATCGAAGAAAGTACCACAGCCAAGGATCTCACGGATCGATCCCATGAGAAGGAGCGCCAGAGTAAAGCCGGTACCCATGGAAAGACCATCGAGGATAGACGGCAGGACTTTCTGCTTGCTTGCGAAAGTCTCGGCGCGGGCTAAAAGGATACAGTTTACGACGATCAAAGGAATGTAGATGCCGAGCGATTCATTGAGCGCCGGGAAATAGGCGGAGATCAGCATCTGCACGATCGTTACGAAGGTGGCGATGATGGTGATGAACGCCGGGATCCTGACTTTGTTCGGGATGACATTCCGAAGAAGGGAGATGATCGCTTCCGAAGCTGTCAGAACGAAGATAACGGCCAGTCCCATAAACAGGGAAGACTTTGCGGAGATAGTCACGGCGAGGAGCGGGCAGGTACCAAGTACCAGACGCAGTGCCGGGTTTTCAAAAAGAACACCATTCAAGAAGATGGACTTCGGAGTATATTTACTCTTCTTTTCCGCCAGACGCTCGTCCGGAGAACGGTAGGTGGAATCCTTCATCTTGTTTTCGCTCATTTCATCAACCCCCTTTCTACAAACAGACGATACGCCTGACGTGCCCGGTTGATACAGCCGGTCGCGGCGCGGGAGGAGATGGTCGCACCGGATACGGCAGACACATCTCTGTTAAGAACGATTTCAGACTCAGTGGAAAGACCCGTGAATCCGTCAAGGAACGGGCGGCCTTCAACTTCTTTACCGAGCTTCGGGGTATCCGAAGCGGCGGTCGCGATGACCATGACGATCTTTCCTTCGGTGCTGATACCGGTAGTCGTTACGATATTTCCGGCATATCCGAACCCGGAGTTTACGAAGATATAACCGAGAAGTGTACCGTCCTCGGCGTAGGCATAGTAGACCTCATCCGGCTTTATGCCCTGGACGGTCAGTTCTTCCCCGATCTCGTCGGAATAATTGAAGGTCTCAAAAGATCTCGCATTCGGGAAGATCGTGAGTTTTCGCTCCTGTGCGCCTGCAGCTTCCTGCTTGGCGATACTCTCTTTTGTTAGGGAGTAAGTTCCCGCCAGAAGAAATACGCAGATCCCGCAGATCGCCGCAAGGATCAGGGCAGGGAGAAGGTCTTTGAGCTTAAGCTTTGACATTTTCCTTCACCTCCCCGAACGGTTTTCCCATCGTCCAGTCATCGATGTGCGGAGTCAGGATATTCATAAGGATAATAGAGAAGGATACGCCCTCGGCCAAATTGCCGTAGTAGCGGATCAGGAACGTTAAGATGCCGCAGCCCATACCGAAAAGAAGTTTACCTTTGGTCGTGAGTGGTGAGGTGACGTAGTCGGTCGCCATGAAGAAAGCGCCCAGTACGAGACCGCCGCTGCAGATCATGTAACAGCTCTCATAGAAAAGATCGGACCATCCGGTCAGGGTCGTAAGATCGCCTGTGAAATTGAAAACATTATTGTGTCCGAAGAGGAAGGAAAGGACGAAGAATGTTCCGATAAAGGCGAGCGGGATCCAGGGGCGGATCACGTGGCGGAGGATCAGATAGAGAGCTCCGATCAGAAGCGCCAGGATACAGACTTCGCCGATACAACCCGCTTTATTCCCGATGAAAAGATCCCACATGGACGGAGCCTCAGATGTGTGGATCATGGTCAGCGGCGTGGCCGAGGAGACAGCGGCAACAGAGCGCAGCGACAGCCATGAGCCGGTCCTTATCGTCCAGGAGGTCATGGCCTTCGGATAGGCGATCACCATGAAGATACGGGCGGCGATCGCCGGATTTACGAAGTTGTTGCCGAGACCGCCGAACATCTGCTTGACGACGACGATGGCAAACGCGGCGCCGACGATGACCATGTAAAGCGGAATCGATACCGGAAGATTCATGGCCAGAAGAAGGCCTGTGACCACCGCGGAAAGATCCGAGATGGTGTTATTTCTTTTCATGACGCGGCGGCAGATATATTCGAATCCGACACAGGCGGCGATGGATACGAAAGTAATGATCATCGCGCGGATTCCGAAGAAATACCAGCCGGCGAATGTGGCGGGAAGAAGTGCGATGATGACATCGCGCATGATGGACGCGGTCGTCGCCTTATCCCGTACGTGCGGAGAATGTGAGACTTGCAGTTTCATGAGGGCGAAGAACCTCCTTTTTGCTGGGATGCGGCGAGGAGTTCCTGTTCCTTCTTGATGCGGGCACGCTCGGCGCGTACCATGACCTTGCCGTTCTTGATGCTCTGGGTGAGGAACCGCTTCGAAGGGCATGCATAGGTGCAGCAGCCGCACTCGATGCAGTCCATCACGTGATATTTCTCGAGCATCTCTGTATCACGCAGACGCGTGGCCTTGTCGATTCCGCAGGGGATCAGATCCATCGGACAGGAATTGACGCAGCGTGCGCAGCGGATGCAGGGAGATTCCGGAGGGAGTGTCGTCTCTTCGGATCCGAAAACGAGGATCGCGTTATTGGCTTTGATGATACCATGGTCGATGCGGTCGAGGGCAACGCCCATCATGGCACCGCCCATGATGATCTTCTTCGGCTCTTCGCGCGTGCCGCCGGCCGCTTCGATGATGTGCTCGATACGGGCACCGATCGGCACGATGAAGTTGCCCGGAGTATTGAGGGCACTGCCATCCAGCGTCATACGTTTTCTCGTCAGCGGAATACCTTCTTTTAAGTACAGTCCGATAAAACGGAGCGTGCTGACATTCATCACCAGCGTATGCACATCGATCGGAAGTTTTCCCGGAGGCACTTTACGGCCGGTAAGTGTATAGATCAGCATCTTCTCCGCGCCCTGCGGATAGATGGTCTTCAGCGTCTTTACTTCAATGTCCGGATGTTTTCCCGTCTTATAGACACGCTTTTTGATCTCGTGCGAAAAGATACGTGTGACGAGGGGCTTGTTGTCCTCGACACCGATGATGGTCTTCGGGATCTCCAGCCACTTCATGACCTCGAGGATACCGTCGATGATATCATCCGGATGCTCGCAGATCTGACGATAGTCAGCCGTGATATATGGTTCGCACTCGGCCGCATTGACGATCAGGGTATCCGGCATCTTATTCTTCGGCGGATTCACTTTGATATATGTCGGGAAAGCCGCGCCGCCGAGACCCACGAGACCGGAGTCACGGATCATCTGCACAAAGTCCTCGAAGGATTCCACTTTCGGAGGACGGCAGAACGGGTTGATCGAATGCTTGAAGTCGGATTCGATACGAACGGCTTCGACGGGAGTACCATTGGCGGAAACGACGTAGTGGATCTCTTTAACGGTTCCGGAAATACTGGAATGAACGGGGACCGACATTGGTTTGTCCGCTCGACCCACCAGAGTGCCTACATCCACGTGATCGCCCGGCTTTACAACACATGTGCAAGGGGGGCCGATATGCTGCTGCATCAGCAGTTCCACTTCCGGGAAGCCGTGCAGATGGATAGAAGGCAGAACGTCGGTATTTTTGTTGCCGAGAGGATGCACACCTCCGGCAAAAGCATGTAATGAGCGCATGTGAAAATACCCTGCTTTCTCCGAGTGTCTTGTCTTATACAATAGTAACACATATATAGGTATTTTTATGCAAATGATTTTCATTTCGACAGGAGAAATTTTTCGCGTTTGTAAAGTTGTGGCACTTGAAATGAAAAGAGTCTATTTGTCACTTAGTTGAAGACTTATGCTCCTTTCTCGATGATGAGAGATATTCTGCAGTTTTGATATTCAATAAACATTCTGTAAATGATTATGCGCAATTATTGCACGGAATTGCTCTACGGCAATATAATGATTTTAAGGTTTGGGGTTATGTAGTAGGGGGAGGTATCCTATGAAGAATTGTCGTATCCTTTCGTTGATAGCTGTTGTTTTAACCGTTTCCGTTTTCTCTGTATATGTTATCGCTGATGGAAATAATGAATGTCTCACGCTTGCCTGGAATGCTAACCCAGAGGCTGATGGATATTTGATCTACGGATACTCGAATGGTCAGCCTTATGGATATATAGGAATGACGCAGTTGCTTGTCGATCCTATGTTTACAGATACATCTGCTTCTTCAGTAATAGAAAACCATTACTGGGTGTTTGCATACTATATCGAGAATAATCAGATCATCCCCGGATTGCCGTCAGAAGAGCTGGTTGGGCGTGCAATTTAATACGTTTACAGGATGAGAAAGGAGAAGGTAGGATGAAAAAAGTATTATGGATGATTACATCAATCATAGGATTGCTGATCGTGCTATTCTGCTTAGTTCCCACCGGAAAAGTCAGCGCAGCGGCAACAACGGTGGCGTCGGGCACATGTGGCGAATCGGTCTCCTGGTCGTTAAATAGCGATGGTTTATTAAACATCAGCGGTTCAGGAGAAATGGCGGATTATACAATCAACGATCTTCCGCCATGGAATGAGCACAGCTCAACGATAAAAAAGGCGGTTATTGCGAATGGTATCACGAGTATTGGCAGCAGTAGTTTTTGGAAGTGTTCAGTATTGGAAAGTATTTCTATTCCGCAAAGCGTCACGGTCATCGGCAGAAATGCTTTTTATACCTGTTCCAGTTTGAAATCTGTTTCCTTGCCGAAGGATCTGATAACTCTTGGGGATCATGCTTTTACTGAATGTGCGAAACTTACATCCGTTTCGATCCCTTCGGGGGTGAAACAACTTAAAGAGTCCACATTTTCTTCTTGCACTGCTCTTGTAACAGTGAATCTCTCGGAAGGCCTTGAGCAAATTGGTACAACTGCATTTTATAACTGTTCATCCTTGAAAAGAATAGATATACCTTCTACTGTATATTACATAGGTACTTCAGCCTTTAATTCTTGCAGCAATCTTGAACCTGTGAATCTCTCGGAAGGCCTTAAGCAAATTGGTCCTAATGCATTTTGTAATTGCACATCTTTGAAGAGTGTTACTTTTCCTTCTACATTAAGAGAGATTTCTAATTCTGCATTTTATAATTGTTCTTCTTTAGAGGGGGAGTTAATCATTCCGGAAGTGTTAAACATAGCAAGTTATGCTTTTTATAATTGTTTTTTTTAGAGTCAGTATATTTATCTGACGGAACGATATATATACACGATTATGCTTTTGCAAATTGCACGTCTATAACAAAAGTAAGAATGCCTCAATCCACTTCAATAATCTTTAAGTACGCTTTCTCCGGGTGCAGTTCTTTGGAGGAGATTACTTTAACTTCGCAGACTTCTTTGAAGCGGATAGATGAAGGTGCCTTTAATGGTTGCTGGTCTTTGAAATCGATCATCCTGCCTGAAAGACTTACCAGTATTGGTGATAGTGCTTTTAACGGTTGTTCTCGATTGTCGGATATTTCGATTCCGGATAATGTGACAGTAATAGGAGAAGATGCATTTGTTAACTGCAAGTTGTTAACATCTATTTCAATACCGGCGAATGTGGAAACAATTAAGAGACGAACATTTTTGCAAAGTGGACTAACTGAAGTTGAGTTTGCTGAAAATTGTAAATTGACCAAAATTGAGGAGCGTGCATTTAGTACAACACCGTTGCAGCATATAGAATTGCCCAATAGTGTCACAACCATGGAAACTCGTGTTTTTGAAAATTGCAAATCTTTGCAAAGTGTCTCGCTTTCTTCGGAGATGCGAGAAATTGCCAGTGATATGTTTATTTCATGTGATAATTTGGCGTCGGTTTTTATTCCCAATGGGATTACAAAGATTGGGTCTCGAGCTTTCGGTTTTTGTAAGAAACTGAATACAATAACAATCCCCGCGAGTGTTATTTCGCTTGATCTAAATTGCTTTACCCCTCCAGCCGCAGTTACACCAGATAATACAGTTTCAAGTATTGTATTGGAGGGTGGCGCAGGCACATTAACCGCAACAGGATTCAAAGTGAAGAATAATAAGTATTTCCTGAAGGTATACTACCCGAAAGATCAGATGTGGGAGCATCCAGACACGGATTATCTTGTTTGGATCCCATATACTACGATCCATACTGTGGAATATAGAGAAGCGGAAGACGATGCTGTCTATCTCTCTGAGCCGGCATCTGACCTCGAGCCATACGCGATAAAGGAGTTCTGGTATATTCCCATTCGGATGAATAATTATGAAATTTATACTGAATTCAATGGGCCGTTAAAAGCGCGTTGTGAATTTGTCGGCTGGTCGAAAACAAAGAATGCTACTACCGCTCAGTTTGCTCCTGGAGAGAAGATTACAGTAACTGAAGATACGGTTCTCTATGCAGTCTGGGAGAAGATCACTCCACCTGCTGAGGTGACGAATCTGAAGGCGGTCCCGGCTGGAAAAGGAAGAGTAACCCTTACCTGGACGGCAAGTTCCGGAGCCGAAGGATATTTGGTCTACGGTCAGAAAAACGGAAAGTACGGCTATGTGGGCATGACGACGCAAGGAACGACGTTTACTGACACCAAAGCTCTCTACGATGACTATAACTTCTACTGGGTATTCCCATTTATTAAGGACGTTTTGGGGAATATGGTTCCCCGTAATACGGAAACATATGTCTATGCGAAAGGGATCCTGACAGCGATCACAGGCCTTAAGGCATCTTCCGTTACCGGAGGTGTGAAACTTACCTGGAATCCTGTATCTGGTGCTGAGGGTTATCTCGTATACGGTATCGTCGATGGGAAACCATATGGTTATGTCGGCATGACGACGAAGGGAACTACCTTCACGGATAAGACAGCATCAAAGACACAGTATAACTATTACTGGGTATTCCCGTACTTTAAGGACGGAAGCGGGAAGATGATCGTCGGTCAGACGGCCAAGTATACCTACGGAAGAGCAATCTGAAATAAACTCTCCGAAGAAACAAACTAAATGGCACAGGAGCTCCTCTTCGAACCAGAAAACGAAGGGGAGCCTTTTTCTGCGGGAATCTTGACTTTATGCTTGACACCTAGTATAATTCTATCGCTATTCGTATCGATTATTCGTGAAAAAAGGTAGAAGAAACTAATTATTGGAGGTAGATCCATATGAAGATGACATATCAGCCGAAGAAGAGGCAGAGATCCAAAGTACATGGTTTCCGCGCTAGAATGCAGACAGCATCCGGCCGTGATGTACTGAAGAGAAGAAGACTTAAGGGAAGAAAGAGTCTTACCGTATAAGGATCACCCACGTGGTCCTTTTTTATAAGGAAACCGGAGTGATTGGATGTCATGTTGAAGACGACGCAGACTTTGCGATGGAATTATGAGTTTTCCCGTGTGTATAAGAGGGGAAGTTTTGCGACAGGGAAATACCTGAGCGTACATTGTTTCCAGAGAAGTCCGAATCTTAAACATAATCAGACACCGATCCCCGTCGATATCCTTCGTGTCGGTTTTACGAATGGGCATGGCCGCAGGACGGCGGTGGCCAGAAACCGCGCAAAAAGGCTGCTGAGAGCGGCATTTTCAGTATACGAACCTAATGTTCAGACAGGCTATGACATCATTTTCCTGATGAAGGCGAGGACGGAACTTCCTACCTATCAGGAAGTGGAAAAAGAAATGGGAAGACATCTGGCGAAGCTGAATCTTCTTTCCTGACGGAGATGAGAGATGAAGAAACTGGCGATCAAACTGATCCGGTTCTATCAGAACTCGCATGGCCCCGACCACATCGGGCACTGCCGGTTCACGCCGACATGTTCGCAGTATACACTGGAAGCGATCGAGAAATATGGTTTCCTTAAGGGCTCCTTGAAGGGCATGTGGCGGATCCTGCGCTGCAATCCTTTCAGCAAGGGCGGATATGATCCGCTAAAGTAAAAGAGTACTAGGAGTAAACAATGCAGTTACACTTTATCGTCCGGCTGGGACTTATGGATATCCTTGTCGGACCGGGCGCTACGATCCTCGGCTGGCTGACCAGCCTTCTTTACGAGTTTTTTGGAAATTTCGGACTGGCGATCATCTTCCTTACGATCATCGTCCGTGGTCTGCTCGTGCCGCTCAATGTCCGTTCTGCTAAAGCGATGATGAAGCAGCAGGCGCTGAATGACAAGCAGGCTGAGATCAGAAGAAAATATCCTGACGATAAGCAGAAGCAGAACGAGGAGCTCCAGAAGCTCTTTACGGAAAATGGTGTTTCTCCGCTTTCCGGATGTATTGTTCCGTTCCTTCCTGTTCTGTTCCTTTTCCCGACTTACTATATTGTCCGTATGCCGCTGCAGTATGTCATGGGCGTAAGCAGAAGCAATATCTCCGCACTGGGAGATCTTCTCGGCATGAGTGGCGTTGTGAACGATAATATCACCTTGATCAATCGTCTGCATAACGATGGTAAGGCGATGAGCGATGCGATCGGCAGCGGTCTGATCAAGCTTCAGCAGATCCCGGATATGAAATTCCTGGGTCTTGACTTAAGCAGAACACCGCAATGGCTCCCGAACCAGATCGCGAAGAATCCGTCGATCTATCTTCCGCTTCTGATCATCCCTATTCTCGTCTTGCTGACGACGGTCGTGCAGAACATCATGATGTCTGCGATGAAACCGGAAGCGAAGAAGAATAAGGAAGAAAGAAAAAGAGCAAAGATGAATCCGGCCAACAACAAGCCGGACGACCCGACGAAGCGTACCGCGAAGATCATGAACATCTTTATGCCGGCGGTAATGCTTATCACGACTTTCATGATGCCGGCGGCATTCGGTTTCTACTGGATCATTGGTAACATTATGGGTATCATCCAGCAGGTGCTGACATATTACATGTTCAATAAGCCTTTCGAGGAGAAGAAGAAGGAACTGGAAGAGCAGAAGAGACTGGCCTTTAAGAAGAAGGCGCAGCTTGCTACTGAGACAGCCGGTTCCGGTAAAAAGAAGAAAAAATAATACGTTCGCAAAGACGCGGACGGCAAGGAGGTATAGGCAGGCTATGGAAAAGACAGTGACCAAGACCGCCAAAACGGTAGAGGAAGCAATCGAACTTGCACTTTCGGAACTCGGCGTTTCGAAAGAAGAAGCTAAAGTAGAGATTCTCGAAGAAGATAAGGGATTCCTTGGACTCGGAAAGAAAGAAGCTACAGTTCGCGTTACTGCGGATGTAGATGAGGAAGTTACAGACGACGAAGACGATGGCGACGTATACTACGGCGACGACGAGTCTTTCGAAGGTGACGAAGCCAGTGAAGCAGAAGACGCAGCCGTTTCTTTTGTCGCAGAAGTACTCTCCGGCATCGGCATCCACGGCAAGCTGGATTCCTATCGTGAGGACGATGTGATCCACATTACTGTAAACGGACAGGATTGCGGCGCAGCGATCGGTCGTCACGGTGAGACACTGGATTCCATCGCTTACCTTACCAACCTGGTAGCTAACCGCCACAGTGAGGACAGACTTCGTGTCATCCTCGACATCGGCGGATACAGAAAGCACAGAGAAGAAGTCCTGATCAACATGGCGCACAAGGCAGCCAATCAGGTACTCCGCAACAAGCGCCAGTATGCACTGGAGCCGATGAATCCGGCAGAGCGCAGGATCATCCACGCTGAACTCCAGAGCGTCAATGGCGTTACGACACACAGTGAAGGGGAAGAGCCGAACCGTAGAGTCGTAGTGACACTGGAAGGCTGATCACCCGTTTTCCAAGGGGAGGCGATTTTCTGTTGGATAAGCCGTATTGCGCATGTGCTACGCCGCCCGGAGTCAGTGGGATCGCAGTGATCCGCATGTCCGGGGAAGGTTCCGCCGCAGTTGCCGATAAGGTATTCCACATCCGTCGCGCCAACGGTGACGTCCGGACCGTTTCTGACATGCCCGGATATACAGTTGCTTATGGTATCCTTTTCGATCCTTCTTCGGAAAAGACAGTGGACGAAGTCATGGTGACACGCTTTTGCGCGCCCCATTCCTATACAGGTGAAGAATCCGTAGAGATCTCCTGTCACGGCGGTTTGACCGTGCGGCAGGAGATCCTTCGCGTTTTACTGGAAAACGGCGCCCGCATGGCCGAGCCCGGGGAATTCACGAAGAAAGCATTCCTTGCCGGGAAGATCGATCTTTCCCAGGCCGAAGCGGTCATGGACGTGATCGCGGCAGACTCGGAACTGGCGCTTCGTGCGGCTCAGTCCCAGCTTTCCGGTTCTCTTTCCGAAAAGATCCGGCAGGTCTGCGATCTGCTTTATGAGGCGATGGCAGTCTTCGAGATGTGGATCGATGAGCCCGATGATGAGGATGCGAAGATCGCTCTTACGAAAAACACTGAAAAACTCATCCTGGCAAGGGAACGCATGACGGCCCTGCTGGATTCCTACCGTCAGGGACGGATCCTTTCCGAGCGAATGAAGATCGTGATCTGCGGGATCCCGAACAGCGGGAAATCCTCGCTGCTTAACTGCCTGAGCGGCTACGACCGTGCCATCGTTACTGATGTGCCGGGCACCACGAGAGATACGCTCGAGGTACAGACCACGATGGGCGGGATTCCGGTGAAGATCATCGATACAGCCGGGATCCGAAAGACCGAAGATGTCGTCGAGGCGATCGGTGTCGACCGTGCATCCGGAGCGATCCTTGAGGCAGACATCGTGCTGTGGCTCGTTTCCTGGGAAGAGCAGGACAGAACTTCTGAAGAGGACATGATCGATCAGGTGATGTCGCTTCCTTCGGATACGAAGATCGGTCTTCTGATCAGTAAGTCCGATACCGCGGATGAAAAAGAGATCAGCGGTAAAAAAGAGAGCATCCTTTCGAAGATCCGTGAAAGAAAGAACTTGCGGGAACCGGATCTGGTGGCCAGCATTTCTTCCCGAAACGGCGACGGGATCGAGAAGGTAGAAGAATATGTGAAGAAGACCTACGAAAGCCTGGGATCTTCCACGGCGCAGGGGGTTCTTCTTACGAATCAGCGCCATTTTGAACGCCTCCGTTCGGCGCTTTCAAAACTGGATCAGTGCATAGATTCCTGCAAGATGGGAGAAAGCCTGGAGGCTCCGTCACTGATCCTTCGTACAGCACTTGAGGATCTCGGGGAGATCACCGGAGATTCAGTAAGCGATACACTGGTTGATATGATCTTCTCACGCTTCTGTGTGGGAAAATAGGGAGAATACATGGGTAACTGGGAACAGATGAAAGAAAACGCATCCTGGTACGATGCAGGTACTTTTGACGTGGCTGTCGTCGGCGCCGGACATGCCGGCTGCGAAGCGGCCTTCGCCTGCGCGCATCTGGGGCTTTCCACACTTCTTCTGACACTTCATCTCGACCAGCTGGCCAACCTTCCCTGTAACCCCAGCATCGGCGGCACGGCAAAAGGTCAGCTGGTGCGTGAGATCGATGCACTGGGCGGCGTTATGGGCGAAATGGCCGATCTTTCGGCGATCCAGACCCGCATGCTGAACCGGTCCAAAGGTCCGGCGGTATTCTCCCCGCGTGCGCAGATGGACCGCGCATCATACAGCCGCAAGATGAAATCCCGTATCGAAAAAGAAGAGAATATCTCGCTTGTGCAGGGCGAAGCAGTCGAGCTTTTCTGGAACAGCGAAAAGCAGATCGACGGCATCCGCACGAGATCCGGCGCCTGCTATCACGTAAAAGCTGTCGTCATCTGCTCCGGCACCTATATGGAAGCCAGAACGATCCGTGGAGAAGTGATCGTCGAGAGCGGTCCGGACGGACTTTCCCGTTCAGTAGGCCTTTCCCGGAGTATGAGAGAGGCGGGCATCCCGATGCAGCGCTTTAAGACAGGAACACCGGTGCGTGTCAATGCCCGGACTGTCGATACTTCCGTTATGGAGATCCAGCCCGGAGAGCCGGATATGCCGCCGTTTTCGTATGGGAATGAAATGAACGGCTTTACGCCGCGCCCGGATCAGATCCCGTGTTATTCCATCTGGACGACCGAAGAGACCCGGAAGGTCATTACGGAGAATATGGACAGATCCCCGCTCTACAGCGGCGTGATCGAAGGAACGGGCCCGAGATACTGCCCGTCGATCGAAGATAAATTCATGAGATTCCCGGATAAGAGCCGTCACCAGATATTCGTCGAGCCGATGGGTGAGGAGACGCAGGAGCTCTATCTGCAGGGATTTTCGACCAGTCTGCCGGAAGATGTGCAGGTACAGATGGTCCATTCGCTCCCGGGCCTCGATAAAGCACATATCCAGCGCGCTGCCTATGCAATCGAATACGACTGCATCGATCCGACTTCGGCGAAGCTTTCGCTGGAATCGACCTGCCTTGAGGGGCTGTTTACCGCAGGACAGATCAACGGTTCTTCCGGATATGAGGAAGCCGCCGCACAGGGCCTTATGGCTGGCATCAATGCCGCGCGGAAGATCCTCGGGAAGGATCCTCTGATCCTTGACCGTTCGCAGGCCTATATCGGTGTCCTGATCGACGATCTGGTCACGAAGGGCACGAAAGAACCTTACCGCATGATGACCTCCCGTGCCGAATACAGGATCTTCCTGCGTCAGGACAATGCAGACATGCGTCTGACGGAGATCGGAAGGAGGATCGGCCTCATCAGTGAAGAGCGTTACAGTGCTTTTCAAGCGAAACGAACCGCGATCGAAGAGGAGAAGGCACGCCTTCGCACGACCTTCCTGCCGCCGAGTGAGAAACTCCACGAGGTCCTTCGAAATTGCGGAAGTACGGTCACGCAGTCCGGTGCTTCTCTGGCCGAGCTCATCAGGCGTCCGGAGATCCATTATGCGGACTTAAAAGACGTGGACGAAGGAAGAAAAGATCTTCCTGCCGCGGTGATCTTCGCGGTGGAAGTCGACATAAAATACGAAGGATATCTGGCCCTTGAAGAGGAGCGCATCCGTAAGTTTGCGGCGCTCGAGAGCAAGAAACTGTCGCCGGATATCCCATACGATCAGATCACCGGGTTGAGGCTCGAGGCAAGAAGCAAGCTTGCGCAGAGAAAGCCTTCGTCCTTAGGACAGGCGTCCCGTATCTCGGGCGTATCTCCTGCGGATATCGCGGTGCTTCTGGTCTATCTGGAATCGAAGAAAAGAGAAGGAAAAGAGGAAACGAATGGATAAGGGGAAGAGGATCAAACCGGAGATCGGAAGGAAACTTTCGCCGGAGGAGAAAAAAGATCTTAGAAGCGGGAATCTGGCTGCGCCGAAACACGAGCCGATCGTGACTTCCGAGGAGGATATCTCGGAAGCCGGGAAGATCTCGCCTTTCCTCACATCCGGAAGTCAGGACATCTCTGTTCCGCTTTCTGCCGAGAGCATCAAGGCCTTCCAGGTCTATGCGGCGATGCTTCGAAAGTGGAATGAGAAGATGAATCTGACAAATATCGTGGACGATCAGGGGATCGCGATCCGTCATTTCATCGACTCGCTGACCCTTGTGGCCTATATCGAAGAAGAACAGAAGAAGAAAGGGAAGACAGATCTGTCACTGATCGACGTCGGAACCGGCGCGGGATTCCCGGGGATCCCGATCAAGGTCACGATGCCGTGCCTTAAGATCACGCTCCTGGATTCACTGAAAAAACGCATCGGTTTTCTTCAGGCGGTCTGTGAAGCGCTGGAACTTCAGGGAATCCAGGCGATCCACAGCCGTGCGGAAGAAGGTGCGAAGAATAAGCTTTACAGAGAGAAATTCGATATTGCGACCGCGCGTGCCGTTGCGTCTCTTCCGACCCTCTGTGAATACTGCCTGCCGTATGTAAAAGTCGGCGGCATTTTCCTCGCAATGAAAGGACATGCCGAGGAAGAGATCGAGCAGGCCGGAAAGGCCATCGTGACGCTTGGCGGCACGATCGAAGATGTCCACACATTCCTCCTTCCGGGCACGGATATGACCCGTACGATCCTCGTGATCCGGAAGATCCGCCCAACGCCGGCCCGTTACCCTCGTGGCCAGGGCAAGCCGGAAAAGGAGCCGATCGTATGACTGCCGTATATTTAGCGATCCAGATGACACTTCTTATGGGCGTGGGTTTCTTCGGTGCTTACGCTTCCTTTATGGGTGCTTCTTGTAGATAAGATCTTCTGATCCTTTTAGACATCCATCATGATGTCTTCTCCTACGACTCTTCCATCTTCGTATCTGCAGCTGTAGATCTTCTGGTTGCCGTTTTCTTCGGTCGTAATGTAGAGCAGACCGACCTTTTCATCGTAGGAAAGCCCGACGATATGTTCATCTTCGCCGAGATCCTTCAGGACAGGAACGTTGTGCTCGGGGGTATTCGGCAGATCCTCGCCTGTTTCCATCGAAAGAAGAAGGAGACCTTTTCGATCTTCAGAGATATGAAGGATATAGTCTCCGACCCGGACATAATTGACGCTGCTGTAATGGGAATCCGGGCCCAAAAGGTTTTTATTGTCCTTGTTGTCCGCGCCCGGCAGTTCAGATTCTGCTTCAGTTTCCAAATATGCATTTTGGGTGGTCGTTTCCTCCGAATCCCAGACCTCAGTATCTTCACATTGGGCCGCAGAAGTCCTTTCCCCTTCATAGCCCAGATCAGCATCGATTTCTGCGACTACTTCGTGTATGGCGTCATTGTGAGACTTGATCTCTCTGTCACTTTTGGTGCGGTAAGGCTTCCCCATCTTTATGATAAACGGTACTGTGACCGCGATCCCTCCGACGAGAAGAACGGCGCAGATAATGTAGATCACGGTGTTGAACGAAAGGCGATCGAAGATCGAACTTCTGCCATGACTCTTCTGGGCGACCGTTTCACGTGCCTGCTGAAGGCGCGCTTCTTCGATGGCCTTACGGGTCTTTTCCAAAAGCTCGTCAGATGTCTGGATCGGCTCTAAAGATTTCTTCAGTTCGTCACTTAACATCGTCATCATCCTTTCCCCAGTCTTTTAATTTCGCCCGAGCCCGCATCAGACGGCTCCTCACCGTACTCTCCGTGATGCCGAGCTGCTTGGCGATCGCTTCGTTATCCATATCGAAATAGAAACGAAGCAGGATCACATCCTTATATTTGGCAGGCAGTTTATGGACTGCATCCAGAAGCGGATTGCTCGTATCGAGCGACTCTACCAGTCTGTCCTCCACCGGATTTCCGGGAAGGGGATGGACTCTCTTTTTCTCCTCGCTCTGCGGCTTGGTGCGGTCCAGAAGATCACCGAGAAAACTCGTCCGCTTCATGTACGAGGACTTTAAGTAGTCCAGACAGACATTTCTGGCGATGGAGAGGATCCAGTACTTGATATCGCAGTCGCCTCTGTAGGAATCCGAACGTGTCATGACCTTCACGAACACGTCCTGAAAAGCATCCTCAGCGAGGCTTTGCTTGCGAAGGTAGACGTTGCACATACGCAGCACGTCATTTCCGTAAAGCCGGAAAAGCTCTTCGACATCGAAAAGGGGCTTTTGTCCGGATGAAGTTGTACCTTCCATAGCCATAACGGTTTCTTTCTGCCTCACATATCAGACGAGATAAAATAGCTTTCTGTTGCACTTTTTCGGAGATGATTCTAAAAATCCAACACAAGACCTATTCTATACAAAAATCTTGATTTTGACCACCGAAAAGAACTATCTTGTGGTAAAATATACAGGTGATTATTTAATAACAAGGTATAAGGGAGGAAGACGAATGTCTGATTCTACAAACGAGCCGCTTTCCGGCAAGGATCTGCGCAAGCAGCAGGAAGCCGAAGTGGACGCGATCTTCTGCTCCGAGCAGACCACGATCATCCCGGTCGATCTGGAAAAAGAAATGAAAAAGTCGTTCATCGACTATGCGATGAGCGTTATCTCGGACCGTGCTCTGCCTGACATCCGTGACGGTCTTAAGCCGGTACACAGAAGAATTCTCTACTCGATGTTTACCCAGGGTTTTACCCCGGACAAGCCGTACCGTAAATGCGCCACCACCGTTGGTGACGTTCTCGGACGTTTTCACCCGCACGGCGACGCATCCGTATACGATGCTCTCGTTCGTCTCGCGCAGGACTTTTCCATGCGCTATATGCTGGTAGAAGGCCATGGTAACTTCGGTTCCATGGACGGTGACCCGCCGGCTGCTTACCGATACACAGAGGCCAGACTCCAGAAGGTCGCCATGGAGATGATGAGCGACATCAACAAGGGGACTGTCGACTTCCGTCCGAACTTCGATGAGCACGACGTCGAGCCGGTCGCTCTCCCGTCCCGTTTCCCGAACCTTCTCGTAAACGGTTCCGTGGGTATCGCCGTAGGTATGGCGACCAATATCCCGCCGCATAACATGGGCGAGGTCATCGACGGTGTCGTTATGCTCCTCGATAATCCGGAGAGCACCATCGAAGATCTGATGACCGTCATCAAGGGACCTGACTTCCCGACAGGCGGTATGATCCTCGGACGCCGCGGTATTTCCGATACATACAGAACAGGTAAGGGCCGTATCGTAGTACGTGCCCATACAGATATCGAAGTCATGAGCAACGGCCGTGCGCGCATCATCGTGCACGATCTGCCGTACATGGTCAATAAGGCCCGCCTCATCGAGCGCATCGCTGAACTCGTTAAGGAGAAGAAGATCGACGGTATCTCCGATATCCGTGATGAGTCCGACCGTAACGAGAAGGTACGTATCGTGATCGAGCTGCGCCGTGATGCGAACGCGAATGTCGTTCTTAATCAGCTCTACAAGAACTCCCAGATTCAGGATGCTTTCTGTGCCAACATGCTGGCACTCGTTCCGGATTCAGAGGGAAGACTCGAGCCGAAGACCATCAACCTGATGGATGCGCTGACATACTACATCGCGCACCAGGAAGACGTTGTACTGCGCCGTACCAAGTACGATCTGGAAAAAGCACTGGCCAGAAAGCACATCGTGGAAGGCCTCTTAATAGCGATCGACAACATCGACGAAGTCATCCAGATCATCCGCTCCAGCCGGACCGAAGATCAGGCGAAGCAGAGATTGTGCGAGCGCTTCGGATTCTCCGATAAGCAGGCCCAGCATATCGTCGATATGCGACTTGGCCGCTTGACCGGTCTTGAGAGAGAAAAGCTCGAAGCCGAGGCAAAAGAACTCGACGCACGTATCGAGTATTTCCAGAATGTTATCAGCGATGAGACTCTCCTCCGTAAGGTTATCAAGGATGAGATCCTCGAGATCAAGAAGAAGTACTACGAAGACAGAAGAACAGAGATCGGACCGCCGGATGAAGACGAGATCGACGATGAATCCCTGATCCAGGAAGAGCAGATCGTCATCACGCTCACACATCTCGGTTATGTAAAGCGCTGCCCGATCGATACATACAGAAGCCAGCATCGTGGCGGCCGCGGCATCTCGGGCCTTGCGACCCACGAAGAGGACTATGTCACGAAGATCATCACGTCTTCAACGCATGACTTCCTCCTCTGCTTCACGAACCGCGGACGTGTATTCCGCATGAAGGGCTATCAGGTACCGGAGGCAGGACGTTCCGCCAAGGGCACTGCCGTAGTCAACCTTCTGCAGCTCGAGGCCGATGAGAAGATCAGGACGATCATCCCGATCCGCGATTTCGAGTCCGGTGCGTTCCTGACCATGGCGACCAGAGCCGGTATCGTGAAGAAGACCCCTCTGGCAGATTATTCCCGCATCAACCGTTCCGGTCTGATCGCGATCAATATCAGAGAAGACGACGAGCTCGTCGGCGTACATATGACAGACGGCAAGCAGGAGATCGTTCTGGTTACGAGAACAGGTATGTCCATCCGCTTCGATGAAAACGGTGTAAGAAGCACCGGCCGTAATACCATGGGTGTTAAGGGTATCACTCTCCGTGAGGGTGACGAAGTCATCGGCATGGCACCGGTCGTTGAGAACAGAAACCTCCTTGTTGTCGCAGAAAAGGGCTTCGGCAAGCGTACAGAGATGGAAGAGTACCGTGTACAGTCCCGTGGCGGTAAGGGTCTCATGACCTACCGTGTCTCCGAGAAGACAGGTCCGCTCGTGCGTGCACTCCTCGTTGACGATGACAAGGATATCCTGATCATCAACGACGACGGTATCGTGATCCGTCTCTGGGCGAAAGAGATCCCTGTTCTTTCCCGTGTTACCCAGGGCGTTACTCTGATGAGATCCAAGAACAGCCTGATCGTGGACGTCGCGATCGTCGATCACGAAGAGGAAGAAGTCACAGAGACACTTCCGGAAGGCGCAGAAGAAGCACAGACAGCGGAAGAGACAGCAGTCTCTGAAGATGCAGAAACAGAGGCACCTGTGGAAGAGACGAATCCTGTGGAGGAGAGTCCGGAAGCATGATGCATAGAACAAATAGAGAAGAAGTCCGGTCCGCCCGGAGGAATTTCAGAAGAATCGGGAAGGCAGTTCTTTCCTCGATCCTGGTCGCCGTGATCAGTTTCGGGATGTTCCCGTCGGCCGGCCTTCTGGCCTATGACCAGTCCACTTCGGAAGTAGGAGTCATAGGACCAACCGATCCTTCGGAAGGAACACCGGCCACGACGCAGATCGACGGCTCCTCCAAGGGCGTCGGACAGATGGATCTTACGCTCCCGTCGCTGGATCAGGTGCAGTGTGCATCCTACTTCTGCTTTGACAGAACGACGCGGGAAGTCATCATCTCGAAAAACGAGAATAAGAAGATCTATCCGGCCAGCATGACGAAGATCCTGACTCTGGCACTTGCGATGGAATATCTCGATCCGTTTGAGAAGATCACGGTCAGCAAGACGGCGATGGATGCGACGACTCCGAATTCCACCATGATGGGGCTTGTGACCGGCGAAGAGATCGAAGTCAATGAGATCTATTACGGTCTGATGCTCCCGTCCGGTAATGATGCCGCAAACGTACTTGCCGAGGAGATCGCAAAACACTATAAATCGACAAAGGGAACGCTCCCGACTACGACACCGAAGCCGACCCAGCCGCCGGAGAACGGTGAGACGATTGCAGGTCCGACTACGGAAGATCCGAATACCTTCTCCCTGATCGGACAGTTCGCGTATATCGCCAACATGAAGATTCGGGATCTTGGACTTACGGATTCGCATTTCATGAACCCGAACGGCCTTCAGAACGATAATCACTACACCACGGCGCACGATCTGTCCATGATGTTCGATTATGCACTGAACTATAAGGATTTCTGCACGGTCATCCATGCACCGACGCATTTCTTCAAGGCCGACAACAAGCATCCTTTCGACGGATGGAAGGTCGTAAAGAACACCAACAACCTTCTGACCGACCCGTGGATCATCGGCGAGGACTGCCACTGCGCAGAAGTCTACGGTGGTAAGACAGGAACGACGAAGGTCGCCGGTACCGGCATGACGGTACTTACTATCAACGAGAACGGACACGAGATCATCACCTGCGTATGCGGGATCCCGTACGATATGTCTGACCATCAGACAGTCTATGTGGCTGCGGTAGTCAGAGAAGCGAACCTCAAATGCTGGGAAAAGGATCCGGTCAAGCGCGTTGAAGGTAACATCATGGACTACCGCGCATACAATGTCCCGGATGGCGAAGGCCCGACAGGTGAAAAGAGCGAGATCACGATCTCCGGCCCGGAGGATCCGAAGGCGACAGAGACCTCTGCTCCGGCAGAGACATCTGAGACAGCGCCGCTTGCCACGCCGACACCGGAACCGGAAGAAGACAGCGGATTCCTGGGCGGTAACCCGGTCCTCATCATCGTTGTGCTGACGCTCGCTGCGATCGCGCTCGTCCTTGTGATCTTCACTGCCGTGTCTGTCGCACGTGCGAAGAGAAGAAGAAAGAGAATGGGTGTTCGGAAGATCAAGTTCTGATCGAGTTGTTTATCACGAATAAAAAGAAGAAAGCCGCCTCGTATGAGGCGGCTTTCTTTTCTTTTTCCCTTGCTTTATATCTTCTCCTCTACTCCTGATAGGGATGAGATGCGATATTAGAGATCCTTTACTTCATCGAGGATCTTCTTGACGGACTCGGCAGACGCCTGCAGGAAGCGGAGCTCCTGAGGATCAAGGTCAAGCTCGAGTACCTTTTCAACACCGTCAGCACCGATGATCGTAGGAACGTTTGTAGCTACGTCCTGGATGCCATATTCGCCGTTGAGAACGCTGCCGACTGTACGGATGGTGTTCTCACCCTTGAGAAGGGACTTAGCGATAGTGGAAACGGAAACAGCGATACCATCGAAGGTAGCACCCTTAAGCTTGATGACTTCGGCGCCGGAGAAGCGTGTCTTCTCGGCGATCTCGATTCTATCAGCCTGTGTGAAAGGGATGCCTGTGGTCTTGGAGTAATCGTCGATAGAAAGACCGGCGATGTTTGTAGCACTCCATGCCGGGAGCTGGGAATCACCATGCTCACCGATGATGTAGCCGTGTACGTTACGGACGTCGATATCTAATTTCTGGGAGATAAGGATACGGAAACGGGCACTGTCAAGAACTGTACCGGAACCAAGAACGCGGTTTCTCGGAAGTCCGGACCACTTAGCGATCATGTAGGTAAGGACATCGACAGGGTTGGATACTACGAGGATGTTACCTGTTGTGTAGTGCTCCATAATGGACTCGGTGATCTTCTTAGCAAGACCTACATTCTTCTTTGCAAGATCGAGACGGGTCTCGCCCGGCTTTCTCGGGATACCTGCTGTGATGATGATCAGGTCGCAATCCTTAACATCGGAATAGTCACCTGCGTAAATGTCCATCTGACCGAGGAACGGAAGGCCGTGGCTGATATCAAGAGCTTCACCCTTTGCCTTTTCCTGGTTAACATCGATCATGACCAGCTCAGTACACAGCTGCTGAATGGCCATTGCGAAAGCAATCGAAGATCCGACTGCACCTGCACCGATAATCGCTACCTTAGAACCATGTTTAATCTTCATTTTCGTACCAACTCCCACAATACTTCATTGTATTCACTCACATTTTCGAAAAGCCCTCTTTTACTGTGGTATAACATAGTAAAAGCGACCACTCGAAAAACTGGCAAGCGTATTTTAATATGAAAAATGCGCAATGACAACGGCATAAATGCAAAAAGCATTATATGCATAAAAGCACTTACGAAAATGCATTTTCAGATATGCGAAAAGCACACGAAATTAAGAAGTACTAGTATGCAAGTTACATTTCAATGACGATATGCCGTATCCGGGAAAGCTTAATTCTAATAAGGATATATATAGGAAAAATTTTCTAAAAAAAGGTGTTGACAGTACCCCGTACCCGTGCTACTATAGTTAAGCGCTTCGCGAGAGAGCGACGCGGACGGACCTTGAAAATTGAATAGAAGAGCAGAAAGTAATTACTACTTTTATACGAGCCAATAGTTCAATTCATAGAGTTGAAAACAATAGTAAACAAAGAGCCAAAAGGCTCTCAAAAGATTTTTTTTGAGAGTTTGATCCTGGCTCAGGATGAACGCTGGCGGCGTGCCTAACACATGCAAGTCGAGCGGAGTTATGAGAGGTGCTTGCACCACTTTTAACTTAGCGGCGGACGGGTGAGTAACACG
>JAEEGH010001406.1_pt1 | contig 69769 bp, 56 predicted proteins | sample 9134181 | NCBI WGS metagenome assembly JAEEGH01 (sample SAMN16246544, study PRJNA631951) | gut metagenome | biome: gut microbiome; feature: rumen; material: DP-attached | host: Bos | place: Iran: Karaj | collected 2018-10
CGCTGCTATTGGAGGGAAAACCGCTATTAATTTGGAGGGCTGTAAGAATCAAGTCGGATTCTTCAACCAGCCCGACATTGTCTGTATCGAACCATCATTCATCAATACCTTGCCCGATGAAGAGCTCTTCAGCGGGGTCTTTGAGATGCTAAAGACCTTGATGATTGGCGACCCCGAGCAGTACCGCCACCTGTGCGACATGCTGTTGGACGGCAACTTGGAGATACAGCCCGAGATGATAGCCCACTGTGCCGAAATCAAGGGTGCCGTGGTGAAGCAAGACCCTCAAGACAAGGACATCCGCCACATACTCAACCTCGGGCATACCTTCGGCCACGGCATCGAGGCATACAGCCACCAGACCGGGAAACCTTATTCACATGGTGAGGCAGTGGGCATTGGAATGATATGCGCGCTATACCTGTCCGTCAAGAAACTGGGACTGCCACAGGCTTTTTTGGACGACTACCGCAAGGTGGCAGGCAAGATGGTAGCACTGCCACACTACAGCCTGAAGGAGACCGAAGAGATACTGACCTATATGCGCCAAGACAAGAAGAATGCCGGAGGTGAGATACATTGCGTGCTACTGCAAGAACTGGGAGCCCCCGTCATCGACCTTGCCGTTGACGAGAATGAGATTCGTGACGCACTGTTAAAAATATCATAGAATGAGACACCTACACTACTTTATATTTGCACTATGCCTCATGTTGTCACTTACCTCATGCCGACAACAGTACCCACCACTACCTCCAACCAGTCAATTTTTTGCCTTGTGCGACTATGAAACAGGCAACCTTATCTTCATATACGACACCACTGGCATGGGTAGCGCCATCCAGTCTTCCACCGAGTGGGACTCACTCAAACCCGCCTTTACACATGTGGCTATTACCGAATGCACCGACAGCGGGGTCTATGTTATTGATGCCACGCCCGCTCTAGGGGTGGCACGCCGGCCCTTACTCGACTTTATCCTTTCGGTTCTTGACACCAATGCAGGCTACAATTTCGTCAGCATAGCAGAATACTATTCTGTCGATGTTCCCTTCGACACGGCAGCACTCCTAGAGCGTATGCACTCCTTCATCGGACTGCCCTACGATCCCTATTTCCTGCCCGACAATGGACAGCTCTACTGCAGCGAATTGGTGCAAGAATGCTTCTTCGACCAAAAGGGGCATCGTCTCTTCCCCTCCAAGCCCATGAACTTCTACGCCTCAGATGGCACCCTGCCTGCCTATTGGCAACACCATTTCGACAGCCTCGGCGTAGCCGTCCCACAAGACATGCCCGGTACCAACCCCAACGACATGTCGCGCTCACCCATCCTCGGCCAATTTAGAATAGAATAACCACCATGCAATTAGAACTGCTGTCACCTGCCAAGAACCTTGAACAAGGTCGCGAGGCCGTCAACCACGGTGCCGATGCCGTCTATATCGGCGCACCCGCCTTTGGAGCGCGCACTGCCGCTGGCAACAGCATCAAGGACATCGAATCGCTGACACACTACGCCCACCTCTACCACGCCAAGGTATTTGCCACTGTCAACACACTACTATTCGACAACGAAATTGACGATGCCGTCGCCATGCTGCACCAGCTCTATAACGCAGGTGTGGATGCCGCCATTATCCAAGACCTAGGACTGCTCGAGTGCGACCTCCCTCCTATCGAACTGCACGCCAGCACTCAGACCCACAACGCCTTACTCGAACGTATCCAGTTTCTCGAACAGGTGGGTTTCAGCCGCATCATCCTGGCACGTGAGACCTCGCTACAGCAAATGGAGGAAATCCGCCAACACACCCATGCCGACCTCGAAGCCTTCGTACAAGGCGCACTATGCGTCTCCTACAGCGGACAATGCTATATGAGCCAGTACCTCAATGGTCGCAGCGGCAACCGCGGCTGCTGCTCGCAGCCCTGTCGCTCCGCCTACGACCTATATAACGAGCAAGGCACACTGCTTCGACACGACGAACACCTGCTCTCGCTCCGCGACTTCTCTGCCACCGAACACCTACGGGAGATGATAGCCGCAGGCATCACCTCGTTCAAGATTGAAGGCCGCCTAAAAGACCTCAGCTATGTCAAAAATGTCACCGCCTACTACCGCCACTTACTCGACTCGCTCATGAAAGGAACTGAGCATACCCCCTCGTCATCAGGGTATTGCGAATTCCATTTCGTCCCTGATCTCGAAAAAACCTTCAACCGAGGCTTTACCGACTACTTCCTAAAAAAACGCCAGCCAATGGCCACTCTCAGCACACAGAAATCCATTGGCAAGCGCATCGGCACCATCACCCGAATCGAACGAAACAGCATTACTATCAACAGTATAGAACCATTAACCGCAGGCGACGGTCTCTGTTTCATGAACGCGCAAGGCAAATGGGAAGGATTTCTTGTCAACCGCGTGGAGCGCAACACTATTTACCCCAACCGCATGCCTGCCACCGCCAAAGCAGGCACCATCGTCTGGCGCAACAACGACCAAGCCTTCGAACGCCTACTACAAGGCGATACCGCCAGTCGTAAGGTCGACATCCACATGCTGCTCGCCGACACCGACGACGGACTCTGCCTCCACCTCGCCGACACCGACGGTTGCCAAGCCTCCGCCACCGTCACCTGCCTTAAAGAACGCGCCCAAAACCCTGACCGCGCCATGGAACAAACCTGGCGACAACTTTCCAAACTGGGCGACACCATCTTCCACGCCACCCACATCGAAATAGCCTGCCAACAGCCCTATTTCCTTCCCGCCTCTACCCTCAACCAACTACGCCGACAGGCTGTAGCCCAGTTAGAAGAAACCCGCATCGCCCAACATCTGACCACACGCGGCAGCTGCCCCACCCTTGCCCAGCGGCAACAAAACACCACACCCTATATCGAACCCACCGTAGACTACCGCGCCAACATCATCAACCAGCATTGCCGCCAGTTCTACCTCCGCCACGGTGCCGACACGGCTGAATACGGACTAGAGAAAACCCTCGACTACCAAGGCAAGGCCCTGATGACCACCCGATACTGCCTGCGCTACGAGCTGGGCTGCTGCCTTAAAACCGACCCCCACAAGTGGCATGTCGACAACCCCGATGCCTATCAAGACAACCTCTACCTACGCAACGCCCGCAACCAGTTTGCTCTCACCTTCGACTGCGCCAATTGCCAAATGGTACTCACCCCCTCTGGGAATCCTAAAAACAACGAATAAGTTCTAAGGTTTCATCTGTTTTTCGCCTAAAATAGGTTTAGTATGTTCATAACCCTTTTGTTATTGTCATCGTGTCCCACTTTTTATTTGTGAAGTATCTATTTTCGATTGGGGTTGATTTCCAGGAAAATTCCATTTTTTAATCCAATGATTGGGAGTTTCGCCTTTATCGTGTCGTTGAATTTGTTTATAAACTGAAGTACGGGACGGCTTATCTCAACCTCAGTGGAGTTTCCATTTCTAAGTTCCTCCGTTGCAGCATAGGCGTATACGGGTATCTTTATTACTTTCCCAGTTGAATCACGTACTCTCAATCTGATAAACATCTTTGCCACGTCTGGTTGAAACTGTCCATAGTAGTACATTTCATTAGCCAGTATAACCTTGATGCCTATAGTGTCTTCAGCCTCTGGCAGGTAGCGCTGATTGAAAACAGTAGGTTTGACTCTTAGAAATGTATCATCGATGTGCAGTATTGACGCATACATGTTGTATGTACCACTGGTAGGGGATGTTGTATGAAAGTGATCACTATAATCAAGTCTGGCTATTAGTGTTTTCAGTTCATTTAAGGAGATTGAGTTCTCGTAAATTGTGTCATAATCTTTAGGTAATTGTAATTGAACCATGAGGGGGACGCTGTCCAAAAAGACTTGTAAAATCTTTCTTGTCTTTCTAAATGAACCCATCCACGAAGGGTCATAATCAAGTTTCCCAGTGCTCAATATAATTGGGTAATAATGACATGTTTTCTCATTTACTATGTCTTTCAGAACTGAGATGGAAGCACCACTCGGCAAATGAATGTACTTTGAGTTGGGAGCGTAGTTGTTAACATCTATTCCTTGGGCTTTCAGGTCTGCTTCAACAGTACCGCCTCCGACAAAAATGACTCCTGGCTGGCTTATTTCGTAGTACAGGGGCGTTATTATTGCCAAGGCCACAAATGCAACGGCAAAAAGCAAACTTAACATTTTTGTGGTTTTAAAAGAGACTCGGAGGCATTTCTTGATTTTAGGTAGATACCTTGTTAGATTATCAGATGTATTTATGGTTCTTATTTTTATTATCGTTTTGGCATATGCTTGTTTGATGGTTTGGAATGCTTTTGACCATTCTACTTCTTCCCCACTCTTGCATATTGTATTATTTCCTCTATTATTGGCCTCGTATATGCCTCCATTATTGTTGAGACGCAGGAGTCTGTCAAAACGACCGTCAATATCAATCCAGTAGATACTCTTCTGTTTTACCTTCTTTAAATCACGCCTGCTTTTAAATTCAGCCTTCACTATGCTCTTCATTTGCTCGTAATTATTCTTCTCATGGCTCTTCTTCAACTCTTCCATACTCTTTATCAAGCTCTTTTTCTTCATTAGCTCAAGTATGGCATTGACCTCTTTTCGGTAATTTTCTCCACATCCCGGACCAACATTGAAACTATACTCTGCAAGCAATACGATTATATGCTTGCTATTGTCGAGCGCTTCAAGATATTTATCTTCTTCTAAGCCGCAGTCAAAATAGACATCAAGCCCTTGCATGGTGTATTCTAGAGCTATCGCGCGGGCAAGACTTGTGCTATGGTGATAATCATTATCTTCCACATCGTTGATTTCGTTATCATTCTTGACCCTAGGGACCCGCCGATATGATATAAATACATCGTACTTCTTCCGATTACTATTCTTCGTTGTGACTTTCTCTTCTATTTCAACTTCCTGTTCCATTGTGCAATATGTGTTATTATTGATTTTGTTCCTTTTTTGCAAATATACATATTTTCCCGTATATGAACATAATATTAACGATAAAACTACGTTATAAGGGTCAAATATACTATATTAATAAGATGTGTGCGAAAGAAAATACTGCTGCAATCACAAGTGAGGGAAGTGTTTATCCCCATCCTCGTCCGGAAGTGGCCGTCGACGTTGTAATGTTTGGTTACCTTCCTTCCGACAGAAGCCTAAGGTTGTTACTCCAATATCGTCCTGAAGAAAAGACCTGGTCGTTTCCGGCACGTATTGTAAGGTCTGCCCCTACACGCGATAATAATGACGAGAAATATCCCGGAGAATACGGACCCGAAGCCGAGACTGTTCCCCAAGCATTCAGAAAAGCCCTTCAGATTAAAGCAAAGTCATTCAGCAGAGCCTCTGACGAAGAAATCGTTGAATTGTGCATGTCAGAACATTATGTGCCTCGTCACAATGAAGACATCCCTGAAGATCCTGTTGAATTTCAAAAGGACGAATGTCTTGCCCAACTTCCTGTACGTTCGGAGATTAGGAGAGACAGGGATCGTCTAAAAAATGGGAAACCAGTAAATAAACGAGTGATTTCAATCCCGATTCTTACAATGGCTAGTCGTGGGTATGTTTGGGATGATGTCAACCGATACCGCGACTTGGCTTGGGTACCCATAGACTGGGTGGTGGAAGACAATATGAAAAATACGAATAATGAAACTCATGATTCTGATTTACGCAGTCTCTTCCAAGGAGATGAAGGCCTTGTGATTCATAGCACAAAGCTACGCAATAGCGAATGTTATGCACTACGGTTTGATCACATCCTCATTTTGAGAAGCAGCATATACGCCCTAAGACAGTGTGCCCGATGCCGACCAATTGCACGAGAGGCCTTAGACAAGCAATTTCGGGTATCTGATTTGTGCCGCATTTATGAGTATATATTCAATAGGGAAATTGACATTGCCAATTTACGAAGAGTGTTTATCAAGGAGAAGGACAATGGCTCTGATAATCTGTTGATTGTGACAGATAAGAAGGAAAAGTCTGGCACAGGCAGAAAACCGGCTATTTTGGTTGAATTTAATGATAATCAGTATGATATATTGACCGAAAGACTTAGCTTTCGATTTCCTTTTGCTGCTTATTAGAAAATTGAATGATTTTACATGTCAAAATAACTTATTTATACAGTTGGTTTGATAGTTGAACTGAAAAATATGCCTTGAAGGAATTTCGATTCCTTCTTTTATTTATGCCCTTGATTATAAGTGTTGTTTATACTTGATATTGAAGTCAAAATGACATATAATATGTTAAAAAAATCATTTTTCTTATATTTTTTTTGTTTTATTTGAAAAAAACACTTATCTTTGCCGCATCGAAAAAAAAATGTTTTACCAATAGTCAAAAAAAATGAAAACCAAGAATCACATACTAGCTTTCTGCGTGTACATCGCAGTGTGTATAACATCCAATGCTCAAATCCAAAATTGCCAAGCGGCAAAAGAAGCTTCTTCTGTTTATCACGGATACCGGGAAAAATTCCCTTTCCATTTTCAAACGGTGGGGTTAGCCGCTTACCCGGATAGTAGCCGTCTATTTTTAATCAGTGAACCTCCAGAAAGGGTTACAGAACAAGACATACGCCTACTGTTCTCTGACCACGATTATTCCCTAACCATCAAACAAAACAAGTTAGGTTACGACGGCTATATAAAAGACGTACTCATCGTGGTAAATAACCTGTCGTCCGACGAGCGTATGAGATTAACAAACAGTATTCATAAACTGCTTTTCTCAACAGACTATAAGGCTCAGCGAGCCACCATAAAACTACCAGTAAATGAGGGGCGCATATTCTTCTCGGAGAACAGCATTAACTACTCCATTTCACTGGCAGAGTTGCAAGACTGGTTCATCGTCCGAAACGAATTGTTCACCGATATGCAGGGGCATACGTTTGGTGTGAAAAAACTCCTCAAATCAGAGAGAACCGGAGTATTCCTAAGCGACAACCCCGGTTTTGTATCATGGGTTATAAATAAAGAGAGTGGATTAAACGAAACAGATGCAAGGAAGTTCTGCCTAGACGGCGACCTGCTGTTGGGTGCATTTTCAAATGCCAACAAACTAATTATTATCGCCAGAGAAAGAGAGAGTAAATTATCCGAGCTTCCACCATTAAACATTGGAACCATACTTTTGCTTGCAGCCACCAATGAATCATCTCTCAGTCAATCACTAGATATGAACGATGTGCTATGTGGGAAGATTGAGGATCGTGGCTACGACTGGTGTCCAACCTACCTTAGCTCGTGCCTAGAGAATACTGAATATGGAGATCTCTTAACGGTCAATGATCTACTACTAAAAGGGTGGAGTGAATCGGGCCGATTTAAATGTCATGACGTAATCTATCCAACCCCTAATTCTTATCCCTTCGAATACCCATTATTCGACATTTTGGCAAACAAATATGGCCAAAAGACATTGGTATATAATTGGAATACAGATAATTCAGTACAAAAAATAAAGATGTCGGACTATGCGATATATGCGCTAGCCTGTACCGGATCACTACCGGTGTCCTACTATAACGATCAACATTCAAAAACATCTATCGGTGAACAGTATGAGAAGCACGCTTATGAGTATTTCGCTGAGTCCCAAAATACTGACCTGGCTCGCGCGGTGCAATATTCATTCCTCTACAGCGTGTTCTACGACAACCAGATTTACGCCCATACCCAATACCGTCATAAGAATGCACAATCAAAAAAAAGATACCTTTTAGAAGAAAAAGTCAAAAACTTATTATTGAGTATAACAAATTCATCCACGGACATCCACACCATAGCTCATACCATTGCCGTTCAAGAGGTTCTAAGACAAATGTCTGATTCTATAGAAGTTGCGAAGCAGCGAAGCAAAAAGGAATTTGATGAATATGTCAGAAAAGAAATCATAGAGAGTGGACGAAATGCTAATGATCCCGATGTTGTTGAATGGAGAAACGAGAATTGGAATATAACCGAATCAAATCTAAATGAACATATCAATCAGGTAATTGATGAGAATGTCAGACTTGTCGAACAGCAAATCGTACAAGCGATAAATGAGGTGCGGACAAGCCTCATGTGCATGACGGATGCAGAATTCAAGAAGGCTTACCACCACCTGTCATATCCCAGAGGGGAAACTTCAATATTCAATTATAATCTGAAGATAAGCATGCTGACAAAATCCATATCTCAAATGAAGTCTATTGCTGGTAATGATATTTTCAAACCATTCGGAGTGAACCTAGCAGAGGTGATGGATTTTTATTCCAGTTCTCTTCGCAACGAACACTCAACGTGGATTAAAACCCCAACTCTTGTCTGTACATCAATGGGCGCACGTTTTGTTGGAGGGCATAATGTGAGTGCCGCAATAAAGGAGGTTGCCTCTATCAAAGGATACACACCCGGGTTCTCAAAAGGTAGCAATCTAATACGTGAAAGAACAGTCGTCTTTCCCCGAACACAGAGAATGAGGGGATTATAAGGAAAAACGTAATCTATTGAGATACACTACAGTTAAAACGTAATTAACAAAAATATATAAATTAACCATTAAAAACAATCATTATGAAACAGAATAACGGAACAGAGACTATGGCAGTCAGCACTACCACAAAAAAGTTTGCAGGTCGAATTATCAGAAGGATGGTTTGTCTCCTCGTTGTGTCCCACATATTGGGGAATAATATACCGTGCTATGCCCAAAACGAATCACCTTTACAAAATGTTATTAACAAGTATAACCCAAAAATATCGATAGACTCTGCTATCCTTGCCAAAGCAAACGCAGGAGACGCGGAAGCACAATATCAAATCGGGCTGTACTTTAACGAGGTTGAACGTAAAACATTCCCTTATTTCCCTTTCTTGGTCGGTGAGAAATCATTGGAATGGTTTGAAAAATCAGCCCGTCAGGGACACAAAGAAGCTCATGCTGAAGCAGGGATAATTTTATATCGACGATACTGGAGTACAGCATTTTCGTACCATACCAATAGTGTTAAAAGGCAAGCAATAAACCACCTTATAGAAGCTGGGGCCGAGAACGACCCCGTTCTCATGATGTTTATTGCGGAACTTGTACCTTTTGGCGAGGACGGGAGTGACAAATTGTCCTTAATGTGGATTAATAAAGCCATTTCATTGGGTCTTCCAATTAACGAGGAGGATTTGCCCAGGAGTAGACAATGGGGCTACACAACCCTGGGCGAAGCTTACGATGCTAAAGCTAGAAAGTATCGATATGGAGAGAGCGATGTTCCGCAAGACTTAAATCAATTCTATCAGAACTTGGTATTGGCTGAAAAGTATGGATATAAATATTCTAGCATTAGTATTGGGGAATGTTATTTTAATGGCTGGGGAGTAAAAAAGGACAAGCAAAAAGCAATTGCTATCTGGAACTCTCTTAAAAAAGAATTCAAATATGAAATAGAGCAAATGGAAAAGAAATACTTAGGAAGAACTCAATAAAATGGAGATAAATAATGCTATGTCCAACCAACAAGCATAAAGAAATACGAATGATAAATAAGACCAATACATGTCATATCGTATGACAATAAGAACACAGTTATTATGAAAAAATTGATATTCTTTGTCTTCGCTGTTCTAGGCATCACCTTTGCCAGTCATGCTCAAGAGAACACACAAGAACAGAAACAAGCAAACAATTCTGCTCAAGAAACAACCATTTTGAAGGATACCTGGAATGGGATTGTAGATGCCTATAAGTCAGGGGAGGCTTTAGAAGCTCAACAGAAGTTTGCATATGGTTTTTTAAAACAAGGTGTTAACACAGCTGTTGGCGTTGGTGGGAGCATTGTGGATTTACCAGATAATCTGGTTCAAGCATTTAGAGAATATAGCGATGTTAATAGTAGTACATTCTATTACTTTGGCAAATATAGCCTTGAAAACATTGGAAATTCTATAAAGACAATATACCAAAACATTGCCTCTGGTGATCCTGAAAAAATTGGAGAGGCCACTTTCGATATTGAACTTACTATAGAAGGTGCTGCTTCTGGATGGAAGATGGGAAAACCATCGGCAAAAGCGCTTCGTAAATCTTTAAATGACTTGGGAGATGAATTGGCAATTAAATATGGACCCAGGTATCATTATACAGACGCTTTTGGCGCGAATAAAATCAGAGAACAAGGCATTCAAAGAAGAGGAGACCCCAAGGTAGTGTATGCGACACATAAGGGAGACTTGTCTGGAACAGAAGCCAAATCTCAACTAGCACTTCCCAGGGAAGAACCTCCAACATACAGGGTTAAATTTAATCGACGGATTAAACCGAAGGTGGTAAGACAGGTGGAGCCTAACTTTGGTCAGCTAGGGGGCGGTATTGAGCAACTCTTCTATGAAGACATTCCCGTTGGGGATATTATTTCAATAGAAAAAATCCCTCAACATCCGTCTATAACCACAAAAATGATTCGTTCAATCAAGAACAGCGCTCTAGAGGCAACGGCTGCGACACCTTATGATATTTCTGTTTTTGGTACAGTAAATGCAGTGGCAAATGCCATGAGTAATGAAGAAGGAGGCCATCATCTAAATGCTCAAATATCGACAGTGTTTTTTGTGGATGACACAATTGCACAAGGAGCCTTTTTGTTATTCGACAAAGATGGAATAATGTTTATTGGTATAAATCCCAATGATATAGATGTAATAACAGAGGATTTTATTAATAATAATCCTGAAATCGGCGATGGAGGCTTTCTTCATCGGAGAAAAAGAGGTCGCAACGAGGTAATCCCAACAGGTACTCGTACTAGTAGGGGTTTATAGCCGTGTCTAATAATTTTAATTATTCTGGAAGAACATTACTATTTATAACCATATAAAATAAAATACAATGAGAAAAAGATACACCCTCCTTCAAGTTGCGAAAACCATCTCCGTCTCACTGCCAGCCAGCCTTTTCGCCTGGATTCTGATGGTATTAATGAACCCAATATTCGAGCATGTGTATGTGCTGTTACTTCTCCAGCCACTCGTATACTTGGTTGTTGAACTCGTGCTGTATTTGCATCGTCTTTGGTCTCAAAGCGTCGAGAGAAGGAAGAAAGAGGCTCCTCTCCCTGCACCAGCACCAAACAAAACAAAGAAGAAAGATATTGATTGCAATCCGCCACTGGGTGTACAAAGAGAAAGGGAACTCCTCACCCCAGAAGAGGAATGGGCATATTTGGCTCTGATGTATTACTGAAGCCTCGTACCAAGGGTCATGAACTCACCTCCCCATGATTGATTATTAGATACGCAAACGTCGCATTATTAACAATAAAAATATCAAAAAAGTTATGAACAAAATCAAATTTTCAATTATCGTGCTATTACTTCTGGCCATCAGCACCAAGCAAAACCACGCACAAGAACTGGAACTAGTTAAGGTTGTAGATGTGAGTCGGCATGGCCTTCGCGTTCCTTTGCAACAATACCTCCGCACCCTCGACTTGATGACGGGGGACGGCTACCACTGGAAGCGAGACACTGTGCCCGGAAGTCATTTGTCGCCAAAAGGCGACACTCTGGAAAGGTTTATGGGTGAGTATTTCCGGCTTTGGTTCAGAGAACAAGGATTTGAGCTAGATAGTGCTGACATCTATCTCGGTGCCAGTTCGAAACAACGCACCGTTGCGACTGCCACGGCTTTCATGACGGGCATGTGCCCCGGCATGGCCCTACCACCTGTCGATTACAAAAAGAAAAATTCTACGTATGGCTATGGCTACCTCGACCCCGACTATTTGCCTCTATTAAATGGCTTTAGTGTACCAGACTTTGACACCATGGCCTTTAAATATGAAGCTTATCGAGAGTTAGGTGAACTGACGCCCCCTTCCTATGTGTATTTGGAGAATATGCTAAGGATAAGTCACTCCGAATATGGCAGTGAACACTTTGATAATCATGTTGGTGTGAATCTCGTTTTTTACGATAGTGAAGGCGGACATCTGGAACCCACGATGGTGGGAGGACTGAAGCATGCCAACATGGCCAGCGATGCCTTTATCCTCGCTTATTTGAACGATACTGATTCCATCTTGGGCCGTCCCCTTGAATTCTACGACTGGAAAGAGTTGGCTTCTATTAAGGATCTCTATAGCCGAATCCTATTCTCCCAGGCACCGATTATTGCCGTCAACGTTAGCCACTGCATGCTGAACAGGATATACTCTGAGATGGCCAGTGGCCATAAATACGCATTCTTCTGCACCCACGATTCCATGATCGAGGCCTTGCTGGCTGCGTTGAAAATAAAACCGTATGAACTCTCCAACACCCTAGAAAAGACCCCAATCGGAGTCAAACTTCTGTTTGAGCAGTGGGCGGAGAAGAATTGTATGAACCCAAAGAAATATGTTCGTGTCCGTCTTGTCTATCAGAGCTCAGAGCAGATAAGAAAAATGCAGCACTTGACCCTCGACAACCCGCCAATGTCTTGTGAACTGAGCTTCACCGACATCCAAAAGGCTCCCAACGGCATGTATCCATACGATGAGTTCATGAACCACCTTCAACACACTCTCAAAGCATACAACGCCACAGCCAAAGGGATGCACCCCTGGGAATAACATGCCTCGTAGGCACGGCACGTGTGGGACAAGGGACTGTTTCTTGGGTTCATCCGCTAAATGGATAGGTGGAATCGTATAGTGAAAGTGTCAGCAGCTGTTATCATCGGTTTCAGTCCGGAGTCCCTGTCCTGCTCAATCCGGCCTCTATCATAACCGTCGAAGAGGGCTAGCCCTGATCCTCCTCAAATCTTGACTGGTAGTTTATCAGTATTCGCTTCGGTTCAGGATAAGTGTTGTCCATCATGCCGTCGGATTGGGGCTTAATCTAACATTGTGACTCGTCAGGACCATATCTTTTATTAACCGCAATTGACATTATAAAAAATACAACGTATTAATACACAGCAAACTGAAATTTTACAGGAAAATTAGGCTACAAAAGGGGATTTTTCCTAAAAAAATGGTTGTACTTTTGCATCGTGAAAAAAGGCAGACAAAAGGCTGCCAGAATAAAGTTGAAACGATAATAATTTAAAGAAAGGAGTATAAAATGAAAATGTCTCGTTTATTTAGCATCGCCCTTTTGGGAGTCGCCTTGGCGGTGACTCCGGTATACGCCCAACGTGGCGGCGGTGGCGGCGGTCGTAGCGGTGGCGGCGGCCACAGCAGCGGAAGTGTAAGTAGCAGCCGTGGCGGCGGCGGCGGTTTTTCGAGCAGCCGTAGCAGCGGCAGTAGCTACTCTAGCAGCCGCAGCAGTAGTTCAAGCAGTTATTCTGGTAGCCGCAGCAGTTCGAGCTACTCTGGCAGCCGCAGCAACTCGAGCTACAGCTCGCCCAATGTGAGCAGCAGCATACGCAGCAGTTCGTCGTCTTCGTACTCGGGCTCTCGTTCGTCGTCTGACTATGGCAGCCGTTCGGATGGCGGTGCAGCCGTTTCGCGTGGCGGCAGCCATCAGTCGCGTACTGGCAGCGTGCCAGCACAGATACGTAGTCGCAGCAACGCCGCCGCTATGCGCGACGGAGGTCGCAACACGGGCGGCACCCTTCGCGGTGACGTAGGTCGCCGTGGCGACGGCCCTGCTGGCAGCACTGTCGGCGGCGGTCGCCCGCACGGCGTGGCTCCTACTCCCGCTGGTGGCTATGCCCGTCCAGGCAATCCCAACGGCCCCATGCCTCCCTCGCACCGTCCAATGCACCCTGCACCCTACTTTATGCACCCCCATCACCATCACATGGTTCACTGCCACAGACTTTATTGGGACCCGTTCCCCCCGCGTCCTTGGTTCTGGCCCGGATTCTGGTTCTACTGCAACAACTATTGGTATGACTATCATGTCACTGACGTAGTGGTGGTGAGAGAGTATGCCCGTGAGACCTACAATGTCGACCTGATCACCTACGCCATCAGCGGCGACTACATGTATGCCCTTATCAACGACCCCGACGGACACACATACCTGCAGATTTATGACAAGAATGACAAGTTGCTTGCCGAACAGCAGGTAAGCCGCAAATACTGCAAGATGCAGATTGACCCCGAAAATGGTGGCTGCTGGATTATGAAGAAGCGCGACAAAGACCCACTGCTGTTCTTCTACACCCCCGAAGGCCAACTGCTCATCTACGAGGCCGACAAATAGGAACTATTTGATTTGCAAAGTTATCATACTAAAAAGCGGGAGCCACATTAGCGGCTCCTGTTTTTTTGCATATATGCAAAAAAAGCCGCAAGAGAAGTATCGTCTCTTGCGGCTTTTATAAAAGTTTATCTTGTTCTATTTGACGATTATCTCCAGCACTCTGTTTACATCATCTTCGGACAGTTCGTGGTGCATGGGAAGGCAGATAACCTCGTTGGCAATGCGCGTGGCATTGGGGAGGTTTTCCGCGGTGGCACTTGGCAATCCACGATAAGTGCTGAATGTGCTGATGAGAGGATAGAAGTAGCGACGGCCCATGATACCTTGCTCGCGCAACTTGAAAAACAATTCATCGCGAGTCATGCCATACTCCTCAGCATTGACGAATATTGGAAAATAGCTATAGTTGTGCCTTACGCCCGGCATGTCGTCGAAAAAACGTATACCCTCTACAGGACGAAGCGCCTCACGATAATGTATCGCAACACGATGGCGGGCTTCGATGGCGGAATCAATCTGACGAAGATTAAGCAGTCCAAAAACGGCACGCACCTCGTCCATCTTGCTGTTGATACCTGGGGCAATAACCTCAGTCTCACTTTCGAAACCAAAGTTTTTAAGATAATCAATACGCTGCTTGGTGGCGGCATCGTGCATCACCATGGCCCCACCTTCGATCGTATTGAACACCTTTGTGGCGTGAAAACTCAATGTGGAGATGTCGCCATATTCCAGAATTGACTTCCCATTCACTTCAACACCAAAACAATGGGCAGCATCATATATCACCTTTAGTCCATACTTGTCAGCAATCTGCTGAATACGGACTATGTCGCATGGCTTCCCATAGCAATGGACCGGCATAATGGCTGTTGTCCGTGGAGTGATGGCTGCCTCAATCCTGTCAGGATCCATTCCACAGTTGCTCGGGTCGATGTCGACGAAGACTGGTTTCAATCCGTTCCACCAAATGCTATGGGTGGTGGCAACAAAGCTATATGGAGTCGTTATAACCTCACCACTCACCCGCAATGCTTGAAGTGCAGTGAGTAACGGAAGCGTACCATTGGTGAAGAGACTTAAATACGGCACCTTCAAATAGGCACAAAGAGCCTCTTCCAACTGCTGGTGGAAACGTCCATTATTAGTAACCCACTTGCTCTCCCAGATTTCTTTCAGCATCTGGGAAAAATCGTCCAAATCGGGCAGTAAGGGTGTGGTAACATTCATCTTATCGCTTTTTCTCTCTAATCCGCGGGCTGTAGACTACTTTCTCTTTCTCAATCCCTTCCTTTTGGTAGAATCAGCTTTATTCCCCTCTTCGTCGTCATCCTGGTCCGTCTTCTCGCTATAGCCATATCCATAGCCGTAACCATAGCCATAACCGTAGCCATAACCGTAACCATAGCCGTAGCCGTAACCATAGTTGCGACCATACAGAGGCTGTTTGTCATACTTCACATCGTTCAAGATAATACACATCTTGGGGAATGCACCGTCCTTATAGAGACGCTCTACATCCAGCAACATACGTTTGTCGAACAATCTCGCACGAATCAAGAAGATAGTATGGTCAGCCACATGCTTCACAATGTCGGTATCCACCACCATTCCCGCCGGTGTACTGTCGAGAATGATATAATCGTACTTGTCACGCAGATAATCTATCAGCTTATCGAAAAGAGGCGAGCTCAACAACTCTGCAGGGTTGGGCGGCAGGGGTCCTGAGAAAAGGGTGTCGACACCTGCTGCCACCACATCGTGCTGGATGAGGCTGTCAATATCCGTCTCTTTCAACGTGAGATAGTTCACAATTCCTGGTTTCTTGCGAGAATAGAATTTACGCGTGAGCGAACCTTTGCGCAAATCCAAATCCATCAACAGCACCTTTTTGTTTGCCAATCCGATACTTGCAGCAAGATTGCTCGTCATGAAAGTCTTACCTGAACCTGGTACCAACGAAGAGAATAGCAGGACCTTCGCCTTACCTTGCTGGTCGCCTCCCAAGAACTCAATCTTGGCTCGCAAGTGCCTGAACGATTCGGCTATGCCGTCATGTTCTTTCTCGGTAATCACAATATTGCGATCGTCATCTTCTGGCAATGCAGGTATTTCAGCAAGGAACGGGACCGACGTAGCCGATTCAATATCTGCATAGCTCTTCACCTGCGTATCGAATAGTTTTCTCAACAGATAGAATGCCACGGGGACAAGCAGTCCGATAATGGCACCTACAAAGGTCATGTGCGACGTATTGGGCGACACCGGATTCTTGTTCACTGGCGCGGGATCAATAATCTTGGCATAACCCTCCAAGGAAGGTTTGCTAATCATCAGTTCCTCACGACGGGTTAGCAACGACACATACAACTGCTCCTTAATCTTCTGATTTCTCTCCAGTTCATCCAAGTGAAGCTGCTGTATTGGCACGGCACGAACCCTCGCAGAAGCCTCATTGGCAATATTGCGTTCGTTTACAATGCGCTGTTCCAGCGAGGAGATATAGCCTTCAGTCATGCTGATCAGGTCTTCGCGTTGCTGATTCTGGTTCGCAATGGCACGAGCTGCTACAGGGTTGTTCACCGTTCCCATCTCCTTATAGTGAGCAACTTCTTGGGCATGACTATTATATTTAGTCAAGTACGATGCCACCACGCCATTAGAGACAGCACCCAACGGAATCACCTCAGTGCCATCGCTAGATTTGATGGTCGACAGTAGGTCGCGCGCCATACCCAATTCGTTCTGCAGGCGCGAAGCCTCGTTGTCTGAACGCAAACTTGTACTGACATAACCTCCACCAAAAGCAGTAGATGCCATCACATTCGAGCTACTACGATATGCTGCAATAGCCGACTCTTGTGCACCCAAATCACTACTGATAATGTTAATACGCTCGTTGATGTAGTTGTAGGTATCATTTATAATGCGTTTCTTATCGTTCACAGCACCCTCATTGTAGACACGAATCACGGCGTTAATAAAGTCGGCACAACGCTGGGGTGAGTAGTCCTTCATATACAGATTCAGAATCGTATTACGGTCATCGTTGCGTTTCACCACCAATTTCGAACGGTAGTAGTCCGTTATGGACGACACATCGCGGTGTTCCACCTTAATCTCCTGACCCACCGACCTGTCCACAAAAGTCCACGTCTTGTGGGCAATCAATCGTCCCATCGGAGTCATCACCGGCTTGTCCAACGGTATCAACAACGAATGATGATTCGCACGGCGAAGCAGCACATGCTCCTTATCCACTATCTTCAGCATTAGGCAGTCGGGCAACATAAAGCCGTTCGAATCAAACTCCAGTTCCACAGGCGATATGGCGTAAAGATTCTTAGTACGCTTTAAGAAGCGAGTCTCGGTACTATACATCACGTTCAATTTCAAATCCTCCACGGCTCTTTGGATTGTCGATTTCGAGGTGAGAATCATCATCTCGTTATTAATCGTACTAGAGTAGAACGAGCGGAGACCCAATGCACTCTTGATTGAAAGCTCACGGGTATCGTCATCATTGATACCAAGGCTATTTCCACTTCGGATCAGAATCTTGGCCTGGCTGGCATACACCTTATCCTGCCGACGTGCCAAGAAGTTGGCCACCAAGCCACCTATCAGGGCAAAGATAAGCAACCAGTGGATATTGCGGAGAAGCAGGAACACCAAATCCTTGATATGAAACGATACCGACTGTTTCTCATCAAGGAACGAGAGATTGGTGTAATTGGGATTTGCGTTATTGGTATTGTTTGAATTGTCCATCTTTACAATATTAGAAAGGGTGAAATAAATTCCAATTTAGTCATTTAGTTTCTCGGCTTCAAATAGCTGGCTATCGTGACAATAAATGTCAGTGTCGACAAACCGATTGACAACCACGAAGCGAAATTCCTTGCCTCACGACGCGGTGTATCCTTGGTATAGTTCTGAGTGATGATAAAGTCGTTCTGCTGCAGCATAAAGAATGGGTCTTGGAACACCGAAGAGGAACGGGGGTCGAGATATCTCATCACCATCTTCCCGTCCACTTCTCGCATCACCGCAATCTTATTGCGGCTAGTATAGGCATTCAGACCGCCCGCCAATGCCAATGCCTCCAAGAAGGTACACCGTTCGTTGCTGATGGTAATAGCCTTGCCGCCTTCAGCTCCAAGGAAGAAAATCTTGAAGTTCGAAAAGCGGACCACTACCACCGCATCTGTCAGCATCCCATTAGCAATCAAGAGATGGCTTATAGTATCCTGAAGTTCCAGACGGGTCAAACCCGCCGCATGAATAGCTCCCAGCACTGGGAACTGAATGTTACCGTTCACATCCACCAGATAGGCTCCTCGGCGATAACCATTCATTGCATTCGAAGAAAACGAACTCATGTTAAATGGCTTTGCCTGCAACTCGTCGGATGAAAAAACATAAATGTCCAACTCATCATAAGGAGCAACACGAGCCTGGAACATATTCTCAAGCTCAATTTGAGTACCATGGCGCATGTCCTGCAGATAGTTCACCTCTCCAGGCGTGAGACAGGAAGTTAAAAGCATCCCTGCCAGCAAAGAAACAAATAGTAACTTGTATACTCTTTTCATGATATGATAAAATATTAATTAATAACGTAGAAAAAAAACTTTTATTGCAAACAATTGTTGAATTCTTATTATTTTTTCTTATTCCTAATTAGAACGCGTTTGATACAATTCTTAACAGTTTGAGAACAAAACTCTTTGACATACTTAAATCCAAAAGGATTCCATCGCTGGGGATGTGTGGTAATGAGCATCGCATATTTCGATTTTCGAAGAGGCGATTTGGAGTCCCTCAGTTGGGCTATTATGTCGTTGGTAGTATGGAACACCAACCCCTGCGACTCCCATTGCTCCTGATACTGCGGTATCTTGTCGCGGACGCTGACATGGTATCCGTCCCACCTGCGCCCAGTATCGGTAACATACAGTGTTTGTGCAAAATCAGTATCAAAATAAGGCTCGTAATCAATACCTAACGAACGGTAGTCATAGTGCTTCCAAAGGTCCTTGCTATCGTATGGACTACGGGGCGAACCATGCATACAGATTTTACTAATTGGGGCTATCTGACGCAATTTTGCCAAGTTATCACAAAAGTCACGATACGCCTCCTCCATGTTTCCATGACAAGTGGTGAGAGATTCATAATGATAACCAATCTCATGTCCCAAATCGGCAATAGCTTTGATGATTGTCTCATCATAACTCTCCGGCACCATCCTAAAATAATACACAGCCCGAAGTCCCAGCTGGTTTTCTATCTCAGCCGTCCGTAACGAGTTTTGTGGAAGCAAATCGACATCATGCCTCAATTGAAAGGCGATACCGCTATCAATAAGGGAGACCAATAACTGTCTATATTTCAAAAGAGTAAAGTCCATAAACTATATTTGAAGAATGTGTCAGTCAAAGTGCGTCATTTATCCTATCAAAAATTCGTTGGGCAGCATTGCCGTCACCATACGGATTTGATACCTTACGAATTGTATTATAATAATCGACATCATCAACAAGCCGACCCACTTCGCTTACAATAAGATTATAGTCCGTACCAACAAGCTTTACCGTGCCCGCCTCAAGGGCTTCAGGACGTTCTGTAGTGTCTCTCATCACTAGGACAGGCTTACCCAATCCTGGAGCCTCCTCCTGTATTCCACCACTATCGGTAAGCACCAAATAGCTCTTCTCCATCAAATAAACAAAAGATATGTACTGGAGCGGCTCGATGAAGAAAAAGTTTGGGTAAACCGAAAGATTCTCTCCAAACACCTCATGAATAGGTCTACGGACATTGGGGTTAAGGTGCATCGGATACACAAAATCCACATCAGGATATGCTGTCGACAAATCCTTCATGGCCGTCAGCATATTGATGAATCCAACCCCGAAATTCTCTCTACGATGACCCGTTATCAACACCAGTTTACGACCCATCGAATTAGTTTCTTTCTCCCCGTTCCTTTCCCTTGTGCCAACCCCTTTCAGACGGCGCACATCATATCCAGCCTCAGCCAGTATCCTCTCTTGCTCAGCTGCCAACTCGCTATCCGCCGCCAGCCTGTCCACCACCATGTGGAGGGCATCAATGACCGTATTGCCAGTAACGACAATATTCTTCCCATCCACATTCTCGTCCAATAGGTTCTTCCGATTGAGGGCCGTCGGTGCAAAATGAAATGTGGCAATACGTCCCGTTATCTGGCGGTTCATCTCCTCGGGCCACGGACTATAAATATTGCGAGTTCGAAGCCCCGCCTCGACATGTCCTACAGGGATTTGTTGATAAAACGCCGCCAATGCTGCTGCCGTACTAGTCGTAGTATCACCGTGCACCAACACCACATCAGGCCGCAGTTGTTTCAACACATCACGCATACCCAGCAACACCAAGGAGGTCACGTCATACAGGTCCTGCCCAGGCTTCATGATATTCAAATCATAGTCGGGCTTCACGTCAAAAATCCTCAACACCTGGTCAAGCATCTCACGATGCTGCCCTGTAACACACACAATAGTTTCAAAGACATCCGGACGCTCCTTAAACTTCCGCACCAGCGGACACATCTTAATAGCTTCGGGTCTCGTGCCGAAGACTATCATAACCTTTCTCATTCCCCAATAAATATTGTTTGATTGTCTGACTGCTTGATTATTTGAGTATCTGATGCCTGCCATTCAAGCATTCAGTAATCAACACATTTCAAGCATCCTAATTCAAATATGATAAACACCTTCGATTGGGCAAATGTTGTGACAATCCAAAATCACTTTCTGCTTCAGTCTATCCCAATTCTGCATGATATGATTGTGCTTCACCATAATCACCACCATGTCCACCGAATCCAGGAATTGGTCAAAATCAAGCACCTGGTTCGGCGCCACCACCTTGTCAGTAAAGAATGGGTCAAAACTCTTCAACGGACTGGCAAGGTGGCGTTCTTGAATATCAAGCAGTTGTAGCGTCGGACTCTCACGTATGTCGTCTACATTCTCCTTATAGGTGATACCATAGAGTCCCACCCGGCCACAATCCGTAATGCCATGCCTACGCATTATCTCGTGAATCCGCTCCAGAACAAAGGCAGGCTGAGAGTCATTTGTTTGCATCGACTCGTTAATCACGTTAGCAAGCTGGGGGTAGTCGCCGACAAGGAACCACGGGTCGACACTTATACAATGGCCACCCACACCAGGACCCGGTTGCAGAATATTCACCCGGGGATGCATATTGCATATACGAATTATCTCATACACATCCATATCGTCATGACGGCAGATACGTGCCAACTCGTTGGCAAAGGCGATATTCACCGCACGAAACGTATTCTCCACCACCTTGGTCATCTCCGCCGTACGTATATCCGTGACCACAATCTCTCCCTGGCAGAACGACGCATAGCACTTGCGGACACGCTCGCCCACCTCACGGCTGTCTGCGCCTATCGTCCTATTGTTGTGAATCAACTCATACATCATATTGCCCGGAATAATACGTTCCGGAGCATGCACCAGATGGATGTCTTCACCTATTTTAAACCCATTCGACTCAATCACCGGCCGCACAAAACGGTCTATCGTTCCAGGCGAGACGGTCGACTCCACCACCACCACACTCCCCTTCAAACACACCTTCATCACCTCCTTCACCGCAGCCACCACATAGCTGGCATCCACCTTCTTCGAAAACTTATCATACGGAGTGGGGACCGACACTATATACATGTCCGTCTTCTGATATTCAGTTGTAAACTTAATTCCTGCCTGCACAGCAGACGCGTACAACTCCTCCAGCCCATCCTCCTTGAACGTGGTGCTACCCGCATTCAGCATCGCTACCAACTCTTTGCTATAATCCGTACCCACCACTTCCTGCCCATGCGATGCCATCATGAGAGCCGTAGGAAGGCCGATATATCCTAATCCAATTACGTTTATCATTGTCTGTATTTTATTATTCGAGCAGGATTCCCTGCAACTACTGCGTAAGGAGGAACGTCGTGCGTCACCACACTACAGGCACCCACAACAGCCCCATCACCTATCGACTTAACATTCGACAGAATGGTCACGCGCTCTGCTATCCATACATCGTTCCCAATCGTCAGGCTCGTCTTCGCGCGCGAACCCTGCCGGCCGATAGTCTTCGTCTTATCCATAAACACATGACCACCGCCAACAACATGCACATCCCTTGCTATCATGGTATTATTGCCCACCACCAACGTAGAGTTCGTAATCCTGAAGTTGTCGCCAAGCCCCGATCTATTACCCAACGAAATCTCGTTTTTGCCGAAATACACACGTCGTTCGACATTAATCCAGTCACCTGCACTCACGAACAACATCTTGCATATCCTGCCACGCAATCTACGGCACAGCCCTCCCACCACAGGAAACCTGCTAGTCGGCAGAAACTGGGCAAACCCATAGTAAAGTATAAACGCTATTTTCTTCATCCTATATTATCACCTGACTACCAAAGCATTTAAGCAAGAAATAATAATTGAGAATTATTCGATGTTAACCTCCAAACTTCAAACTAATATCCTGTCAATTATGCCAAAGACCTCCTTCTGAACCGTGGCACTCCTCTCCATCGAACCACATCCGCGTTTCGCACTCATCACATACCGACGGATATCGTCAGGATTCCTCGACTTGTATTCAAGACCTTTCTTCTGCAACTCAATATCCACCGACAAAAACTCTGCTCCCGGGAAGAAACTCACGGCAGGAACCCCCATCAAGGCGGCCTCCCTCGCAAAAGTCCCCGCCCCCGTCAACACAGCCTTCGCATTGTGGCAGACATCCAACCCGTTCAGCGGCCCCTCCGGATACCACACATTCTGATACCCCTCGGCATACTTCTTCTCCTCCTCATACCTAGGCAGGAAAAGAATATTGCAATCCGTAAACCGCTCGAAAAGCTCAGGCACAATCGTCTTACTATCCTTCGGCACATACGATGCCTTCAGATTCTCCGGTCTCACCACTATGTAGTCCTTAAAAGGCAGACGCTCCAAAAACTCATCATCCGGCACATAGTCAGCCAGATAAATATCCTCCTTAAACCCATCGAAAGCAAATATCCGCGAGTCCGGGATACGGTACTTCCGCTGAATCCTCCTATAGTCGAAACTAGCAGGAAACATAAAGTAACTTCCCAGCCTATACGAAAAGTATTTAAACGAAATATCGTTATCGCTAAACACGACAGACTTCTTCCCCCGCAGGAAAGCAACCGTGGAAGTATAGTTACCCCCTAAAGACAAGGCATAATCAAATTTGGGCACTTTAAACAACAGGACCAACATCCTGCTCAGCAACCCGAGTACCTTGTTCAGCCTACTCTTCCCCCTATAGGAGCCATACACCAAAGGGTTGAAACCGCGCTGCTTCAGCAACGGAACCGTCTCCGAGAAATCGCGTGCGGTAATAATCAGTTCATGCTCCTTCTCCAGATGTCTGATTATGGGAGTCAGCACTATCACATGGGGAGTATTGGTAATATCAATCCATATTTTCATACCGAAACACAAATTATTGCTTAAACGTGTTAATGATGCTGATTAGTTAAAACAATTGTCGAACCCCTAATCACCATTCGAACCCTCGCCCTCTTGGACGAACGTCCTGATAACCCTGGCAGGCGAGCCGACAGCCACACAATAGGGAGGAACATCGCGCGTCACCACACTGCCCGCACCGATAATGGCACCCTCACCGATAGTCACACCCGGCATAATAATGGCACCGATGCCTATATGCGCACCGTCCTTGATTACCACACGCCCCACCTTAAATGGGCAGTCGATAGCATACATGCCCGGCTTATAATGAGACAGGTCACGCTGATGGCAAAGAATCATCACACCCTGGGTGACAAAAACCCCCTTGCCAATCTCTATCAACTCCGGATTGTGGTCGTCAAGATATGCCCCGCGCGAGATATGCGACTGCTTCCCAACCTTCACACCACGCATACGATGGCACGCCACCGTAACAAAATAGGGAAAAGTAAACATCGTAAGGATTGAAAGAAGCCTTATCCATATTCCCCTAATTATAGAAAAAAAAGAACGTTGTTCAAAATTTGGCATAGCAAATATTATTATTAATGTTTAGTGCTTAACGGTTAGTGGCCAGAGAATTGGCTGACGCATCGGATAATATTCTCTATTTAGCAAATGCGTTTATTTAACCTTTAAACAAAAGTCTGTTTCGTTCCCACCTTACTCTCAATCACGACCAACCTCGCGCCACTGCAAAATGGGTCAGTTATTGGCTGCCGAAGCGATAAAGAAGCCTTGATGATTCCTTAATGAATCGAAAGTCACAGGGAGTCAGCCGTGTAATTGGTTGAATGAGACGACACTTGAACGCTTGAGCAGCTGGCGCAACAAATACTCGTACGGCCAGTCGAGCCCTATCTTTTCTCCCAATAGTCATATTCCGAAACACAATAATCCTCCTTACCCGAAGGTAGGGTGGGTATCTCGTCGACAAAGGCCAGTTCCACCCGCGAACCCACAAAATGATTCTCGTAATTGGCAACAATATATTCGAACTGTTCTTTTGGTTCGGACGGGTTCTTCAGTTTCAACAGTATGCGGATGTCGCCTTGGGCATCCTGACGTATTTGGAACTTGTCAATCTTATAATACAACTTTTGGTATTCAGGATTGTGATAGTTCAGCTCGGGATAAAACATCATCGGGAGGATTGTCGGTGAGATAGGCACTCCCTGCTTGTTGTACATCAGCCTGCCTGCCCTGCCCATGACCTCGCCGATAAGTCTTGTGCTCCTCCCACAGGAACATTTCTCACCCTTCATGTATGCCATGTCGCCCACATGATAGCGCAAGAACGGGAAAACATAGTTGTCCAAGTCTGTTGTGCACACAAATCCTGTCTCACCCACCGGAAGGACCTTGCCTTCCTTGTCCGTAATCTCTATCACACACGACTCCTCGGTGATGTGCAGGCCTTCCCTCTTAGGGCATTCGTGAGTCAGTATGCCTCCGTCGCCAGCTCCGTATGCGTCATACACCGGAGCCTTGAACACCTCTTCCAACTTGCGCCTGTATTCTGGCATCAACACCTCGCCCGTGGTCAAAACCACCTTTATCGGACAGACTGGCAACCCCATCTTCTCAATATACCTTGCCAAGATATAGAGCGACGAGCCATATCCCCTCACTGCCCGAGGCCTTAGTTTCATAAATGCCTCATAGTTGCGCTGCATACCCTCGTCGGTGACATCTGCGCCACTATATTTGAAATTGCGCATGATGACACGGTCATAGAGTCCCTTAAACGACAGCAGACGGTCCTTCTGATTAATCGAATTGCCGCCCAACGAATATATCTTGTCGCCCAGATTCAGTCCGTACCACTCCCACGCCCTGAGCGAGGAAGCCTTCCAACTGCTCCATTCCGCCCTGTCGGTGCAAAATTTCAGCGGCATACCAGTGCTGCCCCCCGTCGACGAACCGCGGCGGCGTTTAGGGCTGACGGCGGTACTAAACATGTCATCATAATTGTCTCGGATAATCTGCTTGGTGAGCACCGGCAGTTGTTGCAAGTCTTCGCGCGAACGTATCTGTTCGGGCTTGATTCCGCAGGAGTCAAACAGGCGTGTGTAATAAGGCACCGTCTCATAGCAGTGTTTTACCAACCGCTGTAGCTTACGGTTCTGCAAGTCACGCAGCTCTGCCTCGGAAAGCATGTCGCTACGGCGCATTTCCTTCAACTTCTCCACCACATTGCTCCCATACACAAGGTCGCCCAGCGGCAGGAAAAGGTATCTGTCCAAATAATTATAGAGTGTCATATATAGTCATTATTTTTTTAGCCACCTCGTCAGTGGTCAACCCCAGCGAAACGATTCTATCCCTTCCTTCGGTGCGGCCTCCAAACGCCAGCACCGACCGGATACCTTGGGCAAGTGACGCAACGTCGCCCTTGGATGCTACCGACGTGCCCGGAATACCCCCCGTCACCCATCTGACATCACCCACATCGGTACTCACTATCGGCAACCCGCATGCCATTGCCTCTTTGACAACGTTTGGCGAACCCTCACATACCGAAGTTAGCAACAGCGCATCGGCAGCACACATATAAGTGACCACCTCGTCGTGACTCCGGTCAAAAACTGGGAACAACACCACATCGGGGTCCTCCAACAAAGCAACAGCCCGCTGGGCAAGCGGAAAACGTTTCTCGCTCCGCGAAGGATTGGAGCACCAAACGACATATTTCTTATCCGCCTCAAAACCACACTTCTCACGTGCCGTTACTTTGTCCACCACGGCAAACTGTCCAAGATTAACCCCATTGGGCACCACAGGCAAATCCATCCCCAGCTGGTCGGCCGTGCGTTGCGACTTCACAAGGGTGGCATCCCACACATGCTTGATAAAGAAACTCACCCAACGCTTCTTGAACGAAGGTCTAGGGAAACTGCCCAAGATAGACACCACCGTCTTCACCTTGGTGCAACATGTAGCCACTGCAGCCACCAGCCCACACACTGAGTAGTGGGCATGGACTACATCAGGCCGCTCTTTCCTGACCAACTTCCGAAGGCGACCTATCGCTTTGGCATAAGCTTTCCACCCACGCCCCGTTATAGGGAAAAGCACCATGTCAAGGCCCTCCCGCTGCAACGAGTCATACTGCGAACGCACAAAGGCACTCACAGTGCCCACCGCCTTGTTGCCACTAGCTACAAATATTACTTTCATTTCTATTTCAAATTGTTCCAATACCAGTCGCACGCCTGTTCGAAACCACGCAGCGCGTCATATTGTGGTTGGTAGCCCAATATCTGTTGCGCCTTGGCGATAGATGCCTGAGAGTGGGGAATGTCACCTGGGCGATTGGGCCTGTACACAGGTTCGATATCCTTAATGCTGCTATCATAACGAGCCAGATTGCTCCGCAGACAGGCAAACAATTGGTTGAGCGTCGTGTTACCACCGTATGCCACATTAAACACCATGTCGATAGGGGAGTTTGGCGGCAGAGTCTTATTATATAGTGTTGCCCGCTGGCGGAGAGTGTCGGATGGGACGGTGGCAGCAAGTTCGTTGGCCTGTATGACATTGTCGACATATGTGAAGTCGCGCGAGTAGCTGCCGTCACCATTAATAAACGGCTGCTGATGATTGATGAGAGCCTTCACCCAGAGAGGTATCACCGCAGCATAGGCTCCATGAGGGTCCTGCCGACGACCGAACACGTTAAAGTAGCGCAAGCCGATAGTCTCAATACCATAAAGACTGGAAAAGACATTGGCATACAGCTCATTCACAAACTTAGTGATAGCATAGGGCGACAATGGACGGCCGATATTGTGCTCAACCTTGGGCAGAACCTTGCTGTCACCGTAGGTCGAGGAACTGGCTGCATAGACAAATCGGCGTACACCCGCATCGCGTGCCGCCACCAGCATGTTGAGAAAACCGTCGATATTGTTACTGTTTGTGTTGATCGGGTCGTTGATGCTTCGGGGGACACTGCCCAAAGCAGCCTCATGCAGCACCACGTCGGCACCAGCCGCCATTTTGCGGCAAGTATCCATATCACGAATATCCCCCTCCACAAAATGGAAGTTCGACAGCGTCAGTAGAGGCTCTATATTGTGTCGGAACCCTGTTGAGAGATTGTCCAAACAAGTCACCTCATATCCTTTCGACACAAAATACTCGCACAAGTTAGAACCAATAAAACCGGCACCACCGGTAATCGTTATTCTCATTTCGACTTTTAATTTTAATTGTATAATTGTTGCCTTCAACAATTATTCATTTCTACATCCAACCATTCAAAGAGCGTTTTCAAACAAATCCCAAAAACGTTTCACGTCCTTTTTATACACCCACTCGGAGAACGATTCGCTAATCACATGACTTGTCTTGCGATAGAGCAGCGAGGGCGCATTGTTCACCTCGTAGAAGAACAGACCATCTTCCTCATACATCGGATTGGCGATAGACATGTAGCGTGTGCCCTCAATGGCATTGCCCGCATCGGCCGCGGCATCAATAATAAGACAGCCTTTCTTCATTCTCTTCAGGTCGTCTTTAGTAATGATATGAGGAACCGTCCCGTCCACCTCGATGCCATTTATGACGATGTCATACTCACCAATAGTCTCATAGAACTCGTTCATCGTCTTGCGATAAAACAGACGCACATCTGCATTATACTTCGAGATACAGCTATATGCTCCCTGAGAACAACTGCCGCAAGCCAAGACGGCTATTCTAGTAGAAGAATCAGGATACATCCCGAAATGTAACAACGCATGCTGCACACTTGCAACTCCTGCATAGAAACTGTTTTTCCACACAAAATTCTTCTTAATGAAGGGTATGGGTATATGAATGTCGCCAATGTTTGCCGTCGGATAGATATTGTCGAGGTCCACAATCTTCATTTTCTTCCCATACGCCACAGTCCGGTAGAAATCAGTTCCCGATCCTGTCGGGTGCGTCCATCCGATAATCATCTGCCCCTCGCGCAAGTGCTCATAATCTTCCGGTTGAATCAGTTTAAGGCAGAATATCGTGTCGCAGGTTGCAAAGATATTGGCGCGACTATCTATCTTACATCCCTTCCTCTCATATGCTTCATTACCAATAGCCAACGAAGAGCCATATCCATCCTCGATGATGAGCTCGTTTTCAAAATCGCCAGTGATGTGTTCAGGCAACAATGCCACACGTTTCTCTCCCGGATATGTCGGTGTGATAAATCCTAGTTTCATCTGTTAAGTTTTTTGTCTAAGGTTTACATTTTAGGGTTAAAGGGCGGTAGCCAAAGATAAATAATACACATTATTACAATATTCCTCTAGTTCCCAATTTGAAGAAAGCCCACGCAAATACCATGACGGGGACTACCCTCCACCAAATCTTCACCCATCTGTAGTTTTGCTCGGAAACGAGCGAAACCCCGTATGCCGCCATCACAAGCAGTACAGGCACGCCTGGCAACAGAAACCTCTCGGCGTTGGCAAATCCGCTCATCGAGATGATACCCAAGTATGCCACCTCGAAGGCACCCATAAGCGAAAGGTCGCGCCAGTTCTTGGTTCGGAATAATGCGTCGAACAATGCGATAAGCACAAAGATACCCAAAAAGTTGCGCACATAGTTACCACCATGTATCAGCTGCTGGTTATACTGCTCGTCAACGTCCACCATCGTTGGGAACGGGAGAACGAATATCATCGGGGCCATCACCGCGCCAGTGGCATATTCGGCCCACTTATAACCCCTCATCACCTGTTGCGTGCGCTTCGACGACTGGTTGTCACCACGCGTCTCCCACAATCCTCTTGCCTCGTTTGCGATAGATCCTCCAGCCAGCACACCCAATCCTATCACCGCCCAGGTGATAAGCACTACGCGGTTCCAGTTGCCCACCATCCTGTTGGTGGTGAACACCAGTGCCGAGATGATGGCAAAGATAACTGCGGCACCTAACACATTTCGGAAGAAGAAAAGGCTGACTACCAACAAAGCCTCAATGACGACATCCCAAAGTTTCAGCTTACCCTTGTGCAACATACTGTCGGTCTGATTCAGACTGGCCACAGCCAGAAACAACATCTCAGTCTCCTTCAGATGCATACCGCAATACATTATCAAGTTGGGCATCAAGCAGCAGAACACACCTGCCATGCGTGCCACCTCGTCGCCCAAAGTGCGCTTCGCCATCCGATACACCATCACGCACATCCACGAACTGAGCAGGCACTTAATCACACGGACGAGATAGATATTGGGGCCAAAGATATTGTAGAGCAAAGCAAGATATATAGGGTATCCACGGTCGCCAATAGAGCGGTGCCGAAGATAGTCGAACGCCACCGACCAACCCTCCTCGCTAAACCAAATTGCCTCGCTGTGATAGCCAAACGAGTCGCTAGCTCCAAACTCAAACGGTATACCTGTCTTGATAAGATAGAAAAAATAGGAGAACGTGACCCATACCAGCCTCAACCCTAACGCAGTGAAGAAAAGCTTGCGGACAAACTTGCCTTCCTCCAGCCCACTCCATTTATGGGAGTATCGATGAGAAAGGAGAAAGAACAGTAGCACCCACATAATGCCGATGGCAATATAGATGGGAGCCAGCATGTGGCGATAGAAGACCACCGACACTATGGCAAGCGATGCAAGATATATGAGTATAGCCTTAGTGGCGAACTGTTTGGGAAAATATGGTATCATGTATTTTAGTTGATAATCTTTTTTAACCTACTCTTAACAACAGCACCTAAACTGAGACAAGTGAAACGGATTCGCTGCCACCAGAGTGGGGTATGATATAGACGGTACAGGCTCGGCGAGACATGCGACCAGTCAATCCTCGCCAGCTGGGCAAGAGACTCTGAATGGTATTCTCTAGAAAGATAGTACCGAAAGAGTCCGCTGGCGCGTAGCCTGTCGAGAAGTACCTTCAGGTCCGCGTTGTGAGACTCCTCCTCTGCCAGATAGTCCAAACTCCACAACATGTGGCTCTCAGGCTTGTGCAGGCGGCGAGTGGCACGTTTCTTGGGTGGTAGGTCTTGGAAATAATTTGCCAACGGTCGGCCTGTCAACGCCACCTTCTGTTTCAGCGCAATCCTAATCCAGAGGTCGAAATCCTCGCCTAAAGAAATGCCGCTCCTGAATCCGCCCGATTGGGTAAACACACCGTGAGGGATGGCCACCGAACTCGAGGTGATGGGCATACAGAGTGTGCGTGCATATGTTTGACAATAATCGATATAGCCTCTTTGAAAGTCCTTCTCCACACCTATTGGAGCGACCCTCCTCTGTCCATTTTTGACCAAATAGAAACCCGTTCCATAGAGTCCTGCATCAGGACATTCGACAATTAGTTGCTCAACTTCCTCCAAGAAAGTGGGCTCCCACCAATCGTCAGCATCCAGGAAACAGACATACTCTCCTTGCGCCATTTCCACTCCTCGGTTTCGGGCTGCGGCCACTCCCGCATTGGTCTGACGTACCACCTTGCAGTCATGATGGCCTACCACAGCCTGACGTGCTACATGTAGAGAGTCGTCGGTGCTGCCATCGTCAACCACTATGGTCTCATAGTCACCACACGTCTGCGCGAAGATGCTATTCAGAGTCCTCACAACATATTCCGACTTGTTGTACAGGGGTACTATCACCGAAAATTTCATGCTCTCAACCTTTCCGCTTAAACCATGAACCCTCATGACGTAGCAGCCGTTTCAGCCGCCGGTTCAACCGATAGGGTAGATTCCGCCAACCGACCCTGCCATAATTGTGCGGGTCAAAATAGGTGCGTTGGAAATCGTCGTCTGCTTGTCGCTGAATGCTACAGTCGACGGGATGATTCAAGGGCAGTATGGGATAGGTCCGCCGAGCGGCCATTGGTGAATTCGCACTGGAGGTATGCGTGGCCTCCTTGCAGAAACCGATGTTTGTACTCAGGTTCACATTGGGGAGGATGCCCTTGGCACCCCTGCGCCAAATCGACATCCAAAACTGCTGATCCCAGCTAGAACCCTGCAGACCATCCTTATGTATCTCATCCAATCGGGCGCACCAATACTCCCGTTCCCTTAACCCCGCACCATAGCGTTTCAAACATTTTGACAAATCGTGGCGCGAGAAGTCGGCCAACTTGATATCGAAATACTTCCAAGCTCTGCGCCATGTGGCCCATGCACAGAGCGTATGATTCATCTTCGAAAAATAATACGACCCATCGCCATACTTCTTGCCCTCAATCTGCATGCTGCCAATCGCCATCACACTATCATCGCCACGATACCTCTCAAGTAGTTCTGACGCGAAGCCAAAGAAGTCTTGATGCGGCACAGCGTCATCCTCAAGTATTATCCCTTCGTCCACATTCTCAAAAAACCAGGAGATAGCACTCGCGGGACCGGGGCCACACCCCATGTTCTCTTTCGAATAGTACTTCCGTAAGTCACACTGCCAGTCCACCATCTCCTCAATTGACTGTCGCACTTCCTTGCACCGTTCCATGTCAGTGCTATTTCCCTTACGCGCACCATCCTGGAATACAAACAGTCTCTCCGGTCGGCATTGTTTCAATGCCTCCAACACCTGCCGTGTGTGATTCGGACGATTAAAAGTAATAAGCAATACTGGCGTGGTCATCACCTTTGATATTATTGCTTGAATGTGTTTATTGTTAGTATATTTAATGTTGATATGGGCGTTTCACATATTATATCAACAATCAAGCTATCTATACTTTTTCCAATAATAACTATCTATTGGTTTCCTTCCAATCCCATAATGCTTGCGATAACGATAATTCGATTCCCCATCGGTCAACACAGGCACAATACCTTTCTGCCAGAGCGTCTGCTGCGTCGCATTGGTGTATCGCCCCCATGTGTAGGCGAAGAAGGGAACAAAACCTGGGTGCAAATGCAACAATTCGATACACTTTTCCACCGACTCCTCGAACTCCTCAACACTCTGCTTCTTGGCATCGAGATGCTCGTAGCCATGCATTCCCACTGTCACCCATTCGTCCGACAGGCTCCACAACTGGTCATGAGTGATATATTGTGGGTCTTCGGCATATCCTTCACGGCGGCTCTTACCGTCGAGATATTTGGGATTAATGAAGAGGGTCACTGGTATCTGTTCCTTTCTGAGGAAAGGGAGTACCCCTAGTACCGCGGCATCGCCATCATCGCATGTCAACACCGCATAACGTCTTCGCCTCCACCACGGCCTGCGCAGTTTACGATAGGCCTCTTGCAATGGGACGAACCTATATCTCGTCTTCAGCGACAGAATGAAGTCTTCAAACTCTTTGGTCTGCGACCAATCAATCCGTTTGTTTCTGCGTTCGTCGAAAACATCTGACACCACATGAAACACAAACACCTCAATCGGCGCGTAGCGCATTTTCTCCCACCAATGGGAAAGCTTTCTGACGGTAATCCGACTCATTCAGAAAATCCTCTTCATGTTGTTCCAAAAGGTCTTGTGTCCCCGCGTTACAAGCAGTTGCTCCAACGCATAGCGGAACGCCTTCCACTTGTTGGTGGCAGCATAAATGTCCACATGGCACTGGAGTGTCTCGCCATAAATGTGGCGGGCTTCGGGGATGCGGTTCCTACGGTAGAACTCACGGTCGATAGGGAGCGTCACCTTGCAATACTCGGCCTTGGTTATCTGCGACGCTATCCCTCCAGCATGCAGGCGGTACACCCCACCCTCAAAGGCAAACAGACGGCCTTTGCCAGCCATAAGCAGATGGTAAATCTCGTGCTGGTCGCGATAATATTTATATCTCTTCTGCCACTCGGGACTGAACATTGTCTTGCGGAAGAGCATTGTAAGCGGCTGAGTTATCCAATCTTTAAAGAACATCGCCACGGTAACGTCTACGCTCTGCTGCCCCTTGGAGAAGAGAGGTCCGCAGAGGTCTGGGTCGAAGGTACCCTTCGTCTCGTTGTACCGCTGGCAGCGATGGAAACAGACTGAGTAGTCGGGATGGCTTTCCATAAAGTCGACCTGTTTCTGCAACTTCAAGGGGTCGGTCCAATAGTCGTCACCCTCGCAAGAGGCGATATATCGGCCACGGGCACGGGAGTAGTTGAACACGATGTCCATACGCCCCCGGTAGCCGTGGGTGAATTTGTTCTCGGTCTCATATAACGGGAACACCTTATCGGGATACCTCGCCTGATACTCGCGCAGGATATCGTCGGTACCATCGGTCGAGGCATCATCATGCACCAGTATCTCAAAGGGGAAGCTCGTCTGCTGCATCAAGAACCCGTCCAAACATTGGCGCACAAACCGCGCATGGTTGTAGGTCAAGCAGCAGATACTTACCAATGGTATCGCGTCATTCATATTCAATTACAATCTTTCTTTCTATCTCGTCCTGCAACGCTTTCATGGCCTCGCGGCTATCGGCACATGCAACATAAAATCCGATGCGGTTACCTCCGTCTGTAGGGCGACAAATCCTGTCGCCTGGCTTGAAATTCATCTGCCAATAAAGCACCTCACTACGCGAGTCCAACAGGTCGGTACCTATCACCCCCTTCACCACACCGCCCTCTTCAGTGGTGTCGAAAAATTTCAACACCGCCACCTTTCCACCTCGCAACTTCTGAGGGTCGACAACAGCATCGGTCTGACCCTTTACAAACATATCTATCAGCATACCGTAGTTATCCAATCCCGTGAGGGCGGGTACCACGTGCGACGAGATAAGGTTGCCGCCTCCGCGAGCCCCAATCTCCAACAGGTAGAATTCGCCGTCCTCATACCTATACTCGGCGTGGGTAAAACCAAAGGGCAGACCCGACAGTTCTACAAAACGGTTATCCACCTCTCGGAGACGATTGTAGTCGTACAAGGGGTTGTCGTAGGAGAAGAAAAGATAGCTGTCCAAATTACGGTTATACTCAAACTGGCTCTTTTCCGAGATGGCCAAACAGACATGTCCACTGGGCATTCGTATGCCATCGACCGAGAATTCGGCTCCCGAGATGAATCGTTCGCAAATCACTGCCTTACGGTGATGCGAATAGCCTATCGACGCGTCAAAAAGGCTACGTAGCTGCGCCTCATCCTCGATGGTGAACACCCCTCTGCTGCTGTTGGCATCAATGGGTTTGATGACCATCTTGTGGCGTAGAGAGCGGAAAAAGCCAACCGCCTCCTCCACCGTTTCGCAGACCTTATACTCCGGATAGGGTAACCCGTGGTCGCGACAGAAATCCCTCATCAACGACTTGTCAGTATACAGTCGGGCCATGGGCTCCGTCTGTGAGGGCAGTCCCAATTCAGTTGCGACATACGCCAAGGTGGGAGTTGCGATGTCGCACTCGTCCGACATCACCGCCACCACCTCCAGCCGTCTGGCCGCCTCCAAGACGGCATCACGGTCAAGAATGTCAGAATATACAATCTCGTCGGCATACTTAAATGCCGGCGCATCGGGATAAGGGTGAACCACCGCCACGCGATACCCCCGTCCCTTTAGTTTCTTTATAAGAGGAATCTGCCATACTGTGCCAGGCAGAACCATGACAGTTTTACTCATAGTAGTTTCTTGATTTTACCGATATTATACTCGTCTTCGGCAGTCAATGCAGATTTGAAGGTTCCGTCGCCTTCGGCAACGCCCAAAACAGAGTGCGCATCATTATAATTGTCCACCACCACGTCGCCCTTCTCGCCCACATAGCCACCACTGACCACGGGGATGCCACCAATGACCGTCCTACCTAAACGTGAACTTACTAGCTCACGCGTCTCCATCATGTTCACTACCATCCCCGAAACGCCCGCACGGTCGTCTGAGCGGTATATTTGGGCCCCGCCCAAACGCTGTCGACTTACGAAATCGGAAGTGAAATTGTTCGTCCCGATGTCAAAGATCAGGCCGAACTGCATCGCCAAAAGCTCTTCGACGAAGGCAGTTTTCTGCTGTAGTCCACAGCCTATCAGGGTGTCGAATCCGACGCTTGCCAAGTCGTCCACCCTATGAACATACGAGGACTGCACCTCCACACTGCCTCCCGCTGTCGGGAAGACCATCTTAGGATACTCCTTGGCATACACATACACATCCATGCCCCTATCTGCCATTTCCATGACCATTCTAGTTGCCAAAAAACCCTTGCCTACCAGAAGTCGTTTGTCGTTGAAGCCTGCCCTGCCTTTATTCTGTTGCTCTATTTCCAACATAAAGGCGATGGCAGACGACACCCATGTGGAGTAGTCGCTGCAGTAGGCCACCGCAATACTATTAGAGACGGCCAACTGGGTGGCAATGCAGCGGATGGACTCCGAATTGCTGCGTTTGGCATCAATGTCAATCATAATCGTATCGACAATACCGGCAGCCTGCCCTATGATATAAGGGAGGCACTGCTCGTCGCCTAGCGACACGAAGCCGATAATGTTGGTGATGCTCTCACGCACTGAGGGTATGCAGGGCTCGGTGTCTTCCTCGCACGTATGCTGCAATAGGATGAGTACCGAGCGTTTGTTCGTGATTTCTACCAAACGCTCCATGTCATGGAGCATTTGTTGATAACGGTACTTGTAGTCAGTCATTTCAATAATTTGTCCATCAGGCGGACTAGAAGTCTTTCTCTTTTTTTAAGGGTCAGCCGTAGATAGTGGTGCACCAAACGGTTCCAAACTGTGCGCGGGTCAGCAAGGCCGTAAGTCTTGCAGAAATCTTCGTCCCAAATATCCAGCCGTCGCAATTCTTTCGCCTCATGTCGTGGCAGACGCTCCACGATATATTCGTCCATATAGCATCGTGCCACCTCGGCATCCACCATTTTAAGTATGTCGAACTGCGTATAGAGCATCTCTTTGGTGATTGGCCGCACAGAGGTGGGAAGCACGGTGGAAGCACGGTAGCTACGGCTCAACGAGATAGGCGAGCGGTGGTTCATCTCCCAGTCGACAAACTGATAGAAGCGGCTCTTCGACATCACACGATGGACATTGAGATAGGCAAAATGCAACACATAGAAGTCTCGCACATAGTACATCTGCTTCTCCTCAATGGGATAAGGAATCCGCATTGAGTGCATGTTGCGCACATAGTTGCCGTGAGGCTCCTTGCCATCGTCGTGAAAAAGCCAAGGGTACGACGTGGACTGCCAATATTCTCTTTGATTGGGACATAATTGCGCCCAACGGAACCAAAACACGTCACCGGGTTTTGAATTGAGTATGCGTTGCCAGTCTTTTGTGTCGAATGCGTTGGCGGCCAGCACTTCGTCTGCATCGAGTCCCCATAGCAGCGTGTCGCGCCCAGCCGCAATCTCACGAGCCTTGTTTATCAGCATCGACTGGCGCTCGGACTCGTTGAATTCGGGATTGTCGTTATCAATCATCACTATCTGCGCCCTGCCTTGTGTCGATGCGTTTTTTTGCGCATATTCCTTGATGATGTCGCGACTGCCGTCGGTGGACATCTGGTCGGCAATGACGATGTAGTCCGCCCACCGGCTAGTGGACTCAAGATACGCCCGCAATACCCACGCTTCGTTGCGGACGGGTGTCATAACTATTTGAAGTGGCATTGGTGAGATATTTTAGATTACCTTATGCGAATAAGCGGGAACAAATTCAAACTTTTTCCCCTCTTTCAGCTGTCTGGCGGTAAGCTCGAAGAGTTCTTCCGAGGGGTTAACAATATTTATTTTGCAAACTTCGCCCATCAATATATCGGGATCGACACCGTATTCTGACGATACCTTTTCTAACACTCCTGTGTATGAGTCATGAAAGTTGACCATCCCGACGTTTATTTCTCGTTTCGTGCTGCCCTTGAGCAGCAGGTTGCCTACCACATGCTCTGCCAATTCGGCCAGTTGGAGAGCATTGCAACCTTGGGGCATGATGCGCGCCTTCTGGCAGATGGCTATCATCGACTCCAGCTGGGCGTTGCCTGCCCCTCGGCCAAGGCCACGCAGGGTGGCATCGACCATATCGGCTCCCGCCTGCAGCGCGGCCAGACTGTTGGCATTGGCTAACAGGAGGTTGTTGTGCCCATGAAAGCCGACTTTGATGTCGTAGAACTCCTTTATCGCCTCCACGTATCCTGCCACCTGGTCGGGCAGCATCCCACCCGCCGAGTCGACCAAATAGATACAATCGGCTCCAGCATTGACAGCACCTTCGACTGTTTTGACGAGATGATACCGACTAATGGCGTATGTCTTCATCAAATTGCAACTAACTGAGAATCCTAGCGATTTGGCATAACTGATGCTGTCGAAAGTCTTCTCAATCTCAGTGGAGTTGGCACCTATGCGGACGAAGTGCCCGCCGTTGTCTTTAAACCATTTCAAGTCATCGAACGTGCCACCGCAACCCGGAATATAAAACATCCCTATAAGAGACTCGCCTCTGCAAGGCATGCAGATTCGCATGAAATCGCTGTCGGTGAGGGGGTGCTCACCTATGCGGTAAGAACCCAGCCCGAGGGTGTTGCCTATCTCAATATATTTGATTCCAGCCACAGAAAGCTCAGCGACAATCTTCCTCAAGGTCTCAGGATTCCAATGGTTGTGAGTAACATAGCCTCCGTCGCGTATGGTGCAGTCAAGGATATTCATGAGATGGGTTCTATTAATTCGTTTGAGAGCGCGTCCCTTCAGGACGCTAGATTCTTCTATTTCTTTGCCTCACACTGTACTACGTTTGTGTGGGGTTATTGGGAGTTTGCCTCTTCGAGGCAATTTATAGAAGTTCCCACAATTCTTATCTTATCAACAATCTGTATAACCTTTCGAGGCGCGCATGGGTTGCCTTGGGGCTTTTGCTGTTTTGTTTATAAGTGAAAAGTGCCGTTATCATGCGCAGCCTGCCTACGAGACTCCGCTGCCCGCCTGCATAATAACGAAATATGAACCCGTCGAACTGCGAGAGGTATTGCCTTGTGCCAGGCTGAAGCGTTATTTTGTGGAAAAGAGACCGCTTGAGTATGTGGACGAGACAGAGATTGGGCTGCGACACGAACAGGCTTTTAAATCGTGGCACAAGCAGGGCATGCTGGTATGGCAGCAATCCGTAAGAAACTTCTTTGTCCCATCCCTTGACCGAGTTGCTGATACTGCCGCCATACTGCACCCACACGTAGTCGGCCCTGTCGACGAAGACGGCCTTGCCAAACTGTAGGTGATAGTATGTTATGATTGTGTCGTCATATAGCCTGCCAAACATCTCTGCAGGGTTCTCACCCACTGGGTTGCGGCGTATCATGTATGACTGGTTGAGTCCCAAAAGTCCGTACTGGATGACAGTGGCGGCATCGAACTTGGCACCAGTTTTGAGCATCCTGTGTTGGGGCCATGCAAAGCCGGATTCCAAAGGTGCGCCGTCGGACACCTGCCAGACGCGCTGTTGGCATAAAGCGCAGTCGGGGTTGGCCAACAACGTGTCGAGCTGAAGCTGATATATGTCGTCGGACTTCAAATAGTCGTCGGCATCGATATTGACAAAAAAATCCCCTTTTGCATTGCGGTAAGCGTTGGCCTTGTTCCACCCGCAACGCTCGCTACGCCCCGATGGGTTGCATTCGTCCGAATTACACTTCACCCCTCTCACAATGGTGGGATAAAGATGCTGATAGTGCATGATGAGTTCCCATGTGCCATCGGTGGAACGGTCGTCTGAGATTACTATCTCGTAGGGCACGTCGAGCCGCTGCGCAAGTATGCTGTCCAAACATCGCGGCAGCAGGTGGCACTGATTGTGCGAAATCACCAAGACACTGAGTACCGGCATATTTAGTCTATTCACTATTCACAAAAGTCATTTCACGCTATTCCCATGAGGATTGCAACACGACCTTTGAGGCGCGGTCATAGGGGGTAATGCGTTTGATGAAGGTTTCGTTCTGAGTGACACGGAAACGGACACAACTGAGCACCTTGTCGAAGGTGTTGTACGGATTGCCTATCCAAATACTAGAGTTGTAGCAACCAGGTGCGAAATTGACGTTGTGTATCCGGCAAAGGACTGTACGTTTCTCTCCCTTGGTCATGTGGGGGATATGGTACTCGTCATCGTAGTTGGAGACATGCGCTATCTGCTTGCCCAGTTCGTCAGTGATGTCGTAACTGATGTCGACCATGTCGGTATCGCGGACGGCCTCGATGTCGACCTCAATGTCGAGGTCTTCACCAAGGGTGACCGTTCCGCTGGAAAGACGGAAATCGCGTACGCGAACAGCCCCGTTGCCAACGCGATTAAAGTCGCCTACGGTCTTCATGCCACCCAGATAGTAGTCGACAACGTCGCCGACATCGCCCGATTTTTCGACCATGCCGTTCTTGAGGAGTATGCCGTGACGGCAGAGCTGCTGGATGCTTGCCATATTGTGGCTGACAAAGAGCACCGTTCGACCTTCCGAGCTGCTGACATCCTGCATCTTGCCGATGGCCTTCTTTTGAAACTCGGCATCTCCAACTGCCAGCACTTCGTCGACAACAAGTATTTCGGGTTCTAGGAATGCTGCCACTGCAAAGCCCAATCGGACGGTCATTCCGGAGCTATAGCGCTTGACAGGGGTGTCGATATAGCGTTCGCAACCACTGAAGTCGACTATCTCGTCGAGCTTGCGGCTTATCTCCATCTTGGTCATGCCCAAGATAGCTCCGTTGAGGAATATATTCTCGCGTCCCGTCATTTCGGGGTGGAAGCCTGTGCCCACTTCCAACAATGAGCCGATGCGTCCGCGCGCCTTGATGGTGCCTGTGGTGGGTCCTGTGACCTTGGAGAGGATTTTCAACAGCGTGCTCTTTCCTGCCCCATTACGCCCTATTATTCCTACGACATCGCCTTGCTCCACTTTGAAATCGATGTCTTTCAATGCCCAGACATACTCACTGTCAGCTTTTTTCGAGCGGTCGTTGATCGACCCGATTTTTAAATAGGGGTCTTCTTTGCCACGCACGTTGACAGTCCACCACCGATTGAGGTCATGGCTGAGGGTACGGGTGGATACGAGACCTAGCCGATACTGCTTGGAGACATTGTTAAATTCTATTGCTGTAGCCATATTATTATCTTTCTGCCCGCAGGGGCGAGTGTAAAAAATCGTTGTACGCCAAACGGATACCTTCGTCCAGTTCGGTCTTGTATTTCCAGCCCAACTGTGCGGCCTTGCTCACGTCGAGCAACTTGCGCGGGGTACCATTGGGACGGCTGGTATCCCAACGTATCGTTCCTTCGTAACCCACAATCTGCGCCACCAACTCGGCTAGCGCCTTGATGGTTATTTCCTTGCCAGTGCCTGCATTGACTGTCTCGTTGCCGCTGTAGTTGTTCATCAAGAAGACACAGAGGTTGGCAAGGTCGTCGACATATAGGAATTCGCGTAGCGGCGACCCATCGCCCCAGCATACCACTTCGCTGACTCCCTGCTCCTTCGCCTCGTGGAAACGGCGTATCATGGCGGGTAGCACATGGCTGTGTTCGGGATGGTAGTTGTCGTTGGGGCCGTATAGGTTTGTTGGCATAACGCTGATGTAGTCGGTGCCATACTGACGGTTGAGGTATTCGCAGTATTTGAGTCCCGATATTTTGGCGAGGGCGTATGCCTCGTTGGTCTTTTCCAACTCAGAAGTCAGCAGACAGCTCTCCTGCATGGGCTGGGGAGCCATACGGGGATAGATGCAACTTGAGCCTAGAAACTCCAATTTCTTGCACCCATTCCGCCATGCGGCGTGAATGACGTTCATCTCCAGCACCATATTCTCATACATAAAGTCAGCCAATGCACTTTGGTTGGCGACTATTCCGCCCACCTTGGCTGCTGCAAGAAAGACATACTCAGGCTTTTCTTGTTCGAAGAAACGTTCCACCGCCTCTTGGCGCGTAAGGTCTAGCTCGGCATGTGTGCGGGTAATGATATTCGCATACCCTTGTCGCCCTAGTTCTCTCACTATGGCTGAACCTACCATGCCCCGATGGCCTGCCACATATATTTTAGATTCCTTTCTCAATTTTCAATTGCTATTTTCTATTTCACAATGCCCTTTTCTAGATATTCTGCAAGATTGTAGCGCACTTTTGCCGCAGCCTCGTCGGAGGCCACCTTCGCCATGTCGTTCTCCACCATCAGCCTCACCAACTGGTCGAAAGGTGTCTTCGAAGGGTTCCATCCCAGCAACCTTTTCGCCTTGGAGGCATCACCCAACAGATTCACCACATCGGTGGGACGATAGAAGTCGGGACTGACCTCGACCACCACGCGGCCCGTAGCCTGATCGATGCCTTTCTCGTCGATGCCTTCGCCCTCCCAGCGTAGCTCGATACCAGCGTAGTGGAAGGCCAGCTGGCAGAATTCGCGCACGCTATGCTGTTCGCCAGTGGCGATGACAAAGTCATCGGGCTTGTCATGCTGCAATATCATCCACATGCATTCAACGTAGTCTTTGGCATAGCCCCAGTCGCGCAGCGACGAGAGATTGCCCAGCAGCAATCGCTGCTGCTTGCCCTGACGGATGCGTGCCGCCGCCAGAGTTATCTTACGAGTGACGAAAGTCTCCCCACGCCGCTCGCTCTCATGGTTAAAGAGGATACCGTTGCAGCAGAACATGTTATATGCCTCGCGGTATTCTTTCACAATCCAATAGCCGTACAATTTCGCCACCGCGTAGGGACTGTAGGGATGGAACGGCGTATCCTCATTCTGCGGCACCGATACCACCCGGCCATACAGCTCGGAGGTGCTGGCCTGATAGATGCGGCAGCTGCGCTCCAACCCGTTTTGGCGCACTGCCTCAAGAATGCGCAATACGCCAGTGGCATCGACGTTGGCGGTGTATTCGGGTGCGTCAAAACTCACCTGAACATGGCTCTGTGCCGCAAGGTTATATATCTCATCTGGACGGGTCCTCGAGACCAGCTGTATGAGGCTCAGCGTGTCGCCCATGTCACCATAATGCAGGTGAAATCGCTCGTGCCCTTCTAGATGGGCTATCCTCTCACGATAGTCCACAGACGAACGTCGGATGATGCCGTGCACGTCATAACCCTTTGCCAAGAGAAACTCGGCAAGATAGCTGCCATCCTGTCCTGTTATACCTGTTATCAGCGCAGTTTTCATTAAATTGAAAGTTGAATATTGAAAATTGGGAATTTCCAAGCGCGGAATCCACTCCAACCTCTAAACCTTAACCTCTAACCTATATTCAATTTCATCACCTGTTCGATGACGGGAGCCATGTCATAGTATTTATATTCTGCCAGACGGCCTCCGAGTATTACATCTTCCTCGCTGTCGGCCATTGCTTTGTATTGCTGGTAGAGGGCATCGTTGCGGGCATTGTTGACGGGGTAGTAGGGTTCCATACCTGGTTTCCATTCGGTGCTGTACTCACGCGAGACGACGGTCTTGGGGCAGTCGTAAACGGCTTGGCCGAACATTTCGAAGTGTTTATGCTCGATGATGCGCGTGTAGGGCACCTCCCTCTCGGTGTAGTTGACCACCGCGTTGCCCTGCCAATTGCAGGTATCTTTCACCTCATGCTCGAACGAGACTGTGCGGAAATCGAGATGGCCTAGCTTGAAATCGTAGTATTCGTCAATCTGACCCGTATAGACTATCTTGTCGGCCAGCGCCTTCAACTCGGCGCGATGGGCGTGGAAGTCGCATCCCACGCGAGTCTCCACGCCTTGGAGCAGCCCTTCAATCAGACGGTTGTAACCGCCACAGGGAATGCCTTGGTAGAGGTCATTAAAATAGTTGTTGTCGAACACAAAGCGCAGTGGCAGCCGCCTAATGATGAAGGCGGGCAGATCGGTACAGGGGCGACCCCACTGTTTCTCAGTGTAGCCTTTGATGAGTTTCTCATATATGTCGCGCCCCACCAAGCTCAAAGCCTGCTCCTCGAGATTGCGCGGTTCGGCTCCCTGCAATGTCGACAGTGCCTCTTCGCGCTGCCGGGCTATCATAGCCTTCGCCTCCTCGGGAGTGGTGACACCCCACATCTGGTAGAAGGTGTTCATGTTGAAGGGGAGGTTGTAGAGCCGCCCCTGATAGTTGGCCACGGGGCAGTTGGTGTAGCGGTTGAAGGGGACGATGCTGTTGACTAGGTCCCACACTTCACGGTTGGAGGTATGAAAGATGTGCGCCCCATATTTGTGGACGTTGATGCCTTCGACATTCTCGCAATAGACGTTGCCGCCTAGATGCGGCCGCTTGTCGATGACCAGACAGTTCTTTCCCGCCTGCCGTGCGAAGTAGGCAAAGGTGGCACCGAATAGACCGGAGCCGACGATAAGGTAGTCGTATGTCTTGCTAGCCATATATTATTAATTGATATTGAAAGTTGAAAATTCAGCTGACGTATCAGACAATTCTCAATTTCCAATTCTCACTTTATTTTAATATGTAACCTTCTTTATCAGCAAGCACCTGATAGACTTTGTAGGTGCCAACGTCATAGAGATGCTTCATTTCCAAAACACCGTTCCAATAGCTGATTTCGTCAGGGGTGCTAAGAACCATCTTAGTCATGTCCTTGGGATAGCGTCCCGACCCTTCGAAATACAGTTTGTCGTTGGTGGGCGCAAGGTAATAATACCACTGGTAGGGAACATAGGTGGACTCTTGGTTGCTGATTTGCGCGGCCTTGATGTCGCGGAGGTTTTGCGCGTCCACCTCGTGACGGAAGTCTATGCGCTTCCTGTCGCGGTAAGATGGGCTGAGGCAGAACCACACACACATGCCCACACAGACCATCGGCCCCAGCACCCGCTGCACGGAGCTCCGTCCTACCAACAGGCAGAAGGCAGCCAGACAGGGCACGTAGGCCACCCAGGTGTAGTACCACGCGTAGCGGCCTGCCAGAATGAAGAACCACGGTGCCAGCAGTCCCGAGAGAACCAACGCCTTGGCAGTTTGCGACAGCTTGTCTCTACGGCAAACAGCCACAATGGCCAGCACCGCCACCAGCACCGCCAGCACGAGATACTCTTTGTTGGCAAAAAGGCCCTCGATGGTCATGCTGTCAATTCGCTCCCAGAAGGTCATCGACTCTTCGATGGGGACATTGTTTTCAAACGAGAGCTGACCCGTCTCGAAGAAGTGGATGATGCTCTGCATGGTGTAACTGAAGCCAAACATGGTGTTGAGGAAAGCTTTTGCACAATGGTGCCACGCCATGAAGGCCACAACGGTAACGAACGCCACCACAGAACTCACCGCATACCAAAGATACAACCGCCACTGACGCAACGATTGGCGCAGGTCGACAAGCCCATGCAACAGCAGCACCACGCAGGTGAACAGCACTCCCTCGAATCCCGTCCACATCTGCAACGCGCTCCAAAGGCACATCCACGCCACATTGGATCGGCTGCCAGTTTCGTAGGCTCGGAAGAAGGCATCCACCGTCAGCACTCCCAGCAACAGGCAGAGGGTCTCCACCCTTCCGCAGGTGAAGATGCCAAACAGCCCGTCGGCAGCCCAGTAACCGAAGGCAAAACAGACCACCGCCCACCGCGAACTGAGCAACCTGCCCCGCTCGAAACGTAGGCAGACAACCAAATAGGCGGCAAAGGCAAACAGCAGGTTGGGTAGTTGCGCAGTGAAATAGGAGAATTCCACCACCTTGTACCACACCGCCATAAGCAAGGCATACAGCGGACTGTAGGAGGGCTGCCCACCGCCCCAGACATGGGTTATGAAGTTGCCCTGCGACATACGGTAAGCCCAGTCGGCCCAGAAGGCATCGTCGTACCACGACTCATGGGGTCGGAAACAGAGCATAAACACCCCCACGGCCAAACCTATCAGCCCTAAGACTATGGCCAAGCCCTTGGTGTTCATCCGGTTGCTATATCGCGTGGTTTTCATTGATTATTTTGATTGTTTGAGTGCATAATTGTCTAAACAATCATTCACACATTCAAGCAACTATACAAGCCATTACTTCAGCGACTTGTTTATCTGTCTGAAATCGCCTAGCGATTTGAGTCCGATTTTGAATATTCGCTTCAGATTGATAGAGTTCACGCCACCCTGACGGGGACGGAAGGTGATGGGGTACCACCCTATCTTCTCCTTCTTCTTCACCGCGATGGCACTTACCGCCACATTGGCGAGGAAGAAGTCCTGCGGTATATACTGCATCACAGCCTGCAGCCGTTTCGCATTCATCAGACGGAACGGTGTGTTGGCATCCTTCACCCACACATGGAACATCAGCCACACCACGATACGCAGGGTCCGCGTCACCACGATACGCGAGAAACCGTCCTGTCGGCCACCGCGCGTGCCTATCTGGAAGTCATACTCGTGGCGGTGCTCCCACATCTGCCAGAACTCCTCAGGCAGCGTCTGCCCGTCGCTGTCAGTCTGGAACACATAGTCTGCGCCATGCTCTAAGGCATAGCGATAGAGATACAGCACAGTTGCGCCATGTCCCGAATTGGGCTTGTCCAACGGCAACAGGTACGGGTAGTTGTTCTGCAACTGGCTCAAAATGGCAAAGGTGCCATCCTTGCTACCGTCGTTGGCTATCACCACCCGGGCTTCGCCTCCCTCGGCATTGACACGTTCCGCCACAGGGTGCCACTGACGGACCACGTCCTCTATATTCGCCTCCTCATTATATGCAGGCATCACCAGATAAAGAGTCTCTTTCATTCTCTGTCGGTTTAAAGGTTATATATTTATTTAGGATAAACTGTATTAGGGCAACCACCACAATGGTAATCAGCTTGCAGACAATCTCGTTCCAATTGGCCAGGTCGACCATCACATAGAGCATCAGCGTCGATATGCCCAGTCCCGTCAAGCCCACAAGATAGAACGACAGAAACCGCAGCGAAGTCTTGTCCTTCACCTTAAAATTCAACTGACGGTTGAGTATAAACGAGGTGAATATGCCCACATGCACGCTGATGATATTCGCCCAAAGATAGGGCAGTATGTCGAAATGACAGAGGAGAGTGTATATGACAAAGTCCAATGTCGCACATATCCCGCCTATAATCCCATACAGGATGAGATTGCGGAAACGGTGGTAAAGATCGGAAACAGTATCCAACAGTTTCATATTTCAATATTTAGATATTCAGTTTTTCGGATATTCAGATAATCCGAACATCCATTCCATCCAAACATTCGCCTTACACCGTATCCATGAAGCTCTTCTGCGTCTTGTTGAAGATTACTATGCCAAGGAGAAGCAGCACCACCATGAACACGAAGCTATACGCCAACCAGTTCCATCCGATGAACTCGCCCGCGCCCAAGACCCCATACTTAAAGGTCTCCAGCACCGGAGTCACGGGATTGAGGCGCATGATGGTGTAGAGGTCGTAGCCCGCCGCCATCTTCCCCTTCACCAAACTGAGGGGGTAGACAATAGGCGTGGCATACATCCACAGCGACACCACGAACGAGAACAGTATCTGCAAATCCCTATACTTGGTGGTCATACTCGAAATCACCAGGCCGAAACCCAATGCCAGACCCGCCATCATCACCACCAGCAGGGGGAACAGCAGCGCATACCATGTCAGATGCGCGTTGCAGCCCTGGATGCCATAGATGATATACACCACAATGAAGAGACCCATCTGGATGCCAAATCGCAACAGATTGGACGTCACATTGGCCAGCGGCGTTATCAAACGGGGGAAATAGACCTTGCCAAACAATCCGCTGTTGCTGACAAAGGTGTTCGACGTGCGGCTCAGACAGTCAGAGAAATAATGCCACATACACGTACCCGCCAGATAGAACAGCGGCTGGGGGATGCCGTCGGTGCCGATGCCGGCGATGCCGCCGAACACCACCATGTACATAAAGACCGTAAGCACAGGCTGTATCACAAACCACAGCGGCCCTAGCACCGTCTGCTTATACTGCGTGATAATGTTGCGCTTCACAAACAACGTGTAGAGGTCGCGATACCTCCACAATTCCTTAAAATCCACCGCCAAAAGCTTATCTTTCGGCCTAATGACGGTTGACCATTCTTGCGTTTCGTTCATTGGAACTCTATTATTTCTTGTACTTAATTTATTCTTTCTTTATTCTTTCTAGTGCGAGTGCTTGTGGTGGAAAAAGATATTCCCCACTATGCCCCAAAAATACTTCCAGTCGGTCCTAAAGGGATGCTTCAGATAGGCCTCCACATACCTCCGTTCCGACTCCTGGATGCCCTCCAGCGTCTCGGGCTGCTCCTTCTCGTAGTACAGCGGCGGCAGCAGGCCCGGCTTGGTCTGCGTGCGCAACTGCTGCATCTCGGGCGTATACAGGCTGAAAAACTGCCTCGACAACGGCCTCACCCCCACCAACTTCATCTCTCCCTTCAGCATATTCAGCACCATCGGCAGCTCGTCGAGCCACGTCTTGCGCAAAAAGGCACCCACCGTATTCACCCGGTAGTCGTGATAGAACTTGCCGCTCTTGTCCAAGCGCCGATGCTGGTACACATACTCCTGCAGATACTCGCTATACGAATACATCGTGCGGAACTTATACACCGTAATAATCTTGCCACCCTTGCCCACTCTGCGCAACTTGGCAATGGGCGACGAACTGGGAATCCCCTCGCGAATAGGCTCCTTGGCCTTGCGCGCTATCACGCGGAACTCACCATGCGCCGTATTCTCATACACTACCTCGAAACCCGCATGATACAGCCGCCCCAGTATCTCCACCCGGTGGAAAGTGCGGTTGCGGCCCTTAGTGATGGCAAAATAGATATTCTTCAAGCCTCCCACCTTCGGAAACACGCGATGCCACAGATAGTGGAAGCCGTAATAAATCCTGTTTATCCCTTTCGGATAGCGGCTGTAGATAACCGCCTTCTTCACCGACGACGTGCGGCAACAGCACACCAAATACCCCCCCTGCGTCAAGTTCTCGTTGGCATTGAACAAGAACTTGTCCAACTCATAAATCGTGTGCAACGGACGCTTCACAAAGATAGCCTCATACAGCCCCCCCTCCGCCTTGCAACGCGGAATCGGGTCGCCACCGTTGTTCTTCATCCCCCACAGCAGCGTGGTGGGGGCAAACTCGTCACGGTGGTCGGCAAACCAACGGTACACCTGCTTAATCGGCTCCTGCTCCACAAACTCGAAAGCCCTGCGCACATCCGCATTCTCAATATCCTCGGCCCTCAACTCGTCACAACCCTCACTCCCCTGCTCAACAAAATTGCCGGCAGGCAGATACATCTTCTCCTTTATCGGATCTAACGGAAATAACGGTTTTCTCATTCCGAAATAGTTTCTAAAAAGTCAGGTGGTATATACGTAGTCGCGACGGCTGCCACACCTCTGATGCTCACAACCAGTCGCCGGTCCTTCTTGATTCGCTTGATATAACCCTCGGCACCCTTAAACTGACCCTCCGTCACCCTCACCCGGTCGCCCTTGTGATACTCCGGCTTATCCTCGCCCAGATAGCTCAACCCCTGCTGCCCCGCCGTGCACACGAATATAAACACCTCCATCTCATGGTCCGGAATCGCCGAAGGCTTTCTCGTCAGCGGGTCACGATAAATCCACATCCTGGCATGATACTCATTCTCAAACTTCGTCATATATCCAGCCGTGGCCTGCACAAACAGCAGCGACGTAATCATGCTTGGGATAAAGTAGTTCACCCCATCCACCGCCAGCTGCTCCCTCAGCGGCGTCATCCTGTTGTAATACACCTTAACAGCATACCACCGCACTGCATCCTGATTCTCATCTACTATCATCACGACTCACTTCGATTATCTACTAACTTGTCCGAAACTCTCCCTCGCGCCAACCTCTCCATCCCCCCGCACGCCTCGCCTCCCTCACCTCACAATCCCCCTCGCCACTCCGCCACATCTCTGCACATACTCTCCCCTCCTCCTATGACATGGCACGGAGTTTCTGGATGATTCACGGGCACCAACGACCCATTTCTACGCGCGCTCCTATCCAAGAGCCCTAGCGTAACCAACCTTACTTGTGTGCATTGCAAGCACAACACACTACCAATTCAAAGTGCAAATATACGACTATTTTTTAGAATAGTAATATTTTTTTCAAAAATTCACATTTCAAAATCAGAACTTTCGCCCCCTTCTCGCCTTCCTCGTCCCGTTCCGCCACATCCGCCCTGCCGCTCCTGGTCCCACCAGCCCATCCCACCAGCCGTCCTCCCTCCCACCCCGCCGCCCTCGACACCCCCTCTCAACACTTCTCGCTGTCCCTTACCGATTCTTACCGACTCTTACCGCTCCCTACCGATTTCTACCGATTCTTACCGATTCGGAGACTGTTCACCAATCTGAAAGCGATGAACGATCTATGATATATCAGCAACAATTTGAGGTTTGGCAAAAGGAAGGCAGGGGAACGGCACGGTTGTCACTATGGAATCGGAGGGAAAACAGGATGGATCGGAGGGAAAAAGAAAGGGGCACCGCGCGAGTGCCGGTGCCCCTTATGGTCGGAATGAGCGACATTTATTGTGCCAAGCCGAGAGCCTTCAAGCCCTGGTTGTAGCGGATGTCGCGCGGAATGTTGTTAGCGGCAACCATGTTGAGATCATGCTGGAGGTCGGGACGGATGGTGCCGTTCTTGGCGGCATAGCTGGCAGCGAATTCGACATCGCCTTCACCCTCGACCTGAAGGATGAGGGCTGCCCAGCTCTTCATGGCCTCTTCGGCCTTCTCGACGTTGATGACGTATTTGCCCTGCTCGTTGCGAGTGAAGGCACCCTGGTCTTGGAGGTAGTTGAAGCACATCATGTTGGCAATGCCGTGGGCCTCGGTGGCACCAAAGCGGACGCTGCGCAGGATGCCGGCGATGAAGGTGACGAAGGCATCTTCCTTGGTGCAGTTGGTGATTTCGCCCATCTCGATGAGCTTGGTGGTGAGGAAGAGTCCGCAGATGTCGGCTTTGGCTTCTTCCCATTTGCTGTACTCCTTGCCGAGAGCTTCGCGCATGCTCTTGCCGTCGGTGACGGTGTTCTTGATGCCGAGGCCGTGGGCCACTTCGTGGAAGCAGACGTTGCTGAAGAAGGCGTTGAAGTTCACGTTGTCGAGCTGGTCGTCGCACACGAGGAGGTTGGCGATGGGCATGAGGATGGTCTCGAACTTGGCCTGCATGGCATTCTTGAGCTGCAGACGGCGTGCGCCCATGGTCTTGTGGATGCGCTCGTCGTTGGGCAGGTTGATGGCGATGGTCTTGGAGCCCGCGTTGCAGTCACCGGCGTAGTAGATGACGTCGTAGACGTTGAGGTCGCTGGCGGCACCCTTCATAGCGGGTTTGTACTTCGGGTCGCAGGGCAGCTCTTGCTGCAGCATGGGCAGCATGCCGACGAACTTGGCGAGGTCGTTGCTCCACTTCTCGTCCTTGACGAGGATGAAGGCTTCGTAGGAGGTCTTGTTGCCGTAGAGGCCGTCGTCGTAGTTCTCAATGGGGCCGACCACGAAGTCGAGCTTGCTCTGCTTCATGTTCATCCATGCCACGTCGCTGGCATAGTAGTCGTCGGTCATGATGGCTTTGCGGCGTTCGACGAGGTAGTTCTTCATGCCGGGGTCCTCGGCGAGGTCGATGGCAAGGCCGAAGAGGCTGTCGACCTTGGCCAGGCGGTCGGCATACTCGACATGGTAGGGCACCACCTTGAGGGCACCGTTCTCGTCGCGACGGATGACGGTGTACTGGCTGCTCTTCTCGGGGTCGGCAAGGGCTTCGTATTCCTCAGCCGTCATGTCGAGGGGGTAGAAACGGCAACCTGCGGGACGCTCGCCATAGCCGGGGATGAAGGGTTTCTCTTCGCCCAGACGGTCCCAGGCACCGTACTGGATGAGGGCAAATTCCTTCATGGCAGGGTCTTTGATGGTGTCGAGGCTGGCACGGTTGTCGGCGCCGAAGTACTGCTCCCAGTAGAGTTCGTCCATGATGTCGGCAATCTGGATGAAGATGGGGAGAAGCTGCTTCTCCTTCTCGCTGAGCACGCCCAAATCGGTGGTGAGAGTAAACTCGGCGTACTCGTCAACTTTTTGTTGAAGTTCGGATTTTTCTTCCGTTTTGTTGTTCTTGCATCCCACCGCTGCAAGCATTGAGATGGCCATAACAAAAATAGATAATTTCTTCATTTTAAATAGGATTAGTTATACTTCCGAAAAAAACTTTGCTTGCAAAGATACATTTTTTTTTCTATTTGAGAAAAAAGTAGTACTTTTGCAGCCGATTTCGACAAGGGGAGAGCCCCCTAGAACGAATTGAAAAACAACCCACGGAAAGGTGCTCGAGTGGTTGAAGAGGCCCGCCTGGAAAGCGAGTAAGCGTTAAAAGCGCTTCAAGGGTTCGAATCCCTTCCTTTCCGCAAGCATTGAAGCTTGCGAAGCAGAACAAGGGTTCTGCTTTTTTTTAAATGCAAACGTGCTATGAAGTTATCCATCATCACCATCAACTGGAATAATGCCGACGGTTTGCAGAAGACCATCCAAAGCGTGGTTTCCCAGACTTCCAAGGATTTCGAATATGTCGTTATCGATGGTGGGAGTACTGACGGCAGCGTGGAGGTTATCAAAAAATATTCTGAATCGTTCCCAATAAACTGGCTGTCGGAGCCCGACAAGGGCATATATAACGCCATGAACAAGGGAATCAGAAGGGCCAGTGGGGAATATTTGCACTTCCTCAATAGCGGCGACATTCTTTACGACGACAACGTCGTGGCTCAGATGTACGAGCGGATTGAGGAATGCGGCCACCCCGACATGCTCACGGGCATAATGTACAAGAAGATGGTCGATGGCAGGCTGTTTAGAAGCCCTGTCAGCCGAAATTATTCGTTTTTGCGGTTCTATAATTCCTCCTTAAACCATCCGTCGACATATATCAAACGTGAGCTTTTCGACAAATATGGGTTGTACGACGAAAGCCTAAAGATTGTCTCCGACTGGAAATGGTTTATGCAGGTAGTGGCAATGCACGGGGTCAAACCCACTGCTGTGGATGTCAATATCACAATATTCGACATTACCGGCATAAGCGAGACAAACATCAATTTGCGAGATAGCGAAAGGAGGAGTGTTCTGACCGATGCGGTTCCTCAGAGCGTACTAGCCGACTACGACTGCTACAATAAGGACATCAATATGATGAACCGCCTACGTAGACACCGGTGGGCGTATCGGATAACGTACGTTCTCGAGCGTATGCTGTTTAAAATAGAACAAAGGAAGTGGCAGAAAGAAAACATTTCCACACGCTAGACTACCGCTTGCAAGAAAAAAAAGGACGTAATTCAAAAAAAAATGCGTATCTTTGCAAATCCAAAATATGAGTAAAAACAGTCTACACATAAGTCCTCGTACCCTTTTCTTAAACATTAAGAAAAGAGATGTTTATGACTGTTTTGTGACCATGGATTGAGCTTGCTCTCCGTGGTCGTTTCGTTTATACCCAAAGGGGTAAAAAGCATATTTTGGCAATCAATTTTTTAATTTAATAATCATTTTAAAGTATATTTATCATGGAACTTCCCTTTGCAGAAGCGTGGAAAATCAAGATGGTCGAACCCATTAAGAAATCCACCCGCGAACAGCGCGAAAAATGGCTCAACGAAGCACACCAGAACGTGTTTATGCTCAAGAGCGACTATGTGTATATCGACCTGTTGACCGACTCCGGCACCGGCGCCATGAGCGACCGCCAGTGGGCCGCTATGATGATGGGCGACGAGAGCTACGGCGGTGCCCGCAGCTTCTATCACATGAAAGACACCATCACCGAGCTGACCGGTTTTGACTATGTCATCCCCACCCACCAGGGCCGTGCAGCCGAGAACGTGCTGTTCAGCTATCTGGTGAAGCCCGGCATGATTATCCCCGGCAACGCCCACTTCGACACCACCAAGGGTCACATCGAGAGCCGCAAGGCTTTCGCCATCGACGTCACCGTCCGCGAGGCCTACGACACCCAGCTTGAGGTTCCCTTCAAGGGCAACGTCGACCTGGAGAAACTGGAGAAAATCCTGCAGGAGAACAAGGGCAACGTCCCCTTCATGGTCCTCACTGTCACCAACAACACCGTCGGCGGCCAGCCCGTCAGCATGCAGAACATCCGCGAGACCTGCGAACTCTGCCACAAATACGGCGTGCCCGTCAACGTCGACAGCGCCCGCTTCATCGAGAACGCCTACTTCATCAAGACCCGCGAGAAGGGTTACGAGAACAAGACCCTCCGCGAGATTTGCAAGGAGATGTTCTCATACGCCGACAGCATGACCATGAGCGCCAAGAAGGACGGCCTCGTGAACATGGGTGGCTTCATCGCCACCAACAAGAAGGAGTGGTATGAGGGTGCCAAGATGTTCTGCATCCCCTTCGAAGGCTTCCTCACATACGGCGGTATGAACGGCCGCGATATGGACGCTCTCGCCGTCGGTCTGAAAGAGAACATCGAGTTTGAGATGGTCGAGACCCGCATCAAGCAGGTCCACTACCTCGCCGCCAAGCTCGACGAGTACGGCATCCCCTACCAGCGTCCCGCCGGTGGCCACGCCATCTTCGTCGATGCCGACAAGGTGCTCACCAACATTCCTAAAGAGGAATTCCCCGCCCAGACCTTGACCTGCGAGCTCTACCTCGAGGCTGGTATCCGCGCCTGCGAGATTGGCTACGTCCTCGCCGACCGCGACCCCGTGACCCGCGAGAACCGCTTCGGTGGCAACGACTTCGTGCGTCTCTGCATCCCGCGCCGTGTCTACACCAACAACCACATGGACGTCATCGCCGCTGCCCTGAAGAACGTCTACGACCGCCGCAACGAAATCAAGCGCGGTCTGGAAATCACCTGGGAAGCCGAACTGATGCGCCACTTCACCTGCCAGTTCAAGCGCCTCGGCTAAGAACACTTCTAATCCGAAACACTAAGGAGTTGGACGACACCACGTCATTCAACTCCTTTTTTCTTTCTCTGCAGTAACGTGAAAAAGGGCAGCGAATAGGGAATCACATGAGAATAGTGAGCTGCTGCACAACTGCAATCTCTCCATATTATCGATAGGCAAGTTTCCCTATGAGTCCAGCATATCAACGATATTTCAACACAACTCCGACAATAATTCAACGGTGATTCTACGCTTTTATAGCGTTAAACGAACGCTTATTTATCGACAAGGTGGCGACTAATAGACTAAGCCATACCGAAATAAGACATAGAGTCTAGGTATGGAGGTTGGAAAGCGGTGCCAGTGAAATGCAGTCGGTTACTGCCCAAAACACTAACCTTTGATGATGCCGTCACATTGAATGCAGTCACTGCTAGAGCCTGAAGGACGTACTGTCCAGCTTTGAAATAGGTAGTAATAGAATTGGTTACTATATTATGTTTATTGTTGAGTATTTTGTAGGAGACATCTAACCTATCAATATATCAATTTATCAACGCATTAACACCTTCACATGTTCTGATTCTTGAAATAGGAAAAAATAGTGTATCTTTGCAGCGTCATACAATAAAACAACAAGATGAAAAACAGAATCATTCTTATTACGTTAGCCTCATTAATGGCATTGACAGGCTGCAAGCAGAAACCCGTGGAAGACAAGTCTGCCTCGTTCGACTGGGACAATAACGACAAGATTGAATACACCATTGACTACTCCGTTCACTTCACCGCCGACCACGACAGCACGATACAGGTGACAGCAACTGGTAATTACGGCAACGTGGAGGTAACCCAAGTAGAATCAGAGAACCTGCTCGATGCCGACGGGAACTATGTAAAGAACACCTTTATCATTCTAAAAGATTCCGTCCCCATGGGCAAGAGCATCACCTTGCAGCGTGGCGGTCTGTCATACGAAGGTGGAGAGTCGGGATTCATGCATGTGCAGATCGTCGGCAGCGACGATATGGTCGAGATACGAATCCCCGGCGGCGATGACTACACAATGTTGTATTCCATCCGCGACAATATGTTCTACGAGCCTTACGACGAGCAGAGTATCACTATTGGAGAAGGACAGCACTTCTTAATAGTCCTACCCGTCATGACTGAACTCAAATACCCCAAGGAGAAAGAGAGCCACCGCATTCAGATTGGCTTCGATATTGAGTAGATACTTCTTTTGCTCCCCTTTCATACAGCTACTGATTACCTTTTGCCTCGGTGAATAGTAAAGTGACCGTGGAGAGTGCTTTCACGGTGTTAAAAACTAGTGGCAGTAAACGCATTCTTTTACTAGTTATAGTAAAAGAAGTAAATCTGTATAATTTAAAAACAAGTCAAAATAAAAAAATATTTTGCTGAATCAGAAAATGTTTGTAATTTTGCAACGACAAAAAACTAATAATAGTAATACAAAATATACTAATAATCATAATACAAAATAAACTAACAATAGTAATACAAAATAAACTAATGGCAGTATAGGAAACAATAATCGCATTGGCATAAAAAGAAACAATAATATGGCGACAATACCGAAAAAATTGGCGGAATCACTGGAGATTCTGAAAACATTTCAGGATGCTCATGGAGATAATCTGGTGATTCAGGGAGCAGATACATTGGGGAGGACTCATACTGAACGATTGGTGAATAGTGGATACCTGAAGATGGTCATCAAGGGGTGGTATATTCCGTCGATGCCAGGAAGAGAAGGAGACTCCACGGTATGGTATATGTCGTATTGGAGTTTTGTGACGGCTTATCTAAACAAGAAATTCAATGGGGCATGGTGCCTGTCGCCAGAGCTATCGCTCTATTTCTACAGCGGAAAAACGGTAATACCAAAACAGTTAATCGTGCGTAGCGAATCCGGGTCAAACAATATCCTGCAACTGCCATTCGGGACTTCTGTTGTGGACATCAAGGCAACGCTGCCGCAAGAGGTAGTACAAGAACCTCGATATGGGGTAAGGTTGTATCCGATGGAGTATGCATTGCTAATGGTTGGGCCGGATTATTATCGACGTAATGCATTGGAGGCAAGGACGTGTCTGGCCAGCATGAAAGATGTGTCGCCATTGGTGTCGGCAGCAATCGATGGGGGACACACCACCCGTGCGGGGCGTGTAGCTGGCGCGCTACGCTCCATCGGTCGTGAGGAAATGTCCGATGAGATACTGCGTATGATGCGTCAAGTGGGTTATACGGTGTCGGAAGAGAACCCGTTTGAGGAGAATGTAAAAATGGAGACATTTGCAGAATCGCCGTATGCAGCGCGTATCCGCCTGATGTGGATGCAGATGCGTAAGGTTGTATTGGGAATCGTGAAAGTCAAACCTGTGAAGCAAGATGCAGCTTCCGTGTTGGCCATGATGGATGCCACGTATGTGAAAGATAGCTACAACTCCTTGTCGATAGAAGGGTATAAGATTACAGAAGAATTACTAGAGCGTGTCCGTAGTGGCAACTGGAATCCGGAGAAAGACGAGGAGGACAAGGAACGCAAAGACGCGTTGGCAGCAAGAGGATACTATCAAGCTTACGAATTACTTAAACAGGGAGTAGCAGGATGCTTTTCGGGTCAGCCACCTGCACAATTATACGCGAGAGCGCATCAAGACTGGCACTTTCAGTTGTTTGAGCCATGCATTAAAGCTGGTATTGTGAAAGCATCGGATCTGTTAGGATACCGTAGGAATCAGGTGTATATCCGAAACTCGATGCATACGCCTTTGAATCCGGATGCCGTACTGGATGCCATGAGCACCTTGTCGGACTTGATGACGAAGGAGGACAATGCTCTAGCGAGAGCCATTTTAGGGCATTTCTTCTTTGTGTATATCCATCCATACATGGATGGCAATGGCCGAACCGCTCGATTTGTAATGAACAGCCAGTTAGTTACAGCGGGCTATCCTTGGGTAGTAGTTCCCATGAGCCGCCGTCAGGAATATATGGAAGCTCTGGAGCAAGCGAGCGTGGGAGAGAACATCGAAGCATTTGCACGATTTGTACAGAGTTTGATGTAGCTTATGTTTACAGTTATCGATAGAGATGACTGAGTTGCCGTCCAAGGAACTGCTGCAAGCCAGCTGCACAAAGGCCTGGAGGCCTCCCGCCAGCGTTGGGAGAATCACATTGACTGCTAATTTCAGAATAAGATTTGGGTGATTCGGATTTAATTTGTATCTTTGCAAACGAAAATATTAGCTAACTACTATCTAATGGCAGACAGCATAACTATACAGAACAACAATATTATACCGTTGGTTGACGACTTGCGGCAGATAATCAATCAGACGCGCAACCGCGTGGCCGTCAATGTCAATGCTGAACTTACCTTAATGTATTGGCATATCGGCGAACGCATCAATAGAGAAGTACTTGGAAACGAGCGCGCTGAATACGGCAAACAAATTGTTGCGACACTGTCGCGACAATTGCAGAAAGAGTTTGGGGCAAAGGGATTTGATGAGAAAAGCATTCGTCGTATGATGCAATTTGCAGCCCTATTCCCTGAAATCCAAATTGTCGCGACACTGTCGCGACAATTACAATGGTCTCATTTTGTAGAGGTTATTCCTTTGAAAGACGACCTTCAGCGGGAATTTTACCTAACGTTGGCTGCTTCCGAAAGATGGTCTATCCGGCAGCTGCGTAAAGAGATTGACGGCATGCTCTATGAGCGCACTGCCGTTGCGACGAAGCCCGACGAACTAATCAAGCAGGAGCTGACGGAGTTGCGGGAGAACAACGTCCTTACCCCCGACCTAGTCTTTAAGAGTCCTTATTTCTTGGAGTTCACAGGGTTGAAAGGGATGTACAGCGAGAAGAGCTTGGAGGATAGCCTGGTGGCACACTTGGAGCAGTTTATATTGGAGTTGGGCAATGGATTCACCTTCGTCGAGCGGCAGAAACGGATGATTATCGACGGCGAGGACTTCTATCTCGACTTGCTATTCTACCATCGCAGGTTGCACCGCCTGATTGCCATCGACTTGAAGCTCGGCAAGTTCAAGGCGCAGTATAAAGGCCAAATGGAGTTGTATCTACGTTGGCTCGAAGCCCACGAGATGGAGCCTGGCGAGGAGCAGCCCCTTGGGCTATTGCTCTGCACCGAAGGTGGCGACGAACAGATAGCGCTGCTGCAACTCGACAAATCAGGCATCAAAGTGGCACAATACATGACCGAGTTGCCCTCCAAAGAGCTGCTGCAACGCCAGATACACAAAGGCCTGGAAGCTGCTCGCCAGCGCTGGGAGAATTACCCGGAAGATTAACTGCTAAAGATTATTTTGCCAAACAAGAAAAGATTCGTATCTTTGCAGCGCGAAATAGTAAAGCCTATAGTTGATAAGGAACATGGCAGGTCTGGTTATATTCCTATAAAATGATTATACGAATAAATAGATTATAAAGTTATGGGAAATCTAAAAAATATAGAAAACACTTTACCAGGAACAATAAAGGCAAAGTTGGATCGAATTCGCCACTTCCTCAACGAAGAACGAGCGTCTGTAATGGTTGGAGCAGGTTTCAGCCGTAATGCAGAGAAAGAATCTCATGTTGTTATGAAAGATTGGAACGGTTTGGCAGAGGACATCTATGAACAATTGTACTCCAAAAGACCCACGGCAAACGACCTTGCGTTTAAAACTCCGATGCGACTTGCCTCATTATTAGCAGCCAATGTTGGACGAAGTGGGCTTGATCAAATAATAAAGGATTCGTTGCCAGACGATCTTATTTCGCCGGGCAAACTCCATTTCCAGTTAATGAGTTTGAGATGGCGTGATGTATTTACGACCAACTATGATACACTTCTTGAAAGGGCTGCCGAACAATCTGGCAGATACTATAAAGTAGTTACTTCTAAAGAAATGTTGCTTTACAAAACCCCTCCTCGTATCATTAAACTTCACGGGAGTTTTCCCGACAAAACTCCGTTCTTAATGACGGAAGAGGAGTTTAGAACATATCCCTTAGTTCATCCTGAGTTTGTGAATACTGTACGCCAGGCTCTTGTGGAAAGCATATTTTGTTTAGTAGGGTTTTCTGGAGACGACCCTAATTTCACATCGTGGCAGGCTTGGTTGCGTGACGTGATAGGTGATTACGCAAATCCCACATATCTCATAACTTTTGATGAGAATTATGATGACTCATTCAAGAAATTAATGATGTCTCGTGGTATTGAAGTCCTTAATTTGGCAGAGATTAGAGATTTTAAAGATTATTCATCGGCACTTGCATTCTTTTTCTCCTATATAGGACAAAGAGAGGAGGAAAAGTGGAATGCCCAAGTTGATCTTACAATTAAGGAAGATAAGGTTTCTGAATTAGTCCAACAATTGAAGAGAGTTAGGGAGTCATATCCAGGCTGGTTTGTATTGCCTAAAGATTACTATGAAGAGTTTCGTGATATGGAAATTCAATTCCCCTCTATGCAAGGAGTGTTTGAGAAGATAACCAATGAAATACTAAAAGAACAATTATTATATGAGCTTGATTGGCGGGCAGATATATCTCTGTCTTATAAAGGCTATGAATGGTATATCAAAAATATCGAGAACTGCATTGCTAGATATGACAATGTCAGATTAAGTGAAGTGGTTTTGGAACTTGCAATTTCTCTATTGCGACTTTATCGTTACCATCCTGAGAAAAATGAATCCCAAAAAGATCTGATATCCTTATTGAAAGACAATTTGCAATTTATGACAGAGGGACAAAAACGCCGCTTCTATTATTATCTTTCATGCAATTATCTTTCTGTACTTGATTATGAGTCACTTGAGTTGATAATGAGGGAATGGCAACCCTTGAAAAATGACTACGATGGCATTGTTTACAAGGCGCTTGTTACAGCAGAAGTCAAAACCATTTCGGAAGCATCAATAATGGTAGGAGAAGCACTGGATCGCATATCTAAAGTTTTATTGAAAGAGTCTTCGGAAGAATTGAGATCCAAAAAAGCCGCATTAGAATTCCTTTCCTCATTCTATGAAGGGGAAAAACGCCCTAAAACGCCACAAGAATATTCATTTCTTGTTCTATGCGATTATTTTATGGGGAATAGCCGTCAGTTAACGGCTTCAGAACAAGAGATTTCTCATGGCTTTGCCCTAGGATCTGTTTGCAGGTCATGGAATCTACATTCAGGGATGAATCCCAGATTTTATTATCCTTATCGATATTTGCAACTTTGTGAACGATTTGGTTTCCCTTACGGAATGGCAGAGAATACTGTTGATTATAAATTATTAGTAGAAATTGTGGGATATCTAGGCGCTTTTGATGTTGTTTATACAGTTCCAGTGGCCTTGCGTTCAGGCAGTAGGTCTGTGGCTGAATCTGCTATGCAGAGATCTGTGCTTGAGAGAATAAAACGAAAGAGTGCAGAAGCATTGAGCAGACAACTATTGGAGCTAGAAAAAAAGAACATACCTTTAGATGCATTAAAACACAGGATAACATCAGTGATTTTACCAATGCTTTGCAGGCTCTCAACAAAAGTCGATGGTGAGTTGAAAATGGAAATATTCCATATGGCATTTAACCATTTAAATCGTGATGATAGCAAGGAGAAAGCTGATATTGAAATACTATATGACGCAATGATGCCAAATCAATTGGCACAAATAATTGATTTTCTTTTCTCACAAGATATTAACATAAATGCTATGGGAGAAGAATTTCCCTACCCTAAAATCTGTTTGAATCTTTTTTGTCCAACTGATAAGCAAATCAAAATTGTTGAGGATGGTTTGAAATCAAATGATACAAATATACGGATTGCAGCTCTATCAAGATCGGAATTGATATTGAAATCAAATATCTCAAAAGAACAAAAAAACACAATTGAAGATGCCATATATGAGTGGAGGAATAATTATAATAATGACAGATATCATTGGGAATCGTTAGCCTTGGTAGATGCACGTGAAAGGGAGATTGATGAAGTAAACTTGGAAACAAAAAGGTTAATGGATGAAGTTTTGACGTCTGATTATATATTCAGTGGATCGTCATTGAGTATTTCTAGATTGACAGATTTATTACAAAAGCTATCTGTTTTATCCCCAATAATCACACCAGAACAGAGAGTTGGATTAATGGTGAAGTTGTCGCAGATATTACGCAATAACCAAACAGTTATCAGAAATGACGATTCTGATAGGTTTATGGGAGGTATACGACAATTTGTCCATACATTGTTTGTACAAATAAGAGACATGGTGAGGAGGATGAATTATTTGGATTCTGATAAAGAAGCTTGTACGGCGTTGTTTTCGGCGTTAAGTATGTTTGTGGATGCTGGTTTGCCTGTCCGAGTAACGATGGAGTTGTTGAACTATCAATTTAGAACTGTAAGAGATAATAAAATGAGGTCGATAATTGAAGATGCATTGTTTAGTGACGATAAAAAAACGATGTTGGATGCACTTGATGCATTGTTGTTCCATACCAAAAATGGCGGAAATGTACAGAATGTTTATCAAAAAATAATTCATTTTTGTACCACCGATATTACCGAAAAGACTTATCTGTATATTGATAGACTTGCATATTCTGATTTCAGCAAATTATCGAAAAAGACCAAATTGGAATTAGGGAAAATGATGATATCATTGTATGAGAAACTCCATAAGTGCAATCTTTCAGCTGAATATAAAGCCGACCTTGCACATAGTTGTGTCAATATGATAAAACATATTCAAGCAGAAAAGAGTATTTCTTCGATTAAAGACGCTGTGAGCATGTGGACTAATCTTATCAATGACCCCAATGCCTTTGACGATGTAAAGAGAGTTTATTTCGAATAGTATTGTGAAATATTCTTGACGCACAATGTAAATAATTTATAAATGGTTTTTATAAAACATTGTTTTTATTTTAAAATAATTCCGTATTTTTGCAAACGAAATAACAACTAAAAAGACAATATATCGAAAGAAGAAAAGAGAAGATAAATAACATATTATAAAGCGTTTTCGCTCTAACCTGCCTCCTTGAAGTTCCACAAATCAAGCCCTGGCAACAGTAAAGCGGTAAACGCTCACGAGAATATCGTGGGCTTTACTTAGTTGCTGGGCAGGTCGTGGAACACCTTAGGAGGCATAAGCAAAGTTCCACGATTTTCTTATGCCCAGCAACGAAAACACAAAATCACAGATTAAGAGCCGCCAGCGGGTGGCTCAGCATGGCGAGGTGTTCACCAATCCACGCGAGGTGAATGCTATGCTCGACTTGGTGCGGGACGAGTCGTTCCGGCTTGACAGCCGTTTCCTTGAGCCCGCCTGCGGTGACGGGAATTTCCTTATCGAGATTCTGCGTCGCAAATTATCCCTATTAAGAGACATCAAATCTCCTACTGAATGGGAGTTTCAGAGCCTTATTGCCGTAGGCTCTTGCTATGGCATTGAGCTGTTGGAGGACAATGCCGAGGCCTGCCGGGAGAGGCTGTTTGCGGAGGTGATGGGTCGAATGGACAAATTGGACTGTACGGGCGGCTATGAGGAAAGCTTACGGTATATGCTCCAGAAAAATATCGTCTGTGGCGATGCCCTCACCTATCGCACTGCCGACGGAAAGCCTATCACCTTCTGCGAATGGACACCCATTGCGGGCAGGATGCAGTTCTCGCGGCGCGACTTCCAGTTTGACTTTCTTGTCAACCAAACACACCAGTATTCTCTCTTCGATGAGCAGGGCGAGGCACAGAGTTTCGACGAACCCATCAAGTCATATCCACCCATCCACTACACTCAGCTTTACCGTTATGAAGAACAAGATACACACTCCATATAAGCTACTATACCGCGCGGTGTGGTCTAAGAGTGACTGGCTGCAACAATACGCCTTGGATGCGACAGCGAAGACAAGACGGTCGCGTCCCTATCGGGACGCTGTACACTATGGCAGTATCAGCACGGCACTGCGTCTTCGGCTTGTACCGTGTTATGCATGGTCTCGTCCCTCTCGGGACGTTCCCCCCGACACTAATAATACAACCTTATGAAACAAAAATATTCACCTGACATACTGAACTGCTTGGCCAACCTCAGTAGTGACGAGGTTTTCACTTCGCCGGAGTTGGCAAACCGTATGCTTGACCTGTTGCCACAGGAGTTGTTCCAGAGTCCGAAGACGCGGTTCTTAGACCCTTGCAGCAAGAGTGGAGTCTTTCTGCGCGAAGTTGTAAAACGACTCTTAATAGGTCTGGAGCATCAAATACCAGACCTACAGGAGCGAATTGACCATGTAATGACCCAACAGGTCTTTGGCATTGCCTGCACTGACCTCACTGCCGAGATGAGCCGCAGGACACTCTACTGCTCCAAACTGGCCAATGGAGAGTACAGCGTCAGCAATGCCTTCCAAGACGGACAGGGCAACCTGCTTTATGAGCGGTGCCACCACACATGGAATGCGCAAGGCCGCTGTGAACACTGCGGAGCCAGCAAAGGCGAATATCTCCGCACTGACAGCCGCGAGACCTACGCCTATCCTTTTATTCACAAATCAATCAAAGAAATATTCCATAAAGATATGCAATTCGATGTTATCATAGGAAATCCACCATACCAACTAAGTAAAGCAACAGAGAATTCAACAAGTAGTAATGGTGCGTTCGCATCTGCAATCTACCCACTTTTCATTGAACAAGCAAATAAACTGAATCCACGCTATCTGATTATGATTACTCCGAGTAGATGGATGACAAAAACGGGACAGGGTGTTTCAGATGAGTGGGTAGATAAAATGATTAGCGAAAACCACTTTGTTGAGATGCACGATTACATTGACTCAACTGAGTGTTTTGCAGGTGTAGATATAATGGGAGGTGTAAGTTATTTTTTGTATGAACCCAAATATACGGGGAAATGCAAATTCGTAAGTCACTACAAAGGCGTATCTGTGGAAATAGTTGACTATCTCGATTCATACAAATCTGGGATTGTAATTAGAGATTCAAGAGCAAGAATGATTGTTGATAAAGTGATAGAAGTGGAGGGTAAATATTATAATGGAAAGTCTTTTTCAACGATTGTTGGACCTTCTCACTTTTATGACAAATCTGGTCAACTAAATACAAGTTGGAGAGGTTATGTTGTGAATGAAGATTCTGAACATAGTGTGAAGTATTATTTGAATAAAAGAGTGGAAGCTAAGGGGTTTGCATGGATAAAGGAATCAGACATTCCAAAGAATAATCATACTCTAGATAGGCACAAGGTGTTCATCCCAAAAGCAAATGGTAGTTTTGGAGAGGATGCACCCATTTTAGGAGTACCATTCTATGGAGAACCTGGCAGTGTTTGTTCGCAGACTTACTTATACATAGGTCATTATCATGTTGAGGATGATGATTTGACAGAAAAAGAATGTCAGAATATTATCTCGTACATTAAAACAAAATTCTTTCGATACATGGTTTCTATTAAGAAAAATACACAGGATGCACCAACAGCAGTCTATCAATTCGTCCCCATTCAAGACTTCTCCCACCCATGGACAGATGAGATGCTGTATAAGAAATACGGCCTGACGGAGGACGAGATTGCCTTTATCGAGAGCATGATACGACCGATGGAATAGGCCGACTTTGCCGAGAGACCGAAGAAGGATCGAAGGACCCACGCCGAGGGATGACCTCGGCAAAAACATAAACCGAGCGCTCTTTGAAATAATGTAAGATTAAAAAACGTGTATATGGAAGATTATTTATATATTTGCAATGACAAATATAGGAAATATGGCGCACAATAATAACGAAAATAAGCCTGATACACAAGGCGTAAATGAGCCTTCAGTTGAATATGGCGCCGCCACAAAAAAGGCGTATCGCGTCATTTCTGAAGAAGAAATTGCTCGCTGTATTCCACTCGAAGAATCTCGCCGTAGACTTACTGAAAAAATCTACAAAATCTATCATCCTGAGGCATGAGGATAATCGTTGAAGAACGAGTAGACCAGGCAATAGATGCATTCTATGATGCTTCTATTTTGAGTCATTGGCACACACTTAGCTATGAAACTGTAGAGCGTAAAAAGAATCGTCTCTACGATGGGTTAGAATCTCTTGCTGACTATGCCACCATTTTTCCGAAAGCAAGACTTAAGCTAGACTGGATTGAAAACGACTGGCAAGAATATATATGCGAGGACTTTCATTTTGCGTATGAGATTACTCTTGATGTTTGTGGCGAGATGGTAATTGTTGTCCACGATGCTGTACACAGCTTGAATTACCGATAGCACGTTTTTTATCTTTTCATTATTTCTGCACAAGGGCGTTCGCTATTAAACGATAACGAACAACTGACATATTATGCAGACGACAGAACAGATACTACCCACGATGCGGCGCACGGTGCCGCAGATTTACATGTACGACGACACGTCGTTCCCCGGCTGGATTAAGATTGGGCAGACGACACGTGCAGACGTGCGGAAGCGCATCGACGAGCAGCACCCTATCACCGAGCCACACAAGACCTACCACCTGCTGTGGCACGATAACGCCTTCTATGCTGACGGCAGCGGCGAGAGCTTTTCCGACCATGACCTGCATGAGGTGCTTCGCCACATGGGCAAGGAGCTTATCGGCGAGTGGTGCCGTTGTTCGCTGCGCGAGGCGAAGGCTGCATACGTGGCGGTGCGACATCGCGAGACACACGTGGAGACAGTTCGCGACCTCGACTACACGATGCGCGAAGAACAGGAACAGGCAGTAAAAGACACTGCCGACTACTTCGTCAAGATGGACAAAGAGGAGCCCGACCGCCCGAGCCACTATCTGTGGAACGCCAAGATGCGCTTCGGAAAGACCTTTGCCACCTACCAGCTGGCCAAGAGGATGAAGGCAAAGCGGGTGCTGGTGCTAACCTTCAAGCCCGCGGTGGAGGACTCGTGGCGCGACGACCTGTTGCGACACCGAGACTTTGAAGGGTGGCGGTATTACAGCAGCCGAATGGACGAACGGTTTCCATCTCTATCCTCACCCAACCCATTGGTTGTCTTTGGGTCTTTCCAGGACTATCTTGGGCGTGACCGCTACGGCAACATCAAGCCCAAGAATGAGTGGGTACACAGCATCAACTGGGACTTAATCGTGCTGGACGAGTACCATTTCGGGGCATGGAACGACAACGCAAAGAGTCTGCTCGACCTCGGCGATGCCGATGCCAAGAGGCGACAGGCAGAGGAGGACGAGGTGATGCGCGAGGGCGGCATTGACGTGGAGAGTGGCCGCGCATGGGATGACGACGATGTGCCCATTACAGGCCGGCATTACCTATACCTCAGCGGCACACCGTTCCGTGCCCTTGCCACGGGCGAGTTTATGGAGAACCAGATATTCAATTGGACCTATCAAGACGAGCAGGCAAGGAAAGAAGCCATTGGTGGTCCCTATCTGGAAATGCCCACCATGGTGATGATGACCTACCAGATGCCGCAAGACCTCGGAGTCATGATAGAGCAGTGGGACATGGACGGCTTCGACCTCAACGAGTTCTTCCGAGCAGAGCCTGGCAAAGGCAAAGATGCTGCCACCTTTGTCCACGAGAAAGCCGTGCAGAAGTGGCTCGACATCATCCGCGGCAAAGCATCCATCTTCGGCGACGGTAGCTCGCCACTCAACGTGCGGCCGGCACTCCCTTTTGAGGACACCCGCCTGCTCGACCTCTGTGCCCACACCATGTGGTTTCTGCCCAATGTGGCCTCGTGCGACGCTATGGAGGCGTTGTTGCACCGTCCGGCCAACGGTTTCTATCAGACATACCAAATCATCAACTGCAGCGGTACGAAGGCCGGTATCGGTGTGGATGCATTGGGACCAGTACGCAAGGCTATGGGTGACAATCCTTTGACGACACGCACCATCATATTGACCTGCGGCAAGCTGACAACAGGTGTAACCCTGCGGCCTTTGGGCGGATTGCTGATGCTTCGCAACTGCTCCAGTCCCGAGACCTATTTCCAGACGGCCTTCCGTGTGCAAAGCCCTTGGACATCTACCGACAAGGACGACCCCACGAAGAAGACCATCCTGAAGCCCACCTGCTATATTTTCGACTTTGCCCCTAACCGTGCCCTGCGCGAGGTAGTGACCTACGCCAACCAGCTGGATGTAGATAGCAACCGCCGCATCACCGACAAGGTGGACGAGTTTATCAACTTCCTACCTATTCTCCAATTCGACGGCAGCTCAATGAAGCGGGTGGATGCCACCGAGATACTCGACTTTGTTGACAACGGCACCAGCGGCACCCTGCTGGCACGACGCTGGAACAGTGCCCAACTGGTGAATGTGGACAACGCCACCCTGCAACGGGTACTCGACAATCCCGAAGCATTGGCCACCATCATGAAGATAGAAGGCTTCCGTGCCTTAGGCAGCGACATCATCGAGAACATCGTCAACCGCGCCGAGAAGATAAAGAAACTGAAGCGCGAGGCGGGAGACAACCCCGACCCCAAAAAGAAAAAGGAACTCACCGCCGAAGAAAAGGAGTACCGAAGCAAACGGCGCGAAGTGCAGGAGAAGTTGATGAAGTTCGCCACCCGCATCCCCATCTTCATGTACCTCACCGACTATCGTGAAGAGAGCCTTGAGGATGTCATCCGCAAGCTTGAGCCGAAACTTTTCGAGCGGGTTACAGGACTGACCATAGACGACTTCGACCTATTGCTGCGCATCGGAGTGTTCAACCGCGCCCAGATGAACGATGCCATCCTGAAATTCCGTCGCTATGAAGATGCCTCGCTGGCATACACAGGCGTGAACCGCCATGCTGCGGATACCCGTGTCGGATTGATGGATAGCACCGTGCCAATAGAAGCACTACTGGATTGAGAACGCGTTTTTGAGTACATGTTTGCGTTTATGTCGGGGAATTTGTGTAATTTTGCAGGCCGAACGACATAACTAAACATCATGACGAAAAACGGAACCAAGCTGGAACTGAAGGGAGTGTACTGCTCTCCGCTGGGCGACATTGCGCTGACCAGCGATGGATCGGCGTTGACGGGACTACGGTTTGCGGAAGCTCCCTGCGGTGAACCTGCACAGGACATCCCGCCCTTGGCGGAGGTCTGCCACTGGCTCGACCTTTATTTCAGCGGAGCCATACCTGACTTCACCCCACGTCTTGCCCCACAGGGTACACCTTTCCAGCAGTCGGTATGGCGCGAGTTGCTCACCATCCCATACGGGCAAACTGCCTCATACGGCCTCATTGCCAAGCGAATCAGTTGCCGCTCGGCACAGGCTGTGGGCGGTGCCGTAGGGCGCAACCCTATCGCATTGATTATCCCCTGCCACCGCGTGATTGGCTCCGACGGATGTCTGACAGGCTACGCCTACGGCCTCGACCGAAAGCAGTGGCTGCTGGCGCACGAAGCACAGTCTACAGGCCGGTCTTATGATTCCAAATAACCCTGTAACGCGTCATTGTAATCCTCGGTGATATCTTTAAAGCAGCGTATGTCGCAATAATCTGGGTCGAATTCACTTTCCTCGTCCATCTGATACCACTCAAGACTCTCACGTTCTTCTGCTGTAAGTTTCTTTTTTCGAGTCAACTCAAGCAAGTCGGCATAGCCCCACACACCACCGCAGTCCTCGGGCGGGCATTCTCCGTGCCCAGTGACAAACGTGATGCTCGGCTTCTCCCCTTTATCATACTCGCGTATGCCTTTCACCCACACATCGTGTTCCCAACTGTCGCCAAAGTCATATTCCAACTTCATACGGACCCCCTTCTCAGTGAGGACATCGGAAAGGGTCACCGTAGCAAGATCCACATCATTGCAGGGGAAAGCAGAATCTTCGATATATTCTTTCATGCTGTAACACACCCCCTTAAAACGGAACTGGTACATATGCTCCAACATCCATCCCATCACCTCAAGCAGCAATTCGGCAAGGGTTTGCAACGTTATATTCGACGGCACCTTCACTTCACGCCATATCTTAAGGTCGGTGTTGTTCAGCTTAATACGCACATGGTACTCCTTAACGTCTCGACGTGGGAGAAC
>JAEEGH010001407.1_pt1 | contig 69740 bp, 46 predicted proteins | sample 9134181 | NCBI WGS metagenome assembly JAEEGH01 (sample SAMN16246544, study PRJNA631951) | gut metagenome | biome: gut microbiome; feature: rumen; material: DP-attached | host: Bos | place: Iran: Karaj | collected 2018-10
AGTGAGATAATGGGCGCGACTTTTTTCGATCCGTTGAACGTCTATTTTAAGAGCGTTACGGGTGCGGTAAAAGAAGATAAAAAGATAAGATTCAGAGTCAAAGGCAATTTTGACTCTGTCTTTTTCGTGTTCAACAAGGACGGAGAAGAAGAAAATTCCGTCGAAATGCTTAAAAAGGACGGGTATTTCGAAATAAACCTTTCTTTTAAGGCGGGACTTTACTGGTATTATTTTTCCGTCGCCGGAAACCGCATAGGACTTAACGGAAGTCCTTTCGATAAATACCAGTTATCGGTGTACGGCAAGGATTACGAAACTCCCGATTGGATAAAGGGCGGGATAATTTACCAGATATTTCCCGACAGATTTTACCGACACGGCGATATTCCGAAAAACGTTTCGAGAAAGATACACTTAAACGTTAAGGACGTGCCGGAATTTAAACCCGACGAGAACGGAAAGGTCAAAAACGACGATTTTTTCGGCGGAAATCTGAAAGGCATAACCGAAAAATTGCCGTATTTAAAATCGCTTTCCGTCTCGGCGATATATCTTAATCCTATCTTTAAAGCGTATTCCAACCACAGATACGACACGGGCGATTATTTTTGTATCGACCCGCTTTTGGGGACGGAAGAAGACTTAAAAGACCTTATTTCGACCGCAAAAAAGTTCGGTATCGGAATAATTTTGGACGGGGTGTTCAATCACGTCGGGGACGACAGCGTGTATTTCAATAGGTACGGCAATTACGACTCTCTCGGCGCGTACCAAAGCAAGAAATCGCCGTACTACGACTGGTTTTATTTCGACGACTATCCAGAAGAATACCGCTGTTGGTGGGGAATAAAAACGCTTCCCGCGGTAAATAAGGAAAACGCGGCTTTTGCGGAAACCGTATGCGGCGAAAACGGCGTTATCGCGAAATATCTTAAACTCGGCGTGAAAGGTTACCGGCTCGACGTCGTGGACGAACTGCCGTCCTTTTTCGTGAAGAGAATAAGGAAGACCTTAAAAGGCGTGGATAAGGACGCCGTTTTAATAGGCGAAGTGTGGGAAGACGCGTCCAACAAAATATCATACGGCAAAAGAAGAGAATATTTTCTGGGCGGAGAACTCGATTCCGTCATGAATTACCCCTTGAAAAACGCGATAATAGATTACGTACTTACGGGAAACGCCGAAACGCTTTCGGCTACCGTAAAAGAGCAGATAGACCATTATCCCAAAAAGTCTCTGGACGCAATGATGAATATTTTATCCACGCACGACACGGCAAGGATCCTTTCTGCGTTGAGCGGGATAAAAAGGGAAGACCTTACGAAGGAAGAAGACGCGGCGTTCTTTTTGCCGCAGGAAGTAAAGGAAAAGGCGGTATTCAACTTAAAATGCGCGACGCTTTTACAATACACGCTTTGCGGCGTGCCATGCGTTTATTACGGCGACGAAGCGGGCGCGGAAGGGTTTTACGATCCGATAAACAGAAAATATTTTCCCTGGGAAGACGGAGATAAGGACCTTTATTTATGGTATGAAAGGTTAGGTAAGCTTCGCCGCGGCGTTTCGGCGTTCAAAAAAGGAAAGTTCAAAGAACTACACGTCGGACGCGGGACGTACGTCTATAAAAGATACGACGGAGAATCCGAAGTTATCGTCGCTTTAAATCTCGGAAGATCCGATATAAGATTCGATTTCAAGGGCGAGATATACGAGTTTACTCGGGAAAAGTTTTACGAAAAGGAATTTATCCTGCCCGAAAAAAATTTTGCGGTTTTTTTAAAAAAGCCCGTTCAAACCGTTGACAAGGGCGATTCAATCTGTTATATTTAAGGAAAGTTAATCGTGAAACCTGTGAGATAAAGTAGTAGGTTTTTCGCCTGTATAAAGAGAGTTTGCGGTCGGTGTGAGCAAATTGCGGCGGGTCTCCGAATGGATTATCGAGGGCGGGGGCGAAATAGTAGTAGTTCTCGACGCGGAAAGCCGAGCGTTAAAACGGCAGAGTATGACAGTACTCGAAAAGAGGCAAAAACTTGCGTTTTTGTGAAAATGGGTGGCAACACGGATAAATTCGTCCCAACGGAATTTATTCGTGTTTTTTATTTGAAATTTTATAAAAAGGAGATAAAAATTATGGCAGAGAAAAGGTTACCTACGAGGCTTTTGTTGGAAGAAAAGGAATTGCCGAGAAACTGGTATAACATGAACGCTGTGCTTCCCGAAAAGCACGCGCCCGCGCTTCACCCCGGCACTTTACAGCCATGTACGCTCGAAGACTACGAGGGGGCGTTCTGTACGGAACTTGCCAAGCAGGAGTTGAACGTTACCGACGAGTATATACCTATTCCGGACGAGATAATGGATTTTTACAAAATGATACGTCCGTCGCCACTCATCAGGGCGTACTGTCTTGAAAAATCGCTCGGAACTCCCGCCGAAATCTATTATAAATTCGAAGGGAACAATACTTCGGGGTCGCATAAACTCAATTCCGCTATCGCGCAGGCGTACTACGCCAAAAAGCAGGGGCTTACTTCGCTTACCACCGAAACGGGCGCGGGACAGTGGGGCACGGCGCTTTCGATGGCGTGCGCGTTTCTCGGTATGGATCTTACGGTATATATGGTAAAATGCAGTGCGGAGCAGAAACCGTTCAGAAAATCCGTTATGGAAACGTACGGGGCAAAGGTAATCCCCAGCCCGTCTACGACCACGGAAATAGGCAAAAAGATACTTGCGGAAAACCCGAATACGGCGGGGTCTTTGGGTTGCGCCGTGTCCGAAGCGTTGGAAGTCGCCGCAAAAACGCCCAACTGCAAATACGTTTTGGGCAGCGTGTTGGATCACGTTATACTTCACCAGTCCATAATCGGTCAGGAAACCAAAACCGCGCTCGAAAAATACGGCGTAGAACCCGACCTTCTCGTAAGTTGCATAGGCGGCGGATCGAATTTCGGCGGATTTATATCGCCCTTTATAAAGGATAAGATAAACGGAAAGGCGAAATACGAGATACTTGCGGTAGAACCGAAATCCTGTCCTTCTTTAACGAGAGGCAGATACGCTTACGATTTCGGCGACACGGGCAAGATGACTCCGCTCCTTAAAATGTACACTTTGGGCAACGGATTCATGCCGTCCCCGAACCATGCCGGCGGACTGCGTTATCACGCGATGAATCCTATCGTTTCCAAACTGTACCACGACGGATATATCAAGTGCACGTCGGTGGAACAGACCAGCGTTTTCGACGCGGCGGTGCGTTTTGCGAAAACGGAAGGAATTCTTCCCGCTCCCGAATCTTCCCACTCCATAAGGGTAGTTATCGACGAAGCGTTAAAGTGCAAGGAAACGGGCGAAAAGAAGAAGATAGTGTTCTGTCTGTCCGGAACGGGATATTTCGACTTAAAGGCTTACGCACAGTATAACGACAAGACCATGACGGATTATATTCCGACCGACGAAGACCTGGAAAAGGGGTTCGCGACAATTCCCGATATTCCGCAGAACAAATAAATAATGTGCGCTATATCGCTTGATTTATTGCGCGAAATGTATTAAAATAGATTTATATTCATAAAAACTATGGAGGGACCGAGATGTCTGTCGCAGAACAGGTAAAGGAATTGATCGCCAAACAGTTGAACAAGCCCGTTTCCGATATAACGGAAGACAAGGAAGTCGTTAAGGACTTGGGTGCGGACTCTTTGGACGTCGTGGAAATGCTTATGAATCTGGAAGAAGAATGCGGAATATCCATTTCCGAAGAAGACGCCGTAAACATCAAGACCGTAGGGGATATAATTTCCATAATCGAAAACAACAAATAATTCGTTTCTAAGATCCGAAAGCCCGTTGCGTTGCAACGGGCTTTCGGATTTTATGCGTTTGTATTTTTATCGTTTTACACGGGATTATTTTACGGCGCGCCTGCCTCTTTTCCTTATAAACTCAAAGAGTTTCTGTAAGGCGAAAGCAAGCGGGATATTCAGAAGCGCTATGCTTATCACGATAGCGACGTGATGCCAACACAGTATAAGCGGCGTAAATGCGGCAAATCCCAAGAAGTCTATACCGTACACTACTGTAACGATAAACGCCGCTAAAATAACCGCAAAACAGCACGCCACGAGCACGAAACGGTATCTGTTCAGCGGTCTGCTTATCATATACAGGTTGGCTATTCCCGCAAAGGTCAGAGCGAAAACTTGCATAGTGGTATAAATTTCCCGCGGGATGTCGTCGGGGTAGAACCCCATAACTCTTTTAAGCAATTCTATAACGCCTACGCTTAGCAGCATTAAAAGCGCGGCGGGAAGAGACTTCGCAACGACGTAATTTATAAATTTTCCTTCCACTCGCGAGTCGTTAGGCTGTAACGACAGGAAGAACGACGGAACGCCTATCACGAAGAATTCCAGAAGATTCATCTGTCTTAACGTAAAGGGATAGACCTTGACAAAGGGAAGTATCAGGGTAACCGCGGCAAGAATCATCGTAAACAACGTTTTCATAAGGTACAGAGAAGAAGAACTCTGCACGTTGTTTATGACGCGTCTGCCTTCGTACACGACTTTCGGCAGGGAATTGAAGTTGTTGTCGGTAAGTACGAGATGTGCCACGTTTCTTGCGGCTTCGCTGCCCGCGGCGACGGAAATGGCGCAGTTTGCTTCCTTTAACGCAAGAATATCGTTTACGCCGTCGCCCATCATGGCGGTAACGCGTCCCGCGGCTTTTAACGCCGATATGAGAATTGCTTTCTGTTCCGGAGATACTCTTCCGAACACCGTGTATTCGGTGGCGGCTTTTGCGACTTCTTCGTCGGAAACGCCTTCTAAACTTATATATTTTTCCGCGCCGTCTATTCCCACTCTCTTGGAAACTTCCGCGACGGTAACGGGGTTGTCGCCCGATATGACCTTTATATCCACGCCGTTTTCTTTGAACCATTTTACGGTCTCTAAGGCGTCTTCTCTCACGTTATCTACGATAAGAATATAGGCTATCGGTTTAAGATCTTTCGGCAAGTCTTCGCCCGAAAGAGCGTTCTTACTTTCCGCGAGTATCAGAACTCTCAGTCCTTCCGCCGCATAACCGTCCACCGTATCCGCTATTTTGCCGTATTCGTCTTTATTAAGCACGAATTCCGACGCGCCGAGCGCAAAAGTCCCGAAGTCTTTAAAAGTTACGGCGGAAAGTTTGCGTTTGGAACTGAAAGGAAGAGTATTTACGGGAGAGAAGAAAGATTCTTTTCCGAACCGTTCGGTAACGGCGGACGCGGTGCGGTTGTCGTCGGACAACGCCGCCATCATGGAACTTAATATCTTTTCTATTTCGGACGTATCGGAGCCGTCTACGGAAACGACGTCTTTTACCGTCATGTTTCCGTCGGTTATAGTTCCCGTCTTATCAAAGCACACGGTATCCACGCGGGCAAGCATTTCGAGAGAATAAAGGTCCTGTACGAGCGTGTTGTGTTTCGCGAGTTTTATTATACCGACGGCGAGCGCTAAACTCGTCAGTAAAAACATACCGCTCGGTATCATGCCGATAACGAGGGTAGAAGTGCTGAGTACCGCGGAGTTAAGTTCTTCGCCCGCAACGAAACTTTTAACGGTATAAAGTACCGCAAGCGGAACAATTACCGCCGCGATTATCTTTATGAGAAGTTTTAACGACTCCATCAGTTCGGAGTGGGGTTTTTTGTATTTTTTGGCTTTTGCGGAAAGCGTTTCGACGTAATTTTCTTTACCTACTTTTTCCGCCCTTGCGTAGCAGCAGCCGGAAGATATGAAACTTCCGGACAACAGTTCGTCGCCCACGCTTTTTTTGATGGATACGGACTCTCCCGTTAAAAGCGATTCGTTTACTTCTACGTCGCCGTCCATTATTCTGCAATCGGTGGGAACCTGATTGCCGATCGAAAGTTTTACCACGTCGTCGAGCACGATATCTTTCGGCGAGATATCCGTTTCCTTACCGTCCCTTACCACCGTCGCGCTCTTATTTGTCAGAAGAGAAAGTCTGTCTATACTTTTTTTGGCGCGTATTTCCTGCGTTATGCCGATAGCGAGATTCGCTATATACACCAATACGAAAACGTAGTTGAAAAATTCCGCGTCAACGCAAAGCAGTGCGATAAATACGGCGAGTCCCAATAGGTTGAAAAAAGTGCAGACGTTACTTACGACGATGCTTAAATAGGACTTTGAATAACGCTCTTTAACGGCGTTTACAAGCCCTGCGTCCGTCCTGCTTTTTACCTGACTTTCGTTCAATCCGACTTTACGGTCGGGGGAGAATCTTTCTATCTCCGTATTCGTTGCGCTGTTTCTTTTCATTTACTTGAATTATTCTGCCGCGATCCCGTCAGATTATTATATTGACGAGACGTTTGGGCACGATAATAAGTTTTTTTATCGGTCTGTCGCCGATCTCGGCGGACAGTTTTCCATCGGCGAAAATGATTTTTCTTATTCCGTCTTCGTCTATCTCGGCGGGAATAAGTATCCTTGCCTTCATTTTGCTGTTTATTTGCACGGCTACTTCTATCTCGTCCAGAACCAGTTTCGACTTATCGCAGACGGGGTAAGGAGAAAGAAATACCGAGCCTTTGTTACCCAAAGATTCCCAGATTTCCTCCGCAAAATGCGGAGCGCACGGGGCGAGAAGTTTGATGAAAGTCAGGAAACTTTCCTTAAATATCTCGGTGTTTTTCTCTTCCAGCCCGTCGTATTTGGTGAGTGCGTTAAGGAGTTCCATAAGCCTTGCCACAGCCGTGTTGAACGAGAAATTTTCCATATCCCGATCCACGCACTGCACGGCGTAATTCACGGCGTAAAGAAGTTCTTTTTCTTCTTTGCCGCATTTTGCGGGTTTGACGGCGAGAGTCTTTACTTTGGTCGCAAGTCGCTCTATCCTTTCAAGGAATTTCAGTATGGCTTTTATGCCGTCGTCGTTCCAAGGACCGCCTTCCGTGTAGGAAAATCCGAACATAAGATACAGTCTTAAAGTATCCGAACCGTATTTTTCGACGTACGGGTCGGGTGCTATTATGTTGCCTTTCGACTTACTCATGCGCATACCGTCGGGCCCTAAAATAACGCCCTGATGCACGAGCGATTTGAACGGTTCGTCGAATTTCAGATATCCCATATCCCTTAACGCCTTGGTTATGAATCTTGCGTAAAGAAGGTGCATACACGCGTGTTCCGCACCGCCGACGTACTTATCGACGGGCAGCATTTTGTTGATTATTTCGGGGTTGAACGGTTCTTTCGCGTTGTGCGCGTCGGGATATCTCAAATAGTACCAGCTCGAACACACGAAAGTGTCCAAGGTGTCGGGGTCTCTCCTTGCGGGGCCGCCGCATATGGGACAGGTGGTATTCATGAAACCTTCGTGTTTTTCGAGCGGGGATTTTCCGTCGGGTTTGAATTCCACGTCGTAGGGCAGTTTTACGGGCAGGTTTTCCACGGGAACGGGGACCGTGCCGCATTTGTCGCAATAAACTATCGGGATAGGCGCGCCCCAGTAACGCTGGCGGGAGACCAGCCAGTCGCGAAGCCTGTAATTCGTCTTGTGTTCGCCCGCGCCTTTTTTCACGAGTTCGGATATTATCGCTTTTCTCGCTTCCGCGCTGGTCATACCGTCGAATCCCGGGCTGTTTATAACAATGCCGTCGTCGCAGAAGGGAAGGTCGTCGTTTCCCGAAACGCCTTTTATTACTCTCGTTATCGGAAGCCCGTATTTTTTAGCGAATTCGTAATCTCTTTCGTCGTGGGAAGGCACGCCCATGACCGCGCCCGTACCGTAGGAGTACAGAACGTAGTCGGCTGCGAATATCGGAACGCTCTTCCCGTTTATCGGGTTTACGGCGTTGTGTCCTATGTATACGCCGGTCTTCTCGCGAGTGGTGGAAAGTCTGTCTATTTCGTTGGTTTTCGCCGTTTCGGCGATATAGTTTTCAACGGCTTTTTTCTGTTTTGCCGAAGTAAGTTTTTTAACGAGCGGGTGCTCGGGCGCAAGTACGACGTAAGAAACGCCGAAAAGCGTATCGGCGCGGGTAGTGAAGACTTTGAACTTGTCTCCGCTTTCCGCCGTGAATTCTATTTCGCCGCCCGTGGATTTGCCTATCCAGTTTCTCTGCATAAGTTTCGTCTTTTCGGGCCAGTCGAGATCTTTCAACCCTTGCAGAAGTTCTTCCGCGTAGTCGGTTATTTTGAAGAACCATTGAGTAAGGTCCTTTTTCACGACGGTAGAACCGCATCTTTCGCAACAGCCGTTTACGACCTGTTCGTTTGCGAGAACGGTCTTACAGCTCGGGCACCAGTTTACCGGCGCTTCCTTTCTGTACGCTAAACCTTTTTCGTAGAGTTTAATGAATATCCACTGAGTCCACTTGTAATAGTCTTCTTCGCAGGTTTTTACTTCCGCGTCCCAGTTGAACATCGCGCCCATTTCGCGCAACGTCTGTTCCATATTCTTTATGTTCTGTTCGGTAGAATCTTTGGGGTGGATACCCGTCTTTATCGCGTAATTTTCCGCAGGCAGACCGAACGCGTCGAAACCCATGGGTTGGAACACTTCGTAACCTTTCATCTTTTTGTATCTTACGAAACTGTCGGTCGGTCCGTAGTTATACCAGTGTCCCAAATGCAGTTTTGCCGCCGAAGGGTAAGAGAACATTTCCAGACAGTAGTATTTTTTATCGACGTTTTTTTCGTTGAATTGCGAAATTTTTTCTTTTTCCCAGATAGCCTGCCACTTTTTTTCGATTTTTTTGATATCCATTGATAGCAATATCTCCCGTAGGTGAACAAAATTATATATTATTATAAAATAATATCCCGCGCAAGTCAATCGTTTTACCGACGCAATAGCGCGGAATATAAATAAAAATTATGTAAAACGGGCGGTTTTGCGTTTACAAAGAGAACAAAAAATGGTATACTGTCTTTGTCGGAGGTGAGGAAAACGTGGCGAAGATCTACCATAATTTGAACGGAATAGAGAAAAACTTTCCCGAACTGTACGGAGAAAAGAGTTCCGCGGAGCAACTTAGTCGTTACGAAAGGTGTTTTTCCGCCTTTAAGAGTTATTACGGCCAAAAATCGGCGTACATAGCGTCGTCGGGCGGCAGGATAGAGATATGCGGCAACCATACCGACCATAACGGCGGTAAAGCCGTCGTCGCCGCGATAAGTCTGGACGCGCTGGCGTTTTTTCTTCCCACGGACGACTTTGTCGTAACGATTTACAGCGAAGGATACGGCGAGTTTACCGTTGATACGCAAGGCGATTTTTCATGCGAAGCGGGCACACCCGGATCTCTCGTATGCGGAGTGTGTCTTGCCCTGATAAAAAACGGTTTCAGAGTCGGTGGGTTTAAGGCGTACGTATCGAGCAACGTGCTTTCGGGTTCGGGGGTTTCCAGTTCCGCGTCTTTTGAAGTGCTTATATGCGAAATACTGAACTTTTTGTACAACGACGGAAAAATTTCCGCAAAGGATAAGGCGAAATTTTCGCAGTATGCGGAAAACGTCTGTTTCGGCAAACCCTGCGGGCTGTTAGATCAGACGGCGATAGCCTTCGGCGGGCTTAAAATGCTTGATTTCAACAAGAAAAACGACGTTTCGGTAACCGATATAAAGAACGATCTTTCCGATTACACCGTGGTGCTTATAAACACCGGCGGAAGTCACGCCGACCTTACCGACGAATACGCGGCGATCCCGAAAGAAATGAAAGAAGTGGCGGCGTGTTTCGGCAAGGAAAGACTTATAGAAGTTCCCGAACAAGATTTTATCGACGGGCTAAGGCTCGGCAGAATAACCGCAAACGGCAGGGCGATAAACCGCGCGATACATTTTTACGAGGAAAACGGGCGGGCGGAAACTTGCGCGTGCGCGCTTAATTCGGGCGATTACGCTTCGTTTTTGCAGGCGGTAAGAGAGTCGGGAATAAGTTCTTTATGTAAACTGCAAAACTGCTACGTCGCGGGCAGCACCGATCAACCCATACCCAACGCGCTGTTTATAACCGCAAAGTATCTTAAAGGCGGTGTTAACAGAGTGCACGGCGGGGGATTTGCCGGAACGATATTGAATATCGTCGAGAACGGCGTAAAAGAAGAGTTCGTTAAAGTTTGCGAACAGTTTTATAAAAAAGAAAACGTAATACCGTTAAAAATAAGGAGCGTCGGCACAAAGGTTCTTTAATTTACTTACCGTTTTAAGTGCTTTTATGTCTGACAAAAACAAAGAGATGAACAGAGAAATTTACGAAAACCCGTTAATTACGAGATACGCGTCCAAAGAAATGGCGGAAAAATTTTCCGACGATAAGAGATTTCGTCTGTGGCGGAAACTTTGGATAGCGCTTGCGGAGTCCGAAAAGGAATTAGGGCTCGATATCACCGACGGGCAGATAGCGGAACTTAAAAAATATGCGGACGACGTAAATTACGAAGACGCCGCCGCTTTTGAAAAAGAAGTGCGGCACGACGTTATGGCGCACGTCAAAGCGTACGGGAAACAGGCTACTTCCGCCGCGGGGATAATACATCTCGGGGCGACGAGTTGTTTCGTTACCGATAACGCCGAAATAATTATGGTAGACGACGCTCTCGATACCGTTCTCGAAAAACTCGTGAACGTCGTAAACAACCTCAAAAATTTTGCGGTCAGATACAAGGATATGCCGACTTTGGGCTTTACGCATTGCCAACCGGCGCAACTTGTAACGGTGGGTAAAAGGGCGTGCCTTTGGATACAGGATCTGCTTTCCGATATAGACACGCTCGTTTCACTGAAAGACTCGGTAAAGTTACGTGGCGTAAAGGGCACCACGGGCACGCAGGCGAGTTTTATGGAACTTTTCGACGGAGACGGCGAGAAAGTCAAACTTCTGGAAAAGAAAGTCGTCGGTAAAATGGGGTACGACAAGGTTTTTGCCGTTACGGGGCAGACCTATCCCAGAAAATTCGACTATGCGGTTTTATCTGTGCTTTCGCAGATAGCGCAGAGCGCGTATAAATTCGCCAACGATATAAGGCTTTTGCAAAGCATGAAAGAGATAGAAGAACCCTTTGAAAGCACGCAGATAGGGTCTTCCGCAATGGCGTATAAGCGCAATCCTATGAGAAGCGAAAGGATGTGCGCGTTAGCGAGATTCGTCGTAACTTTGCCACTGAATACCGCGATCACGTCTTCGACGCAGTGGTTCGAGCGCACTTTGGACGATTCGGCTAATAAACGGATAGTTACGGCGCAGGCGTTTTTGGCGGTGGACGGGATACTCAAACTCTATATGAACATTTCCGAAAATCTCGTGGTTTACGAAAAAATGATAGAAAAGCACGTTAAAGAAGAGTTGCCCTTTATGGCGACCGAAAATATCATTATGGAGTGCGTAAAAGCGGGTAAAGACAGGCAGAAGATGCACGAGGAGATACGCAAAATATCCATGAAAGCCGCGGAAAACGTGAAACTGTACGGAAAAGAGAACAATACGATAGATTTAATAAAGCAAAATGCGGAATTTGCGGCGGTACACGACAGACTTTCCGATATTTTAGACCCCAAAAAATACGTGGGCAGAGCGCCCCGTCAGGTGGAAGAATTTATCGCGGAAGATGTCGATCCCGTGCTGAAAAAATATTCCGGATTTATCGGACTTAAAGCCGAGATATCACTTTGATACGGAGAAGATTTTATGCCGTTTTATAACGAAAAAGCCTACGCGCTCGGAAGCAACCGTTCGATAATAAGAGAGATTTTCGAGTACGGAAAGAAAAGAAAAAGCGAGATAGGCGCGGATAACGTTTACGATTTCAGTTTAGGCAATCCCAGCGTGTCCCCGCCCGAAAAAGTGATTCTTACGCTTAAAACTCTTTTGTCGCGAGAAGACCAGACGGAACTTCACGGATACACTTCCGCGGTGGGCGATTTGGCTACGAGAAAAGCGGTTGCGGACTACGCGAATAAGTCGTGCGGTGCGGGACTTACCCCCGAACTTATCTATATGACCTGCGGTGCGGCGGCGTCTTTGACGATATCCTTAAAAGCCGTTTTAAAAAACGGGGAAGAGTGCGTCGTTTTTGCGCCGTTTTTCACCGAATACAAGGTATTCGTGGAAAACGCGAGCGCAAATCTCGTCGTGTCTTTGCCGGAAGATAACACTTTGCAGATAGATATAAAGGATTTTGAGAGCAGGATAACGGAAAAAACGAGAGCGGTGATAGTAAATTCGCCCAACAATCCCAGCGGCGTCGTTTACCGCGAAGACAAGATAATCGCACTTTGCGATATTTTGCGTAAAAAAAGCAAAGAATACGGCTCGGTGATATACCTGATAACCGACGAACCGTACAGGGAACTCGTTTACGGCGACGTAAAAGTTCCGTATCTTACGAAATACTACGACGACGTGATAGTCTGTTATTCCTATTCCAAAGCGTTGTCTTTGCCCGGCGAAAGGATAGGTTATATAGCGGTTTCGCCCAAGACCAAAGACGCGAAAGAAGTTTACGACGCCATATGCGGCGCGGGCAGAAGTTTGGGCTACGTCTGTGCGCCGAGTCTGTTTCAGAAACTTATCGCGACCTGCGCCGACGCGAAAGTCGACGTTTCGGTATACAGGAAAAACAGGGATATTCTTTACGATAATCTCGTAGCTATGGGATACGATTGCGTGCGTCCCGACGGCGCGTTTTATCTTTTCGTAAAGGCCTTTGAAAAAGACGCCGTCGCTTTTTGCGAAAAAGCAAAAAAATACGAACTGCTGCTCGTTCCGTGCGATAATTTCGGCGTTAACGGCTACGTCAGGATAGCCTATTGCGTTGACGAAAAAACAATAATAAATTCCTTGCCTGCGTTCAGGCGTTTGCGCGAAGAATACTTGAAATAAAAGAGAAATAAACCGAAGCGAAAACGCGCCCGACCGCAGTAGAATTCTGCGGTCGGGCGCGTCGTTTTTCCCGCAAACCGCATTTTGCATGCCAAAAATACTTATATTGTAAGTGTATATATATTCCTAAATCAAGGACTATAAAACGATAAAAAATGCAAATCGCAAAAAGTTACTTGATAGCGGTGTTTTTTCGTTATATAATCAAAGAAATACGTTTGAAAAGCAGATTAAAGATTATGACCGTGATTTTGTCGGAGGACTTTAAGAAATGAAACCGGAAAACGCGCATTTTAGATCGCTTGATTATTACCGCAAGAACGAGTGCGGCACTCTCGATGACGTCCTTGATTTCGCAAGGTGCTTAGAAGATACCGCTTTCCCCGTTATAAGGAGTTATTACGGATGGGAAGCAAGCGAGAAAGAGCCGTTCCCCACGGCGGAAAAGATGAAATCATTTCCCGCCTTCGATCCCACCGAAAAACATGCGGAAAACATAAAAACGGGCTGGATGATGGCGGAACTTTCCTTGCCGTATATCAGCAAATACTTTGACGAAAAGGACTTCGGCAACTACCGTTTTACCTATTACAGCATACTCGATCTCGATATTTACAGCGATGATCATCCCGTTGAACTTTATTCCTATATGGGCGGTCATTTTGATCTTGGCTGTGCTCCGGACGGGGACAAGCATTACGTCTTCCTTCGCATCGACAGTCCGAACAAAAATCCCGTTTCCGATATCGTTTCCCGTTATTATCTCAAAGGGCTTAAAAAAGCAAACGACCTTATAGCAAACCTTGCGAGATCTCTTCGTGCGGGATGTCACCTTTTGTCTACGTCCAACAGACGAGAAAACCTTTACGTACAGGGGGAAGTGCCTATCAACAAGTCCAAACTTACGGACGCGGAAAGGCTTTCTCTTTCGTCGTGCCTTATCGAGACGGCGAACTTCGTCGTTGCCGCCGTGCGTAACGACTCCTTTTTGCAAAAGTCGGAAGCCGCGTTGGATATGCTGAAACCCGTTGCGGAATATTCCAAAAGATTTACCATTTACTTTATAGGGCACTCCCACATAGACCTTGCCTGGAGGTGGCGTTATCCCGAGACTATCGAGTGCATGAAAGGCACTTTTGAGATTCAGCTTGCGTTGATGGAGAGAAACCCCGAATACGTTTACTGCGAAACCTCCGCCGTTTTATGGCGGGATATGAAAGAAAAATATCCCGAGTTTTGGAAAAAGATAAAAGCCGCTGCGGACAGAGGTCAATTCGAACCTCAGGGCGGGATGTGGTGTGAGACCGACGGACAGTGCGTCGGGGAGGAAAGTTGGTTCCGCCAAATCGAATACGGTCAAAAAGCGGCCGTTGAGACCTGCGGCAAAAAGTCCACCTGCGCCGTAAACGTCGACGCTTTCGGGTTCAACGCAGGGCTTCCCAAAATACTCAAAAAAGCGGGGTTAAATTATTTCGTAACGCAAAAATTGCGCTATAACGAATATACTCTGTTCCCGTACATTCACTTTTGGTGGGAAGGGGATGACGGCAGTAAGATTTTGACGTTGCACGAGTATCCCAGCCACGCCAACCACATTGAATTCGACGAACTTGCAAAAACCGTGCGAATCCACCATCTTACGGACGGCTTTTACAATATTGCGCTTTTATGGGGTTACGGTAACCACGGCGGAGGACCTCAACCCGTTATGATGGACAGGATAGACGAACTCAAAAAACAGACCGTCTTTCCCAACGTCAGGTTTTGCGGTCTGACCGAGTGGTACGATATCCTGACCTCCACCGAGGATCTTTCTACCTTGCCAACCGTCAAAAACGAACTGTTTTTGGAAACACACCACAAAACTTATACCGTTCAGGCAAATACCAAACGGCTGAACCGCGAGTGCGAGCGCAGGCTTTTGAACTCGGAAAGTTTGCAAGCGGCAATCGGCGAATACCGCGACTTATCGGAGGCTTGGGAAAAACAACTTTTCGCGCAATTCCACGACGTTTTGGCGGGCACGTCGATGGCAAAGGTTTATTGCGATCTTTACGAGGATTACGACAAAGCTTTCAAAGTGATTTCCGCCGCAAACGAGTACTGTGCGGCGAAGGCACTCGGCGTCGGCAACGAGATTTACGTTTTCAATCCCGTTTCGACGGCGGTAAGCGGACCCGTAATTATTGACGAAGCCCCCGCAAACGATTGCGGCTACGCGGTGGACGGCAACGGCAACGGCAACGAATACGTTTACCAAAGGACGTTTGACGGTAGGACGGCGGTTTATGTTAAGGGGCTTAAACCCTATTCTTTCAATAAACTCACTTTCGTTGAGGGACGGCCGAAACAGGAAGTAGTCTTTAAGGACGACACCGTGAACAACGGCGTTCTGAAAGCGGTTTTCGATAAAGAGAAAGGGGTTATAAAGTCTTTGATCTTTGACGGCAAGGAGTTCAGCGGCGGTCAGATCGGCAACTTCAAGGTGTTGGAAGATACGCGAAGCCGCGACTACGATTCCTGGAACTTCGGTTTTACCGGTAAAGAGTGGGATTTTAAGTGTTTCGACTTTGAAGTGGCGGAGCAGGGGCCCTTGAGGGTTGTGGTTAGGGCGAAGTATTCCTTCGGTATCTGGGAAGAAAAGAAACCCTATTACGGCACTTACCTTTGGCATACCCCCGCATCGGATTATCCTACCAGTTTTCTGACGCAGGACTTTATTTTCTACGCCGGAGATCCGATGATAAGGTGCGTGCTTAACGCCGACTGGTGGGAAAACGGCAAAGACTTGAAACTTTCTGCGGAAACGGGCGTCAGCAACCCGCGTGCCTTCTACAAAGTGCCTTTCGGAAGGTTGGAACGTCCCGTTAAGCGCGACACCCCGTACGAGAAGGCAAGGTTCGAAGTTCCCGCAATTACGTATTCCGATCTGGTCGGAGACGACGGGTATTCTTTTGCGTTACTTAACCGCGCCAAACACGGCTACGACGTTTTGGACGGAAGAGTCAGACTCACGCTTTTAACTTCGCCGAACGGTTCGGACCTCTCAAAAGTGTCCGATCCGACCGCGGATAGGGGTAAGCACACCATAGACTACGCCTTTTTGCCGCATAAAAACGACTTTGATATAGAAAAGGTCGCAATGGCGTACGAAAGAGGGGTAATGGTGCTTACGGGCAGCAATCGTCCCACCGTAACGCTCGGAAAGACGCTTTTAGACGCTTCCGACGATAATAAAACGATAACGAGCGTTCGTCTCCTTCCCGACGGAAAGAGATTTTACCGTATTCTCGGTAAAGACGGTAAGTTGGGCGAAGAAATAAAATAATCGCACGAAACCATATGAACGGATTAAATTTACACGATATATACGGTTACGGGCAACTGTTTTGTTTCAGCGGATTAGAAGGCGAAACGAGCGTTGAACACGCCTTTATTGGCGTTTTGATGAACGAGCCTATCACCGTTCGTTTTCATTTCGACGAAGCGGTAATTCTTCGTATACCTTTGGCGGATTCGATAAACTTTTCGGCGATAACGGGGGATATGATAGACGGCGAAAACGTATTCGTTGCGTTTTACGACAAAGATACGGTGGTCGGGAAAGTTTCGGTAATGCCAACGGTTTTAACCGAAGGGAAAAGCGAACGGACGGAGGAAAACGGCGAGGAAGTAATCACGACGTCTGCGGGGCGGTTTTTTCTGACCGTCAAAAAAGAAAACGGATATTTTTATTTTTCCTTTGCTTTCGGAAAGCGTGGCGCACTTTTGACGGAGCGGGAACTTAACGAACTTAAAGAGAAACGTTACGCGTACTTTAAGCGGTTGCCGAAGTGCAAAGACGCAAAGTACGACAAAATGTACTATAAGTGTCTTTCGGTAAACAAAGAAAACGTCTGTTCGGCAGAGGGCGAAATACCTTGTAGGTGGAGTACGCCCGACCGTATTCCGCACCGCTATATGTGGCTGTGGGATTCGGCGTTCTATGCGATGGCTTTTGCGCATTACGACGCGGAAACGGCGAAGGACTGCATACGCGCGGTTTTATCTTTGCAACGTAAGGACGGGTTTGTTTCGCACATGATGAGTCCGCGGGGATGCATCTCGAAAGTGACGCAGCCGCAGATATTAGCGTGGAGCGTGTGGGCGATATATCAGAACGACAAAGACAAGGATTTCTTGCGGGAAGTTGCGCCCGCTATTGCGAAATTTCTCGTCTGGACGATGAAAAACCGCGATAAAAACGGTAACGGACTTTTAGAGTGGTCTGACGGCGACGAAGGAAAAGATTGCAAAGGCGGAGAGTCAGGTATGGATAATTCGCCGCGTTTCGATTTCGATACCGAGATGGACGCAATCGACTTTTCCACGTATCTTTGCAACGATGCGAAGTATCTTTCGATGGCCTTTGAAGAAATCGGGGACAAGCAAAACGCCGAGTATTTTGCGTCCGTTCACGAATCGGTTAAAGAAAAAATAAATACGCTTTTATGGAGCGAAACAGACGGTATTTATTACGACAGACTGTTCGACGGCAGGCTGACCGAATTCGCGACGCCGGCGTCGTTTTTGCCTATGTTCGCGGGGATATGTACTCGGGCGCAGGCGGATAAAATGGTGCGCGTGTTGACGGATAAAGAAAAGTTCTGGACGGAGATGCCGATCCCGTCCGTCCCGCGAGACAGCGAATATTACGATCTCGATATGTGGCGCGGTTGCGTCTGGCTGAATTTCAGTTATTTCATAACGGTCGGGTTGCGTAAATACGGATATAACGAAATCGCCGAAGAATTGCGGACGCGTACACTCGATTCGGTGGCGAAGTGGTATAATGAAACGGGAAATGTCTTTGAGTTTTACGACGCGGACGGTAAGACACACCCTTTACGATTGAAGAGAAAAGGAGAACAGCCGGAGACGCCCGATTACAGAAAACACATCCACGCTATCTGCGATTTCAACTGGTCGGCTTGTTTTACGATGATGCTGATAAACGGGATATATTATTAGAGCGAGGAATTGAAAATGACGACGAAAGTACAACCTTTCAGGATGATAGGCAACGTCTATTTCGTTGGAACGGTGGAAGCGTCTTGCCATCTGATCGATACGGGAGACGGATTGATTTTGATCGACACGGGGTATGAAGAAAATGCCGATACGATCGTCGAATCGATGAACGCACTCGGTTTCGACGTGAAGGACGTAAAAATTATTCTGCACTCGCACGGTCATTACGACCATACGGACGCGACGGAAAAACTTTTGAAACTCGTTCCTTCCGCAAAGACGTACCTGTCTTTCCGCGATATAAAGTATATAAAAGGGTTTACGCCTGATTTTGATATTCGTGACGGCGACGTGATCGAATTAGGGAATACCAAAATAGAGTGTTGGTTTACGCCGGGGCATACCGAAGGTTCGGTATCTTTCTTTTTCGACGTCGTGGAAAACGGTCGAGTATATCGCGCCGCAATGTTCGGCGGTTCGGGAGTCAATCAACTGAGAAAAGACTTTATGGACAAGTGGAAAGTTCCGTATCTTTGCAGGGAATTGTTTTTTGACAGCGTGGAACGGTTGTTACAAAGAAAGGTTGACGTTATGCTCGGAAACCACACTTGGCAGAACCATACGCTGGAAAAGTTTGCAAGGATGGGGCAGACGGAAATCAATCCTTTTATCAATCCTTCTGAGTGGGGGTGTTATCTGACTCGGGTACGCTCTTCGTTGGAGAAGATAATTGCCGAGGAGAGCCGTACGAAATTCGTCGATTAAAGAAAAAGCGGTACTAAAAAGGAGAGTTTTATGGAAATATTGTATATGGGAACTGCGGCGGACGAGCGTATTCCGGCTATGTTCTGTAATTGCGATCTGTGTCGTAAATCGTTGGAACTGGGCGGGAAAAACGTCCGTACTCAGGCACAGGTACTCATAGACGGCAGGTTGCTCGTGGATTTCGGAGGCGACACTTACGCCCATTTTATCGGTGAAGGCAGAACTCTTTGGGATATTCGGAACGTTCTGATCACGCACTCTCACCCCGATCATCTTACGTTGGAAGTTTTTCAGCAACGTTACCACTGGATGAGTGCCGAAACGACCAAATATCCGACCTTAAAATTCTACACCAGCGCGGGCGTTATAGAGAAGATATGGCGCGTGGTAGAGGCGCGCGGACTTGACAGGGAGATGATAGAAAAGTATTTGGAGTTTATTCCGATGGAATATTATCGTCCCGTGGAAATAGACGGTTATACGGTAACTCCGTTACCCGCACGGCACGCTTTGCCGGAGCAAGCTTTTTTGTTTCTGATAGAGAAGGACGGCAAATCCGTATTTTACGGAAACGACACGGGTTATTTCGACGAATCGATTGACGAGTGGCTTGCGAATAACGGTAAACATATAGACCTTTTGAGTTTGGACTGCACAAAGGGCGACGTGGAAACTCCGTACTACGGGCACATGTCTATGAAAGACGGGCGTGCGGTTGCCGACCGATTCAAAGCAAGGGGAATTATCGACGACGAAACGGAACTGTATTATACGCATTTTTCGCACGGTTGCAAAATGACGCACGAAGAGTTGGAAAGAACCGCAAGAGAGAAATACGGTTTTAAAGTAACTTACGACGGTATGCGCTTGAAAATATAGCGATAATACAAAAAACGTTGCCGAACATAAGCCCGACAACGTTTTTTTATCGAACGAAGTTTATTCGGACGTTTCCAAAGCGTGAAGCAAAACGGGAGAAAGCGTTTTCGCCATGCGGAAATATCCTAAATCGTTGGGGTGTAACTGATCGGTAAGGCATGCGTCGAGATATTTTTTGCCCATCATCTTTTTGCCGTCCATGAAATAGACGTTTTCGTCGCCTTCCGCCTTTGCGGTCAGATAGTTGGAGTAAATGAGATCTCTGCGCGGTTTCAGGATTTCAACGTTGCGGTAATAAATCGGTGCGGTGATGAAGATTATGGGTGTGCGGGGATGTTTTTCGCGAATCTTCCTATACAGCGGCATGTGAGTTTCTTTCAGGTGTTCGCGATCGGGTGCGTTGTAATCGTAATCCAAAACGAACACGGACGCGTCTAAACTTGCGAGATATTCCGCCATGATCGGTTCGCCCTTGCCGTTGCCCGAAAACCCTAAGTTCACGAAATCGGTATCGAGCCAACGACAAACGGTTGCGATATAATCGTTCCCCGAGCGGGAAACGCAGCCGCCCTGCGTGATAGAATTCCCGTAAAATACGACGGGTTTGTCGTTAAACTTATAGGGTTTGGCGGGATAAACGTTACAGCCTTCCTTTAATCCGATTTCAACGTCGTATATTTTTTCGCTGTAATTCGGCATGTAGATTTCCACGTCGTATACGCCTTTTTTCTTCGCGTAGTAGATTCCGTCGTAATACATTACGTCGTCTTTCGCATATTCCCATTGATTGAAATCTGCGTGTACGTTCCCGTCGCAAACGCCGTTTACGTAAATACATAAACCGCAACGTGCAAACAGGGAATAGTTCCAACTCATATTAAGTCTTACCGACTTTACACGCGCCGTTATATACGGAGAATCGGTCTTAAAACGCACTCTGCCGCCTACGGTACAGCGCGCAAGCACCTTTACTCCCGGGCTTACCTGATCCGCGATTTCTCTTTTCATACGGTAATAACAGCCTGCGTCTTTATCGAAAAACACTCCGCGCAAATCGAAGGCGCTGTCCGTTGCTTTTCTCCATACTACGTCCGTTTCGGTGATTTTGGTTTTAGCAAAGTTGGAATCGATTTTAAGAAGATCCATTTTTTCCGTTTTCATGAATTTACCTCCGTTTCCGTATTCGATAGCAGTATAGTCGAATCGCAAATATAAGTCAAGCGTTTTTTGTCGTAATTTCGCTTTTCTGCCCGTGTCGGCGAGTAGTAGATTGTTTCAAAACGCAAGGAAATACGTGGGGAAATCACGTTTTGGACGTTGTAAAACGACAAAAAAATCGAGATGTATATATATTCTGTTAATTAAGGGATTTTAATACGAAATCACGACGACTTTCGTTACGCTATTGACAAAGGCAAACCGTATGTTTAATTTAAAGTTGTAGTATGCACTCGCAGACGATTCGAAAAAATCGGAAAACTACTAAAATTATTGCGTAAGAGGTTTTGAAAATGAGAGGGTGTAAAAAGGCTTTTTTGAAAGTAATAGCGACGGTTATGATGCTGTCGGCGTTGCTGGGAGGCGCTGCTTGCGGCACCAGCGAATCGGGCGGAGGCTCCGGTGGCGGATCCGACGATAGTGCCAGCACGGTTATCAAAGTTGCGAATTTCGGCGGCGGTATCGGCAGGAAGTGGCTGGACGAAGCGGGCAACCGTTTCAAAGAACTCGTAAAGGACAAAGAATACGAAAGCGGCAAAAAGGGCGTTTCTTTCGAAGTAACCCACGCTATCGGCGTAACCTGCGTCAACATGAATACGCAAGGTACGCATCTTTTCTTCTTGCAGAACAAGTACAGCGCGTGTTTTGCCGAAATTCAGAAAGGCGCGGTACTTGACATTACCGATATCGTAAGCGAAGAAACTCTTTCGGATTTCGGAGAAAACGTTACGATTGAAAGCAAGATAGACGAAAGTTACCGCTTCGCTATGAAAGGTAACGACGGCAGATATTATATGTTACCGCACTACGAGACGCAGTCCGGCGCATCTTACGACGTCGATCTTTTCGAGAAAGAAGGTTTCTATCTTGCGGACGGCAATCAGGGGACCGCATATTACTGTGAGCTGACCGGACAAACGCATTATTTCACCGACGACGGTTACAAGACCAAGAGCGTCGGAAACGACGGTATAAGAGGCACGGACGACGACGGTATGCCTACCACGCTTAACGAACTGGTCGCTATGTGCGATCATATGATGGACGAGGGCGTGGTTCCGTTCAGCGTTGCGGGAAGTCATATAGACTATACCAACTATCTGATCGAAGGTCTCTGGACGGCGCTTGCCGGCTACGAACAGAGAAATGCGGTCGTGTCCCACTCGGGAACGGTGGACTACGTTACGGGAATTTCCAACGTCGAACTTTGGCCGGGTACCGGTATTTACGCGCCCGTAACGGAGAAAGCGGAAAATCTTACCTCCGCAACGGGTTACAAGGCGATAAATCAGGCGGCGAGATATTACGCGTACGCGTTCATCGAACTCGCTTATCAGCAAGGCTGGATATACGAGAAATACAAAGAAAGCAACTATACGCACAAGGAAGCGATGCGTGCGTTTATTCTCAATGGTTTGAGCGGTTTTAAGAAACTCGGAGCGCATATTGAGGGTTCTTACTGGTACAACGAAGCGGAAAGTTACAATCTGTTCAACGATTATAAGATTTTCTCCGGCACGGGTTCTACCGTTAAAAATATCGCACACTGGCATATGCCCACTTCTTACGGCGACGACGTGGTTACCGGCGAATCCAACGCAAGGGAAGAGGCGGTTATCAACGGTATGACTTCTACCGTAATGATCAACGGCAACCTTGACGACGTTCCCGGTAACGAAGGTATCATCAGGGCTTGTAAAGACTTCCTTAAATTCCTCTCTACCGAACAGGAATTGAAGAACTTTACGGCTTGCACGGGCGTATCCAAGTCCTTGTACAGTTATACGATAGACGAATCCGTTCTTTCCGAACTCGATCCGTATCAACAAACGATTATGCGTCTTCGTGCCAACAACCGCGTCGTCAATCAGTACGGCGACAACGCGACTTACCGTGCGAAAGCGGGTTATATGACGTACAGTATCTCCGCGCAGGGTTTCCATCCCTACTTTGACGGCGTAGAATACTACACTCCTCTCCAAGCGTACTGGAAGAAAGGTAAAAACGCTTGGGAGTGCTTCGAAGCAACGGGGTACAGCGAAACCAAATGGATGAATGAAATTTACGTGGCCGACTAAGGAGAACGTAAAATGAGTTTGCAAGCAAAAGGGAACGGGAACGCGGTAATGCGCGTAAATTACAGAAAAAGAGCAAGGAATATCTTTTTCATAAGCATCGTGGCCATACCCGTATTGCAGTTTTGTATCTGTTATATCTACGTGAACATCAACTCGTTCATACTGGCCTTTCAGGATTACGATTACGCACAAGGTTCTTTGGGATTCGATATAAAATTCGCGGGATTTTCGAATTTTGAGAAGTCGTGGGCTATCCTTTCCGAACGCACCTTTATGTTCAAACACTCGCTTCTTCTGTTTTTCTGGACTACGATTATCGGGTTGACTCTCGCATTGCTGTTTTCATATTACATATACAAGAAATACCCGATGGGCGAACTTTTCCGCGTCGTTCTGTTTATGCCCAAGATATTGTCGGGCGTCGTGTTTTGTCTGTTGTTCAAATATCTTTCTAATGAAGTTTACGTGTACGTCGCCAAGACGCTGTTCCATGTCGAAGAAGTGCAGGGGCTTTTGGACAGCCAGGGCACAAAACTCGGCACGATACTGTTTTTCAACGTCTGGGTAGGTTTCGGCATACACGTTCTCATGTTCAGCGGGGCAATGAGCGGTATAGACGAATCCATCGTCGAATCTGCCCAACTCGACGGAGCGAACGCCATACAGGAATTTATCCGTATCACCGTTCCGTTGATCTGGCCGACCTTCGTTTCATTTTTAACCATCAATTTCACCGGTCTTTTCACGAATCAGATGCATTTGCACACGTTGTTCGGCAACGATGCGGACGAACTGTCCACACTCGGGTATTACCTATACGTCAATTCGCACCGAGGCGAACTTGTAGCAACCGATAAAGTTCCGTCGTTCTCCGTGCTTTCCGCGATAGGACTTATGACGACGGCGGTTATGTTACCGCTTACTCTGGGACTCAGAAAAGCACTCCGTAAATTCGGACCGAGCGTGGATTGAGGAGGCGTGATTATGAAACGAGATAAATCCGTTGCCAGCAAAATATTCATTATTTCGCTTTGCGTTCTGTTAAGCATCTACGCACTGTCCATTATTCTGACTCTTTTATGGGGTTTGCTTTCTTCTCTCAAAAGTCCGTACGACTTTCTCGTGAATAACAACTGGTTGGGCTTGCCCACGTTGGATAAAGCGAATCTTGGCAACAGCCGAGAGACGTTTTTCAAGCTTTCCAACTATCAGATAATCGTTAAGGATTATCACTTGGTAGAAGAGAATTGTAAAACCGATTTCGTCGTCAACGGACGTTGGATACAGCACCGTGCGACGGGCGGTTTTGCGATGGTTATGGTAAATACCGCAATATATACGGTCGTAGGCGCCTTTTTGCATACGTTCGTACCCGCCATGACGGCGTACGCGGTCAGCAAATACAGAAACGTAGTCGGAAAAATAATAACGGGCGCGGCGTTGTTCGCGATGACTACGCCGATCGTCGGCAATCAGGCATCAATGCTTACCATGTTAAGAAACATGGGGATATACGATACGTTCTGGGGGTACTTATTGCAGAAAGCAACCTTTACGGGCATGTATTTCTTCGTGTTTTCGGCATTTTACGAAATGATGCCCGATTCCTTTTCCGAAGCGGCGGAAATAGACGGGGCTTCTCAGTACGGTATACTTATAAGGATTATACTTCCTCTGTCCGTCACGATAATTTCTACCGTATGGCTGATCCAGTTCATACATTTCTGGAATGATTATCAGACGGCGTATATGTATATGCCTTCGCACCCCACGCTTGCGTATGCCGTTTGGTTCCTTACGACGAATAACCAGGTCGGCGGAGCGGAAATGGTGGTCAGAGTCGCCGCATCGATGACGTTGGCGTTACCGATTTTGATAGCGTTCGTTTTCCTGAAAGATAAACTTATGGGTAACGTAACGATGGGCGGTTTAAAACAATAAAGATACACGCGATAGAAGATATATGAAGATTAAGGAGGGTTTTCGTAACAATGAGTAGAAAACTGTTGAAGTTTATATTACTTGCTTGTTCTTTGGCATGCATTACCGTTGCGGGGCTTGGTATCGTCTTTAATACAGGCAACGCCGGCAGGGCAGGCGCCTATGAAATAACGTTCGAGGATGAAGACGAATTGCAAAGCGAATACGCTTACGGAGAATTAATTTCCGTTCCCACGGGTTCTATCGAGGGAGTGCAGACGACCAGATTCGTGGTTATTGCACCGAGCGGAAATATGTATGAGTCTGCGAAATTTACTTTGACTGAAACGGGGCAGTACACGGTCGTCTGGTATGCCACCGTCGGAGGGCAGGAAGTATCTGCGGAAAAGAGTTTCTTGGTCACCCAGAGTGCTTTCACCGTGACCGGCGGCGTGGAATGGGCGTATACGGAGAGTCTTGAAAAGTCGTCGGATAAAGACGGTATAAAACTTTCTCTTCAGCCGGAATCCAGTTTCCGTTATAATTCGGCAATCAATTTATCCGATCCCGACATTCCTTTCGCGCACGTGTTTCCCTATCACGGCATAACCAACATAGAAGAGGCGACGACCAAAGAAGAGTATAAGTATCACGAAGAAGCGAGAAACTATCTGATCACCCTTACCGACTGTTATGATCCCACTAATTCGGTGACGATAGATCTGGAATGGCAGGAAGGCCGTACTTACTGGAACTTCCGTGCCGGTGCGGTAGGACAAACGCCGCATGGACTCCGTTCGAAACTGGATAATCCGGATATACAGGTAACGATCGACGGTACCACTTACCAGTATTATTTTGCGCCCGGGCAGGGGTCGACGAGCTGTAACGTTATGGACAACTACGGTCTTAAATTGTATTACGATGTCGCTTATAACCGCGTCTACATTACTTATTGCCGTTACGCAAGCAACACTTACACCGTACGTGAAAAATGGTTTGTGGCAGACCTTGTGAACGAAACGATTTATCCCAACAATCCGTTCAAAGGTTTTACGACGGGCGAAGTTTATTTGACTATTTCCGCTAAAAACTACGTGGGGAACGTCGCGAACGTGGATATTGCGTCCTTGGGCGGTCTCGAGGGCGAAGAAATGCTGAAAGTAGATATGCGGGACACCAAAGCACCCGTTATCGAATTGCCCGAAGCGTTGAGTGAAGGCAGCGCATTCATCTCGCTTAACGAAGAAATACAGGTTCCGGACGCGATCGCGTGGGATCTGAGTCTGCCTTACGGAACGAAGGCAAACGCGAAGGTTTACTACGCTTATAATCCGGATAATCCCAAGAACGTGTCGGTAGGGCTTGTCAACGGCAAGTTTACGCCGAACAAGCGCGGTTCTTATACGATCGTTTATTCCGCTACGGATACGAGCGGAAACGTGGGAACCGCTACCGTTGAGTTACAATGTGTGGACGAACAGGCCGTTATACTTACCGTAGAAGAGCAGGTCGCCGCTACGGCGGGCGAATACGTGCAAGTTCCCGAGTGCACCGTAGAAGGATTGTATGCGGGCGCAAAGACGCTTAAAACTTACGTCCGATTCGAAGATGAGGAAGAGGTTCTTTTGCAGAGCGACGAATTGTTCTTGCGCGGCGTCGGCAGATACGTATTTACCTACGTTTTCAGCACGCCGTTCAAGACCTATACGGCAACGAGCGTGATTACTGCGGCGGCATCCGACAAGGTGGTGATAGAAGATCCCGTTTTGCCCGAATACTTTATCAAGGGCGCGTCGTACACCCTGGATACCGTGCAAGCGTGCGAATACAAAGCGAGAAAGCCGATCATTGCGGATGCTAAAACCTATATGAGTGCGGACGGAGGCGAGTACGTCGAAGTCAACAGCAAGGCGGTCGCCATCAACGCAGACGAAAACGTAAGGTTCAAATACGAATACGACGGAGAAACGAAATATTCGGAAATAATCAAAGTGGTTGACGTCGGATTAGGCGGCGAACTTTCGATGGCTGATCTTTTCCACTCCGAAGAGGACGTCTTTACGACTTCCGCTTCCAGTCAGGGGATAAGATACGTTACGAACGGAACGGCGAAGAACGCTACGTTAAAATATGTCAACGTACTGGCGCTTTCTTCGTTCAGTATCGATTTTTCGTTCCTGAGTGAAGGGACGACGTACGTAGCGCCCGCTTCGGTTACGTTCAGTCTCGTCGATTATTGCGACAGGAATAACGTCGTAACGTTGAGTTTTGCCGGCAGCGGCGACGTAACGAGATTTTCTCTCAACGGCGTGCAAGTGGCAACTCTGGAAAGGTCATTGCTCGACGGTAGAACGACTGTTACCTATAACGACGGATTCAATATAGGCGGCGTAAGGTATGCCTGGACGGGTTCTTTCGCGAGCGACAGGATGCTTTTGTGGATTACCATGGAAGGAATAAACGGCGCAACCTGTCTTAACATAAGAAACCTGAACGACAGAAAACTTACCGACGCCAAGACCGACAGGGCGGATCCCTCTTTGTACGTGTCTAAACTTAATACGGGCTATCAACCCATGAACAGAGTGATAACCATCGTTCAGGCGAGTGCAAACGATATTGTTGCGCCTTATCTGGAATCGGGTTTACGCCTTACGGTCAGAAAACCCGACGGTTCGTTTGCGACGTCGGTGGACGGCGTGGAGTTAAACGGAACGTGTGCCGTCGACAGGGCGTACGATTTGAAACTCGACGAAGTCGGTATTTATGCGGTTTTATACGAATACTACGATCAGAACGGCGGTTATTGTTCGTTGGGGTACAGTCCCATCGTTAAGGACGAGGTCGGTCCCGTTTTGGTGGCGATAGGCGTTGCCGAAGGGGAAGTCGTCAAAGCGTCCGTAGGTTCTACGGTAACGATAGCACAATGTATAGTTGCGGACGAAACCACCGACTTAAGCGCGCTTACTGCATGGGTTTCCGTATTTTATCCTTCGGGCGTTGTAAGGGCGCCGCAAAACGGCAGCACGTTCTATGCGGGAGAGAAAGGCAACTATACCGTATTGTACTGCTGTTATGACGAAGTTGGTAACTACACGACGTTTGCGTACGTTGTGCAGGTGTCTTAAAGGAGGGGGAACGACGTGAATAAAATGTGTAAATTTACAGCGTTATCGCTGAGTATATTGACGTTGGCTGCGACGATGTTCGGTGCGTGTGGGGGTAAATCGGACGACGAGAAGGTTACGCCCGAGAGCGGTTCGAAATACGCATATAACGGCACGCACGTTTATACGGCGACTGACACGAACGATTATCTCGTGAGAAACGGGAAAACGGAATATACCCTCGTTATTCCCGCAAGTTATTCTTCGTCGTTGCGTATTGCGAAGACGGAGTTTATCGATTTATTCAAAGACGCTACGGGTATAGAACTGCCGACCGTAACAGACGACACTGTATCAAGTGCGGAAGACGGCAAATACATTTCCTTGGGCGAAACGAAGTTATTGAGAGATTCCGGCATATCCATTGACCATAAGACGTTAACGGACGACGGGCACAGGATCGTTACGAAAGGCGACGACGTCTATCTTTGCGGCGGCACGGACGACGGCACGGTGTTTGCGGTGTATACGTTTATGCGCCTGACTTTCAATTACGAAACGTACTACTACGACTGTATGGAAATCGAGAGAGCGACTGATAAGAAGTTAAAGGACTACGACGTTACGGACATCCCCGATTTCAAATTCAGGGCGCACAGCACCGACGTTACGTGTTACGAATCCGCGGACTACGACGAAAACATGTTTGCGTGGCGTTTGGGATATCGAGGAAAGGAAGCCAACCGAGGCTATTTCTTCATGCCGGTACACGAATACATTGACGATTTCACCAAGGGCAAGAGTTCGGCGAGTACCAACGCGCGTCGTTGGTTCCCTGAACACATGTATAAGAACGAGGCAGACGTAGAAAACTATCATCCATTGTGGTTCTCGGACAACGGCGGCGAACAGCTTTGTTTCAGTGCGCACGGCGATCCGTACGAATACGAAGCGATGGTGCAGACGGCTTTCGAGAAAGTGGAAGCGCACCTCAAACACTACACGCCGGATGCATATCCGCGGTACAAGATAATGACGCTTACGCACATGGACAACACGAACTATTGTACGTGCGACAAGTGCAAAGAGATATCGTCCTATTACGGCGATTCGCAGGCGGCGGTGCAGATACTTTTCATGAACGACCTTGCGGAGAAAGTGGACGCTTTGTTGGAGGCAAATAAAGACGCGGACTGGTACAGAGAAGATTTCAAACTGCTTTTCTTCGCGTACAACCACAATTTCGAAGCGCCCGCGCGTTACGACGCTGTTAAAAAGGAATACGTACCGATCGACGACAGAGTTATTCTTAACGACAGACTGATAGCGTGGTTTGCAAGGGAAGCGAACGGTCAGCAGGTATTCGACGAAGGGCTTAATACGACGTGTTTGACGACACTTGCGGGCTGGAACTCGATTGCCGAACACATATATTTCTGGAACTACGGCACGAATTTCAGGAACTACGTTATTCCCGTTGACAGTTTCCAGTACGCAACGCCCGACATGTACGCGTATTACTGTAATCAAAGTAATGATTTCTGGTTTACGCAGTATCAGGACCGCAACAGGTGCGCAAATACGGCATGGACCAACCTTAAAGTATATCTGGACGCCAAACTTTCCTGGAACACCTCTCTTAGTTCGGAGGAACTTACGCAAAAGTGGATGAAAGCGATGTACAGAGACGCCGCGCCCACGATGTTAAGACTTTTCCAGTCCGTGCGTGCGTATTACAGGAACGTTCTTATAGACAAGTACCAGGCGTCGCCCTCGGCCGAAATGAGTCTGGTCGAATACTGGCCCATAGGACTTCTGGAAGGATGGATTGCGCAGATAGATCGGGCGAAATCGGAAGTAGAACGTTTTGCGGCGGTCGATCCTGCGTTATACGACAGGACCTGCAAGCATATCGAGATCGAAGCGATAAGTTACCTGTTCCTGTTACTTGACACGCAGGGCTATACGATCAATGCGGAAGACAGGGCGATGTATATCGACCGTATTGCGAATGATATCGAGTGGCTGGATATTTCGAACATGGAGATAAGGAGCAAGACGACGTTAGTCGGTTGGTTATCGGGGTTATGATTCGGACGAACGAATTGTAAAAGAGAAAAAATCCGTATAAAAAAATATAAAATAAGGAGAAAAAGACTATGGGAAAGAAAAGAGTACTTTTATTAGTAGTGCTTGCTTTCACGTTGGTTGCCACCTGCCTGTTTATCGGTTGCGGTGGTGAAAACGGCGGTGGCGGCGGCGGTGACGATACGCCCGATACGTACGAAGTGGTTCTTGACAACGAAACCATGTTGCTTACGTTAGGGGACGAGGGCGTGCTGATTGCCGAACCTTCCGAGATCAAGGAAGGGGCGACGCTGACCTATACTTCTTCTGATCCGTCGGTCGTGTCGGTAGACAATCTCGGCAAACTGACGGCGTTAAAGACGGGGACGGCGACGATAACGGTCCGTTACGGCGAAGCGAGTGCCACCTGTTTAGTTACGGTAGATCTCGGGGGATTACTTCCTTCGTTACAGATGACTAACGTAACGGAAGACGAGCTCTATATAGACAAATCGACGGAAATCGATTTAAGTTGCACGGTTTCGTTCAACGGCAAGACTTACGAAGACGTTACGGTTGCTTATGAATTAAGCGACGACACCGTCGGTGAAGTGGAAAACGGCAAGTTCAAACCTTTGGCGTCGGGCGTAACGGAAATCAGCGTTATAGCAACGTGGCGCGGCATGACCGGCGGCGAAACGTACGCATCTCTTAAAAAGACCATCACCATAGAAGTCGTGGCGGAATTCGTGTTTATGATCAACGACGGCGCAACCGAAATCACGATCTACACGCAGGGCGACGGAAACAGTTCTCCCTTCGTGGTAACGGCGACGTACGACGGCGAAGCGTTGGCAACGACCGTTGAAATTACCGAAGGCAGCGACTATATCGAATACGACGCGACCGCGCAGACGGTAACGAGTAAAGGCGTTGCGGGTGAAGCGGAAATAACCGTAACCTACACGTTAGACGGCGAAAACGTTTCGGTTAAAGTTCCCGTACACGTTTTGGTAACGGTATATAACTACGATGGCACGGTAGAAAACTTCTCGGCGATGCACGGCGACGTGGCGACGGGAACTCCGATTGCTACCGTTCTCGGCACTATTTTCGGCGCAGACGAAATCGTATCCGTCGTTGACGCGGACGGCACTGCGCTGGAATTAGCGGACGGCAAACTGAACGGCGTTAAATCGAGTGCGGACGGCGAGTTCGAATCGGCGATCACCGCTTATGCGGCGTCGTACGGTTACAGGATAACCCTTAAAGGCTATACCGGAATACTTACCAAAGCGGAAGACTTCGCTGTGTTCAACGTAAACGCAATATACACGAAGAAGCCTGAGGGCGCATCGAATAAGGATTATCACCCGATAGACGAGACTAAACCTTTGGGGAAATGGGAAGGATATTACGTTCTTGCTAACGACATAGACGCTTCGGGATACGAGCATGCGGCGAACGGTCAACTTTTGCATCAGCGCGGTATTCAGAGCGGCGTTGCCAAATGCGGTTTCTTCGGCACGTTTGACGGTTGCGGCCATACCGTAACGGGTATGACGATAGGGGATTACGGTCTTTTCGGATATCTTGTCAACGCCACTGTTAAGAACGTAGCGTTTGTGGACGTAACTTTAAGAGACGTGGCGTATGCTACCGTTCTGTCGGCATGGGTATTAAACTCGACGATTTCCAACGTGTATATAAGCGTTGCCAACGACGGCACGCAGACAAAGGTCGGTGCGGCGATCACTGGCGGCGCGGAAAAGAGCACGTTCGTTGCCTGTATCTTCGAAATGGATGAAAGATTCGGCTACACGAACAGTTTGAAGTTCAAAGGTAGTTTTGCGTATACGAGTATGGAACTTCATCGTAACGACGCCACGGTAACCACTTTCACCGACGTTTACGTAATTTCGACCTGTGTTATCGGCTATCATAATGACAACAAGTATTACTTGCAGGCAAACAACGAAACGCTTGCCGACTCCATAACGATACCCGACGGCTTTAAGGTTTATACCCTTGCGGGGCTGAAAAAGTACGCGTCGGTTGAAGCAATGGAAGCGGATACGGGAAATACTTATGCCGCTTTCGACGCCGAATACTGGACGCTTGAAGACGGTGTTCCGATATGGCATAGTCTTTACGTTGAAAAGGATCCCGAACTCAATTTCAAGGTAAACGGCGAGACTGACGTTGAAGAAATCACGTTGCATACCGTTGAAGACAACTCGTCTCCCTTCGTCGTTACGGCGAAATACGGTAAAAACAATTTGGAAACGAGCGTTGAGATAACCTCCGGTAACGACTACGTAGAATACGACGCAAACGCGCAGACGATAACGAGTAAAGGTCTTATCGGGGAAGCCGTAATTTCCGTATCGTTCGAAATCAACGGCGAACAGTCCGTTAAGAATATTGCAATACACGTCGAAGCTACGACGTATAATTACGACGGCACGATAACCAACTTCTCGGCGATACACGGCGACGCTATAACGGGTACGGATTTCGCTACGGCTTTCGGCGGCAACTTTACTTCGGCGAAAGATTCCGACGGCACGGCTTTAACGGTAGAAAACAATAAAGTTTACGGCGTAAAGACGAGTAAGGACGGCAAGACGGAAAAGACCATAACCCTTTACAATAATTCTATCGGCTATACCGTAGCGATCGAAGGTTACAGCGGAATATTCACCGAAATGGCGGATTTCGAAGCGTTCTCGGAGATAAGGAAGAACTTTACTACCGCCAAAATTTCGGCGACCGTTATAGACGGGCTTGACGCATCTAAACTCGTATTCGACGGTTATTACGTATTAGCAAACGATATAGACGCAGGCACTTACGTGCGTCCGACCGACGGCTATTGTACGAAGGGTTGGGCAGGAGTCAGTGATTTTGTCGGTCAGCCTCTCGGACTTACGGGCACGTTCGACGGTCAGGGACACGTAATAAGCAATTTGACTTTAAATGGCGCTGGCGGTACGGGGCTTTTCGAGCTTATCAACGGCGGCACCGTAAAGAACCTTGCTTTAACCAACTTAAATTCCGACGCGTCTGCATGCGTTTGCGGTTTTGCATATTATGCGATAGATCCTACCGTTGAAAACGTATATATTCAGATAGACAGCGACTTCTCTATGGTACAAAACTACGCTTTGTTCATGTATATATACCAGACGGTAGCAGATGCGGCAACGTTACGGAATATTTTCTTGGACTGCGACTTTACGGTAAACGGATCGTTAGGTGTGCGCGGCGGTGTGTTTGACACGCTTTCGGGTGTGTACACCACAAGTGAGGGAACGGGTAGAAACGGCGCTAACGAGAATATAATCGACTTAACCAACGTGTTTGCCGTATCTAATATCGGCTTCTACTATCGTCAGAACAAGTCTAACAAATATTATGGTTTCGGCTATGCTGAAAACGAAAGGGCGGCGTACGTTGCGGACGGCACCAGAGTTATACCCGAAGGCATCGCTGCACCTGCGGCAGAGAACGGTACTCTTATGGATTTCTATTGCCGTGGCGCATATCACTACACGTCTATGGACGACTTAAAAGCCGCTAACCACGACTTTACGGCGTTTAGCGGTGATTACTGGACGATAGTGGACGGCGTTCCCGTCTGGAAAGGTCTTAACGCCTAAAACGCTCTTACGATAAAAAGATTATCATCGACGACCTTCCGTAGAAGCAAACCGCAGTTGTATTCAACGTAAAACGCGGTTATGACACAAGACGAATCGGTAATACGCAGCCTGTCTGCGCCGCCAAGGCGCAGATTCGGTTGCGGATTGCCGTGTTGAAAAGCGAAAAAATTATAGGAGGTGGATTATGATGAAGAAAGAATACGAAGAACCCCGACTGGACTTATTCGTTATCAGCGAAGACGTCGTGCTTACCAGCGGGAAGGAACAATGGGAGGATTACGACTTGTTTGACACGGAATGGATCACTCCGTAGTATGACAGGACGCACATTTTACCACAAGCTGGAAAAGTAAAAAAATAATTGAAGGAAGGGGAATTATGAAATTGATTAAAACGAAATTAAGTTTGTTGGCACTTGCGCTTGCGTGTTTTTTCGCAGGCGTAATGGGCTTACATCCGACTGCCACTGCGAAAGCCGATATTGACACGACCGGTTTCACCATGACGAACGGCGCGTACATAAGGCTTGTTGACGATTACAGCGGTATCAGTTGGACTACTACCGTTTCGCCCGAGTTCTATAATAGAATCGAGGCGAGCGTATCGAGCAGATTCGGCGTGATAGTTGCGCCTACGAATTCATTCGTCGGCGAACTTACTCACGAAACTACTCTCACGAGCGGCAGCGTTAAGGATATTCCCGTATCAAGTGCCGTCGATGCGAGTGAAAACGCCGTAACCTATCGTTCGGTCATAAACTATAACGATTTATTTACAAATTACAGCGGTCCGCTTAGCGAAGAAGAATTGTTGGAGAGAGCGTACGCTATGGAACTTACCGCGCGCGCCTATGTAACGGTTGATAGCGGCACAACTTATATCTATGCAAGTCTGGACGGTATAAACACCTCCCGTTCGGCAAGACAGGTCGCCGTTGCGGCGGAACTTGCGGGCGAGCTAGATGATTACGATCCGACGCTTGCCGATAATGCGAAATCGTATTACGGTGGCAGTATAACCGTGCTTGCCGAATCTAACGGCGCGCCCGGCACGCCTTATATCGATAAGGAAAATCCGACGGCTACCGTTAACGTATCCGTTGCCATTACCGGCGATTTTGAAGAAGCGGTTATCGGTGCGGAAAGTATAACTGCCACCTATTCCGCAGGCACTCTTACCATAACGGAAGCAAACTATATCCCCACGGGCGAACACTATATCACTATATTCACGTCCACGGGCGTGTTTGCAACCCCCGTTATCGGCGCAACCAAAGTCTTAACGACTATGTCGGACTTTGACATGTTCCGAACTATAAGAAACAACAAAGATAATGCGACCAACAGTAAAGCGACAGTGAAGGCAACGCTGGGTTCGGCTGCGCCTGCCGGTGCTACTCTTGAAGATTTCAATTATGACGGTTATTACGTTCTTGGAAGTAATATAACCGGCACTAATAGTCAGGCGGCACAAGGTGCCCAAAAAGTATGGGATGATGTTGCGGATTTCGTTGGTACGGAATTAGGTTTGACCGGTACTTTCAACGGTTTAGGTCATCATATCGAAGGATATGATTCTCAAGATAAATATGGTGGACTTTTCTCACTTGTCAACGGCGGTACGATAAAGAACGTTGCACTTATGATTAATAATACAGCCACACAATACGGTGTATCGGGTTTTGCTTACTATGCGATAGATCCGAAGGTCGAGAACGTTTACGTTACCGCTACGGGTACGGGATTTGATGCATCTCAACTAAGGGCAGGATTATTCTACACCATTTATCAATCCGCAAAGAATAAGGCGAAATTGACCAACGTTTACGTCAATGCAACTTTTACTGGGCTTAATGGTAGTAGGTTACAGTCTGGTGCATTATTTGGCAAATATAGCGGTTATACGGCTAAATTTACGGTAAATGGTAACGAAGAGATGATCGGTGCAATAACGTGTAAAAACTTATACGTGGTTTCAAACTATGGCATTTGCTATAATGAGAATGCCGCTTTTCAAATGAGATGGTATGGCGTTGCGGATAACAATCTTACCGCTTATACGGGAGAAGGCAACGAAGTCGTTATGCCCGAAGGAAGAGAAGCGGCGGCAGAAGCGGCAGGGAAAACAATGGTCAGACACAGGTCTTTCATTGCTATCAGGTGCCGCGATGGGTACGATTATCGTTCCGTTGAGGCAATGTTAGCGGCGCAGGCTAATTTATTAGCCGGTCAAACCGCTATAACCGCCGCGTTCACACCCGAACTTACCGGCGGATGCTGGACGACGGTAAGCGGCGTTCCGACTTGGGTTTCCACCTTATCGTAAAAGGTTTCTGAATCTTTCGGAATAAATAAAAACCGTAATAAAAACCCCGTAAGCCGTATCTTTACGGCTTACGGGGTAGGTTATAGCGGATATTAAAAAAAGTCAACTTGTTTTTTTGCGCTTTTCAAAGGAATTGTAGCGGTGTTGGTTGGGCGTTTGCCCTTCGTGCTTTTTGAAGATCAGGCGGAAATAATTGCCTGATGAAAATCCTGTAAGTTCCGCGATTTTATCGTAGGAATACCGCGTTTCGCGGCACAACTTTTTTGCTTCCTCTAATTGCAGGGACAGTTTGTACTGGAAAATAGTGGTGTTGGTCGTACGCGAAAATGATGCGGACAGGTAGGACTTGGAAATGTGAAAGTGTTTGCACAGATCGTCCAGAGAAAAATTTTCCTTATAATGGTTGTGCAGATAATCGAGAACTTTTAAAATAACGGGGTTGACCGACGGATTTATATCTTCGATCAGCGAGTAGTGCATTTCTTCGCTCTTGACTTTCGCATAAGAATATAACATAAAAAACAACTTGCCCAAGTAGATATTGAACGTCATTTTTTTGTGAGTGTCGAACGGGAAAGTAGAATATATTTTCAGCAACGACTCGTACGTCGAACGCAGAGACGCAAGTTTTTGCAAAGGAAAGTGTACGACGCCTTTCTTGGCTACCTGATTTAAGAAATTGCGTTGGTCGTCGCTTAAACTTTCAGGGGATATTTGCAGAGTATATACTTCGCAACCGTTCGATTCGAACTTGTGCGTGGAGCGTGGCGGGATCACCAAAAAAGTGGGCGCTTGCATCTTATACATTTGCGACTTGGTAAAGTAATTCCGTTCGCCCGACGCTAAAAATTCAAGTTCGTAAAAATCGTGAGTATGCATAGGTCCCATATTGTGCCCCACGGGTTGGTTTTTGTGCTGTAAATTATAGTAAGACGTATAAATCTTCCTCCTTTTACAGAATTAATATACGTTTATTATAGCATGGCTTTCCGTGGCTGTCAACATAAATGACGAAAAACGGAAAGTCGATTCGGAGACGTAAAATAATGAAAAGAAAATTACTTGTAACATTGATAGGCGTGCTTTTTTCGGCTCTCGGACTTGCGTTTGCAAGTTGCGGGGAAAATGCCGCCGAAGAAACGCCGCCTTCTCTCGAATACGAACTTTCGGGGGAAAGTTACGCCGTCGTAGGCTTGGGCGATTACGAAGACGGAATCTTAAATATCCCGTCGCAATACAACGGTAAACCCGTTACGGCTATCGGGGCGGAAGCCTTTTCCTACGTGACGCAGATAGGAATAGTGATTATTCCCGACAGTGTAACGAATATAGGCACGAAAGCCTTTTACGGCTGTTCCAACATAACGGAAGTAACGCTCAGTAAAAACGTTACGGATATCGCGGAAGACGCTTTCGCCTTCTGCAATAATATGGAAACAATAACGGGGTTCGACTCCGTCGCCCGTATCGGGAAAAACGCCTTCTCCGGTTGCGTAAGGTTAAAGACGTTGGAATTTTCCGACTCTCTTAAAGTAATCTACGACGGCGCGTTTGAAAATTGCACGAGGCTATATCAGGTAACTTTCGGCAGCGGCATTGAAATTATAGGCGTTCAGGCATTTAAGAACTGTACCGCGCTTACGGGAGTGGAGATTCCCGACGGCGCGCGCACCGACGTTATGGATGAGGCGTTTGCGGGTTGCGCAAGCGTTGAATATATCCGCCTCGGCAACGACGTGATAAATGTGGGTGCGTCCGCTTTCGAGGGCTGTTTGTTCACTCGTGAAATCTTGCTTGGCGATAGTATTATTACCATCGGCGAAAGGGCGTTTGCGGCTTGCAGGAAGTTCTATCAGATAACTCTCGGCGAGTCGCTTATGGATATCGGCAGTGCGGCGTTTGAAAAATGCTGGCTATTAAAGGAAATTTGCAACCGTTCTTCTATAAACGTTCTTTTGGGAACGTCGGGCAACGGCGGGATCGGGTATTACGCCTGGTACGTTCGTCGCGACGACGAGCCGACGAGACTTTCCAAAGACGAAAACGGGCTGGTGTATTATACGGAAGGTGCGCCGGGGAGCGTAAACTATAAAAAAGCGGTGATCGCGATAGAACTGACCAAAAGTACCGACGTCGTTATTCCCGACGACGTTACCGAGATTGCCGATTACGCGGGGTATAACGAACAGTATATTACCGGACTCGTTATCGGCGACGGGTGCGTTAAAATCGGAGAAAGCGCCTTTCGAAACACTTATAAGATAAACAAAGTCGTTTTCGGTAGAAATTTAACGACAATCGGCGACTACGCCTTCCGTTATAACGGATATATCGTTCAACTCGTCGTCGATAAGAATTTGAAAACCGTAGGCAAGCAGGCGTTTATGAAAAAAGTAGGCGATAAGTATTACAGACCCTACCAGACCGTTTATTTCGAAGGTTCCAAATCAGAGTGGGCGGGGATTTCCTTTGCGTCGGGCAACGATCATTTGTTGGACAGTACGGTAACCGTTGCGTTCTATTCGGAAGAAGAACCGACTTCGTCGGGCGCATACTGGCGTTACGTCGACGGAAAGCCTATTTTATGGTAATAAAAAGCATATAACATAAGTCGAGGATATTGTTGATGGATTACGGTGAAAATCATACTAAGGCAAGTAATGTGAAAATTGCCTATATCGGCGGAGGTTCGCGCGGTTGGGCAAGAAAACTGATGAGCGATCTGGCTTTGGAACCCGCAATGAGCGGGCAGGTGTGTCTCTACGATATCGATTTAGATGCAGCCAAGGCTAACGAGATTATAGGCAATATGTATTCCGCGAAGAAAGAGGCGGTAGGTAAGTGGACTTACCGCGCCGTCGAAACCCTTAAAGAGGCGTTACAGGGCGCGGATTTCGTGGTAATATCTATCCTTCCCGCCACCTTTACGGAAATGGGCAGCGATATCCATACCCCCGAAAAATACGGCATTTATCAGTCTGTCGGCGACACTACGGGACCCGGCGGTATCGTTCGCGCGTTGCGTACTATTCCCATGTACAAGGTGATTGCGGAGGCTATCCGCGATTACTGCCCGAAAGCGTGGGTAATAAATTACACCAACCCCATGACTATGTGTATGGCGGCGTTGTACAGGTATTTCCCGAAAATCAAGGCGTTCGGTTGCTGCCACGAAGTATTCAGAACGCAGAATCTTATCTGCGACGCGTATAACGAACGCTACGGAACGAGTCTTGAAAGACACGATATCCATACCAAGGTTTTAGGGATAAATCATTTTACCTGGATAACCGAAGCCCGTTACGGAAACGAGGACATTTGGAATATTTATGCGGATTTTGCCGATAAATATTACGAGAAAGGCTACGGAAAACCCGATACCAACTGGATGAACAGCAACTTTGCTTGCAGACACCGCGTAAAATTCGATCTTTTTAAACGCTACGACTGTATAGCCGCGGCGGGCGACAGACATCTGGCGGAGTTCTGCCCCGGGAAATGGTATCTGGAAAATCCCGACGAAGTACATAAGTGGGAATTCGGCTTAACGCCCATTTCTTGGAGAATAAGGGTTCTCGGCGATTTCAAGCGCGATACGGTGGATATTATCGAGGGCAGAAAGCCTTTGAATCTCAATCCCTCCGGCGAAGAGGGTGTCTTGCAGATGAAAGCGCTTTTGGGACTTTCGTCGATGATTACCAACGTTAATTTACCGAACGTCGGACAAATAAACAATTTGCCCTTGGGTTTCGTAGTGGAAACAAACGCGTGTTTCGGGCACGACAGCGTTACGCCAGTTACGGCGGGCGCGTTGCCTCGGGGCGTGGACAATCTCGTTCAGCGCGTAGCCTACAATCAGGAACTTACGGTTGATGCGGCGATATCGGGAAATTACGAGTTGGCGTTCAGGGCGTTCGTAAACGATCCGCTCGTTACGATTTCTCACGAAAACGCACGCAAACTCTTTAACGAAATGTTGGAAAACACCAAGGAGTATTTGCCTGCGTACAACGATTATCTCAACAGATAACGGAGGTGTAATATGTATCGGTTGGATTTGGGTACGAGTATCGGACTTTTCGATCAGAACGGATTGAAAGAAGGGTTCTTTACCGACTTAAAAGAAATAAAGAAACAGGGCTTTCAATGCGTCGAAGTGTCGCTCGGTAAGGTGGGTGGCTACGAAATGCATATGCAAAGATGTATGCAACTCGTCGAAGACGGGCTGAAAGCCGTTCTCGACGAGGGCTTGGTTTTAAACAGCGTGCATCTGCCGTTTCAACGTTTTATCTATATCAGCAGTTACGACGAAGGCGTGCGCCTATGGGCAATAGACGAATTCCGTCGCCTGATTTCGATATGCGATAACTATCACCCCAAACATTACGTATTTCACAGTAAAACAGGCCGTGAAGAGGAGGGGCTTTGGGACTTGCGCAAGCCCGCACTCGTTAAGTCCTTTCGGGAAATGGTCGGCATGACGAGACACAATATCTGTATGGAAAATATGGTGGCTTCGTTCCCGCACACGATAGAAGCGATGCGCGAAATTCTCGAACAGGTCGAGGGCGGCAAATGCTGTATCGACACCAACCATTTCTTGCACGATAAACCTGCCGATGCAATCCTTACGCTCGGTAAATGGGTTTCGGCGATACACGTTTCCGATTACGACGGCGTTTACGAAAAACACTGGATGCCGAAACAGGGCGTTAACAACTGGATGAAAATTATAGGCGCTTTGGAAAAAATCGGTTATAACGGACCGTTTATGTATGAAGTCAGACGTCGGGAATACGGGTATTCTTATGCGGATATCCGCGAAAATTACGAAAAACTGTTTGAAGAATACACAAAGTATTCTTCGCGGTAAAGTGAGTGCATAGGGGATATGTTTGAAAAAATAACGCCGGAGTCGGCGGGGATATCTTCCGAAAACGTAATAAAATTTATTAAAACACTCGAAAAACGGGGTGCGGCAACGCACGGTATTCTCTTTATGAAAGGGGACAAAATTTTTGCGGAGGCATACTGGAAACCCTTTCATAAGGATTTTTGCCACAGGCAATATTCCCAGACCAAAAGTTTCGTAGGCGTAGCGGTGGGTCTTCTAGAAGAAGAAGGCAAACTTTCTCTGGACGATAAAATTATCGACTATTTCCCCGAAAAAATCGACGGGGAGCCGGAGCCGTACCTTAAAGACCAGACGATTCGGGATATGTTGACCATGAAAACCGTTGGGCGTTCGTCGTCCTGGTTCGTGTCCGGCGATCCCGACAGAACGCATCACTACTTTAACGAAAAAAGAAATATGCACCCTTCGGGCACGGTTTGGGCGTATGACAGCCCCGGATCGCAGGTGCTTTGCAATCTCGTGGAAAAACTTGCGCAAAAACCGTTGCTTGACTATTTGAAAGAAAAACTGTTCGACGAAATGGGCACTTTTAGGACCGCAAAAATCTTAAAAACGCCTAACGGAGATTCTTGGGGCGATTCCGCCATGATTTGCAAGTTGCGCGATATGGCGGCGTTCGGGCGGTTCGTAATGAATTACGGCGTTTGGAACGGGAAACGCCTGATGAACGAAAAATACCTTCGCGACGCGACGAGTCCGCTTGCCGATAACGGTATCGGAACGCAGTATTCGGCGTATCGCCAAGGCTACGGATATCAGATCTGGCGAGTTTGCGGCGGGGGATTCTCGTTTACGGGTATGGGTGATCAACTTACCGTTTGTTACCCTGAAAAAGATTTGCTTTTCGCTTGCAATTCCGACAATCAGGGAACGCACCTGATTCGCGAAACGATATTAAGTAGTTTGGAAGAAACCTTCGTCGACGAGATAAAAGACCAACCGTTAGCCGAAAATAAGAAGGCTTTTAACGAATTGAACGACTTGATTTCGGGATTGACGCTCCGTTCCGTAAAAGGCGCAAAGGACTCTCCGCTACGCAAAGAATTAAACGGCGCGGAATACATTTGCGAAGAAAATCCGATGGGTATAAAAAAGTTTTCTTTCGTATTCGCCGACGAGACCAAAGGCGAATTCCGCTATACGAACGGGCAGGGCGATAAAGTTCTGCCCTTCGGTGTAAATCACAACGTTTTCGGAAAGTTTCCGCAGTTCGGCTATTCCGACGAATACGGGGCGTTGCCCACGACGGACGGGTTTACTTACGACGTTGCCGTATCGCTTGGATGGACCGATAAAAACGGCGTGCTGTTGTCAGCGCAGATAATAGATAAATATTTCGGCAACATGAGTGCGCATTTCGGTTTTAAGGGCGATCGGGTTTGCGCCGTTTTTCAGAAGAACGCCGAGAATTTCTTGACGGAATATCAGGGTACGTTATCGGGAAAAAGATTGCGCGGTTAAGCGTTTGCCGATCGGCGATTTCGTCTGCTATAATATTGAAAAATTGTAAGAAGGTATAAAATGAAACAGTATTTAGATGTAAAGTACGGTAACTACGAACAAACGTCGGTGGATGTCTATCTTCCCGAAACGGCAAATTTTACGACGATAGTGAACTTTCACGGTGGCGGACTCGACCACGGTTCTAAAAACGGGGCTACGCTTCAAATGTTGGCAAAGGCGTTTACCGACGTCGGGTATGCGTTTGCTTCCGTGGAATACAGAATGTATCCCAAGGCGAAATTTCCCGATTATCTCGTAGATTGTGCAAAGGCAACGGCGTTTGTGAGAAAATACGTGAAAGATTACGGCGGAAACGGCGAGGTCGTCGTGATGGGGCAGTCGGCGGGAGCGTGGATTTCGCTTATGCTTTGTCTTAACCGAAAATATCTGGAAGACGAGGGGTTGAATCCTGACGACGTAAAAGGCTGGTTTATCGACAGCGCTCAAACGACTTCGCATTTCAACGTGTTGACGCAGGAGCGCGGGGAGCATAAGTTGGCGCAACGTATAGACGAATACGCCCCGTTATTTTACGTAAACGAAAATACGAGATTTACCAAAATGATGTTGATTTTATACGATAACGATATGGTGTGCAGGTACGAGCAGAACATGCTGTTTTACAGAGCGGTGCTTGCGTTCAATCCCGAAGCCGATATTCGTTACAAGTTGGTAAGCGGAAAACATTGCAGTTTAGGGAAACAACAGGACGAAAACGGCGAATCGTTGTACGTAAAAGCCTTTTTGGACTGGATGGGGAACGATTGATAAGTAATTCCCCGAACATAAGGGCGACTTGACGGGTTTATCTGATTGATTTATTTAGGAATGCAGAATTTAACATTTGTATAAAAGAAGGATTACTGACGTGAAAATTTTATCGATAGGGAATAGTTTTTCTTGCGACGCGCAACGGTATTTACATAAGTTGGCAGAGGCGGACGGTATGTCGATCAAAACGGTAAATCTGTTTATCGGCGGCTGTTCTTTGAGAACCCACTACGTCAACATGTTGAACGACGCTATGAGTTACGCCTTGGGATTTAACGGCGAAGAAACGGGGATTAAAGTCAGTATCGGTCAGGCACTTGCAAGCGACGACTGGGATATCGTTACCTTGCAACAAGCAAGTCAGTTCAGTCCCAAATACGAAACCTATTCGCCGTATTTGGAGGCGCTTGCGGAATACGTGAGAAAATATTGTCCCAACGTAAAACTTTTTATACACGAAACCTGGGGTTATGAAAACGGTAGCGATCGTTTGAAAAACGTGGGCTACGAAAGAGAAGAGCAGATGTATTCGGACATTGCGGTCGCTTATAAAAAGGCGGCGGCACTTATTAACGCCGACGGGATTATTCCGTGCGGGAAAGCGATGCTTTACGCCGCGAAATTCGGCATTAAAAACGCCCGTAGGGATACCTTTCACGCATCTTTTGGCGTGGGGAGATATCTTTTGGCTTTGACCTGGTATAAGGCGCTGACGGGTAAGGATATTTCGGATAACGATTTTGACGATTTTGACGAACCCGTGGGAAAAGGCGAGCGAAAAGCGGCAATCAAAGCGGTGAACGCGGCGTTTGAAAAGCAGCCGTCCGAAAAACTTTTCGGAAAAACGATATTATTTCTCGGCGACAGTTTAACCGAAGGAGTTCGGGGCACGTCGTCGCAACGGAAACGGTACGCAGACGTGTTTGCCGAGTTAAGCGGAGCCGAAGTGTACGTTTACGGGGTGGGAGGAACGCGCATAGCGTATCAGAAGAAACCGACGTTACATAAGCCGAGGCACGATATGTATTTCGCTTCCCGCGTTCACGATATGACGGAGAAAGCCGATTACGTCGTCGTATTCGGAGGATCTAACGATTTTGCGGGCGGCGACGCGCCGCTGGGAACGTTCGGAGACAGTACTCCCGAAACTTTTTACGGTGCGCTACACGATTTATATACGAGATTGCGCGCAAAATATCCGCAGGCGACTATTCTTGCCGTTACTCCGTTGCATCGTAGAGGGGAAAATAATGCGTTAAACGACGTAGGTTGCGAAAGAACGGGGGGAATGGAGACCTACGCAAACGCCATAAGACAGGTTGCAGAGTCGTTCGGCATCACCATTATAGACGCTTGCCGCGACTGGGAAATAAACCCATTGATTGACGAGCAGAGAGAGAAATATTTTGCCGAGGACGAAATACATCCCAACGACAACGGGCATCGGTATATTGCCGAACGTTTGTTGGAGTTTATGGAGAACCTTCGGTAGATTGAAATAAGGTTTTTTGGGTGAATGTGGTGAAATATTATCCGATACATATGCATCTGCACTGTTCGCACGAGGCGTCGGCTTCGCTTAATTCACATATGTCGATTGCAAAATCGCTTGGGATAGAGTATATTTGGACGACGGAGCACGATACGAGAATCGGCAAGCCGAAAGGCAAGTATTTTTCATTTTCGTTTCCCGAAAAGTCTCTTTGCACGGTACTTCCGAACGGGGTGCGCGCAGGATTTCAGGACAGGGAAGAAAATACGGGGGAGTACATATTCAAGGAGAATGAAGGCAGTATTGCGCTTTGCGTTCGTGCTAATGAGGGCGAACAAGAAGCGCTTTTATTCGGTTCAGGCGGCAAGAAGCATTCCGATCCTCTTTTTTCCCGTGTTACGGTAGAAATGGATTCGGATGCGGAAATAAATGAAGGAGGGCAGGCGTGCGTCGAGTTTATTTTGTCGGCACAACCGCCCACGTATAAGCAAGCGCGGCTTTGTTACGTGCTTGGGGAATTTCCGCGGAAAAAAGATAACGAACCTGTTCAATATTTACCCTTTCCGAAAAAACAGGGCGGGAAATACACGTTTAAGTTGTTCGAGGACGTAAGCGAGGATATCGGCGGATCTGACAATGCGCTTTGCAACGTTAATTTAATAGTAAAAAACGGTGCGGAAATTGTTTTTCGTACTTTTGATTTTTACAGAGAATTAGAATATGAAAAAACGCGACGGGTGCAAATTAAACTTGCCGGAAAAACAGGCAAAAAATGGGGAGTAAAGGCGTTTGTCGGGTTTGAAGTAACGGGGGCGGGTAACCACAAAAACTGTTTTTCTACGAAGGTACCCGTAATCGAATACGCGACTTTTGATTATAAGGTAAGCAACGAGCAGGCTGTCGAGTACTTACAACGGCACGGCGCGACGTATTCCTGGAATCATCCGTTTACCGAGTACGTAAAAAGCGGAAAAGATAAAGAAGAAATATTTGAAACCGTCGTAAAACGTCTTATAGATAACAATGTTTACGGCGCACGACTCATTGAAGTCGGGTTTCCCGTCGGGCGGGATAATTTTACTGCGAAAGACTATTTACGTCTTTGGGATCGTTTGTCAGAAAGCGGAATAATTATAACGGGATACGGCGACAGCGACAATCATCACGCCGTTTCTGACGGTTGGACGAGCGGCAATAATTTTTGTTCGTTTGCGGGAGTTGACGACGATGACGAGCCAACCGAAGAGAATTTTATAAAAGCGTTCCGCCGCGGTTCGCTGTGGAGCGGCAATCCCGTCGTTATGGGATGTTTATCGTTTAGCGCAAACGGAAAGCAACAAGGAAGTTTAATACGAGGAAGAGACGTTTGCGTTGAATTTGCCGCAACGGATATAAAATGCGACGGCTATGCCGTATGTATTACGAACGGAAAGGAAGTAAAACGTCTTTCCCTTAAGAACGGGCGTGTTTCATGGAAATGGGTTTTGTCATGTCGAAACAAGTACAATTTCGCGCGGGTAGAGTTATATAACGACGAAAACGTACTGGTTGCTTTCTCAAACCCGATCTATTTAGTAGGCGAAGATACGAAAGTCGAGAAACGGTAAAAACGTAAGGAGCGATAGAGTGCGGATATTTGAGACGAGGCACGGGCAGATCGTACCGAAAGAAGTTTACAAGAACGATCCGTCTTTACCGAAAGGTGCCGCCGCGTTGACACCTTTGGGAAAAGAGCAGACGTTGCTTTTGGCAAAACGTTTAAAAGAATTAAATTTCAGAGGTTTGATCTTTTCGTCGCCGTACGCCAGAACGATGGAAACGGCGAATATCGTCGCCGAGGAGTTGGATCTGGCGGTTACTCCGCTTACGTGTTTGCACGAAATTGTTTCAAAGACGAATCCGAATTTCAGTGGGGCGACGGCGGAAGAATTAAAGAAAAGATATTCTCGCGTAATTTGTGACGACGAACTTCCGCCGTGTTGGTGGGGCGATAGCGTCGAAGACTTATCAGCGGTAATAGAAAGGGTGGAACACGGGTTAAAACCGGTGTTATCAAACCTTTCCGATTTTTCCGACGTGCTGCTTATAGGGCATGGGGCGACGGGGGTTGCGCTTCGGCATTTGTTCGGTTGCGAAAACAATCGCGGGTTTCACTGGAATTGTCATTTATCCCTTTTATACTCTTCGTCCGAGAAAAGTTACGCTAATGATTGTTCGCACTTGCCCGAACGCATGTGGACGGGCAATTCTGTCGTTTACGAAGAACAGAAGAAAAAGTTTGAAGAGAGTACGGACAAAGTTTTCACTCTGCTGAAAGGCGCAGGCGGTCAAACGGTATTGCATATAGGCGACACGGCATCCCCCGATTACGGATATTATAAGGCGTTAATTACAAAAATCAAGCCCGACGTGATCATACATACGGGAGATTTGGTTGACGAATTAAAGGCGGGGCGAATAGATAAAGTACGAGAGTATTGGAAAAGATCGTCAAAGGTTATGATCGAGATGATGGAACAATCTGGAGCGAGAGTTATCGTCGTAGCAGGAAACAACGATTTGGAGAAAGAACTGAAAGGGTTTGCAAAAAGGGCTGAGATCGTTCCACGCAATACGATAATAGAATTCTCGGGGCAAAGGATTTTACTTTGTCATGAGATAAATAAAATGGACGAAAATGCGGAAGCGGACGTGTTTTTATACGGTCACGGCTTAACGGGTGAAACCCGTACACCCGAAGATAACGTGAGAAACGGGAAACAGTATTTCAATGCGGTATGGGGAGCATCGTTGCATAATTTCATGACAGGGATACACGAAATTATTCCCAAGGTGTACTTATAACGCGTTTGTCGCTTTACAATCGTTTGAAAGAGAGGTTGGAAGAATTTAATTGAAAAAGTTTATAAAAAAATTTTATAAATATCAAAAAGAAAGCAAACAAAACCCGTATATCGGATTTATGAGTTTTAACCATTTCAGAGACGAGGCGTTGTATTCGGATTGTATTGTGGGGAAAACCGGTTTGGCAGGTTGCGAAACCGAACCGTTCGAGTGTTATCCCGTGCCCGAGGGGGGGGAAGAAAACGGGAGAGAACAAGGATACTGCCCCGATACTACGGTCGCATATATTCGTGCTTTATGGAAGGAATTCGAACCGAAGCAAGGCGAATACGATTATGCCTTTATTCAGGACATTTTAGATAGAGCGAAAGCAAAGAATCAGACGGTAGTTTTTCGTCTTATGCCTCATAGTACGTGTGCCCGCGACGACGTACCCGACTGGTTGAAACAGCTGATGCCCTGTCCCGAACGTCCCGAAGGCATGAGGGTGAAGGATTCCCCGAAAGATCCGAGATATTTAAAATTATTCGGTGCGGCGATAGAAAAACTCGGCGAACGGTTCGATAAAGACGAAACACTCGATTGTGTAGATGTGTCTATCGGCGGCGCGTGGGGAGAAGGAAGTCAGGATTTCGCGATAGAAGATATGGAATCGTTGATGGATATCTATATCCGCGTTTTTCCGAACACGAAATTAATGGGGCAGTTTGTAAATTTACATTTGATCAACTATATCCGACAAAAGAGGGATATCGGTTGGAGAGCGGACGGACTCGGCAGTCCCAAACATATGAACGAAATTTATCCCAAGACATTTCCCCTGATTCCGAAAGATATTTGGCAAACTGCGCCCGTATCGTTTGAAAGTTACTGGTGGGTATCGGAATGGTATAGGCAGGGATGGGACATAGACGGTATTATAGACGTGACGCTTAAATATCACGTGAGCACTTTTAACACGAAATCTTTTCCGATCCCCTTTGAATTAAAAGACAAAATTGACGAGTGGATAGCGAAAATGGGTTACCATTTCGTCATTAAGACGGTAGAAACGGAAAAGTGTGTACGGCGCGGCGAAAAACTGACGGTAAGTTTGTCGATTGAAAATGTAGGCGTAGCACCGATTTATCATAGATTGCCGCTTTACATCCGTTTGAAAAACGGTCGCTTTGAAAAGACGTTTGAAACCGACGTAGATATACGGAAATGGATCGAGGGGGAGTACGACGAAATAATTTCTTTGGAGATCCCCGGAGAGATGCCGACGGGAAAGTATCAGATTCAAGCAGCAATAGGCGGCGTGAACACACCTTCCGTAGTGTTTGCAAGTAATGCGGAAAGAGACGGAGACTACAGCGTATTGACAAAGGTGAAAATCAAATGATATATCAGGTTTCGGATTACGGTGCGGTAGCCGACGGAAAGACGTTAAATACCGAGTCGGTTCAAAACGCCGTTGACGTATGCAGCGCAAACGGCGGCGGTACAGTAAAGTTCGGTACGGGCAGGTACGTTTTAGGTACCGTTTTCCTTAAAAGCAACGTAACGGTTGAGATCCCCGAAGACACGGAAGTTTTGGGAGCGGAAACGTATTACGATTATGCCGCAGAAGAAAAGGTGGATTATCCCGTTTATCAGGACTCGTCGCATACCTATTACCACACGTCGTTGTTCGTGGGGATAGATTGCGAGAACGTAAAAATTACGGGCGGCGGTAAGATAGATATGCGTTCCGTTTGGGATGAAGACGGAGTGCGCGGCGAGGCGACAAAACATAGGGGTGCAAAGTGTATCGCGCTTAAAAACTGTAAAAACGTAGAAATTTCTCATCTTGCAATTTACAACGCGACCGATTTGGCGTTATATTTCGCAGGGTGCGAAAACGTGGATATTTTCGGCATCAAAATGAGGGTGTATATCGACGGTATTTCGCCGGACAACTCTAAAAACGTGCGTATCCGCGATTGCGACGTGGAAGCGGGCGACGACGGAATCGTATTCAAATCGTCTTATACGCTTAACAGGTTGGATATTTGTAAAGATATCCATGTGTGGAATTGCAAGATAAAAAGCCGTTGCAACGCAATCAAATTCGGCACGGAAACGAACGGCGGTTTCGAAAATATTCTTATTGAGAACGTCGAGATAAAAGAAACGCGGATTACGGGGATAGCGATTGAAAGCGTGGACGGTGCGATCGTAGACGGTATAATCGTGAAAAACGTAAAAATGACGAACGTCAACGCACCTCTTTTCGTTCACGTCGGAAAGCGCATGCGCGGACCGCAAGGCAGGGAAGTGGGTAGGATAAGAAACATTTTGCTGGAAAATATAACGGCGGACGGTCCGTATGAAGAGTATGAGATTATGCCGTGGAATTACGATAGTTTTAAGGCGAACGATACCGTACAAAATCCGAAAGTATTCGGTATAGCGGAGAGTTTTGACGGAACGAAAGAAACGGACGACTGGCAGATGACGAGTAATATCTGTGGGCTGAAGGAAAGTCCGTTGGAGAATATAACCTTAAAAAACGTTTATTTAAAACTTGACGGCGGAGTTAAGGAATATAACAAAACCGTACCGGAAAAAGCGCAAGACTATCCCGAAGTTTACGTATACGGACAGATATTGCCCGCAAAGGGGATATATTTCAGGCATATAGACGGTTTGACGTTGGATAACGTTAAGATAGAAACTTATCGGGAAGACAACAGAGAAGAGTTTGTTTTTGAAAGTGTAAAAAGAATAAAAAGATTTTAGAGGGTCCGACGAATTTAAAAGGGCACGGACTTTTATACGATATTTGCCAGACGGATGGGCGTAAACGCCTATTTCATCTCATATTCTCCAAGATTTAAGCGGGGGCGAAAGCCTCCGCTTAAATCTTGTATACGTTTTTATATTGAACCATCAAAAAAACACCTTTACGGTGTTTTTTTGATGGTTCAGTTTAAAGTCTTAATAAAGATTTTTCAATCTTTACTTTCATACGGCGGTAATAGATATGTTTTCAAATTTGGTTGAGGAGTCCGAAACCAGACCGAAGTAGTTTCCTTTTAATGTCATAGAAAGCTGGTTCACGCCTATAACCTTGTTTCCGCTGTAATAGGTGATTGTTCCGAGTTCTTTGTCCCAAATGAATTTTATGTGATATTTTACACCTGTTTCGTTGAAGGCTCCTACTACTTTATTATCGTCTTCCCATCTTATTTTTCCGTTTACGCAGGAGTATGCGTTAAATTCACCGTTATAAGCGCATCTGCCTACTGCCACAAACGTATCTTTACTGTCTATTACGGGCGAAGACGCTCCGATAATAAGGCCTGACACCAAACTGTTAGCGTAATTACTACCTGTTGCCGTTAAATCATATTCGATAAGCCACTTATTTGAGTTATCGAACTGTTGATTGAAGGTAAGCATGTTGCCTGCGGTTGCTTCATATACGACTTTCTTTCCTGTTCCGGAAATTGACCACGAAGTATTTGTGCCTTTTGAAAAGAAATAATCTACACCGTCAAGTTCAAGTTCGTCGCTGATACGGATATCTCTGAATTGCACTCCCGCACTATCCGCATAAAAACCTATTTTATTTCCGTCCAGCGCAACGGAACAAGTGGTAGATGCCCTGTATATATCGTTAATAAAGTAGTGTAACGCATTGTTTTCTTTATCCCAAACAACTTTGATCTTATATTCCGTACCTATCGAAAGGGATCCTTGCGGGACTTTATTTTCATGTTCCCAAGTAAAGGTCGTGTGATTTTTGGAAAAACAAACGAGGTCGCCCCACTTTGACTGTCCCACGCAGTAATAAAGGCCTGCGCCATGTCTGACGTAATTATGGTTGGCTCCGATAACTACGCCGCTTACATTGTGAGACGAAAACGAAGAATCGGGGATTCTTATATAAAATTCGACCGTGCCGCCGTTGAATTCACGGTTTGCGAAAGTGATAAGTTGAGTCTGTTCGTTGGAGACGAGTGAGACTGAACCGTTGTTTTCCTGTATTGTCCACGCTGAGTTTGTTCCTTCGCTCACTATATAATCGCCCGTTTTGTTGCCGGTTACCGCATTTACGCCGGTATTTTCGTTTACTTTTATCGGATTTTGCATTGCGTTAAGAAGTTTTTCCGTTACTTTATCGTATTTGTCAGCCTTTAAGTGATACACATCCCGAAACAACGAATCGTCGACTTTGCCGTCATCGTCTAACACCACGTCGAATATATCGACGATATTTATTCCGTAAAATTCGTTTTTGTATTTTGAATTAAGGTCTCTTATTTTTGCCTTAAATGTTTCGTTTGCGCGGCTGCTTTCCAGTTGATAGAACTCGGTAAACAGATATATTTCGGCATCGGGAACGGCTTTTGCGATTTGTGCGAACATAGCGTTCAATCTATCCACGCATACGTCGTTCTGGATACCTGCGCCGATGTCGTTAGAACCTAACCAACACACATATTTTTTCGCCCCGTATGCGGTAAGTTCGTCTACTCTCGGCATCCATTGAGAAATAATAGAACCGCCGAGTCCTGCATTAACCGCTTTACCTGCGGAAGCCAAATCTTGCTCTAAATGTTCCCAGCATTGTACGTGAGAGTGCCCGAATAAGACTATATCCGCTTTTTCATATTTAGTTTCGTTCGTAAGTGTGGTAGAACGGAACGGAACGCCTTCCGTATCGGCACGCAGCCCCAGCGCTCCGTCAAAGGAAGATTTTTCCGTCCGATTTAAATAGCACACGTCGTTGACGTAACCCTTGCAAGAGTTACCATCGACCACTACTTTGAGTTTTACATAATTGCGAGCAGCTATCGTTACTATATTCGTTGCAAAAACGAGATACTCTTTTTCTCCCGTTACCCTCATAAATTTTACTTGTCTGTAATCGTATAGACAAAAGTAATAATAGCCGCTTTCTTTTTGTCCGAAAATGATGCCCGCTTGCTCGTCCACGTCCAAAGATACCGTCGTTTCCAAGGTTGCCGAGGACATATTTTTATCGTAAATTGCTATTGTTTTCGAACCCTCGGTTTTGATTCCGTCATCATAAAACTCTCTTGCGCTTCCGACTTGGAAGGTTAAGTTGTTTTTGGTAAGTTGGATTTGGGAAACGGCACTATCGCCGCCGCTGTGATGTTTCGCACAACCTGTGATGAATACCGAACAACCCAACATTACTGACAAAACAACCAAAATCACGTTTTTCCACATAATTTCTCTCCTTGACAACATATGTTATTTGTTGTATAATACAATTATATACTGTGTATATCATGCAGTCAATGCCAAAATAAACTATAAAATTACCATTTCTTACGATGAAAACAACAAAAGTTATTTCCGACTTTGTGATGGACAGCACGGTCAGATTTATGTGGCCGCGGGAAGATCTGTCGGGACTTATATTTCAGATACAGTTTGCGGGGCACGAATTCGTCGGACCGCGCTATTACGTGCACCGTGAAAATTTTGATTCGTTTCTGCTTGCCTATACGCCGAGAGGGCATACGAATATTCTTTTGGACGAAGAGAATTTTTGCGCCGATAGTAACACTCTTATTTTCTACGATTGCACGCGCCCTTTTACAAGTACGACCGACTGGCCCGTACATCCCGACTTATTCAGTGCCGAACTTTACTATCTACATCTTCACCCCAACGATTTAGTCAAAAGATTTTGTTCGCTTCTTACCCACGACGGACCTGTAATAAGATTAGGGGACGATGACGGCGGATTCAGAAATTTGGTTGAGGAAGTTTTACGTGCGACTGAAAAAGGTAAACCGGACGAAACTTACTTTTCTTATCGCATCTACGAATTTTTATGCCGCCTTAAAGAAAGGATGCAATCTGTTACCGTTTCGTCTCCGCAAGCCGTAAAGACTGTCAAACGGTTTATAGCTAAAAATTTTACAGAAAAGATTACGGTCAAAGATTGTGCGAGAGCCGTACACCTATCGCCTAATCACATAGAAAGTCTTTTTTCCGAAGTTGTGGGCGTACCGATTGCTACATACATAGCCAACATGCGCTTTCATAAGAGTGCGGAGTTGTTGGTAAATACGGACATGAGTCTATCCCAGATTTCCGAGGCGGTGGGACTTACCGATTCGCGCACGCTTATACGTCTTTGCAAGAAAAAAACGGGGATCACCCCCCTTGCTTACAGAAAGAGTAAAAGGGTTAAAGGGGAGTGATATATCTAAAACTTTTTAGCGGATACCGAGTTTATCCCTTTATATCAAACCAAACAAAAAACAGCCGAAAGGCTGTTTTTGTTTGGTGGAAGGGGGTGGATTCGAACCACCGAAGTCGCCGACGGCAGATTTACAGTCTGCTCCCTTTGGCCGCTCGGGAACCCTTCCGTATATTAAGCTTTTATGAGTAACAGGTTGGAGCTGGCGACTGGAATCGAACCCGCAACCTGCTGATTACAAATCAGCTGCTCTGCCAGTTGAGCTACGCCAGCAAAGGTGCGTAAAAACTTTTGGTGCCTCGGGGCGGAGTCGAACCACCGACACAGGGATTTTCAGTCCCTTGCTCTACCTGCTGAGCTACCGAGGCATAAAGTTTTCTTTTAGATAACTGCTTGTAAAAATACAAGCAGTTATCTTTTTTGGCGACCCGAAGGGGGCTCGAACCCCTGACCTCCAGCGTGACAGGCTGGCGTACTAACCAACTGTACTACCGGGCCGTATTGTTTTAAGGATTTGGTGGGCCTTCACGGACTCGAACCGCGGACCAATCGGTTATGAGCCGACCGCTCTGACCAACTGAGCTAAAGGCCCTTAAAACTTCGCAGGAAACAGTTGGTCGGGGTGAAGAGACTCGAACTCCCGACCCCATGGTCCCAAACCACGTGCGCTACCAACTGCGCTACACCCCGCTTTTAACACAATGCTTTACTATACTATACTAAATCTTAAAAATTGTCAACCGAAATGACCGCTTTTTTCAAAATTTTATCAAAAAAATTTTCCTTTTCTTACGCGGATTTTTATTTGACAAAACGGGAGCGGTTTTTACATTTATCGATAAATTATCGCGCTTTCTTTATGCTAATCTTGAACTAACGTTTTTCAAGGAATTTATTATGGAAATCAAATACAGCAAAAAGAAAGATCTTCTTACGGTTTTTTTGTGCGGGGAACTCGACGAATATTCCGCAAAATACGCGCGGGAATCTTTGGACGGACTGTTGGACGAAAATCTGACCAGCAAAAAAGTCGTATTCGATTTATCGGAAGTTTCCTTTATGGACAGTACGGGAATAGGGCTTTTGATAGGTCGGTACAAAAAGTTGAAAACCTTTTCCATACCGACATACATAACCGGTGCGGGAGTCGCCACCGAAAAGGTGATAGAACTCGCCGGACTTTATAGCATTATGCCGAAATATTAAATCAAAGGTGGATATATGAGTAAAGATAAATTTGTGCTGAAATTTTCTTCGGTTTCGTCCAACGAATCGTTTGCCCGTTCGGTAATCGGGATATTCGCTTTAAGGGTGAACCCAAGCGTATCTTTTTTAACGGATATAAAGACCGCAGTAAGCGAAGCGGTAACGAACTGTATCGTTCACGGATATCCCGAAAACGAAGGCGAGATAATCATGGAAGGATACGTCGAAAACGAATTTTTACATATAAACGTATTCGACTTCGGCGTGGGGATAGAAAATCTTTCCGAAGCGTTAGAGCCGTTTTATACGTCCAAAGAGGACGAAGAACGTTCCGGTATGGGATTTACCATAATGAAAAGTTTTATGGACGACGTAAAGGTGGTTTCCGAAAAAGGCGAAGGCACGAAGGTTTATATGACTAAAAAGATAGGCGAATAATTTAAAAAATGTTGGAATACGGGGAACTGCTAAAATACGTAAGGCTTGCCCAAAACGGAGATATAAACGCCAAGGAAACGGTGTTCAAAAGCAACACTCCGCTGATAAAAAGCATTATCAGACGTTTCGTGGGGAAAGGCGTCGAGTACGACGACCTTTATCAGATAGCGAGCGTGGGATTTTTAAAGGCGATAAAGAATTTCGACGAGTCTTTGGGGGTTAAGTTTTCCACTTATACCGTGCCCATGGTGATAGGGGAAATCAAACGGTATATGCGGGACAACGGGGCGATAAAGGTGTCGAGAACGCTGAAAATTCTGGCGAATAAAATAAACAAATATATAGACGCCTATTCCGCCGCGCACGACGAGTCGCCTTCCGTCGAGAGTATAGCCGAAAATTTCGGTATATCGCAGGACGAAGTAGTGGTCGCGTTAGACAGTAACCGTATGCCGATATCCATATTCGACAGCGTGGGCGATGAAGACGACGGGCAGGAACTTATAGAAAGAATACCGTACGTCGACAGCGAAGACAAAATCTTAAACGGAATACATCTTACGGACATCATTTCGCACCTTTCCGACAGAGAAAAAAAGATAGTTTATTTAAGGTTTTTCCGAGACAAAACACAGAGCGAAGTCGCCGAGTCGATAGGGGTGTCGCAGGTGCAGATATCGAGACTCGAAAACAAGATAATAGATAAGATACGTTCCGAATACGAAACCTGAAAAAAAGACGCTTTATCCTTTCGATAGAACGTCTTTTTATATGCCCGCAGTTAAGGTTTTCGATTTTTATTCTGATTTTTTCCTTTCCGTATATTAAAAATTATTTTACCCATAATTAACTTTGCTATGAGAAAATCTAATACGGACGATTTTTACAAAAATCTCGACGAAAGAGAAAATATGCTGTCCGCATTTAAGAAAAAGGAGATAAAAAATGTCTGACAAAACGGATTTTTCAAACGAAAATTACCTAAATTACGTAAAGTCCGTCTCGCCTAAAACCAACGAAAAGCGTTCGCTTTTCCGTGCTTTCTGGGTTGGCGGGTTTATATGCTGTATAGGACAAGGAATAAGGTATCTGTTTGAAACTTATTTAGGACTTTCAGGCGACGAACTTGCGTCCTACGTTTCTATGGTACTCATTTTTCTCGGTTCTTTTTTAACGGGACTCGGGGTTTACGACAGGATAGGCAAGTTTGCGGGCGGGGGCTCGATAGTACCTATAACGGGGTTTGCGAACTCCGTCGTTTCGCCCGCCATGGAGTATAAGACGGAAGGGTTTATATACGGCGTTGCGGCGAAAATGTTTACGGTAGCGGGGCCGATAATAGTGTTCGGCGTCGCAGGGAGCGTTCTTATAGGACTTATCTATTACGGTATCTACAACATTTTTTAGGAGAATAAATGAAAACGATATTTTTTAAGAACAAGCCCGTTATATCCTGCGCAAAATCGGTCGGCGGACCGAAAGAAAGCGAAGGCGCTATCGGTGAATTTATAGACGTAAAATTAAAAGACGACACTTTGGGCGAAAAAACCTTTGAAAAAGCCGAAAGGCAGATACTTTACACCGCTTTGTCGGAGTGCATAAAGTCTTCGGGAAAACCCGAATCGGATATAGACGCCGTGCTTGCGGGAGATCTTCTGGATCAGATAATTTCTGCAACTTTTGCAACGAGAAACTTTAAAACGGGGTATTTCGGGCTTTATAACGCCTGCGCAACCTTTACCGAAGCCATGATTTTGGGCAGCGTCCTTATAGACGGCGGGTATATGAATAACGTTATCTGCGCAACGAGCAGTCATTTTTCTTCCGCCGAAAGACAGTACAGGTACCCTTTGGAGTTGGGCTGCACCCGTCCGCCGCAATCTCAATGGACGGTAACGGGGGCGGGGGCTTGCATGCTTTCCCGAAAAGGCAAAGGACCGAAAACTTCTTGCGCGACGGTTGGAAGAATAGTCGATTACGGCGTTACCGACGCCAACAATATGGGCGCGGCTATGGCTGCCGCCGCTTGCGACACTTTGGTCACGCACTTTAAGGAAACCGGGCTTTCTCCTTCCGATTACGATCTTATAGTAAGCGGGGATCTCGGAACTTTGGGTTCTCGGATATTGAAAGATCTTACCTGGGAAAAGGGTTTCGATATAGAGGACCAGCACGTCGATTGCGGGGAAATGGTATATAATATAAACGAAAAAGAATATCAGGGCGGAAGCGGAGCGGGCTGTTCTTCCATGACTTTCTGTTCGTATTTTTACAAACGCTTGAAGGAAAAGAAATTCAAAAAGATATTGCTTATGACTACGGGCGCGCTATTGTCTTCGGTATCTGCACAGCAGGGGGAAAGTATTCCGGGAATAGCGCACGCCGTGGCGGTGGAGTGCTGATATGGAAATATTTTTAATGTTTTTGAAAGTTTTTGCGGTTGGCGGGGCTATATGTACGGTGGCGCAACTGCTCATAAATTATACGAAGATCACCGCGGGGAAAATTCTCGTGTATTTTCTTCTGACGGGGCTTACGCTTCAAGCCTTCGGACTGTACCAGTATATAGTGGACTTTGCGGGCGCGGGGGCTACCGTTCCCATATCGGGGTTCGGGTATCTTCTGGCAAAGGGGGCGGAAGAAGGCGCGAAAGAAGGTCTTTTCGGCGCGGTAACCGGCGGAATAACCGCCGCCGCAATGGGAATAACCGCCGCAATCGTGTTCGGGTACCTGTTTTCCCTTATATTCCGTTCAAGGTCTAAAAAGAACTGAAAAATCATATAATTTCCGTATGATAGAGTGTACGGATCAATATATATACTACAAACGCCGCAGAATAAAAAAACGGCGTTTCTTGGTATTTTTCGCGATAATTCTGCTTGTCGGGATAATTTTTTACCAACAGAACGCGGTATTTAAACTAATAGTGAATATATGCAAGGACAATTCCTACGCGCTGTCGGCAACGTCGGTCAATCAGGCGGTGGCGTTATCGTTAAAAGAAGAAGTAAGATACTCGGAACTTATAGGTGTTGAAAAAAATTCCGACGGCGATATCGTGATGATAAGCGCAAACGCCCATAAAATAAACGTTATAACGAGAGATATCGCTCAAAACACCGAAAGGATACTGTCGGAAAAACTTAAAAACGGCGTAAACGTCCCGATACTCGCTTTCAGCGGGATAGCCTTTCTTTCGGGGACGGGAAAGCAGATAAAGTACAGGTATATAAGCGTTTCGGGGGTGGATTGCGATATCAGCGGGGAATTCAAGTCGGTGGGAATAAACCAGACTCTGCACTCGGTATTCGTGACGGTAAAAACCCGAATAAACGTGGAGTTTCTTCGCTCGTCGAAAGAAACGGAGTTTTTTTCCAAAGTCCTTATAAGCGAAGCGGTGCTCGTAGGAAAAGTTCCCGAAATATACTTAAACGGCAGATTGTAAGGGCAAAAGAGTGCGAATAAAAGTTGACAACGGGGTGTAAAATGCATTATAATAATAAAAACGTTGATGAAAAGAGACGCAAAGACAAGTTTCGTCAAAGAGAATCCGATCCGCGGGCTGAAAGGTCGGGTACGGGGCGTTGCGTCGTTCGCTTCGGAGTTGCGCAGTTGAAAGAAAAGTAGGTTGCGTCGCGTTATTCCCGTTAAAGGATATCGAGGCCGTATCGTACGGCGAATTAGGTGGTACCGCGTTATGAACGCCCTATTTTAGGGGCGTTTTCTTTTAAAAATCAAGGAGAACGTTTATGCAGGAATTCGACGAATTAAGAAAACAGGCGAAAACAGAAGCCGAAAACACGGTTTCTCTCGGCGCGCTCAACGACGTCAGGGCGAAATTTATAGGTAAAAACGGCGAAATAACCGCGCTTCTAAGGCAAATGAAGGACATACCTTTCGAAGAAAGGGCGAGTTTCGGTAAAAAGGTGAACGACCTTAAAGAAGAAGTTTCGGCGATTTTCGAGAAAAAAGAGCGCGAACTTAAAGAAAAGGAGCGCGAAGATCGTTTCAAAAAAGAAGCGGTGGATATCACCTTGCCGGGAAACGCAGTAAAAGTCGGCGGGGCGCACCCTTTGAATATCGTAAAAAACAAAATAATAGACGCTTTCTGCGGGCTGGGTTTCGAGGTGTTCGAAGGACCGGAGATAGATTCCGATTACTACTGTTTTCAGGCTTTGAATATTCCAAAAGACCATCCGGCAAGGGATATGCAGGATACGTTTTATATAAACGACAACGTCCTTTTGCGCCCGCATACGTCCCCCGGACAAGTCCGCACTATGGAAAACAAAAAGCCGCCTATCAAGATTTTAAGTCCCGGCAGGGTATACAGGGCTGACGACGACGCTTCGCACTCTCCCATGTTTCATCAGATAGAAGGCTTGGTCGTGGACAAGGGCGTATCGCTATGCGACCTTAAAGGACTTCTGGACACCTTCGTGAAACTTATATTCGACGAAGACACGAAGACGAGATTCCGCCCTTCTTATTTCCCGTTCACCGAGCCCAGCGTGGAAGTGGACGTTACCTGTTGCAAATGCCACGGAAAGGGTTGCGGACTTTGCAAGAATACGGGCTGGATAGAAATACTCGGCGCGGGCGTAGTCAATAAAAACGTGCTTAAAATGAGCGGAATAGATCCCGAAGTTTATTCGGGACTTGCGTTCGGTCTGGGGATAGAGCGTATCGCCATGATAAAATACGGTATTTCCGATATAAGGACGCTTTTTGAAAGCAACGTCAGATTTTTAGAACAATTCGATAGGAGATAACAAAATGAAAATACCTTTTTCCTGGCTGAAAGATTACGTCGATATAGACTGTTCCGCGGAAGAGCTCGAAGCGAAACTTTTTTCCTGCGGTTTCGAAGTGGAAGAAACGCTGTATTTCGGCGAAAAAATAGACAAAATAGTTACCTGTAAGATATTGAAGATAGAAAAGCACCCCAACGCGGACAAACTTTCCGTTTGCACCGTGGACGCGGGAAAATACGGGACGTTGCAGATAATAACCGCGGCGACCAACGTTTTTGAAGGCGCGACCGTTCCCGTGGCGCTGGACGGTTCTACGCTGTTTAACGGCGAAAAAATACGCAAAGGGAAACTTCGCGGATTGGAATCCTGCGGTATGTTTTGCAGCGGAGAAGAGTTGGGGATCACCGACGACTGGTACGAAGGCGCGTCGGTGCACGGGATACTCATATTCAGAGAAGATCTGCCGCTCGGCGAGAGCGTAAAGGATATATTGGGGATCGACGACGTAATATTCGACGTAAACGTTACCGCTAACCGCCCCGACTGTCAGTCGGTTCTCGGCATGGCGAGAGAAGTGGCGGCGGTGCTCGGTAAACCCCTTAAAATGCCGGATCTGTCGTATAATACCGACGCGGGAGTTTCTACGTTAAAGACGGTGAAAATAACCGACGACGCTTTCGATCTCTGTCCGAGATACAAAGGAAGGCTTATTAAAGACGTTAAGATCGGACCGTCGCCCGAGTGGATGAGACGCAGACTGTTTTCTATGGGCTTAAAGTCCATAAACAACGTGGTGGATATAACGAATTTCGTTCTTCTGGAAATAGGGCAGCCTATGCACGCTTTCGATTTGAGAGATCTTGAAGGCAACGAAATAAACGTAAGAAGGGCTAAAAAAGGCGAGAAGATAATAACGCTCGACGAAAAAGAATTCAAACTCGACGAAAATAATCTCGTTATCTGCGACGCCGAAAAACCCGTTGCGCTCGCAGGCGTTATGGGCGGCTTGAACAGCGGAATAAAAGACGATACGAAAGACGTTCTGTTCGAGTCGGCAAGGTTCGCAAGGGATAACATAAGAAAGACTTCGAGAACGTTAGGGCAAAGGAGCGATTCTTCGGCAAGATTCGAAAAAGGCGTCGATTACCTTTCGCAGGAGATAGGATTGAAACGCGCTCTTAACCTTGTGGACAAACTCGGTTGCGGCAAGATCGCCTGCGACGAATACGACCTTAAAGGCGAGCAATTTAAGGAAAAGACGATAGAAACAACCGTCGATAAGATAAACGGCGTGTTAGGGCTCGATATCGCCGCCGACACCGTAAAAAATATTCTGGAAAGGCTGGACTTTAAAGTAACGCTCGACGGAAGAAATATCACTGTTATAGTTCCTTTGTACCGCGAAGACGTGGAAGGGTATCCCGATCTTGCGGAAGAAGTTATAAGGGAATACGGCTACGACAATATCACGCCGACGCTTTTAAAGACTTCGGCGATAACCGCCGGCGGAAGAAACGCGGAGCAGAAGTCCGCGGAAGATTTAAAAGACCTTCTTATCGGCTACGGATACAACGAAACGATAACGTATTCTTTCGTGTCGGAAAAGGAATTCGACCTTTTCGGACTGGACAAATCGCGCCTTATCAGGATATTGAACCCCATAAGCGAAGACATGGCGGTAATGAGAACGACGCTTATCCCGTCTTTGGTGCGGGCGGCGGTGTATAATACCAACAGACAGAACCACGACGGAAAACTGTTCGAACTCGCCAAAACCTATTTCACGGTTTCAGGCGGAAATGCCGAACTTCCGGAAGAAAGGGAAGTTCTATGTTTCGTCGCGTTCGGAGAAAATGAAGATTATTTCTCGGTAAAAGGCGTTGCCGACGGGATTTTCGCCGCGTTTTGTTACGGTAAAGAGATAAAATACGTAAGATCGTCGGAAAAATTCATGCACCCGACAAGATCCGCGGATATATTCGTAGACGGCGAAAAGGTGGGTTTGATCGGACAGGTACACCCCGACATCGTAGCCGCATGCGGCGCGGATAAGGCGGTTTTCGTCGGAGAAATACGGACAGATACATTAAAGAAATATTTTAACGGCAAAATAACCGCGAAACAGGTGTCCAAATTCCCGTCCGTGGAAAGGGATCTCGCCGTCATAACGGAAGAAGACGTTCTTTGCGACGACGTCGTTTCCGTTATAAAGAAGAACGGCGGCAAAATACTCGAAAAGGTTTCCTTATTCGACGTATACAGGGGAAATCAGGTGGCGACGGGTAAAAAGAGTATGGCGTTCAATCTGGTGTTCGGTTCGGACGAGCGGACGTTAAACGTTAAGGAAGTGGACGACGCCATAGAAAAAATACTGAAAAACTTAAAGAGCGAATTAAACGCAGAGTTAAGGTAATGATAGCGGAGAAAACCGTTAAAACACTCGAATTCGATAAGATATTGCAAGCGGTCGCTTCTTTTGCCGTGCTTGAAAAGACAAAAGAGGCGATAACCCGCTGTTCTTTCGAGACCGACTTAAAAGAAGTGAACAGCCTTCTCGACAAGACGGAAGAAGCGTATAAACTTTTATACGAACACAGCGTGTCGGGAATATTTTACTTTGCCGACGTTTCGGAAGAACTTGACCGAGCGGACGTCGGCGGAACGCTTAACCCCGCGGAGTTATTGCGTATAGCGGACAATCTAAAGAGTGCGAGAACGATACGCGGCGCGATACGTTCGGTACCCGACGAAAGTATAGTCGTTTTGCGGGAAATTTCGGAGTCTTTATACCTAAACGAAGAATTTGAAAAGGAAATACGCGACAAGATAATTTCGGAAGACGAAATTTCCGACACCGCGTCACCGAAACTGTATTCCATACGGAAAAGCATAAAAGACATAAACGCAAGGATAAGAAACCAACTCAATTCCTATATGCGAACGGGTTTTAATAAGTATTTGCAGGAATCCGTCGTTACCATGCGGCAAGGGAGATACGTTATTCCCGTAAAGAGCGAATACAGAAGTCAGGTAAAGGGATTTATCCACGACCAGTCTTCTTCGGGCGCGACGGTGTTTATCGAGCCGGAAGTCGTGATGGAACTGAACAACGACTTAAAAAAGGCGATTTTCGACGAAAAGGAAGAGATATATAAGATTCTTAAAGACCTTACCGTAAAAGTTTCCTTTATGACCGACGCGATACGCGATAACGCCGAAAAACTCGCCGTTATAGACGGATTTTTCGCAAGAGCGGAATATTCTTTCAAAAACAAATGCGTAAGACCTTCGGTAAACAAAAACGGCAACACGGACGTCAGGTCTGCTCGCCACCCGCTTATTGCCAAAGATAAGGTCGTTCCCGTAACTTTCCGTTTCGGAAAGGACTATAATTTTTTGCTGATAACGGGACCGAATACCGGCGGGAAGACGGTAACTTTAAAACTCGTCGGGATATTGTCGCTGCTTACCATGTGCGGTATATTTATTCCCGCGGCGGCGGACAGCGAAGTTTCCGTTTACGACGGAATATACTGCGACGTCGGCGACGAACAGAGTATAGAAAACGACCTTTCGACCTTTTCTTCGCACATAAAAAACATAGTCGGCATCCTGAATTCTTTAAGCGGCAACTGTCTCGTTTTGTTAGACGAACTCGGTGCGGGAACAGACCCCGAAGAAGGTTGTGCTTTGGCTCTTGCCGTTACCGAAACGCTACTTAAAGCGAATTGTTACGGAATCATCACTTCGCATTACTCGAAACTCAAAGAGTTCGCCGTTGAAAGCGAGAAAATAGAAAACGCGTCTATGGAATTCGATTCGGAGACCTTAAAACCTTTATATAGAATAAACATAGGGATCCCGGGGAGTTCCAACGCCATTGAAATTTCAAAGACTTTGGGACTTAAAGAGAGTATCGCAAAGAGAGCGACGGATTATCTTTCGAGCGATAAGATAAACTTCGAAGCGGTGCTTAAAAAAGCCGAAGCAAGCAGAAAGGAAGCGTCTCGCCTTGCGGAAGAGTTGGAAGTATTAAAAGCCGAAAAAGAGCGGGAATTAAGAGATATCGTCTCGGAAAAGGAAAAGATAGTAAAGGAAAGGGAGCGAATATATTCTAACGCCAAGCAGGAAGTAAAGCGTATCGTTTCCGAGCGTATGACCGAAGCCGAAGAAATAATAGAAGAGTTAAAACGGATACTGAAAGCGGCGGGATTAGAAAGCAAGGAAGTTTTCAGGGCGAGCAGATTGAAAAACAGGCTGATAGACGGCAGGTACGTAAGCGGCGAAGAAGAAAACGCGCCGATAGAACTCAAAAAAGCCGAGTTTTCCGAACTGAAAAAAGGGAAAAGGGTTTATCTTAAAAATCTCGGTGCGTACGGCGAGATAGTGAGTGTAAAGCCCGAAAAAAAGGAAGCGGAAATACTTATAGGCAATATAAGATCGAAAGTCGGTTTTTCAGACATATACAACGCGGAAGATATAAAAGAAAAGCCGTCGGTAAAGGTAAACAGTTCCGCGGTCAGAAAAGACGTGCCGAAGACGGAACTTATAGTCGTCGGCAAGACTGCGTCGGAAGCGATAGAAGAGACCGAAGCGTTTATAGACGGGGCGGTAGTAAACGGTCTTGAAGAAATAAGAATAGTACACGGTTACGGCGAAGGGATACTTCGCAAGAAGATACGGGAATATTTAAAGAAAAACAAAAACGTGGAAAGTTTCAGGAACGGAGTTTACGGCGAAGGAGAAAACGGCGTAACGGTGGTAACGCTGAAATAACGGAGAAAATATGCGTGAAGTATTTTACGAAGAGTGCGCGAAGGTAAAGGACGAGACGAAAGCCCGTCGCAAATACGTCATATTGAAATCGGTATCGATAGCATTTTACGTCCTTGCGGCGCTATGGGCAATGATCGTGTTTTACGGGTACGATTTCGGCGGCGAAGGATCGCTCGTGTTTAAGATATTATTCGTCGTCCTACCGTTCGTTTACTTTATAATGTCCGGTATAATCTTCGGTATGTTCAAAAACGGGGCGCGCATCGACTACGACTACACGATAGTATCGGGAACGGTACGGTTTTCCAAGGTAATGAACGAGATAAAACGTAAACCTATAATAAGTTTCGATTGTTCCGATATCGAGAGAATAGGAAAGTACGGCAGCGATACTTTCAACAGGTATTCCGCTATGCCGAACAAGAAACTTGACGTATTGACTTCTAATTTCAAAACGGCGGATGCCGAATCGCTTTACTATATAGTGGCGAACGTTTCGGGAGTCAAACACGTTTTCGTTCTCGAGTGTACCGAAAGATTTATAATAAATATACTTACGTTTGTGAACCGTACGGTTATGGAAGATGGGTTTTTAAGATGATATATTTAGACAATGCGGCGACGACCAGACCCGACGCGGAATGTTTGAAAAGAGCCGAAATTTACAACTCCGAAAAGTTTTTTAACCCATCCGCCCTTTACCGCTATGGGATAGACGCTTTCGGTGCGTTGAAGGACGCAAAAAACGCGATCCTAACGTGCATGGGGCTTTCTTCTTCCGTTTACGAAGTTATATTTACGTCCGGCGGGACGGAAAGCGATAACGCGGCGGTATTCTGTTCGGTAAAAAGGGGGTCTTTTCTTACCGATAAAGGGGAACACGCCGCGATATTTCAATGCTTTAACGAACTTAAAAACAGGGGCAATACGGTAAATTTTACCGACCTTAACAAAGACGGTTCGGTGAACGCGGAAAAACTGTTGGATTTTGCGTATTCCAACCGCGTGGATTTCGTTTCGATAATGCACGTAAATAACGAAACGGGCGCGATAAACGACGTGAACTATATAGCGAAAAAGTTAAAGGGAATAAACCCCGATACGGTGTTTCATACCGACGCGGTGCAGTCTTTCGGCAAGATACCTTACGAATTTTCGCAGGATATAGATATGATTTCCGTAAGCGGGCACAAGATAAACGCATTAAAAGGCGTGGGCGCGCTGATAAAGAAACGTAAACTGCCTTTTTCGCCGCTTATCTTCGGCGGCGGGCAGGAAAACGGACTGCGCAGCGGCACGGAAAATTTGTTCGGCGTAAAAGTTATGGAATTTTGTTGCTGCAAAAAATACGAAAATATAAGAGAAAACTTCGAGAAAGTGTCTCTTTTAAAAGAATTCGTTAAAAACAACATTGATAAAGACGATATAAAGATATTGTCTTCGGAAAATTCTTCGCCGTATATCCTTTGCCTTTCGGCGACGGGATTAAAGGGCGAAGTCATAATGCACGCATTAGAAGAGTACGGAATAGTAGTGGGAAACGGCTCGGCTTGTTCTTCCCGCCATAAGTACAGCAGGGTGATAGAAGCTTGCGGGTACAAAAACGCCGTGCTCGACGGAGTATTAAGGGTGAGTTTTTCCGCCGACAATACTTTGGACGAAGTTACGGAATTTACCGAAAAACTTAATCTCGTAGTTAAAAAGTTCAAAAGGATAATGAAATGATAAAAGCGATAATAGTAAGGTATTGCGAAATACACTTAAAGGGCAAAAACCGCGGATATTTTGAAAAGATGCTTAAAAACAATATCTCGGCGTCCCTTAAAAACGTAAAACACGACCTTATCTGTATGCACAGCAGGTACCTTATAGAAAACTTCAATGCGGAAGACTATAATACTATATGTGAAAAATTGCGCAAGATAGCGGGAGTTCACACGATCAGCCCCGCGTACGTAGTAAACAATTCCATGGAAGAAATAGTCGATACCGTAAAGAATATCCTTTCCGAAAAAAGCGGAACGTTTAAGATCGTTACCAACCGTGCGGACAAGACGTTTACGCCCGATTCGGTAACTACTTCCGCGTTTATCGGCGGTAAAATGTTGGAGTGCTACGGCGATAAACTTAAAGTGGACGTGAAAACCCCCGCCGTTACCGTCAATATAGACATACGGGAAGACGGAAAAACTTTCGTGTATTCCGAAACGGAAAAGTGTTTGAGCGGTATGCCCGTAGGCTCTGCGGGGAGAGGGCTTCTGCTTATTTCCGGCGGTATAGACAGCCCCGTCGCGGGATTTATGATGAACAAGCGCGGTATGAAGATAGACTGTCTGCATTTCCACAGTTTCCCTTATACGGGGGAAGCGGCAAAGCAGAAAGTTATGGATCTGACCGCAAAAATAGGGGAATACAACGGCGGGATAAATTTATACGTCGTATCGTTCACCAAAATTCAGGAAGCGATACACGAAAATTGTCCCGAAGAGTATATGATAACCATGATGCGCAGATTTATGATGCGTATCGCCGAAAGACTTGCGAAAAAACTCGGGTGTCAGGCTATAATAACCGGCGAAAGTTTAGGTCAGGTCGCAAGCCAGACGATAGAAAGCATAACTTCTTCGAACTCCGTCGTTTCCATGCCCGTTTTAAGACCGCTTATCGCCTTCGATAAACTCGACATAATAGAGATATCCAGAAAGATAGATACCTACGAAACTTCTATTCTGCCTTACGAAGACTGTTGCACGGTGTTTTTGCCGAAATTCCCGCTCATAAAACCCGACCTAAGTAAAGTCGTAAAGACGGAAAGCAGATTGAACGTCGAAGAACTTATAGAAGACGCTATGCAAAGTATAGAGAAGTTTTCCTTTTAACCTTCCGTATCGCTAAGCCACCAGTCGCCGCCGGTTACCCGCGGCGTTTTTATTTTCGGAAGGAATATTTCTTTTCCTTCCGTTATCACGTCGCCGTTTTTTAAATAGGGGATAACGCTATATCTGTAATTCGTATCGGGCGATACCGTACCGTCTTTAAACTCGTATCTGTTTTCAGAGAAAGCAGAGTCGCACACTAAAACTTTGGAATTTTTATTTTGCCTGAATATTTTATATTCGCAGTATTCTGCGAGACATAATCGTATGCAAATTTCGCCGTTTATTACTTCTATTTCGGCGTTTTCTATTTTTGGAGACGAAAACCTTTCGGAAGAAATTTTCGGAACTCTGTTTTTCTTAAAATAAGCCTGCGTAACGTATCGCAAGGGAAAGTTTTCGTCGGCAAGTTCTATCCTTTTTTCCTGCTCGTAACTTATTTTGTCGAGATTTACTCTGACGACTTTGTCGGTGGAGAAAAGTTCCGACGGGCGATAGCCCGAATTATAAATAGCGTCCCAAACGTCGCTGAGCGTTTTGGCGGGGACGCTTCCGCCGGTTACGGAATTAGGCATAAAAGAGCCGTCGGCTTTCCCGTACCAGCCGGAGATTATATAGTCGCCGTTATACGACACGCAGTATGCGTCGGTATTTCCTTTTTCGTTGCCGACCGTTCCCGTTTTTGCGCAAAGGGGCATATCTTCACGATTTAAATATTTCGCCGTTCCGTCGGTAACGGTAAATTTTAAGCAGTCGTTAATGATAAACGCCGTGTCTTCGCCGAACACTTTTATCCCGTTTTTATCGTTTTTATATATGATTTTGCCGTTTTCGCCCACTATTTTATCTATGACGGAAGGCGTTACGAAACGCCCTTTATTGACGAAAGCCCCGTACGCCGCCGAGATCTGCGTAAGAGTCGCGCCTTTTTCGGTAGAACCTAACGCAATACGCAAAGAATCGTCTGCGTTTTCCATATCTATCCCGAGTTTTCTCGCGTAGTTTTTGCTTTTTTCGAGTCCCGTGGAATTAAGAACTTTTACGGCGCAGACGTTAAGACTTTTTGCGAGAGCGAATTTTGCCGAAACGTAGCCGTAATACTTATCGTTATAGTTTGCGGGGTTGTACCCGCCGAAATCGGTCCTTTCGTCGTTTATCAAAGAGCATTCGTCGATAACGTTTTCCTCTATGGCAGGGGCGTAAACCAAAATCGGTTTTATGGTAGATCCCGTTTGCCTTACGGCTTCGCCGACGGTGGAATAAAACGCCTTTATCTCGTTACCGTTACCGAGAATAACGAAAGACCTGTCGTATTCGGGGTAGCTGTCTTTTACGGAATTTTCAAGTATTTCCTGCAAATTGTTATCGTAATAGGTGTACACTTTGCATTTTTCTCCGACGTGTCCCGACCTTTCCAAAATATCGTCGCATGCTTTGTTTACAAGATAGATATAAGACGAATTTTCGGTTTTTATATCGGATATTTCTTCGAAAGAATCGACGCACGCCGAATATTCCGCTTCGGAAATAAGGTTTTGATTGTACATTTCTTTTAAAACGACGTTTTTCCGCTCGAAACATTTTTGCGGGTTAGTTAAGGGCGAGTAGGTGGACGGCGCTTTTATCATACCCGCGAGTATCGCGCTCTGGTTCAACGAGAGTTCCGAAACCGCGACGCCGAAGTATTTTTCCGCGGCGGAAGAAATTCCGTAACAGCCGTTTCCGAAATATATGGTGTTCAAATACTTTTCTATTATCTCGTCTTTCGAATATCTTTTTTCGAGTTCGCGGGCGAGTTTCATTTCGGCAAGTTTGCGACTTAACGTCTTGTCGTTCGACAGGTGAGTGTTTTTTATGAGTTGCTGGCTTATGGTAGAGGCGCCTTCCTTAAAAGAAAAACTCTTTACGTTGTTGAAGATTGCCCGAATAACGCCGCGCATATCTATCCCGTTGTGCTTATAAAACCTTTTGTCTTCTATCGCGATAAACGCGTTGACGGTGTGTTGCGGTACGT